>JAABUV010001818.1_pt1 | contig 30305 bp, 4 predicted proteins | sample 5559971 | NCBI WGS metagenome assembly JAABUV01 (sample SAMN10711881, study PRJNA513362) | rock metagenome | isolation source: Antarctica rocks | place: Antarctica: Victoria Land, Knobhead nord | collected 2015-12-19
CCCTTCTTTACTACTTAAACTTCTTACTACTTATTATTATTAACCTAGTTCCTCTAAAATTCTTTATTAGTTAGATTAATATAAACTTTTCTAAGTAGCTCTTTTAATACTAATTAGATAATATATACTATATATAGAAGGTATATTAGAGTATACTTAAGATTATCTTCTCCTTAATTAATAAAATTATTAAAAGGGCTTATAAAAAGAGAGTTAATAAGTCTATTATATAATAAAGTATTATTACTTATATTATTAATAATAAAGGTAAGAACTTAATCTTTGATTTTATACTATTTAATAATTAGATTTATAACTATTATAAGTTATAAGCTATTATATTAACCTTTAAGATACTTAAAGCTTATAAATTTCTTATACTATATCTAATTCTTATTAATAAAAAAGCTATAATTATTATATATAATTAATAATTTAAAGTTAACTAATAATTAAGTAATAAGGAGACTTTAATACTATTAGTAGGTAAGTTTAATAGAAGACTTTATTTAATCTCTTTAACCTTTATTATTAAGTAGTTCTTAATTATAAATACTAAGTCTATTTAAAGAGTAGGGTTAAGGTAGTAAAAGAGTTATAATATCTTAAAGTTATTAATAATACTAAATAATATACTTATAACTATAATCTAATATTAGAATTACTTAAGGAAGTCTTTATATATAAGTTTCTACCTACTTAATACTAATCTTATATCCTTACCCTTAATCCTTTAGAATAGATAGTAGTATATTAGTTTTAATTATTATTCTACCTATTAAAGCTTAAGAAAATATAATATTAATATACCTTATCTTAATAACTATTAATAATTAATATTTATTATAAAGTATTAAGACCTAATTTCTTAATATATCCTTGAAATAATAGGTAGATACTTATACTATTAATATTATAACTTATAAAAGGGTAAATAATAACCTTATAATAATAGTAGTATATAAGCTATAAAGCTCTACTAAAGATAAGGGTATATTTATAAAATATCCCTATCTATTATATTACTAGCTAGAGCCTATGTAAATAAGTAGGTTTTAAAGGCTTATATTCCTTATATCCTTAGGTCTAAGGCTAAATATAGCTATCTAGGTCGGTTATACTTACCTGATATTACTATAGCTATAATATCTACCCCTTATAGAAAATAAGCTCGTCCTAAGTATATTAAGTTATTAAATTAACTAAGTTAGCCTCTATAATTTTTTTTAGGATTAGCTAACTACTTTATTAACTAACTATTATTATACTTTATAATAATATCCTCTAGATATAAGTAGTATAATATAAGGCGCTATAACGCGTTATTAGAGATATTAAGTATCTTATTAACGTTTTTTATTAACCTAATATCCCTAGTACTATTAATTATTATTACTATATCTATAATAGATTAGTTATATACACTTAAATACCTTATTAGCTCTACTACTATAGCGTTTCTATTTATTAGTAGCTATATATTCTACTATTATTATTTCTTATTAGATTCCCTTAATTCTTCTACTTTAGTTATTAGTATTATTAATAGTAATCCTAACCTTAGGTTCTTAAGACCTTTCTAGGCTAGCTAGGTTAGAATTAGTTATTATAAGGAAGCGGGGCTAGGCTATCCTATAACTCCTAGAGGAGTACTATTTTATAGCGGGGGTATTAGAGTAGCTACTAGTAGTAGAGTAGCTCTCCTAGATCTTACTAGCTTTTTAGACTTCTTTATAATCACGGATTTTATAGTTATAAAGGACTTTAGTATCTAACTATTTTTCTCCTTTATATCGCTAGGTAGTAGTTTCCCTAGGATATTCTAATCCTCTAGTAGATAGATGATTTTAGGACAATTATCCCTAAGGTACTACGGTAATATTTTATTACTACTAGCTACGTAATTAGGGTATTATTTATTAACTATCTAAGTTTAGTTATGTAGTAAATATTTATTAGTTAGGCCTAGTCTTTCCCTTATATTACTATATAGTTAGCGACCTTAAAATATACGGAAACGTCTTACCTCCTTATTATCTAGGGCTATTACTAGGGCCCTTATAAGGATAAAGTTAATAGGTAGATATCTATTAGAATTAAGGCTTAGTTAGTAGAAGTCTCTCTATTCAAATAAGTTAGAATAGATTACCTAGAATACCTAATAATTAGGTAGAATAGTAAAGCTTCTATAATAGCCTATAAACTCCTCCTTTAAGACGACGTAGTCTATGTTTAAAAAAACTAGTATAAGGAATTTATTAACTAGTAGCTAGTCTAGATACTTAGAAGGAATAACTCTTTTACCTAGTTTCCCTAAAAAATTTACCCTCCTATTCTCCCCTATATAAAGGGTCCTAGCTATATAGTAGCTAATATTAATATCTTTAAAAGTAACTTTACTAATAGGCTTAAGGGCTCTCTTAGAAGCTACTAAATAGGGTTATTTAATTATATAAGGTAAGGATATACTATTAGGCCTATTCTTAGGGTCCGCTACTAGGATTTCCTAATCTAATAGAGGAGCTAATAATACCTCTAATATTATTAGTAATATAGGCTATAAGTTCTCCTTAAGATAAGTATCCTAATCTATATCTAGTAGTTACCTAGGTCTATATTCTAAGTTATAGCGGATATTATCCGCTATTTTATAGACTATCTTAAAAAGGCTTAAAAGGCTAGTGTAATTTATACCTATCTACTAGTTTAAATTAGATATAATATATTCTTAGGAATATCTTAGGTCTTAGTCCTCTCTTAGTACCTTAAGTAGAGGTACCTTATAATTTATTTTAAGATAATTAAGAGGATTATAAAAGGTAAAATCTTTATAACTATCTTATAATCTTATTTATAAATTTACCTTCTTTAATTTATAAATTTTAAACTCTTAGAGAATTTATAATTACTTTTTTACTTCTACCCTTATTTCCTCTTAGTTTAGGTTAAACGCCGCTTCCTAGGCTTAACTATTAAAATTAAGTATACTAACCTTAGGTAGGGCTATTATATACTAGATAATATCTTATTTAACTTAATATAGATTTTCTTAATTACTAACTAATATGCCTAACTTCTTAGTAATATCTAGGGGTATAGTAAGGTCTAGGAATAAGTTTTATTATACCTACTACTTAAGTTAATCCTAGATCTAGTATATAATATAGTAGTTATTAGGAATAAGAATAGGTTAATTATATACTACTAAAAGGGGTCTTAATCTATTTTCTCTTAAGTACCTTAATATATAGGCTTTATTAGTAGTTTTAAAGTAATATAATTATTTCTATAAAGGGGATTATATTTAAATTTAAATTAGGGTATAAAAATTTAAAAGACTCTTAAAAGGATAAGCGCCTTAAGTAAGTAGTTTAAAATCTCCTTAAATATAAGTCTACTTATATAGAATTAAGTTAATAGTAAGCGCTAAATATAGCCTTTATCTATATTTATTCTTAACTAGTCTACTATATATAAATTAATATCCTTATTAAATAGGGTTTTAAGTTAATACCTTGGCCGGCGACGAGATCCACCTGTACGTGGTGCCGGCTACGAACCTTCTAGTATCTCGGTACTAGGAGAGCTAAGAGATCTCACGGTATTTTAGAAGCACCGTCTAGGGTTACCTAGTTATTACGGAATTAACACGTAGGTAGAGTATAGTAATAATAAAAATAGGAACGCTAACGCGATAGAAAAATAGAGAAGATAGAAGGAAAACTCTTAGAAGATTATAATAAAAGATATAACGCGATAGAATATATAAATATAAATAAAAATTATATATTATATATATACCCTTCTACCTCTCCTTAATATAGCCTCCGCTTCCCTACGCGTATTATAAATATAATATACTAGTAATACTAGTAATACTAGTATAAGATAATAGAAATACTACTAATATAAAACCTTTATAATATTATAAGATATATATAGTACTTCTATACTTATACCCGTTATAAGGTCTCTTACGAGGCTACGTCCTTATACTCTAGCTAATTCTACTCCGCGCGGTCTAGGTAGCCTAAGTCTACCTACCTTAGGGTAGTTATAATATATATAGATAATAATAGTATAATAAAAAGATAGTAATATTATAAAGCTAGCCCTTCCTTCCTCTTAATAATCGAGCGTAAGCTAGATAGTATACTAGGTATATACTACTACTATTACTACTATATAACGGCGAGGATACTCTAGTCCCCTTCCTAGGTAGTCCTTATAATATAGTTATAGGTAGTAGGTACCTAACTTAAAATAGGACATAGGTATTAGACTCCTTACCTAATAGCTTATAAGCGTAATAGGGCCGCCGGTCTAGTTAGCTAACGGTACCTATTATCTTCTATATATATATACCTTAATAGTAGCGGCCGATATAACCGCGGTAAATATACTAGGTATCCGCTACCTTACTATTATACGGCGGGGGGATACTTAGCCGTACCTAGGTAGTCCCTACGGTATAATAGTAGGTAGTAGAGGCCTAACCCGTATAAAGATATATGGATATTAGCCTTCCTACCTAATAGTTTATAAGTACGCTAAGGCCGCTAGCCTCCTTACCTAGTAGTACCTAGTACTAATAGACTAGTAGGTAAGTACTAGTTCTATCACCTCCCTTTATATATATACCCTCTCCGTCACGGACGCTATAACCGGGACTATAAGAAATCATCCGTTATAAGGATTCATTCGTTACGCTAAACGGATTAGATTAAGAACAGCCGGTAGAGATAGAAAAGAGAAAGCTAAAGCGCTAGGCCTAGTATAGCTAGGCCGCGGAAGGCTCCTACAAGTAGTAAAGTAGTAGGACTGTAATAAATAGAGATATGATAAATATTAGTTAATAAAAGATTATTAACCCTATTATTACTAGCTAGAAAGATATAGGATAGTATAGGATATTAGTCTCCCTAGCTATCCTGTAGTATAGTATAAGATTAACGATATTAGTCCTATCCCGTTATAAGATAGTATAGGTTTTTATAGGATAATCCTATAGGATAGGTTATTTATAAGACCTTCTTTTAGGATAGGATATTTATAGGATATCTTATAATTACTAAGAGGAGCTTAATATCTAGAGAGAGGAGTATAAAAGGTTATATTAAGTAAATATAATAACTAGAATAATAACTAGAAATAATATATTATAAATAATATATTTATTATTAAGCTATTATAAATAGAGAATAAAGCCTATTATTATAATTTTAAAGTTTATTAATTATTAGGGAGTTTAGGCCTTATACTCTATATTAGAGCGTATACTCTATAATTATAAGGGTTTATAATCTATATATATAGCTAAATATCCTTTATTATTAATATAATATACTTCACGTATATAGTATATAGGTTTAATACTACTATAATTATTAATATTAACTATATTAAAAATAAATAGATAACTTACTTTCTAATATATTTACTAAGAATACTTTTAAAGCTTCTTATAAGCCCTCTAGTACCTTAGTCTAGAATCTAGTACCTATATATAAATTAAGGGTAATCTCGCGAATAAGTCTATAAAAAGGGAGTTTTAAAATAAAGAGATTAGAAGTTTTCTAGTAGCGGTAGATCTTATAAAGAGCGATAGCTTATATACTTTATTAGCTAGGAGTAATAAGTAGAATAATAGCTATAAAGATATACTACTAGGCTTCTATCTAGGCTTCTTCTAAGTACTTAAACCTAGAAGACCTTTAGTAGTACTAGACTTAGGACTTATAGCCTTCTTACTACCTTTACTACCTATAGTCTTACAAGCTTTCTATACTACTATATTAGCTATTATAGATTAAATACCTTTATTAGAAGTAATTAATTATATCTAATAAGGTTAGAAATATATAAATACTATCTTATTAGTTTAAGCTATACTATTAATTATAAAAGGGTAGATATACTTAAATTACTATAAAATAAAATAAATAACTATATAATAAGGATATAGTATATATAATATAAGACTACGTCGGCAATTTCTAAAAACCCGGAGGGGTACCCAGGGCCGGCCCCGGGCCGCCCCGGGCCCCAAGGGCCGTGGTTTGAGAAAGCTTGCCCTAGGGCCGCAGGGGTAGACACGAGTCCGCCCGGGGCCGCCCCAAGATTAGGCTACCGGGTACTAGGTAATAGCGTCGCGCTACCCCAAGATTAGGCTTCCGGGCGCTAGGCAATGGCGTCGCGCCACCCCACGGCTAGGCTTCCAAGCACTAGGTAATAGCGTCACGGTTCCCACAACCAACGCTGTCGCATTATCATCAACACCCAGAGTTGACATGGCTACCACGCTGTCGCCCCCGATTGAGGCCTACCCTGGCGCATTACCCTCGTGTAGAAATCGGCTGAATCGATTGATTCCAGGGTCGCTTTTAGGGTGGCGTTGGGGGTGGCTCCGGGGTACGCTACCCGAGTCCCCCGTCGATCATGGAACATCAAAACTTTTGAAGTTCTACTTAGTAGACAATCACGTGACATGGTTTCGCTTAGTAAGCAGTCACGTGACTTCCTAGAACTTACGAACTAGTAGATTTTGGAAAAATTGCTTAGTCAGCAGTCACGTGACGCTACCCTTGGAGCCCGGAGAGGCCCCGAGGCCTTGTGTTACAAGCGAACTAAGCAGTTCTTATGTTACGCTTGGCGGGAGCACTTCTCGTCATAGACATGTGGATTAGATAAAAGAACTACTGGATCCACTTATAGATTAGATAGGTATAGAGATAGATCTATATAAACTATACCTCTTAGTAGGGTTTCCTATATCTATATAGAGAGCGTACTTTCCTATCTAGATAGGAGCTTCGTGCTTAACTTATATTATTAACTAGACTATCTCCTAGATACTAAATATAATACTATACCTATACTAGACTAGTTTAGTATAAAGCCTATTCACCTTAGTCCTTAATACTCCTCTCTACGAGATCTACCTAGACCTAGAGCTATCTAGATAGAAGGCGAACGGGTCGTAATACTTTAAGTACCCTCAAGATAAGTACCTTAGGATAAAGGGACCTTACCCTAAGTAAACGTGGTCTACGATAGTTAATAATAGTAGAAGTTAAAGAAGGTATTAAGATTACTAAACTAGACTTATATTATAGCGACCGAGATAAGCTTAAAGAGTGGTTAGTATAAATATAGCTATACTTCTCTTTTAATAAGGACGCTATTAGACTAAAGAAATAACCGCTATTTATAATAACTTATATAAGAGGACGGGCCTAGCGGTAGTCCGCCCTATTTCTTAAATAATATATAGAAGATCCCGATAATAATAATAATATCTCTATTAAGTTATAGATAGAAAGCTTAGCGCTTTTCTAAGAAGAGATAAGATAAATATTTAGACCTTCTAATAAAGTAAGTATAATAACGAGAGTTATCTAGTATTTAATATAGAAGAAGTTAGTATCTAAGTATATAACATAGTTTTAATAGTACTTTATAAGAACTAACTAGGATAATAACGTACTAATAGTAATATATTAATATAGATTAAAACCCTAAGTAAAGAAGGAGCTTATATAAGATAAAGCCTAGAGTGATAATCTTAATTCGCTTATTAGGAACTCGATAAGAATCGATAATTAAATCTATAAGTTAATAATAGAACTACGCTATAATGGTAGAGTTTCTAGACTTAGTTATAATAGATTCTATTCGGGAGGAAGTCACGGGAAGAAACGAGCCCTACGCGATCCTTATAGACTAATGCTAATAGAATTAGACTTCACGTAGAAGAAGAAAACGTTCGGAGGTAAGAAATAGTATAAGGGAAAGAAAGTAATAAGTTACTATAGCTATAGTAAACCGGGCTATATTACTAAGGACTATAGGTTAAAAAATATAGTAAAATGACCTTAGTTAAATATATTAGAGAGAGTTCTAGTTAGGAAGACTAAACCTCTAACGGATTAATAAGAAGCGGAGTATAATAATACCGAGCTAGACGTAATTATAGATAATTTACTAGCCTTTATTAATCCGCCTATTAGTAAAGAACTTTAGACTAGAGAAGAAGAATTACGCGAAGAAATAGCTAAGAAATAATAAAATATCGTAAAGATTAAATAAAGGCTCGCGGATATTTATAAATAACTTAAGGAGCTAGGTTCTAATAATAATAGTAATAATAATTAGGTTTAGAAGGGAAAACCTGAATAAAGCCGAGAAAGCGAGGATAATTCCGACTGGGAAAACCTTAGCTATACTTCTAGGAGGTGTAAAAATATATAAAAGGGGAAGGAAAATAGCGTAGTATCTCGAGCTTCTATATTAAAAGATCTATAGATAAAACTCGAGGAATAAGTGGAGTTCTATTAAGAAAAAGTATTAGGAGGACTTCTTTAGAAGGAGTTTAGAAATAACTTAGCGTATTTATAGTATAGAGTAATATATTAGTTAGCCTATACTAATAAAATATATATAATTTATTACTAAGTAAAGATAAACTTAGGTAAAGTAATTAGAGTACGCACGTGTGGAAAGATTTAGTTAAGTTATTATAATATAGGTTATTACTAGTACTTAGTAACTAAGAGATTAAGGAAATAGTTTCTAAACTATAACTAGAGATAGTATAATAGTCTTTATAAATACCTTAAGTATAGCGAGTATATATCAGAGTACTATTTAATAGATTAGTATACTTATTTCTACGATAATTATAGAAAATATATATATATAAAGAGAACTACCGGATTTCTACCTATCTTAGGAAAAGAGTAATCCCTTATACTAAGGGGAAGTATAAGGAGATTAATATCCTAACCCCTAAAATACGTTAGTTATACTTAACGGAGTATATAATATATATAAATATACCGGCTAGAATAAATAGTTAAAGAACTATAATAATAATAGATTCTAGAGTATCTAGAAACTTTATCTCTAAAGTACTAGTACGGTTAGTAGGCCTACTAACGTGAAGGAAGAAGTTACTATATAATCTATAAATAGCCGACGGGTTAAAACTATTAATAGGAAGTATAAATAAGGAAATAACCTCGCTACTATTTATAATTCAGCGCTACTATAAGGAAATATCCTTTAATATTATTAGGATAGCTACTTATTATATTATTTTAGGCATGCCTTAGTTAAAGAAGTATAACCTAGTAATTAACTAGAGAAGAAAAGTACTTAAGTTTAAGTGAACTAGTAATATCGCTAGATTCTACCCTACACGCTGATAGTAGATAACGGTAGATAAGAAATCGAACTAAGAGGTTAAGGTATATATTACCTCTATTTTAAATAAGGATAGCCTTAAAAGAAAAGGATCCGACTTAATAGGTACTAGCGAAGGTTAGTAGGGCTAAAAAATTAGAGTTCTTAGAGTAATTAATAGTACTCCTAATATCTTATAAGAGTATTAAAGATAGAAACGCCTCTTTATAAAAGAGATAATAGCGAAAGCTCTACTTAAACACTAACCTTAGGATTATAAGATCAAACTTAAATTAGGGAAGGTACTAATATTTAAACCTATTTATACGTTATCTAAAAAGGAACTCTTAGTACTACGCGGGTACTTAGATAAGAACCTAAAAAAGGGATTTATTTAAGAATCTAAATTACTAGCAGGATATCTAATACTCTTTATAAAGAAGAAGGACGGATCCTTATAACTATATATCGACTATCGAAAGTTAAATAATATAATAATTAAGAATTATTACCCGCTACCTAATATTAGTAAGTTATAGGATCGGCTAGCTAAAGTAAAAGTCTTTATAAAGTTAGACTTACGAGGAGCGTATAATCTTATTTAAATAAAGGAAGGTAATAAATAGAAGATAGTATTTAAGACTCGATATAGATATTACAAGTACCTAGTTATACTGTTTAGCCTTACTAACGTACTAGTAACCTGCTAGGCGCTAGTTAATAATATTATACGGGTACAATTAGACTATTTAGCTATTACGTACCTTAATAATATATTAATCTACTCTAAGTTAATAGAGGAACACGTCCCTTATATATAGAATATATTAATATATCTATCTAGGGCTAGGCTCCTCCTTAAACCAGAAAAGTGTAAGTTTTATAAGACCTTAGTTAAGTTCTTAGGGTTTATAATAATAATTAAAGGAGTTTATATAAGCCCTAAAAAGATTCAGGCTATATAAGACTAGCCTATACTATATAATATTAAATTAGTATAAGAATTCTTAGGATTCGCTAACTTTAATAGACGTTTTATAGAAGGCTACTCTAAGAAGGCTTTACCGCTTATAGAAATCACTAAGAAAGAAACGGGATTCTAATGGGATACTAACTAGAAAAAAGTATTTACTAAGCTTAAGTAAGCCTATATAGATCTACTTATACTCTATATATTTTATAACGGAGAACTAGTATATATTAAGATAGATGCTTCGGACCTTATAATAGGGGCTTACCTATATTAGTAAAAGGATAGTAAATAGTACCTAGTAGTATACTACTTACGTAAAATAACGGTAGTAGAACAGAATTATAATATATATAATAAAGAGCTTTTAGCTATTATCTATTCTTTATAATATTAGAGAGTTTATACTAAAAGTTATTTTAAACTTACTATCTTTACTAATTATAAGAACCTAGTTAGTTTTATAATAATTAAAGAGTTAAATTAATGATAAGTTTAATAGTCTAAGCTCCTCGGATAATATAAGTTTAAAATTTAGTATACCCTAGGTAAAGATAATAGACGAGTAGACGCTTTAAGTAGATAGTCTAACTATATATAAATAAAAGATATTATAAATTAACCTATTCTTAAATAAGAGAAAGATGGATTATTAGTACTAATAAGAAGTCTAGTAACGACTATACATATTATAATACATGCAGTTCTAAACCTAAAGGAAGTATATATTAATAATAACCTAGCTAGTAAGCTAAGGAGATAGTAGCCTAACTAAGACCTATTATTATATAAATAGAAGTTATACTTACTACTAAAGGCGGTTAAAGGGGTAATTAGAGATTACTATAATAATCCTTTACTAGGACACCTAGGAGTATTTAAAACTTTAGAACTTATTTAAAGACTATATACTATATTAAACTTACGAGCGTTAATTAAATAGTATATTAAGGAATATATATATTACTAGTAGAACAAGTCTATAAGATATACTAAGTACGGATAAATTTAGTTTACTAAAGTTCTAGATATATTATAAAAGGATGTTATAATAGACTTTATTATTAAATTACTACCGTTAGTTAACCTAGTAACTAATAATAAGTATAACTTAATAATAGTTATTATAAATAAACTCACTAAGTATATAATTATAATACTATATAAAGAAACCTATAACGCTAGTTAGCTTAGTTTTATCTTATTAGATAGACTTATTAGAGATTATAATATACCGGAATTAATTACTTTAGATAGAGATAAGCTCTTTACCTTAAACTATTAGAAGACTTTAATCGCGTTAATTAGAATTAAACTATAAATATTAATAGTATATTATTTATAGACGGACGGATAAATAGAACGGACTAACTAAATAATAGAAGTATACCTTAGATACTACGGTAATAAAAGATAAAATAATTAGGTCGCGTTACTCCTAATAGTATAATTAGTATATAATAATAAAAGATTAGATACTATAAGGCTATTACCATTCTTTATAAACTATAGAAGATATGTAAACTTATTCTTAGACCCTAGATAAGGGCTAGACGCTAAGAAGGCCTTAGTACTAATATCTAATATAAAAAGCCTATATAAGGATATATAGTAAAAAATTAGCTAGGTTAACACTTCTATAAAGAAGTTAGTTAATAAGAAAAGAAAAAATGGACCTTAGTTAAAAAAGGGGGATAAAGTATACCTCCTTATAAAAAATCTAAAAGGTATAAGACTAAGTAAGAAACTAGACCACGTTAAGGTCGGACTATTTTTAGTTATCTAGGAGAGAGGACCTATTAATTATAAACTATAGCTTCTACTAGACGCTAAAGTATATCTAGTATTCTCTATCTTTATATTAGAACTAGTAGACCCTAATATACCCTTATAAGAAACCTTCTATTATAAAATAGAAGAAGAAAACGAGTTTAAAGTTAAAAAGGTACTAGTATAGAAAGGTTAGGACTACTTAGTAAAGTGGAAAGGGTATAAAGACTTAGAAAATACCTGGGAACCTATTAAGAACCTTATAAACTACTAGAGCCTACTATAATAATTCCACTAGCATCGACAAGACCACCCTAGTTAAAATCCGCCGGGATTTTAACCTGCTTAGAAGAAACGTTAAAGAGGAAGTCGTTAGGATTAAGAGCGACTATCCGCTCCTCCTACTCTAACTCCTTAATATTCCTGAGCTCCCCTTCTACTATTTCTAATTTCTTTCTTTCTAGTACCTCCACCTCAGCTTAAAGACGAGTAAAGCGAGCTAGAGCCTCTTTAGCCTCTATAGCTTTTAATATACGCTACTATTTAATACGAGCCTACTTTACAGGAGAAAAAGGAGTAAGGTTATAGGTATACCTAAGACGGGCGTACTTAATATAGCGGTCCGAAGAACTACTAACCTTATACTTCTCGGGATAATTAACTTTTAAATAGTTCTTATAAACACGTATCGCGGGTATAAGAGCTTTAATAGAATCGACTAACTAATAATAATAATATAATAAAGGAAGATAATATCTATCAGGCGGCATAATTAGAATTAAAAGCTTTTAAGATAAAAACTAATGGAGGGGAACCTAATATTATAAGCGAACTAAGTAGTTCTTATATTACGCTTAGCGGGAGTACTTCTCGTTATAAATATATAGATTAGATAAAAGAACTACTAGATCTACTTATAGATTAGATAGGTATAGAGATAGATCTATATAAACCACACCTCTTAGTAGGGTTTCTTATATCTATATAAAGAGCGTGCTTTCTTATCTAGATAGGAGCTTCGTGCTTAACTTATATTATTAACTAGACTATCTCCTAGATACTAAATATAATACTATACCTATACTAGACTAGTTTAATACGAAGCCTATTCACCTTAGTCCTTAACACTCCTCTCTACGAGATCCACCCAGACCCAGAGCTATCTAGACAGAAGGCGAACGGGTCGTAACACCTTGCGACACGCTGCGACAGGCCCGGGGCTGGCCTGGGGCCCCCGGGGCCGGCTCCGAGCCTGCGGGCATAAGGCCTTTGCCAAGGGCCTAGGGGCGAGTTAAGATCTTGCCGACGTAATATACTCCTAGAGTTCTAGAGTTATATATATATAATATTAGAGGAGGTTATAAGTTAGATAGTTAAGTCTTTTAAATAAGATATTTATAGCTATTATTATTTTAAGTAAATACTTAAATTTCTTACTATTCTCTACTTAAAACTACTCTATTATTTACTATACTTATCTAATTAATACTAGAGAAGATTATAATTAATTTATAAATTTATATTATTATATATTATATTATTATAGAATCCTATAATATAATATAGTTATTATTATAGTTATAATATCTATAGAATTAATATTTATAAAGATTTACTACTAGTAGCAGGAGGCCTCTACTAGTAAATATAGGGCTAGGAACTTAAATTCTACTATTATATATAATACCCCTCCCTTTAATACTATTTAAGCTTATAGAGATACGCCTCTATTAATAGTAGTATATAATATATTATTAGGAAAATCTATAGTTAATAATAATTATAATTACTTAAAGAATTAATATTTATAATATTTACTACTAGTATTAAGTACTAATACTAAGAAGAAGTAGTAGGACTATCATAACCTAATTAGGACTAGTATATTTAATAATTAAAATAAATCCCTTAATTCCTATCTCTACCTAATACTTCCTTTATATATTATTAAAATCTATTTAAGTATTAATAATTTATAATATAATAGTACGCGGTATATATATCTTATTATTAATAACTATAATAATAGCTAGAATTAATAATATAGGAAGGTAAATATAAGGCGGTAAAAGTAGAGTAGGTAGTAGAGTTTAATTTAGTAGATTATAATATAAAGGCTCTTTTAAAACTTATATAATATCCTACTAACTATTATAAATATTAAAAATAAAGAAGAAGACTTTAATAAAACCCTCCTCCGGCGCCTTTATACCTATAATAGTAATAATATTAGTGCTATATAAGGCTTAATATATAGTATAAGGGGTTACCGCCTAGGTCTTTAAGTAAAGTATAAGGTAGTTAAAGAATTAAGTAAGAATATATATATAAAGCGTTTATAAATATATATAAAGTCTTTTATATTAAGTAAAAAGGTAGTAGAATTAGTAAAGAAGGCTAATATTATAACTATTTGTATTTATATTTGTATTTCATACTCTACTATCTAGCTACTTAGAGCTAATAAGGGCGGTCTATATCTAGCTTACTAGAGGAAACCGTGATCCACGGAAGAAAACCTCCTCCCCTACCCCATTTACCATCACGTTTCTAGATCTTTAGATACTACATGCTGTCCTATCCCGTATCCTCCATGCCATCTTATTCCCTTCTTTTACTAGGGTCACCTACCCCTTTACCCTCCGGTTTATTATAACTATTAGTTATACTATTAGGAAGTATAAGAAGTCCCTACTTTATCTTAATAAGTTTATATAAGAAAAGGAAGGATAGCTTACTTATCTTTAATAATTTATTATAGATTAGAGGTAAGATTCTCTTAATTATAATTATTATTCTAGTTATTTAATATTCTTAAAGGATTACTATAAGAATTTATATTAAAGTAGTAATAAAGTATTATAATATATAGCTTATTATATATACTATTATTCATATTAATAATAATAGTAGGGACTTAGTATAAGAAGATATTAATAATAAAGAGGCTAAGTTAGGTAATTTATATAAAGCTAATTCCCTCTTTAAACTATATACTATTTATATAAATCTAATTTCCTAAGCTACGCGTAAGCGGGACGCGCTTTATAATTAGAGGAAATATAGTATTACCTAGTATTAGCCTATAAATTAATAGATCTTATAAAAGTCTAGCTAATTATAATAGGAATATATAATAAACTTTAAAATAAGTTTATTTATTTATACTTAACTAGTTTAGTATAAGTTAATATATAGCTTATTATATAAGTTAGACTACTTAAATTAATACTTAAACCTAGGATATTACCCTAACTATTATACTAGTAGCTTATATCTACTACTTATTAAGGTATATTAATTCTATAATTCTAGTTATTATTCTAGTTATTATTATATATATTATTAACCTAGGTAGAATAATTAGATTTATAATAAGCCCCTCCCTCTACTATATATATACTTTAGTTATAGAGAAAAGGCTATTTAATATAATATAACTAGCTATCTTTAAGACTAGTATTTTAATATTATAAATAATACGCGCTTAGTTAATCTCCCTAGACCTACTTTATAGTAGCCTAATAATTATAATCTAGTAGCTAATAGTTTTAAGCCTAATATAGATATAGCTAATACTATATAGGTATATCTTCTAATTATTTAGGGTTTTAAATAGATACCTTAGGAGTTTAGCTACCTCGCGCCTTTTATTAATAAATTATACCTCCTACTATAAGATATAACCTATTTCCCTATATAAATAGCTATGATTTATAAATATAATAAATTAAAGATTCTCCTTATATTATACTTTTAATTAATAGTTTATTACTATAATCTAGTAATAGGATTTATCTTTAACCTTATCTAGGTTAGTCTTTATACTAATAATAGACCTCTAACTATTAAATCTAGTTATACTCTTATACCCCTTTATTCTTTTTCTCTATAATATATTCTCTAAGGTCTATCTTCTTCTCTATAATATATTCTCTAAGGTCTATCTTCTTCTCTTTAATATATTCTTTAGGGTCTTTATAATTAGTCTTCTTATTATTATTATTAATAATTATAAATAAGTTCCGCGCTTATAGTTTTTACATTACTAGTTATTATTCTAGTTATTAATAGTACTTAAAATAGTAAAAGGTAATTATAATATAATATAAGTACTATTTAAGGAAGTTAAACTTTATACTATTTAAAGACTTATATAATTCTATAACTTTTTAAATAAGTTTATATCCTTTACCTATATAATAACTCTCTTTATATAGAATATATATAATTAGGCTACTAATAATTTATTAGTATCTATTATATTAGGAGTCTATAATATAATATAAAATACTACTAAGATTATTAATAACCTTAGCCTCTATAGCTTCCTAAAGTATACTTAAAACGGAGGCTTATATTTATATTAAATATATAGCCTTCTATAAAAGGTTTATAATAACTTCTCTTACTAGACGACTAAATAATAAACGCGGTATTACTAGGTCTATTATTTTTTATAAACGACGAATTTCTAGTAATACCTATACTATAATACTACGTTAGTTATAATTAACCCTATCTATATTCCTAATATATATCTAGGTTTCTATTACTATATTATAATTAGTTATCTCCTTTAATTCCCTCTTATCCTTCTTCTAATAGCTTTCTTACTACCTACTATCTTTTAAGGTCGCTAACGTTTTAATAGGGTTCGCCTATCTAATAGTAGATTAAGTAAATTATTTAGTAGATATTTAATATTAGAGACTATACTATTAAAGTCTATAGATATACTACTAGTAGATACTTGATTAAAAATAGTAGCACGGCTATTAATAGAAAATATAGGGAATATATTATATATTAAATATAAAAGTGAGAAAGAGTATAAGGGATTTTAGGAGATTAATATTAGCTATAAAATATACTAAAACCTTAATCTACCTACTAATCTAGGAGTAGGGATTATAGTATTTAACTAGCTAAGGTAGTAACTAGAATAATAACTAAAAAGGTTAAAGCGTAGCTAATTATACTCCTTTTAAGCCTCTAATTAAATTATACTTTACTATTATTAAGACTAGTAGTAAAAAGGTAGATATAGATACTATAGTATAATAAGAGCTTATAAATCCTAACCTAAATTCTTAAACCTAATAATATACTAAAAATATTAGCTTTATTATATTATCCTTCTCTCTAAGTAGTAATACTCTATCCTCTTCTATAATTAGAACTTCTATAAATACTTTAACTACTAATCTAGTAGCTAAGGGTAAAAATAAACCCTACTATATCTTTTAATATAAGTAGAAGGATAAGTAGCTAGATTAGTAGGTAAAGATAGTATAAGCTATTAAAAATAAAATAAAATCTAGTTATAATTACTATAATATCTATTAGGGTTTAATAAAGAAGTCTAAGAGATAGGAATATTTTTATAAATATACCCTTATCTCTAGTAGAGCTCTATAGCTTATATACTACTATTATTATAAGGTTATTATTTACCCTTCTATAAGCTATAGTACTAATAGTATAGGTATCTACCTATTATCTAAAGGATATATTAAGAAATTAGGCCTTAGTACTTTATAATAAATATTAATTATTAATAGTTACTAAGATAAGGTATATTAGTATTATATTTCCCTAGGCTTTAATAGGTAGAATAATAACTAGAACTAATATACTATTATCTACCCTAGAGGAATAAAAGTAAGGATATAAGATTAGTATTAGGTAGGTAGAAACTTATATATAGAGACTTCCCTAAGTAATTTTAATATTAAATTATAGTTATAAGTATACTATTTAGTATTACTAATAACCCTAAGATATTATAACTCTTTTACTACCTTAATCCTACTCTCTAAATAGACTTAGTATTTATAATTAAGAACTACTTAATAATAAAGGTTAAGGAGATTAAATAGGGTCTTCTATTAAACTTACCTATTAATAGTACTAAAGTCTCCCTATTACTTAATTATTAGTTAGCCTTAAATTACTAGTTATATATAATAATTATAACTTTCTTTATTAATAATAATTAGATATAATATAAGAAACTTATAGGCTTTAAGTATCTTAAAGGTTAGTATAATAGCTTATAACTTATAATAGTTATAAATCTAATTATTAGGTAGTATAAAATCAAAGATTAACTTCTTATCCTTACTACTAATAATATAAGTAATAATACTTTACTATATAATAGACTTATTAACTCCCTTCCTATAAGCCCTTTTAATAATTTTATTAATAAAGGAGAAGATAATCCTAAGTATTCTTTAATATACCTTCTATATATAGTATATATTATTTAATTAGTATTAAAAGAGCTACTTAGAAAAGTTTATATTAATCTAACTAATAAAGAATTTTAAAGGAACTAGGTTAATAATAATAAGTAGTAAGAAGTTTAAGTAGTAAAGAAGGACCTACTAATAACTCTAGTTAAGGTAAGATATTTATAGTTATTATTTTAGTTATCTTCTAACTAATTAATTAAAGGTATAAAAGACTATAGTATTTATTAATATAAGTAGTTAATAAAAGGAGCCCTTTTTTAATATATAAAAAGAGTAGTTATAGAAGGATAGTATAATAGTAGTCCTAAATAATAATATACCTACTACTAAAGAGAGGTATAAGTAGAAACGCCCTCTTAAGCTTTTTTAGGATATTAAAACGCGCTAGGACTTAACTTTTTATATACTAAAATAAGTATATCTACTTTATAAAGATTTAGAATACTACTTTAATAAGAAACTAGAAGGCTTCCTTAAGCTTATTAATAATAAATAGTTATAAGTTAGATATTTAATTTAACTTATTAGGCCTTTTTATATATTTATATTATTAATAAGTAGAGGGAAGGAGGCTATAATATATAATATTTTTACTATCTATAATAGGCTCTTTAATTATATAGAAATAGAATTAAGGTAACTAAGGTATAAGCGGGTTTTATAGAAAGTTAAGCTTCTTAGGGCCCTTAAAGTAGCTTACTAAAAGCTTTCTATATATTATAACTAAATATAGTTAGGTTTAGGATTTCTTTATAACTAAGTAGTACTTCTTTATCTAAGCTATAGGGATATAATATTTAAAGGTAGGAATTAGGTTATTAAAACTAGTTAATAGCTATAGATAGAAGTCTACTAGTAAGTACTTAGAAGAATATTTTAGAACTACTAAAATTATAAAGTAAATAGCTAAGATTAGAGGGCTATACTAGTAAAGGGTTATACTAGTTTTAACCTTAATAACGTCTTAGAAGCTCTAATAGAGGATTTAAATAATAATATAAAGGACTAGCTATAATAGTATAAGGCTTATAGTAAGGTTTCTAATTATTATTATTATTATTACTAATTTTTTAATATTCTTATAACCCCTTTTACTTATCTAAAATAAGGGTCTATTCTTAAGTAGTAGAAGGCTTTAGAGCCCTAATACCTATTAGTTACCTATATAACGCGTAATATCCTTACCGCTATAATAGGAGCTATTATATATAAATAATACTTCTTTATAGCGAAGAGGTATTATATAAGCTATATATATTATATACCTCCTACTTTCTATACCTTAATAATAGTCCTTTATACTAAAAATTAGTAGAATTAGTCTAAATAGGTAGGACTTAATCTAGAAGCTAACTTTAATATATCTAATTAAGTAAAAAGGGCTAATAGTATTCTACGTAATATATAAGTAAAAGAAGGTTATCTTAATAGTAGTTATATTAGTAATAGAGATAAGGATAATAAGGGTAATCTAGTAAGTAGGTTATAAGCCCTTTTTATATATCTTAGAAAATAGTATTAATACTTACTCTTATAGCTAAGAGGGCGAGTTTATAGTTAGCGAGAGTCTACTAATAATAATATAGGTATATTAAAAAAGTGGAGGTAGGACTAATAGTTACTATTTATAAGGGTTTAAGTAATACTATCTAGTAGAACTAGCCTATTATTACTCTCTATAATTATTATAAAGTAGAATAGGAGGGATAAGTAATAGTAGTAAGGAATTATAAGGTCTAAGAATAGACTAGGTTTATTTAATTAATAGTAGAAGTTCTTATAAGCTAGAATAAAATATTAACTTTAGAAAAAGTTTATAGTTATTATTCTAGTTATTATATTTACTTAATATAACCTTCTATACTCCTCTTTATAGATACTAAGCTCTACTTAGTAATTATAAGATATCCTATAAATATCCCATCCTATAAAGAGGTCCTACGAAAATCCTATCCTACTAAAAAATCCCATCTCATCCCCGTCCTATACCTTTATAAAGATATGGGATTAGGACCTAATTTATCTATCCTATCCCACGGTCCTATACTATCCCACGTGGGATATCCCGTAGGATATCCTATATTTTTCCGGCTAGTACCTATTATTAATAACTACTAGAATTAATATTATCTTAATACCCTTAACTTTTATTAGTCTACCCTTAATAGGCCCTAATACTATATAATTCTAAACTAGTAAATAGTTAATAAACTTAAAGTAGTCTTAAAAGGTATACTCTTAATCCTCGGAGTTAATAATAATTTTATAGGACTTATTTTATTATAAGTTATACTTAAAGTAAGTAGTATAAAATTTATCTTATTTTTATTTATTTAAAAGATTTTATTTACTTTACTAATAACTAAGACCTTTCTTATTTTATTAATAGTTATTTTATACTTCTAACTCCTTCTTTATTTTAAAGGTAAATCCTACTAGTACAAGGTCTAAATAAGTATAAAAATAGGTATTAATATTATAATTATTATTATAAAAAATATATATTTTACTATTACTACCTTAATATCTATTATTTTAATATTAGCCTAATTTTAGTTATTTATTAAAATTATTAATAAAAGCCTTAATATCCTTAGCCTTATTAGCTAGATCTCTATTAGTAAGTAATATAATAATATATTTAAAGTTAATATCTTCCTTCCTAGAATAAGAGATCTTAATAAGGGTATAAACTATTTATTTTATATACTTTAATAGGCCTTTCTTAAAGGTTAAGGCTAGAAAATCTTAATATAAAGGAGTCTTTATTTACTTTAACTAGTTCTTATATTTATTAAACTTAATAAAGTAGGCGTAGAGGTCTTTAAACTAATTAAATTAAAGGGTTATTAAGGTAAAAAAGATTACTCGTTTTATTATATAAGACTCTATCTTATATAATAACTTTAATTTTACTTATATATCCTTAGCTATTATAATCTTCTTAATTATAATATAGATAGCTAGTATATAAGTAATTTAAATAGTAGTAAAGGCTATCTTTTCCTTTTTAATATATTTATTTTATAATTTATTAATAAGTAGTACACCTCCTTTAATAGGCTTAATCTAAGTTAGAGGTAGGTATTTAAAGTTAATAATAAGATCTAGGTTATTAATAATAAGATAGTTTTAAACTACTACTTCCTATTACTTATAATTCTCCTTACCTTTAAGCTTTTAAATTTTATAATAGTTAGCTATTATACTATTAATAATAAATAGTCTAGGGAATAATACTTCTAAGACTATCCTAAGACTTATTAAAAAGCTTATTATATAAATTACGCGGTTCCTAGATTATATTAAATCTAGGCTTATAACCTATTAAATAGTATAATAATTAATAAGTTATTTATATATAATTTTAGGTATAGTATAATAGTATTTAATAACTAATAGATAGATAATAGCTATATAGAAAAGGAGACACGGAAGGAAAATCTCTTCTAGTATCTACTAAGACGTGATTTATAAGCACCGAGGTTCACCCGAGCTGATTTCCAATATAAGGTGGGTCTAATCTCTTCGACTGACCTCTGGTCACATAATACTCCTGCTGAGCGCTTCGTCGGGCCTATCTCACTTGTCGCTCTATGGAGTGTTCATCGACGTCTTCCAGTATGTTTGCAGGTCCACTTGATGATTGGAATATAGGCGAGAAATCGGGACGAGTCAGTATCGGCAGTCACAAATTGTGGCTAAGCGTTCACGGTCCAGATCGCAAATCCGGCGAACCGGTCATAATCATCATCCCAGGTTTGGCAAGTAGCACGACAGGCTGGGCTGCAGTTAAACGTGGATTGACTTCTCTCACCCGAGTTCTGCAATACGAGAGATCGGGGTACGGAAGAAGCGACTGTTCCGCTGAGAAGCCAACGGCATCAACAATCGCTAAAGAGCTTGATTTACTTCTCAGAAATGCAAATTTACTTCCACCATATGTTATCGTCACTCATTCGTGGGGCGGCATTCTGAGCAGAGAATTTTTGGCCCTGCGTCCCAAAGACGTTGTCGGGATGTTATTCGTTGATGCAAATCAAGAACGTACGCTAAAAGTGTTGGACTGGCGGCAATTAGCTCAGTCAGATCTGCTGATTGGTGTCAACCATGTTGATGTCACGGGTATATCGCGCAGTCATAAGCTCACTAGCGATGAATGGCGCATTTACCGAGATACTGAGAGCACAGAGCAGCATCGGAGACAGACAGATCTAGAAATCACCGAATACTCCAACAGCTTTCCTGTCCTGCAATCGAAATCTCAGCTTCACAAGGAGATACCGTTTCTCGGCGACTACCCAATCTGCGTCATTAAAGGTGACAACAGAGCGGATTTTGAAAAGCTCCTAAATGCAGGTCTGGCTCGAGGTAATCGCCAAGACGCTAAAGAAGCTTCGTTTCAAGAAATACTTAGCACTTGGGACGAGAAAGATCGGTCACTACAATCGGAGATATTGCTGCTGTCGACAAAATCGCGCTATATTGAAGCAGAAAATAGTGGACACAATATACATCTGACAGAGCCGCATCTCATCGCTGAGGGCATTAGATGGATATTGTTTCAAGCTCATGAGACTGTAGAGCAGTAGATACTGGATTGGCCGAGGGAGAATGTGTTGGGACTCTGGTCTGCATGAGGGCAGTCATCTTGTCGACATTTCTGTTCCTTGTCAGCTTCATATTTCGGAGTTTACTGGAATGTAGCTGTACCTGTTTTCTCGTGCTATACAATCCGATAGCGATTCCAAGGGTGCTTTACTTTCCAAGGTAACAACATGATCTGATCCGAATGAGTTCAGAAGGCCTTCGTATGCCTTGCGGTACATTTCAAGCGCCTGTTCAACCTTACCCTGAGCTTCCAACACTTTTCCAAGACCTCTCATGCTCCTCATTGTGTTCGGATGTTCCTTACCAAGGACTTTGACAACTGCTTTGAGATGCTCTCTATGGACTTGTTCCGCCTCCTCGTACCGACCTTGGCACCCAAGGACGACAGCAAGACAATATTTGCAATTCAATGTGTCATGATGATCCTTTCCCAATTCCTTCTCTTTTCTTGCCAAAGCTTCACGATTAAGCAGCTCTGATTCTACAAAATTGCCTTTGTTCCTTAGGATCCAGGAGAGATTTTTCATGCTCATTAATGATTGCGGATGATTGAGACCTAGAATCTCCTTTCTGCTTTCGAATACCTCTCTTGCTAAGCCAGCGGCCTTTCCGTATCTTGTGCCACGAGAGTGACTAAGCTTGTCGGCCTCTAAGTCTCCGGTCACCTCCTCTCTTTCTGCAAGTGCACATAGAACCAGTGACAGCACACCCATACTCGTGATTGTGTCCACATGGCTCGTCCCGAGCAAATCGCTTTGCCCACAGACAGCCTGTCGAGCTAAAGTCTCGGCCTCTTCATACTTCCCCAAGCTCCAAAAAAGGTCCGCAAGATCGCTCTTCGTAGCAAACATTGCGGGACGGAGCGTTGGATCGGAAGATTCCAATATGTCTAGACTTTTCCGGTGAAGTTGCTCGACTTCTTCAAACTCCGCAAGGTCTCTCAAATTGCATGCAAGGTTCTCGGATACATTCCAATGTACTCATATAGTACAATCCGAGCTGCGTTTGCCTCATATCAATGCACCTTTTCTGGCAGTCTCGAGCTTCGTGGAGCTTTCCGTGCATAATATCAAATGATGCTAGGTTCTGCAGCAGCATCGCGAAATCGAGCTAGGTCGAGTCCGACAGGCCATCATATGACAATCGGAAGCGTGCTTGTGGGGCCAGTGCGACACAGAATTCGCGAGATTTCGTACTGTGCTCTCGGAAATCTCTGTGCCAGGCACGTCAAAGCTTTGATCTGATATGGCCTCTGTTTCCCCTTTGCGAGTAACCACCGGCGTGTAGCCAGTTGCACTAGTCTATGCATGCTGTAGCTCTGCTTTCCTTGCTGTTTTATTATCAATGCGAACGCTTGCAGGGTCCCTAAAGCTTTGTAGAGGTTTAATGGTTGCTCGTCATCATGTTGTAGAAGTGCTTTTGGAATGTCCTGTCGGTCAAGCGTAGCCATGAATGCAAGAAGCTCGCTGGCGCGTGGCTCATTTGTTGATATATGATCGAAGGGAATCTTCCATGTTTGAAATATCGAGCTCTTTGCTGTACTGTCTCTTCGGGGATCGCTCAAGTCTTCATCTGACACGAGTAAATTTAGTAAAAAAAAACTCTATAAAAGTATTTAATAAATCTATAGTAACGAGATTGTTTTTTTTATCAAGTATCCTATTACTAATAGAGGTTATAAACCGAATAAAGTTTTTAATAGTAGTAGGATCAAGAGGAAGTAACTCTTCCTAGAGTCTCTAGACTTCTATAGTATAAGAGATACCGCTAGTAGCCTGCTTATTAGCGGTTACCTCTTCTACATCGTGGTACTTGGTAGGAACCACCTATCTACCTAACGTAGTTAGCAAAGGCAAATGGAGAGGGCTTGGGCCGACCTTTACACTCATATTTCATAGCGTTTCAAAGCACCGTTCTAGTCCTTCAGGGTTTTATCTAGAGCTACGTACGTCGTGCACTTCCTCTGGCTATCCTCGGCTCAGTGCCCTGCAAGCTTGTAGCCTTTGCCGGCGGCTTTCTTCCATAGCTATTCTAGCGGCACATCTTGCCCGCCCATAGTCGCAAGGTAGCAGACAGAATGGTTAGGGATGAGCGTGGTAAATGGAGACGGGAATTGCGATCGTTCTTGGAAGAGAGCAAAAACGGAGGGAAGACGAGGGGCACCGCTCCCCTTTATCCCCCACCTCGGCAGCCATCTCTGGAGGTCTACCTCGGTCAAGGTCCGCGCACATCTGATCGTTCGAAACGTGGGGGGTTAGGTGAGGGAGAGTGAGAGTAGAGTGTGCAACACAGAAAAGGGGATCAGTCAACTAATGCTAGATGTACCGTTCTGAAAGTAAACTCGTATACCTAGAAATAATAATAATTAATATTAATTAGACTCTAAATCTATATATATATACTATTATAAATAATCTAAATTAATATAATAGGTAATACTACCAGTTAAGGCCTTATTATATAATTATAATAGGGATACTAAGTAATTTCCTCCTTATTAGCTTTAGAGAATATATATATAACGCCCTTATAAAGTAGTATATTATTACTATCTTACTATTTATAATTATATACTAAGAAGGGTTTCTTAATTACTTCCTTAAGTAGTAAGATTAAATATCCTATTATTAATAGCCTCTTATAAAGGTTATATAATAGGGATATCTTAATAATATATTATAATAAAACTAACCCCTAATAAAATTTATTAACTTAGTAATATACTAAGATATCTATTAACTTAAAAAGACCTTTAAATAAAACTTAATAAGAAAAGCGCTCTTTTAAATATCTTTTTAAATATATTAATTTATATACTTAATCCTTTTCTTAAGCTCTTAATTTAGTAGCTTACTTCTAGCTATTCTATTATAAATATATATCTACTCTATTAAATATTAAGTTAATATATATTAATTCTTACTATCTAAGCCCTTTATAATTATAATAAATAGAGAGTAATAACTTAGCTACCTTTATAAAATACTTCTAACTAATATATATCTACTCTATTAAATATTTAGTTATCTTATATTATTTATTAACTTCTAGATTAATATCCTTTCTTTAATATATCTCCCTTAGCTACTTATACTTAGGGATTCTTAATATTATTTATCTAAGATTACTTAAAGGACTTTACTATTTAATTATATTCTTATCTTAGCCTATTTAAGTTATTAGGTATACTTTATATACTAGTTATACTAGCCTAATTACTTACTAGGATAGTAAGCTAGGTAGTATAACTATACTTTAACCTTCTTAGCCTTTTATAACTTTAGCTTATTTAAGCTTTCTCTACTATTTTCTTTATATCCTTAATAGATCTTCTCTACTATTTATTAAGAATACTTATTAATATTATCTTAACTATTTTAATATAACTTTCTATACTTTATAAGGGCCTTTATACCCTTTTTATTAGACTCTTTTAAAGTCCTCTTTATTCTATATTCTTATTAAGTCTTACTTTAATTTACCTTATATAAGGTCTTTAAAGTAGCTAATAAAATCCTAGGATAAATATATTATTAAAATTAATTTACTTTTATATTTTTTAAAGACTAAGACTTTTATCTTATTATTAAAGGGATATACTTATAAGGTCCTTTTATTATATTATTAAGATATTATTAAGATACTATATTTTATAATTATTAATTAATTATAATAGAGATTATAATTATTATAACTCTATATAATTCCTTATAACTAATATAACCTTATAAGTTTTAAGGCCTTTTATTAGAATATTATTAATAGATTTATTATAATATTTATATTTATATTTATTACTTTAGTAGTAATACTAGGAGTTAAACTCCGCTTAGTAAGTATAATCTTAGAGATTCTTACTTTCTTTCCTCTTTTTTTTTTCTTTCCTTAACTACTATTATATTATTTAGAGATAGTAGGTATCCCCTTATTTTATATATACTTATATACTATTAATACTCTTATAATTAATATAATAAATTATATAATCTATATTAATTTTAATTTTATAAGTAATCCTTTTTATATCCTTTAAAGAAGTTTCTCTTCCCCTTATTTAACTCTAAGTAATTTTCTCTACTATTAATTAATAATAGCTAATAATAAATAGTTCTTTAATTATATAATTTATAAGCGCCTTAGCCGCCTTATTAGCTATTTAAGTATATATATTTAATTAAATATAAACTATTATCTCCTTTTAAGGCCTATAAATAAGTTATATTTTTAGGAGGAATTAAGCTAAACTATCTAGGTACGCGGTTTTATATTATTTTTATTATTCCTACTAAATTCTCCTATTAGCTATCTAGTAGGAGGAAGGCTCCTCTATACTCTAGGTACTTAGAGGTAGTAGTAGGGGGCTATATTAGGGCTTATATTAATTATATAATTAATTCTTATAATAATAGTTATAAGAACTACTTATAATAGTATAAGCTTATAAATTACTTATTTAACCCCTTAGCCTAGCTTATAACCCCTTCTCCCCCTTATAATATCCTAAATCCCCCCTTTAATAAAAGGGAGGGTACTTATACTTATACCTACTAGAGGGGGGTAACTCTTCCTAATAATATTATATATTCCTACCTTATAAGTAGGGCTCTTTATTCTTATTAACCTACTCCCCCTCCTTTATCTCCCTTTATAAGTAGCCCCTTTTATAGGGTTAAATCCCTAATTATAAATCCTTTTAACCCTACGCTAGGCCCCCCTCTTATATCTTTACCTCCTCCTTCTTTATCTAGGATAGAGGACCCCCTAGCGTCTCCTCCTTCCTAGGTAAAAGACTAGGAAGGGGGGGATATCCCTCCCCTTCTTCTCTACCTCCTTTACCCTCTTTATTACTACTACTACCTCCCTTTTCTCCTCTTACATAAGCGGCTATTAACCTACTAGTATATATACTGACTAGCTTATACTCCCCCTCTTCTCCTACTCCTAATATCTAGTAAGTATCTTAGTTACCTTTTATAAATTCTTAATTAATTATTTTTAGGCTTACTAGATTAGAGATAGATTAGGGGCCTTAGAGCTAATATTAATAGCCTTACTTTTTTAAGAGCTTTATATATTTCTTTTTTTTCTTTTATTATATTTATAAGCTAATAAAATTAACTATTCCCCTTTAAAGATCTTCCTACTTTAATGTTACGACCCGTCGTCTTCTAACTAGAAGGCTCCGGAGTCTGGGTGGATCTCGTAGAGAGGAGTGTTAAGGACTAAGGTAAACAGGCTTCGTACTAAACTGGTCTGATATAGGTGGAGTATTATATTCAGTGTCTAGGAGATATCTAGGTTAATAACATAAGTTGAGCACGAAGCTCCTATCTAGCAGGAATGCACGCTTTCTATATAGACATACGAGATCCTGCCAAGAGGTGTGGTTCGGTGGACCGCTCCATTCGATCCACACGTGGCTCCTATGGTTCAGTGAACTGATCCATCTGATCTACCCGTGGGTCAAGTCTCTCCTTAGACTAATCCACCTGATGGTGACGAGAAGTGCCTTCGCTAGGCGTAGTATAAGGACCGCTGGTCCATGCTTGTAACATTTAACTTCCTAATAATTTTACTTATAAGGGAAGTTTTATAAATTTCTAATAACTAGGTCTTTAATTACTTATATATCTATTATATATTAAATAGCCTTAATATAATAGGCCTACTTATATACTCCCCTTTATATTTATAAGTAAGGGATTATCTAACCCCTTATTAGTAAGATTAATTATAATTATTAAACGCGTATCTTTCTCTACCTTCTTATATTTAGAAGTTAAATTATAGAGGGAATAATTAGGGGTTTTTCCCCTAGCTATCTTAAATATCCTTAATATAACTTATAAAGCTTTAAATAATTATTATAATATATATAGATTATAACCTTCCTATTCTTTAAGATTAATTTATATAAAGTTCCCTACTTACTAATATAGCCTATTATTATAAATAGCCCTATCTATCTTAGGGATAATTTTAGTCTATTAGTTTAAGTATTATTTTTTATAACCTATTAATTATATTATAATAACTTAATAGGAGTTACCCCTTTATTATATCTTATTTTTATTAGGTCCTTTATATAAATAGATTAATAGAGAATTAATTCTTTAATATCTAACCTTTTTACTATAAACTCCTAAATAACTAATAGTATTTCCTTAAGATTAAGTATTACTAACTTTTTAAGGTACTTACTAATTTATATATCTTATTTAAATACTCTTATTACTTAAATTCTATATAAGATTTTAAGGGGTAAATAGCCTAGGTAGCTAATAATTCTTAAGTTAATATTAATTATTAATATTTAAATAAATATATCTTAAGGTTCTTTAAGAATATCTTCTCTCCTTTTCTTAAAATACTTTATTAAGATATTATTAGACTTTTTTATTATACTAACTAAGTATTTTACTCTACTTAAAGCTTCTAATATAATAATTCCCTAAGACCTAAGGAATCTAGATATTTCCTTATTAAGGAAGTAGGTCCTATTATTAAAATAAATAATATTAGGGACTAGTACCCTTATAAGGTATCTAGTAATTACTCTTATAATAATAATTATATTAATAAAATCTATTACCTCTAGAAATATTACTCTTAAGAAGTAATTTATAATATTTAAGATATATTTTTATTTACCCTCTAAGGTAATAAATAGTCTAATATAATCTATTCTTAATAACTAGAATAGCTCTATAATCTAGATTAATAATAATAGTACTATTCTAGCCGTATTTACCTATTTTATATATAGTAGATACCCTTTAATATACTATATAATATCCTTTATTATATTAGGCTAATAAATAATATTATAGATTTTATTTATAATAATTTTTATAGAGAAATATCTACTCCTATTATAAATAGCTTATAACAGGGTACTTACCTCTCCCTTTATAATATATATAGTTCTTTAATCTTTAAACTTATATATTAATTAATTTATATAACTATTAAATATAAATTAGAAAGCCTTCTTTTTAAAGGTACTTATCTCTTACTTATTTAGATTTTTTAGTTTCTCCTACTAAGTATAAAAGTAATATATATTTATATACTAGTTATTATTCTTATAATCTACCTTATATAACTTAAGATGATCCTTTAAAAATAAAATAATAAATCCTTAAGGTAGAGTATCTAGTATTTCCTTATTAACTATAACTAATATTATAGGGATAGATAGCCCTACCTCTATATTAGTAATAGTAACTATTATCTATCTAATAGTCTAAATAACTACCTCCTCTCCTTACTTTTAAATTCTCTTTATATAACCCTTCTTACTAAGTTACTTTAATATATAAGTATAGCCGCTCTTTTTAGATTTCTAGAATTATACCTTATTATCTTAATACTTCTCTACTTCCTTTAATAAATTTCTTATAAGATTATCTATCTTATAATCTATATTATTAAAAATTACTTAAGAAAGGCTATTAATAATTATATTCTCCTTCCCTTAAATATATTTAAGTTATATATATAGCTTTCTA
>JAABUV010001821.1_pt1 | contig 30250 bp, 30 predicted proteins | sample 5559971 | NCBI WGS metagenome assembly JAABUV01 (sample SAMN10711881, study PRJNA513362) | rock metagenome | isolation source: Antarctica rocks | place: Antarctica: Victoria Land, Knobhead nord | collected 2015-12-19
AGCATGCCCTCCGCGGCCGCGCGCGCGCGCTCCTTTATGACCTCGGCCGCCGCGTCGTCCTCCAGCCGCACGCGCTGCTGCGTGGCGCGCACCTCCGCGAGCGCGGCGCGGTCCGCCTGCGCGGGGGGCGCCGCGAGTCAGGGTCTCGCCAGGGTTCTGGTGCGGGCACGCCGCGCGCCTTGCACGCCGCGTGGGCGTGCTGGCACTGCCACAGCGGCGCCCGCCGCCGCCCGCCGCCCGCCGCACATGCAGCAGGGCTATGTGGCCGGCCAGGCGGCGCCCAGCGCGCCGCGCGTTTGCCGGGCGGCGCGCAGGGCGCGCACCGGCAGGCCGCCGGCGCGCGCGTCGAGCAGGCTGCGGAAGAGCGCGCGCGCGTTGTCGCGGCGCGCGATGTACAGCTGCGCGTCGCTCATGCCAAACACGCGCCGCCAGGGCAGCAGGAAGGCCGCCTTCTGGTCGCCGAACACGAGCGCGGAGACGTAGACCAGCTTTTGCAGCGCGCGCCGCTGCTCCACGTCCGCGCCGCGCGTGCCGGCCTCCAGGCGGCTGCGCATCAGCCGGCGGCCGGCGTCGATGTGCACGGGCGCCGCGTCCTCGTCCGCCAGGCCCAGCGCGTCCTTGAACGCCCGGATGCGGTCCGCCTCGTCGCCCCTGCGCCGCCACGCGACCAGCGCTGACTCAGCGGAGTAGCGGTGGCGCGGGCGCCGCGCCCGGGCGCCGTGGTGTCCGCGCCGCAGCGGCGCCTTCCCAGGGCCTTGAAGTTGCACACACCGCCTGGAGAGGTGGGCGCCGCAGCGGAGGCCCCACAGCATGCAGGCGCGGGCTCGCTGCACAAGCAGGGCCGCTGGCCGCCTGTGAAATACATGCGGCGCGCTCGCGAGCGCCCCAGGCACACCGGAAGGACCTGAGGGTAGGCACCCGCGCATTGACATCGATGAGTGCGGGCAGAGCCGGACGTTCAGGCTGGGGCGGGGGCGCACCGCAGCGGCGCGTCGCCGGGTGGCAGGACAGCCTGCAGGTACGCATCGTACGCCGCCTTGAGCTCGCCGACGAGCGCGACGCCAAAGTCGACGCCCAGCCGGTCCGCCAGCGCGGCCACGTCGGCGCGCTGCAGGGCCGCTGGGTCCTGCCCGGCCAGCAGGTTGTGCAGCACGGTGCCCGCCGCCGCCACGCGCTCCTCCTGCAGGCGCCGCGCGGCCGCGCCGCCCGCCACTGCGCCCACCACCGCGCCAGCCGCGCGGCCCGCGCCGCGCATATTGCCTGCCGCGCGCTGGCTCTCGAAGTGAGATGCAAACGCACGTGCATGCCCCCAACAGTCCTCCTCTTGCAGCCTCGTGCGCTGCTATGACCCGCAGCTGCTCCTGCAGGCCCAGCGCAGCCGCGCCCGCCACGGCGCCCGCCAGGGGGCCTCACACGCGCCGTCGGCGCCTGCACGCCTGGCTGGCTGCTATGATGCGCCCATGGTTTGTCTCGCTCTGTCCGGGCGGCGCCGTGCAGCCCGCCGCCTACCCGACTCTCCGCCAGCCACACTCCCTGCGCCACAAGGCCGCTGCCAGAGGGCGGCCACGTTCCTGCTCGTACGGCGCGGGGCGGGAGGCGCACCCGGGGCGCGCGCGCCGGCTGCATAGCCCAGCCCGGCGGTCGTGGCCACCATCACCAGCGCGCCGGCGAACAGCGCGGCCTTGGGCAGGCCGGCCAGCACCTTCTGTACGCCCTCCAGCTCCCGCTGCTCCATGAACGGCTTCTGCAAGGGAACCGAGCCGAACAGCTCGCGCACGGGACAACATGCAAATAAGCAGCTTCACCCGCACCTGTCCCGTCCTTGCACTGCAAGGCCTGCAGGAAAGCAGGTCAGAGAGCAGCAAACACAGTCCTGGGCGCACTGCATGCGCCTCGTCATGTGCTCCGGCCGTTGCCGCGGCTGCTCGCCGGCAACAAAAGCGTTGCCGGCGTATGCAGCCGCGTGGCAATACGTGGGACACTGCCGCTGCACGCTGGCTGCCATGCAACAAGTGCAAGCTGCCCGCTCGGGGTGCATGCAAAACGCACGCATGTGCGCAGTGCGCCGTGCGGCCCTGTCCGCCGCACAGGGCTTGTGGCAGCATCATCTGGAGAGCTGGCTTCACCACATTGCGCACACAGTCATCAACTATGTTGGGGGGCTTGCGCAGCCAGCGCCTATCCTGGAGTCCTGAAACCCTACATCAGGCTCAAAGGGTCGAGCCTGGCACCGCCAGGAGTTGCTGACAGTGACGGACGTTGTTCCCGGTTCTTTCTGGAGGCGGGTAAAGCTCAGACCTGTTCTCTTCCACCCGTTGCAGCAAGATGCGCACTGTTTTCAGCCAAGCGCCGTGCATCAGGGTGAGCGCCTTTCACGGCCATGCTTTGAGGCAGCCTGGGGCGGGCCGCTTCTGCGGCCAGGCGGTTCGGGTGCGGGTGACGCAGCGGCGGGGCGGTCTGGTTGTGCGCGCGGTGGAGACAGAGAAGAAGCCCGACACAAAAGACAAGGAAAAGGCGGACCGCCTCGTACGAGGTACGCGCACATAGCGTGCTTGTAGCGCAGCTGCTCGTGCCCCTCTCTGCTGCAGATGCCTCAAGCATGCAGCGACCCTGCTCAGAGCTGCAGTGGTGGCCGAGTGGCACCACTACTCAGCTTTGCGGTGTCCCAGCTCCCCCACCAGTCCTTGCCCGCCGTGACAGGGCTGGACAAGGCGACGGCGCAGAAGATCCTCAAAGTCTGGGAGGAGACGGGGGCGGGCAGCTCACCGGACGCGCTGCGCAAGATGCTTATCAACCGCTCGATCCGCACGCTGGGCACGGTCTTGCTGCAGGTTGGGCTGGACACTGGTCCGCCCCCCGCTTTGCCAGCTCCGCTGTGCAGCTCCCGGCGCCAGCCTTTGCCACACGTGTTGATGGTCGCTCGGCTGTGCGTGCAGGCGCGTCCTGGGGCGCCTTCACCACGGCCAGGTACACTGCAAGCGGCGGCGACTTTTTCGGCAAGATCGCCGTGGAGTACCTGGCCTATGCGCTGGGGCTCTACTTTGGCGTCGGTGCGCCGCGTCCCACCCTCGGCTGCGTCGGCTGCCAGAGGCGGGGGCGGCGCCGCTGAGACTGGCGCGGGTTGCAGGCGTGGTGCTGGACGCGTTCCTGCTGGGCGCGACCGGCTATGCGGCGTTCCAGTACTCCACCAACGCGGAGGCCTTCCTGCAGGCCGTGCGCCAGGCGCGCCCTGGCCTGCGACGTCGCTCGAGGGCCATAATGTCTGCTGGCGGCGCGCAAGAGTCAGCCGAGAGTCAGCGGAGCCGTTGCAAGTCCATGTCAGGGGTGGGGTTGTGTGCGAAGTTCAGAGCACGCCCGGTGAGCGCAGGTGGCCGGCACCAAGTCCCAGACCGGGCTGGCGGTGGCGGACAAGGCGCAGAGCGCGGTCAACCTCGTCAAGGTCATCAACGCGCTGAACAAGATCTCGGACATGCTCAAGGCGCGCCCCTGCCCTGCGCAAAGCGCCGCGCCTGCGGCCGCCGTCCGCGCTGCAGGCGCAGTGCCAGGCTCGGCGGCTAGGCGGCAGGCCCCGCTGGCTGCGCTGATCCTCAGGGCGGACTCCCTTGTACGCTGGACTCGCTCATGCCCTCATCACCGCCTGCCATTGTCACGCATATTCAGCAATGGCCGGCCATCCCGGTGTTGAGTTGGACCAACAGGCAGGCTGTCAGCCGCCTGGTTGACCCTGGGTGGGGGGACACGGGTCGCAGGATGAGGCGGGCAGCGCCGGCGGCAAGCGGCAGAGCCCGCTGAAGAGCCTGAGCACATTCCTGACTCTGCAAAAGGCGGAGGCGGGCGGCTTCGACGCCGGCAAGTACGGCCTGAGCAACGACCAGGCGGCCGAGATCGCCACCGTGTTCAGCAGGCGTGGCCTTTTCCAAGAGCGCGCAGCATGCATGTGGCGACCTGGGGCGCACGCTGAGCCGGGGACAGCGCGTGTTCCCGTCGCGCGCTCGTGCGAGCACGCGACACGGTGGGCGCCAGCTATTCCAGGTGAGCACGGCATGGCGACGCGCAGGTTCGACGAGAATGACGACATGGTGCTGGAGCCAATGGAGGTCCGGAGACTCATGTGCGCCCGCTCTGCGCTGCCCCCCGCAGCGGCGCCGCTGGCGGCGCCCTGCGCGGCTGCCATGCTCATGCGCATCGCATGAGCCACGCCTCGCGCGGGCTGGCCGCGCCTTGAAAACGCCTGTGATGAGCCCCTTGCGCTTTGCGGCTGCTCAGTACGCACGGCTGCTGCGCGCGCCGGCCCGGGCGCTTGCGGCGCGTGACCCTGGCCGCGGGCGCGCAGCCGGCAAGAGGGCTTCGACTTCTCGGAGGACGAGGAGAAGAAGGCGGTGCAGATCCTGGACACGTCCGGCGATGGGCTCATCAGCTTCGAGGAGTTTGTGGACTGGTGGGTGAACAAGGTGCGCGCGCGCGCGCGCGCTGCCGGCCCCGCCTGCGGGTGTCACGTCACACGGCAACAAAGGGCACTCCATGCAGCGTAACCTCCTGCGCAAGAACCCCTGCATGCCTGCATCCATGCAGCGTAAACTTCCTGCGCAAAGGCTCCTGGATGCCTGCATGGAGGGGCAAAATATGCGTGCCACCTTGTGTGGCCCGCCCGACCTGGCGTCGCCCGCCACGCACCCGCTGCGGAAGAGTGGTCCAAACGCCCGCGAGCTGGCGCGTGCGCAGGTGGACCCCAGCAAGATGCAGACCAAGTCGTGAGCGCGCTGAGCGGGCGACGCATGCCCGACGGGGCGGGCGCAGCGCCGGGTGCTGAGCGCGTGCATGCCGAGCTCGTGACTGCTTACAAGCGTCCAGCGTCAGCTGTGTGCTGCGGTCTGCTTGAGGTCTGCTGAACAGCAACGTGTCTGTGCGCGTGCCCAGGTCTTGGGCGGCATGACGGGCAGGCTAGCGGTGCATGTGACAGGCAGGCTGGCGGTGCATGTCATGCCAGAGTGCCAGACATTTGTGAACAGGTCTGCAAACACTTTGCAAGTCCGCCGCAGCACTGCTGGCATGCAAGTGTTGGGCTTGCGCCCACGCCTGGTCTGCACATGTTTGCATTCACGCATGGCTTCACTCAGGCATTCACTCAGGCACTCGAGCACGCGTTGGCATTCATGCATGCCCTCACTCATGCCTTCACTCGGGCATGAGCCGAGCAAGGAGCCTAGACCTCCAGCCGGGGCTGCTGCGCCGCGGTCTCCCGCTTCAGCAGCAGCAGGGACGCGGGCGGCTGGTATGCGGCCAGCCGGTCGATGAGCTCGCCCGCCGTCGCCGCCTCCAGCAGGATGCCGCGGTACGCGTCCCGGATGAAGCCCTCCGCCACGGCGTGCTCCACAAATGCGAGCAGGTGGTCGTAGTAGCCGGCGCCGCCGGCGCCGCGCACGTTGAGCACGCCCACCGGCTTGGTGTGCAGGCCCAGCTGCTGCCAGGTGACCACCTCCACCAGCTCCTCCAGCGTGCCAAAGCCGCCCGGCAGCGCGATAAAGGCGTCGGCCTTCGCCGCCATCAGCGCCTGCCGGCGCGCCGGCCGCCTTGCGAGCTGCCGCGCACCAGGCCGGAATGCTCTGCAGCTGACAGGCGCTCGTTGGCTGCACACGCACCCAGCAAGCCGGGCGTGGCGGGGGGAACGGGGGCCACGGCGCGGGGGCTCCGCACTTTGCGCGAGTGCATCGAGTCCACCACCCGCAGCGTCCCGATCGACGCCCTGACACCTCGCGCGGCGCCAGCGCCTCCGGGATGACGCCCAGGACCGCCTGAGCAAGGCACAAGCGCTCGGACAGCGGTGTGTGATGTATGAAACATCGGCAGGCCACAGCGTTGAGCCGGGCAGCGCACCTGCCCGCCGTCCTGACATGCCCGCGCTATCTCTCCCATCAGACCGCCGCTTCCTGCGAGCAGTGGGCCTTATCACTCTGCTTGGCAGTTGACGGCCAACACAAGCCACGCGGTTGCACATGACGCGCACCGCCGCCATAGACGAGGCCAATATTTCTCCTGGCCATCTCTGCTCCCAGGTCGCGCGCCGCTTGCATGTACTCAGGTCTGCTGCCAGCGTTGAAGCCGCAGAACACGGCTATTGTCCTTATGGCGTTACGAGGCGCGCCGCCGGCGGGCAGTGCTGTGGGGGGCATGGGCCAAGGGCTGTGGGGCACCGCCGCAAGCGCTTATCTGCTCAGGTGCACGGCCGGCTCTGCCAGAAGTCACAAGTGAAGAACATGCTCTGACACTTTGAGCTGGCCCCAGGCGGGTCCAGAGCCAGGGCGTATGACAGCCTCTGCATGCGTTTGCTTACAGCATCCCATGCGTGGACATGCCGGCCCTGCAACACCTGTGCAACCTAAGCAGCAAAGCCCCGCTAACCAGGCCACCTAAAACGCGAGCGCTCTGCGCCGGCGGGCGCCGCCTCACGCGGGCGTGACGGGGTTGCCCTGGTCGTACTGCCGCCGCGTCTCGGGGTTGCGCAGCACCTCGTACGCCGCCTTGAGCTTGTCGAAGCGCTCGCGCGCGGCCTTCTGCTGCGCCAGGTCGGCGTCCTGGCGCAGCATACGTCCGCCGTCAGCGCAAGCGGCAAGCCGCCCGCGCTCGCCGCTCGCGCCGCTGCTCCAGCCAGGCGCGCTGGTCTGCACTCGCGGGCCTGGCACTGCGCGGCAGGGTGCCGCGGGCCGGGGACGCGCGCGCGCTCGCCCCTGCTGCGGCACGCAGCGCCAGAGCGGCGTGGCCGCGCGACAGAGTCTCAGACGACGCCCCGCGTCGAGCCGCCGGCGCAGCGCCGTGCCGGGCGGGCGGGCAACCGGCAGGCGGCCCGGCACCGCGCCTTCTGTCGGTCGGGGTGCCAGAGCAGCGCGGCCTCGCGGAAGGCGCGCTTGATGTCGGCCTCGCTGACCGCGCGCCCGCTCGCGTCCAGGCCCAGGCGGCCGTAGTAGCCGAGGAAGTCCGGCCGGCCGCCGGCCGCGCTGCGCGCGTACACCGTGCCCGCGCCCGCCGCCCAGCGCGCGTGGTGGCCGCCGTGTCCCCAGCGCTGCTGCCGCCGCGCCTCCGTCTCCTCCTGCGCCGGCCGCGGTCCCCGCTTCACTGCGGGCGCCTCGCAGGATGCCGAGAGTGCGCGGCGCGGCAACCGGCGCCGGCGGCATTTGGGCGCCAGACGTCGCCGCGGCCATCAGGGCACGCTGCCAGAGCGCTGCACATGCACCCGCCCCGGCTTGGGCGCATCCCTGCCCCGGCGGAGCGGAGGGCGGCGGGCGGGCGGCGAGCGGGCGAGCGGGCGGCGCACGTCCACACGCTGCCGCGCGGCGGCGGCGGCGGCGTCCGCGCGCGCGCGCACGCGCGCGCCGTGCCGCATGATCTGCCCGCGCCATAGCCGCTCGGCCCAGCGCCGCCGCTTGGCCGCGTCCCACGACCACTTGTCGGCCTCCTCCCAGCGCCGCCACTCGGTGCCGATGCGCGCCGCCTGCGGTCGCGCCCCGCATGTAAGCCCTTCCCGGCCGCAGCTGTGCAGCCACGGCGGCATGGCAGGCCCCGCTCGCCCAGGCGCGCTCTCAGCACAGCAGGCGGAAGAGCGCTGCGTCGCAGCAGACCGTGGGCACGCTGCCCGCGGAGCATGTGGGTTCGTAGCAGTAGGCACGCTGGGCCGCGGACAGCGCCTCCCCCAGACCACGCGCAGCGGCTCAGGCTTCCACACCAGCTGCCCAGTGCTCGCATCTCTCTGCGCACACGGCCAGCCTCCCGGGGGCACCGGCGTGTGCGCCGCTGGCCGCAGGCCCTACGGCTGCCCTAGGCTGCCTACGGCCACCCTAGGGCCTGGCGCGCGGGCGCCACCTCCTGCTCGTCGTCGGCGGCGTCCAGCGAGCCCAGGCTGCTGGCCATGAAGCGCTCGTAGTCCTGCTCCTCGTCGCGCAGGCGCGCCTCCTCCTCGCTGCCGCGCTGCAGCTGCGTCGACATGCGCGCCGCCAGGCCTGCGCGCGCGCCGTGCCGCCAGCCGCCACCGTCACGCTACGTGGAGCCCTGCGGCCGCGCACACGTGCAGCCGCGCTGCGGCCGCGCCCGGTGCAACGCAGGTGGGTCACATGCCCACGCCACGTTGCTGTTCTGGCGTCTTGCAAGCGGACCAACGCCCTGGCCGGCTGCATGAGCAGCTGGCGTGCATGCACGGCGCCGGCCTCTATCCTGTGCACCCCGCTGCGCATGTCGCCCTGCAGCGAGCACCGCCCGCCCCTCTGCGTAGTGCGCGACATCACACCAGCGCGGCTCGTCCACCCTCCCCTGGATTGGCATCCGGCCGCGCGTGTGACATAGGCAAGGGCGCACGGCCGCACCCCGGCCCGCGCACGCGCGGCCGTCCGAGGGTGGGCCGCACCGGCCGCAGCGCACACGACGCAGAGCGTGAGCGCGGACGTGGGCGACAGCAGTGCGGACGGCCCACCCAGACCGGCCAGCCCCACGCCCGCAGCAGCCACGCCCAGCGCCGCCATCGACGCCGCTGCCGCCAGCTGCACCTGTGCGCGTGCGCGCGCGGCGCCGTTGGCGCCGCGCGCCCTGATGCCACACCGCAAGGCGGGGCACCGCCCCTGCGGCACGGCAGTCGTGGTGTTGCGCCAGGCACGCCCTGTCCGTGCAGCTTGCAAGCGCGCGGCTCTGACGCAGGTAGACCGGCAAAGCTTGCAGCCTGTTCTTGGCTCAACGCCCCTCCTGCAGGCTTGTACACCGCACAGGCAGGGTCCGCTCGTGCCCGCTCCCCGCGGGCGTGCGCGCGCGCGCGTGCAGCAGCGCGCGCGCCTTGCGCGGGCTGAAGTGGCGCTCGGCGGCCACGCTGGCGGTGTCCATGCCCGATACGATGGCCTGGAAGCGCTGCGGCTTGCGCTCGTTGTGCACATTAATCTGCGCGCGCGCGCCGCGCGTGAGCCGTCGCCCTATTGGGGAATGGGCCTTGAAGGCATTTATTTTGTAAAATCTGGGACGCGCTTCTGGCAGGGGCGCTCCCATGGGGCAGCAGCAGCACCAGCCTCTGCGAGCGCCGCACCAGCAAGGCGGCCCGAGCCGCGGCCCGGCAGGGCTGCGCGGATAGGGCTAGGGTAGGGCACGGCCGCGGCGTGCCTGCTCGCCGAACGCATAGTCGGCGACGTAGGCCGGCAGGTACATGAGCCGCGCGCGCCGCTTGAGGCTCTTCAGGCGCACCTGCCGCCGCGCGGGCGGCCTCGGCGCGCCGCTGCGGCCGGCAGTGCCCCGGGCGAGGCTCGCTCCGTGCCGCAGGGGCTCCGAATGCCACGCCTGCTTCCACAGCGCAGGGCGGCGGCCCGCACTCGCACGCCGGCCGGAGCGCCTGCTGTCAGGGTATGTCAGAGCTTCAGTGCACATGGTTCAGGACCAAAACGGCAGGCTGCCCCGCGCGGAGCGGGCGCGGCGGGCGGCGCGGCGGCGGGCGCGCGCGCCTTCACGTCGCGCACGCCCTCGCACGCGGTCTCGCGCCGCAGCAGCGCCTCCGCCTCGCCGGCCTCCAGGCGGCGCACGTTGCGCACGGCGAGCTCCCAGGCGACCGCCTGCCGCATGCCGGCCGCGTCCAGCGCCACGTCGTCGTCCACCTCCTTGCCGCACGCCCAGCCCGCGTCCAGCGCCACCTGCGGCCAGGGTACGTAACCCTCACTGCAGCTGAGCCGGCCGCGCGGCGCCCATCGCGTTGCGCGGCGCAGCCGCAGGCCTCCCCGCCGCTCGGCCAGCCTCCAACGGCACAAGCCCCACCCCTGGGTGGGTCGCTGCCTGTCCCTGGTGGGCGGCGACACATGCGCTGGGGTGTCCTTGGTGGGCAGTGATATACGCGCATGATGACTGGGCGCGTTGGCCCGCGCTGCCGCAGGCTCGGACGGGAGCCCGCCCCCACCTCGCGGCGCAGCCTGCCTGCTGGCCGCACGCCAGCGTGCGGCCTGACAAGCAGCGAGAACGGCACGCGTCCGCAGGCAGCGGGTGGCTGCACCCGCCAGCCCTGTCTTGCTGCCCTCCCCGCCTCTGCCTTGCATGCAGCGGCACCAGACGGCCGGGGCCGCCAGGAAGGGCAGGTATAGGTTTAGGGCAGGCGGGGCGCGCCCGCCCGAGCGCCTCCTCCGGCTTCAGCGGCCGGCTGCGCGCCAGGATGCCCGGCACCTTCACCGCCTCCGTCAGGTCGCGCCGCAGCGTGTACGAGGCGCACACCTGCGCGCGGCCGTGCCGCATTGCCGGTGGCGCCGTCGCGCTGCGCCGCGCCCCGGGCGGCGCTATTGCCGCAGTGTGCACGCCGCAAGCACCTGCTGACCCTTTCGCGCACCCTCCCCGCGGCAGGGGAGCCCGCGCTCTCTAGCGGGTACCCCTGCGCAGCTCACGAGCTGCGCACACGCGCGCACACCTGCCGACACGAGCGCCGGCAGCGGCCGCCGCCCCCGTCCTCGCAGGGGCGCGTCCATTCCGGCTCCAGCGGGCACCCGCGGGGCAGCCACTTCCCGGAGGCGCGCGGGGTCTGCTGCGGGCCGCGCCTGCATGCACGACAGCGTCCAGGGGTACTCGCGGTACGCGCGCGTGCGCCAGTGCGTCTCCTTCCACGTCAGCGTCTTGTGGTCCAGCGGGTAGCCCAGCAGCCCTGCCCCGGGTCCCGCCCCCAGGTCGGGCGCTGGGGACCTCAACACGCGCTCCCGCCCCGGCCGCTCCGCACTGCACAACCAGCGGCCGCAACGCACGCTCCCGGCCCGGCACGCTCTGCACAGCACAGTCGGCGCCGCGATACGCCTCCCGGCCCAGCGCGCTCCGCACCGCACGACCGGTGACCGGGGCGGGGCGCACCAGTGAACTCCACCTGGAACGCCGCCTCGAACAGCCAGAAGGGCAGCAGCAGCGCGCGCATCTCCGTGTGCCCGCGCCGCAGCACGCGGCCCGGCGCGAGCCAGTGCGCCTGCTGCCAGCGCTCGAACGCGCGCTGCGCCTCCGTGAGGCTGACCTGGAAGGGCACCACGCGCGGCGCCACCGATCCGTAGCTGAACGCGCCTGCCGGAGCAGCCGGCTCAGAGGGATGTCGCGGAGCCCGGGGCTCGGGCCCCGCGGCCCGTTCCCCGCAGGCGGGCGGGCGCACCGTGCAGCAGCGCGTCGTAGTCCTCATCGCGCCGGGTGACGAGCGTGCGCGCGCCGGAGCACCCGGGGGCGGCGGCGAGGTCACGCCACAGGGCTCGGCACAGCCTGCGGCTGGCCGGCCACATCCGCCGCGCCGCGCGTCAGACAGCCCCGCCCACCGCAGCGCGTCCCAAGGGGAGCCAATATTGGGCAAATCGGTTGCTTCACTCGCTCCGCGCAGGCTCCCCGCGAGGGTGCGGCGCGGCAGGGCAGGCTCACTGCGAGACTGTACCTAGCTTGGTGGCGCCATCTGCCTTTGCCCCCCACGCAGCTGCGCTCTGCTTTGCCCTTGTATGTCGAAGCCTTATCAGGCTCCTAGTCCCCGGTTCCGTTCCGCCAACGGGCCTGTGCAAGGCACAGGCCCATCTAGTGCAGGCTCGAGCGCCTCATCCCGTAGACCTATAAAACGTTAGCTCGCAGCAGGGGTGTGTTGCTGCGATGCTGCGAGCCGGCCTGTGGCCGGGCTGTACGTGCAGGCACAGCGCTCCGCGCAACGCCGCGCTGCTGTTCTGGCGCGCCGGGTTCGCCCAGGACTCGGGGGACGAGTACGAGGGGGACCCCGCCCGGGAGAAGATGTTTCTCGAGGTGCGCCGCGCGGGCTTATGCGCGGGCGGCCTGTCGCGGGCCTCGCCTCTGCGCCGCGCCCTCACGGTGCAGCCCGTGCGCAGTCACTGCGGCCCGAGGCCGTCGGCAAGCGGCCGCCGCTGACGCCCGAGGAGAAGGCAGAGAACGCGCGCCGCGCCAAGGAGTACAGCCGCCTGAAGATGGCCGAGCACCGCGCCTGGCAGCAGGACCTGCGGACCAAGCTGGCGCTGAAGCAGGCGGCCATCGCCGCGCTGCCCGAGGAGCTGCGCGCGGACTGCCTGACCTTTGACGTGAGCGAGTGCCCGCCGCTCAACCGCAACATCTTCACCCACACGCCGCCGATCAAGGACTTCCAGGTCATGCAGCGGCAACGGCGCAAGGGGCAGCGCGGCGGGGCTGGGTGATGCTGCGTGCGCAGCCGGCGGACACCAACGCATGAGCCGGCCTACCGAATTGTTGCTCTTGCCCGTGGCGTGTCCTGTGTCTGCTCGATCTGTCCTGTTGCGTGTGCGGAACTGCAAAGTGTCGCTGAACTCCATGGAATGCTCGTGAGGCGCAGGGCTTGTTTGGTGCTGCTGTTTGCGTCTTGGTTGGTACACTGCCCTGTATGAACTTTGTCCGCTTCCAGGGAATTTAGCCCGGTCCCATTGCCCGTTTGCCGCTGTGACACCGGCCGTCACCTTCCAACCACCTTGTTTCCTGGCGCGACTTGAGCAGAGAGGCACACATATACATATTGTCTGCGCTCGCTGCAGCAAACGTCTTTGTAGAGCCCGTGCAATGCAGGCATCGCTCGCCTAGTTGCATAGAGGCCCTGTTCATACCATTTTTGACCCGACCGTACGGGACAGCCTCAAGACTGTGAAGCCTTGTGCACACAGTCCAGTTCTCGCGTGCGCACGGGCAAGATGGCGGAAGAGTCGCAGGGCAACTCGCCGCTGTTTGCGGTGTTCTTCCTGTCGCTGTACTCCCTGTTTGTGATCCCGTACACCATCTACAAGCTGTGCAACGCGGCCAGCGCGGATGACGTTGTCAAGCCTTGGGAGGCGGTGCGCGTGCTTGATCACCCTCTGCGTAGTGGGTGTGCAGCTGCGGCCTGGGGTGTTTGTTTTTCTCTGCTTTACACTGTGGCCTTTACACTGTGGCCTTTGAAGTACAAGCGCACGTGCCCGCCGCGTCACGCTGTGCCCCGGGCGCGGCAGAGGCGAAAGTCGGCGCTGGAGCGCTTTGCGGCCAAGTTCTTCACGCCCAGCAACGTGCTGCTGGCGCTGCTGTGGGTGGCCTGGCTGGGCCTGGTGGTGTACGTGCAGAGCCACGCGCAGGAGTCGGTGGCCTTCGACCCGTTCCACATCCTGCAGGCGCGCCGCCGGCCGGCCCGGCGGCGCTCTGCGCGGGCGCTCCGCGCGGGCGCGTGCTGAAGGCGGGAGGCCGCCTTGCGCTGCGGTGCAGCGTCGCGCGCCAGGCCCGCTGTCCTGCGGCCTGCTGCGCGCCGCAGACGCTTCGGGGGCGTCCGCGCGGCAGGTGGATCGCGGGGCGAGCGCGGCGGACGTCCGCCGCGCGTATCGCCAGCTCTCGCTGGTCTACCACCCGGTGCGGCGGCAGTGCCTGCTCTCGCCAGGCTGCGCTGCTTGCCCGTGGTCTCTGCGCCCGCGCTCGGTGTTGCGGGTGCGAACGGGGTTGGCTGCGCCCTGCAGGACAAGAACCCCGACCCGGCGGCCGCCAAGTACTTTGCGGAGTCCATAACCAAGGCGTACAAGGCGCTCACGGGTGCGCCCGGCCGCCCCGGAAGCCGCAGGCGGCTGTGGCTCCCAGCTGGCGGGCCCCGGCTTGCCCGGTCCAGCCTGGGCCCTGCCTGACGGCCGGGGGCGGCCGCAGACGAGGCCGCGCGCGAGAACTACGAGAAGTACGGCCACCCGGACGGGCCGCAGTCTGTCAAGCTGGACATCGCGCTGCCGGACTGGGTCTTCTCGACGGCGCGCCCCGCACGATGACGCTCGCCGCGCTCGGAGCACTGGCGTGCGCTCAGGTGGCAGCCCTGAGCCGTGGCGGCGCGGCGACGCTGGTGCAAGGGCGAGCGAGCCTGGCTGCTTGGGCGCCTGGATGCGCCTTGCAGGGTGCGGCCCGGGCGGCGGCCGCGCCATGCGCGGCACGAGCCGGCCGGTGCGCGCGCGCGCAGGACCGGAAGAGCGCGCCGGTCAAGCTGGCGCTGCTGGTGGGCTGCGGCATCCTGCTGCCGCTGGGCGTGGCCGCCTGGTTCCTGTTCCGCACGCAGAAGTACCACGGCCCCAACAATGTCGCACAGGAGACGCTCGACATCTTCTGCCGGCGCGCGCCCGCGCCCGCGCGCCCGCCTGCGGCTGTGCCCACGGCGCTGCGGCGCTCGATGGGACACAGGCTGTGTGGGGAGCTGAAGCGCTCCCGGTGATGTGGGCCGCGCTGGGTTTGCCCTGGCGTGAGATACCGGGCGCGGGCCTGCGCGGGGCGCCGCGCGCGCGCCCGCGCGGCACCGGGCCGCCGGGGCGGCCGGCGGCCGCGGCGCGCGGGCGGCGGCGCCGACGGCCGCCGGCGCGCGCAGGTCCAAGTTTGCGGTGAAGGAGAGCCAGAGCCTGGCGCGCGTGCCGGACACGCTGGTGTACGCGTTCGAGTTCATCATGCTGCCCACACCCAACGAGCAGGCGGCCGACCTGGAGACGCTGCGGCGCACCGTCCTGCGCCTGCACCCCGACCTCAAGGCGCGCCGCCGCTCCGGGTGCCTGCGTGCCTCGACGCGCCCGCTGGACGCACGGGCTGCCTCGTCGCAGGCTGCGCCGCGGGCGTGCTGGCGAGGAGGCTCAGCCTACCGGCTCAGCCACACCCTAGCTCGCGCAGGCCGGGAGGCTTGAGGCGCGCCGCGCGCGGGGCGCGCAGGAGAAGCCGCACTTCTGGAAGCGCAAGCCCTCGATCGTCAAGGTGCACATGCTGCTGCTGGCGCACCTGGGCCGCGCGGAGGTGCCGCGCGGCCTGCAGGCCGACGCGCGCTTCCTGCTGCAGAAGGCGCCGCTGCTGCTGGAGGAGATGGTCAAGATCGCCAACCTGCCGCGCCCGCCGGCGGGGTTCGGGTGGCTGTCGCCGACGGTCGGGTCGCTGGAGATGATGCAGTGCCTGACGCGCGCGCAGGCGCTGGCCGCGCGCAAGGCGCTCGGCCAGGGCGGCAAGGCGCGGCCCGCGCCGCCGCCCAGCCCGCCCCGTGCGCGCATGTGTGGGTTGTGGGTTTATATGACGAGCTCGCGCCCTGCACGGCCCGCCTGATGCCCTGTTGCAGCCCCGGCCAGCTCGCCTGCCGGCATGAGCCTTCAAGACGCCGCGGGTATGCATGTGAACTCGCTGCGCTTGAGGCCGGAGGGCCCGCGCGCGGCGCAGGCCGCGGCGGACAGCCCCGCGCCGCTGCTGCAGCTGCCGCACGTGGACATGGAGGCGGTGAAGCGGCTGGGCCGCAAGCGCGTGCGCGCGCTCGCCGACCTGGCTGCGCTGGCGCCGGACGAGCGCGTGGCGCAGCTCACGGCCGCGGGTGCGCCCCCCTTGGCGCACGCGCGGTCCGGCCGCAAGCCCGACGCACCGCGCGTGGCCGCACGGTCGTCTCGCGCGGCGCATATATGGGCGGCGCCCGGCGCGGTTCCCCGCCTTTTTGCGCAGCCTCGGGGCCGCCGCCTGTCGGGCCGCAGTGGCTGGCCCGGCGCTCTGGCCAGCGCGCGCAAGGCCGGCCAGGCGCCTGTGGCAGGCGCCGACAGAGGCGCCCCGCGCGGCAGGCCTGACGGATGCGCAGGCGGCGGAGGCCGCGACCGCGCTGAGCGCCGTGCCGAGCATCAGCGTGAGCGACGTGGTGCTCCATGTGCGGTCCTCTCAGACCTTTCCGCGCTGCCCGGCTGCTCAGCAACCCAAGCATGGGGCTCAAGCAGGCGCCTGGTGCCCAGCAACGGCTGGACACGGGTGCTACTGCAGCCCGGTGCCGAGCTGGGGTCCCGGCAGCAGGGCGGAGCCCTTTATCAGGGCGCCGCCAGCCCGGTGCCCTGCATGCCAGCAGGGCGGGTGGCACCGGCACTGTGATCGCAGGCAGGGCCTGCTCGCGCGCCGGCCGCTGCCGCGCCGAGCGCCGCCCGGCCGCGCACCGGGCGCTGAGGGTGCGGCAGGCCTGCAGCGCCGGCGCTGGGGCGCGCATGGTAAGGGTGCTCGAGGGCAGGGTCAGCGCGCTGCCCTGGCGCGCAGGTGGAGGGCGAGGAGCAGAGCGAGGTGTCCGAGAACGACATCGTCACGTGCGCACTGCGGCTGACGCTGACGCGCCCCGCGCATGCGCTGCCAGGCGCGCGCCCCGGCCCCCGCGCGCCCGCACCCCTTCGCGGCGCGCGGCCGCCCGCCGCGACCGCCTGTGCAGACCGCGCGCGCCAGGCAGGCGGGCGCCGCCGCAGGTGCGGCAAAGCGCGCGCCTGAGCCGCGCGCGCGCCGCGCGCAGGGTCCGGCGCGCCCAAGGGCTCGGGCGTGCTGGCGTACGCGCCCACATTCCCCTTCGAGCGCAAGGAGCACTGGTACCTCATCGTCGGCGACCCCATGTCCAACTCGGTCTACGGCGCGCGCACTGCTGCTCTGTTGTATTTTACACAGCCCCCGCGCGCCCCGGCATGCCCAGATGCGCGCGACGCGCGTGCAAGGCAAGCGCCCCGCGGCTGCCAGTCTCCAGACGCGGCGCTAGGCCGGGGCGTGTGTCTGATGCGCGCGGCGGTGCGAGCGCTGCTCGGGGCCCGCCGGGCGGCGCGGCTGCACGCCCAGGCCCTGCGGGGCGCGGCCGGCGTGCCAGAACCCCTCCTCAGGCAGGGCTTGCGGGCAGGCACGGCGTTCCACCGTCCCCGTCGTGCCAGCGCGCCGCGGGCTGACAGGCCGCCCGCTGGGTGCGCGCAGCGTGGGAGGCGGTGGAGCTGGTGGAGGCGGAGGGGGCCGGCTGGCGCCTGGCGGCGCGCCAGCGCGCGGGCGCGTCGGTCAGCGCGCGCACGGGCAAACTCGCGGAGGCGGACGCGCTGCCGGCGCCAGGCGCGCCCCGCTCGGCCTGGCGCGGCTGCCGCATGCGCCCCTGCGCGCGCGGCCGCAAGCGCGCTCAGATTCATGGCGACCTCGCGAGGTTCTGCTCTGCACGCCGACCTGCGCGGAGGTGGGACTTGTGCATCTGGCGGAGCTGCTGTGTAACATAAGTCAGGTCGTCAGCGCCTGCACAGCCCCGTGCGGAGCAGCGCCCGCAGCGCCGCGGTCGCTGCGGGAGAGCTGGCCCGTGGGCTTGACACTAGGAGCCGCTCCGTGAGCCGGATCGCGCGGGCGGCGCTGATGTGCGGGCGCCCGAGCGCGCAGGCCGCAACGGCGACGGCGCCGAGCTGGCCGTGGCCGTGACGGCCACCGCGGCGGAGGCGGCGGGCGGGGAGGCGGCAGGGCCGCGCGGCGTGGGCGCCTACGGCGAGGCCGCCGGCGCGGGCGCGGCGGCCGGCGCGCACGCCAAGCTGGGGCAGGAGGTGAAGCTGCAGATGCGCGCGCCGCGCGCCGGCAAGTACGACCTGGTGCTCTACTGCATCTCGGGCGCGCCCCTGCTGCGGCGGCCGCGCGCCAGGCCCGCCCCGCGCCGACTGCCTCTTTCGACCGGTCTGTCCAGTGGCGCGCTGCGGGTTTGTGTCACATGGCCTGGGCGTGCCATGGCGCGCTGCAGCGCCCAGCGGCATGCGCGACTGCTTGGCTGGCGCGTCGCGCCCGGGCAGCGAGCGGGGGCGCGGCGCGCGCAGACTGCTGGGTGGGCTGCGACCGCGCGGTGCCCGTGAAGCTGCGCGTGGCCGAGCAGAGCCGCGCCGAGCGCGAGGGCCGCGCGGGCAGCTCCGGGCGCGCCGCAGGGCCCAGCGAGCCCGGCTCCGACAAGGATGCTGCGCCGCGCGCCGGCGGCGGCCCCGACGGCGGCGCCGACGTCGTCGACGACGACGAGGACGCCGATGAGGACGAGGACGAGGGTGCGCGCGGGGGTTTAATTTGGAGATGTGTGAATGCGCCCAGGCAGGTGTCGACTGCTGAGAGCATCACCTTTTCACCCCTGCAGCCCGGTTCTACACCAGGGCTTGCGGTGCGTTGCGGAAGGCTTGCTGCCTACTTGGGGCGTGTCTGGGCGGGCGCTCCGCAAGCCCGCTGCTTCCTGAGCTGCATGTTGCGGTCTGCCAGTTAGCTGCCGGCCTCCGCGCTCGCCAGAGCGACAGCGTCCATGCTGTGATGCTGGGCGATGCGTGCGCCCAGGGGAGTGGGACAGCGAGGAGACCGGGTCTGAGGAGTCCGGCAGTGAGGCCGAGGAGGGCGGCGAGGAGGCCGCCGACGCCGACGACAAGAAGCTGCCCGCTCTGCAATAGCGCCGGCGCTCGGGCACGGCTGCCAGCTCGGCGTGGGGGCGTCCTGCGTGCGGTGGGTCTGTTCAGCAGGCGCGAGCGGCCGGTGTCGTCGCGGCTGGCGGCCAATTATACTTTGGGAGCCCTGCGGCAGATTCAGGCGTGCAGGTAGCCGTGTTTGCTACATTAGCCAGGGCAGGCCATGCTCACTGGTGTGAGTCGCGGGCCTGGGTGAGCGCCGGCGTTGCTGCGATGGAAGCATGCGCCTGCTGGTCAAATGTTACAGAGCCTTCCGTAGCAGGGCTGCTTCATGCGGCGCGTCAGGCCATGTGATGAGGTGGCACTCCCGCCCGACAAGCATGCTGCCGTTGAGGGCACGCCGCTGTGCACCCCAAGCACCTTGACAGGCAGAGCTGACTCATATGTAGATGACACGAGTGGCACGAAATGGCGCGTCAGTGCCGCGGCCGCTTGGCGGGCAGGAGCAGCTGGAGGGCGGCCAGGTCGGCGCCCGCCGCCTCGTCGGTCTCCACGCCAATGTCCTCCCACAGCTCGCGCGCGTTCTGGTCGATGTTCTCGCTCACCTGGTCCCTGCGCAGCGGCAGCGCACGTCTGCCGGGGCCCGCCGCACGCGCGCGCGCCAAGCCGGCCGCTCCTGCGGCCCAGCATGCATGCGCGTCCCAGGCTCTAGCCGCTCGGCATGCACGGCGGGGCGCCGCACCAGACGCCGCGGAAGATGCGCCGCCGCTTGGCCCAGTGGCCCATGGCGGCCGCGAACGCCTTCTCGATGGCGGCGCGCTCGGCGGGCGACACGCCCTTGGCGCCCGCGCGCAGCTCCGCCAGCCGCGCCCGCACCTCTGCCAGCTGCGGAACCAGCCGGTCTGCCTCAGGGCGCGCTGCGCGTCAGCGCGCGCAGGCAGGGCACAGCGAGCCCTGGCTCACAAGGCAGCAGTCTGCGCGCTTCGGCTCAGTGCAGGGGCAGGCGTGCCCCCGAATGCGGCTGTGCCTGCGGCAGGCGGCTGTGCCTGCGGGAGGGTCGAGCGGACCTGGGTGGTGAGCTCGCCGGTGCGCGCGTCCAGCTGCTCCATGGTCAGGCTGCAGGTCACCCCCTGCAGCTCTGCGCTCGCATCGGATCGCCCCTCAGGCCTGGCAGCTGGACGGTGGCAGGAGGCCGTACAGCGCAAGCTCCGCTGTGTATCGAGAGCGCACCCTTTTGCTTCCTGCTCGCCTCGTCGCTCGCCGCCCTGAGCTCCTCCTGCAGTGCGGCATTGCTGTGCTGCAGGGCCTCCAGCTCCTGGCAGGCGCAGGCTGCCGGCGCTCGGCAACAGTGGATGCCACCATGCAGGAGAGAGCCGAAAAAAGCGCAAACCAGGTGCGCGCCTCCTTGGAGAGCCCCGCCTCGTCGGGCTGCAGCGGCAGGTACAGCTTGGCCTTGCCAAACTCTTTGCACGTGACCTTGCCGCCCTCGCTCAGCGTGTCGAGCGCGCGCTGCACCTGCGCCTTCTTGACGCCAAACTGCGCCAAGTGATCAGACACACCCAGCACGTTCCAGGGCCGGTTGTGCGCAGTAATGAACTGCAGCACGCGGTCCTCGGCCTGCGAGCCCCGTTCCAGCGTCTGGATTGATCTGTCGAGAGATCTGCATAAACCACGCAGGTATGTAGCAAGATGGCGCACCATGGCGCGCACGCTTTGCTCCTCTTTGGCTCGTACTCTACCACTGCCTTTCTGTGATAGGTATCAGGCAGGACAGACAGCAAGGTCGCACATGGCTTTGCGCTTAAACAGTATGCTTGAGTGGACTGGCAGCAGGCCTATGGTCGCCACGCACGACAGTGTGATGGTGACGCTGCTGTTGCTTCGATCAGCCAAGTTTCGAGTGTGATACCAAAGCAGCCTGGCCAGCAGCGTCAGCAGCAAACAGGGCTTTCCTCAGGTTACGGCTCCACCACCACTGTCGGAGAGCAATTGCAGCACTTGTCAGGCAGTCCTCGCCAGTGTGTGCTGCTGGCCTTTGAATGTGCTGCTGAGACAGCCGCTGGGTAGCGTCAGCGCGGCGGACAGGATGGACAACTATGTGCCGTCACTGGTGTCGCTGCAGACCGAGGCCTACAGGGCCGTGCTGAGAGCCATCGCAGCTACCGAGCTTGACTGGGTGCGCACACCTGGCTTGCTCCAGGGCACGACGTTTAACACTGCGCCGCTTTGCCTTGGTATAAAGCTGCGCCGTTTGGGAGCTCAGGCACAAGAATTGTCTCTGTCTGCAGAGGCTGCGTGGCTCGCTGTTGCAGCGCGCCTGATGGCGCGGCGCGGCGTGCGCGGCGCAGAGCAAGGAGAAGCTGCTCACAGACCTGCGCAAGGAGCTGCAGATATCCAACGACGAGCACTACAAGGTGCTGTCGGGGGTGATGGCGGACGAGGAGGTGACGGCCATCCGCACCGGCGTGGTGCTGACCGCCCCGACGGCGCTCGCGACCCCGCAGGCGCCTGGCGGCGCCGCGCTGGGGCCCAAGCGCCGCAAGGATGGCGAGGAGCGCGTGCCGCTCGGCGCCCGGTGCGCGCGCTGCTCGCCGCTCGGGCCTGGCACCGTTCTGCCTCTCCCTGCCTGGCAGCGTGGCATGCCTTTCTTGCTTTGCACATCAAGTGTGCCAACGGTGTGGAAAGCTTGGGCTGTGCAACCAGAGGACGCCCCGTGAGCAGCGCGCCTGGCGCGCAGCCTGGACCGCAAGCTGCTGAAGAAGGCGCGGCTGTCGGAGAAGGAGCTGGTGGCGCCGTCGCCGGCCGCGGCGGCGCCGGGCAGCGCGCGCGCGCCCGCGCGCCCGGGCCCCGCGCAGCGCCTGGCGCAGCTGGCCGCCGCGCCCGAGTCGCCGCGGGTGGACGCCCGCCGCGGGCCGGGGCGGCCGCCAGGCCGGTGCGCACCCGCGCGGCCTGCCAGCGCGCAGCCAGCCTCCCACTGCACTCTGGCGGGGGCTTTCAGGCAAGGTGCCACTCTGTTGCTGACCCGTGCAGCGTTACCAAGGCAAGGCGCAACGGGGTGCTTGCCGTGCATTGGGGCTGGAGGCGAGCTTGCGCTTGCGCGCCGCACGCCCCGCTGGACCGCCGCCGGCCGCACGTGTATTGCGTACGTCTGTACGGCTGAGCCATTTTTGTGTACGGCTGAGCCATTTTCGTACAGTGAGCGGTGGCAGGAAAAGGCCCTTCCTTTATCGCATGCGGACGGGTATGCAGGCCGCTGATGGCGCCACCGGCGGCCGGCGATCCGGGCAAGCGCGGGCGGCTGGCGCGGCAGACGTCCGGGCTGGGCAGTGCTGCGCTGTCCGCGCTGCGGCCAGCCGGCGAGAGCGCGCCTGGCGACCCGCCGATCAACGAGCTGATCGGGCGCAGAATCTGGTGCGGGGGCAACGCGGCCCGGCAAGTTGCGGCTATCAGCTGTGCCAAGATGCCCAGGCACTGACGGCCAGTCTGTGGCAGTGCCAGGCTAGGGGCCGGTCCAGAGGTCCACGAGCTGCGCGGGGCGCGCATGTGACACGTGAGATTGCGGCTGCGCAGGGGCGCATGCTGGGCTTGTAATACAAGGCCAGGGAGTCGGCGTGAGCGCTCGGCGCGGGCGCGCGCGGCAGGCGGTACTGGCCGGAGGAGGAGCGGCAGTGGGTGGAGGGCCTGATCACCGACTACAAGGCGGACATGGACGAGCACGCCATCGCATACGACATCAACACCCCGGCCGAGAGCTACGAGTGGTTCTCCGTCCGGTGCGCCTGCGTGTGCTTGCGCCGCACGCTCTTCGCCAATGCGCCCTGCTGCCCTGCCGGCCCGCGGGCGATGCCTGCCAGGAGGTCTGCTGCGCGGGCGCCGTGGGAGTGCTGTCTGCTGGAAGAGGCGGGTGCATGCCAGGCGGTCAGCGTGTTTGTGTGTAGTTGCAGGTGGTGCGCCATCCGGCAGGGCGTGCGCGGGCCTGAGCGCGGCGTCGACTGCGCAGGTCGGCGCGGGAGGGCATCGACTACCGGCTGTCGGACGGCCCGCCCGTGGACCCGCGCGGGCTGGTGCGCGCGCAGGCGGCCAAGATGGCGGGCGGCGACGCGCCCGCGCAGCGCTTCCCCGGGCCCGCGGCGCCGCGGCGCGCGGGGCCCAAGGTGCTGCCCCCCCCCCTGTCAGCTGCCGGCCGGGGCGGCCCGCTGCAGCACGGCTCCTGTGCTTGCACCGAGCCTCACGCAGGCGAGCCGTGCGCAGTGTCCCCCTGTAGCGTGTGCTGCATGGCACAGCAGGCCGGAAGCGCTGTTGCGCCCGCTGCGGAGGCGGCAGTCCGTGACGCGCTCGGCGCTGGCGGGCCCCGCCGACCACCACACGAGCACCGTGGCTGCCTTCAGCCCGGCGCGGCGGGGCGCAGGGGCCGGCGCGCGGGCGGCCGCCCAGCGGCAAGACGATCGCGCTGGCCGGCTCAGCGGGCAGCCTGCTGGCGGGGCGCTGGGCGCCGTTTGACGCGCACTGGTTCGCGCGCGCGCTGCCGGCCGCGCGGCGCGAAGACCTGGGCCGGATGGCCGCGCGCCTGGACGCGCGCGCCGTCGAGGCGCGCCGCGAGCTGGCCGTGCTGGCCGAGCTGGAGGCGGGCGTGGCGGGTGCGGCCCGGCCCGCGCTCGCGGGTCGGACGTCGGGGGGCAGCGCGCACCGCAGAGGGCGCGCCGCCGCCGCTGCACAGCAGCGCAGGCCGCTGTCGGGTTGCCCGGGCGCTGGCTGCATGCTGCTAGAGGGACCGGGACCTTGCAGCGCGCACGGCCGGCGACAGCCAACCCCTGTCCACCTGTGTGCCAGAGAACGGCCCGCTGTCCACCTGTGTGCCAGAGAACGGCCCGACTGTCTGCCGGTCGGCGAGCCACAGCACCGACGGCCGTCGGCTGCCGCGGCAGACCCGGTGCGACGAGCGCGGCTGCAGCTGGAGGACCTGGCGGCGGCCGAGCGGCGCGTGCGCAGCCTGCTGGTCGACCCCGCGGTCGCGGACTCGGAGGACGAGCTGTTCTGAGCGCAAGCTGCCGGGGCTCTGCGCGGGTGCCCTGCAAGTGCACAGGGTGCAGCGAAGGGCCTGCGCTGATCGCGACACGCCAAGCGCGGATGATTGATAAGAGCATTCGCGAGTTCGAAGTTGCAGGGCTGAGCCAGGGTATCTTGACAGATCCGCCCCCGATATGGGGCATTGGGCATGGGGCGATTGCGCTCTGGAGGCATCGTGGGTGTGGCAAGGGCGGGCCTGTAAAGCTAGATGAGCACTTGGGCCGGCCCTGTCCCAGTGTGCCAAGATCTCCCAAAGCAGGCCCCTGGGCGGTGCACCTGCGACGGTCGGCCGCCCCTGAGGCCCACAGGCTGCCACACTGGGTCCTGACATGGCCGACGGCGACGTGGTGAAAGGGTCCTGGCGCCCAGAGGTCGGCAGCCCAGCTCCCGCCTTGCCTTGCTGTCCCGACGCTGGGAATGCACCTGGGCCACGCAGCCCTCTGATCGGCCTTCCTCACACCCGCCCCTGCGTGCAGGAGGACCGGCGCCTGTGCGAAATCCTGCATGAGCTGGGAGGCTGCAAGAACCCGGGGTTCTCCTGGTCGGATGTCGCCAAGACGCTGGGAGGCGGGCGCACGGGCAAGAGCTGCCGGCTGCGATGGTGCGGGCTCGCAGCCGGCCGGGGAGCTGGGGTTGCATGCAGTTCAGGCGCGTCGCCGTGCTGACCCGGGCTTGAGCCGGCCCCAGGTACAACCAGCTCTCCCCGGACGTCAAGAAGGAGGCCTTCAGCGTGGAGGAGGACGCCGTGATCATAAAGGTGTGCATCCGCCCGATGGGCCCGATTGATTGCCGCCTACCTGGGAGGCCCTTCCCCTGGCGCGCTTGCGCTCACAGCGCCCCGCGCGGCGCAGGCCCACCAGGAGTACGGCAACCGCTGGGCCCTGATCGCCAAGCTGCTGCCCGGCCGGTGCGCCGCCGCCGCCGCGGCGCGCACATCCCCATCCCCCGCGTCCCCGCCCGGGCAGCGCGCTGAGGCCGAGCCCGCGCGCGCGCGCAGGACGGACAACGCGGTGAAGAACCGCTGGAACAGCACGCTCAAGCGGCAGACGCAGGCGGACAGCGACAACGACTCCTCCTGCCCGGCCGCCAAGCGCTCCAAGCACCCGTGCGACTGGCGGCTGCAGCCGCGCATGGCGCGCGCGCAGTCCGACCCCAGCGCGCTCTTCCTGGCCGGCATGGTGCGCGCCGGCCCCGCGCCCCTTCCGCCAGAGCCCAGGGCGCTGGCGCGCCCCCCGGGCGGCGCAGCGGCGGCGCTGACGCGCGCGCGCACGTGCAGGACCCGACACTGTATGCCTGCCTGCCGGCCGCGGACGGCCGGCGGCAGAGCCTGGACAGCGCGAGCGCGAGCGCGGCCAGCCTGGCGCCCGCGGGCTGCCTGGGCGGCCTGGGCGGCGAGCTGGGCGCGGCGGGCCTGCCGGGCTGCTACGGCGTGCCGCCCTGGGCGGGCATCCTGCCCGGCCACTTTAGCAGCGCGTTCAGCGCCGCCTCGCGCGCCGACAGCGACTCCGTCGCGTCGCTCGCGCTGTCGGAGGTGCCGCCGCTGCAGGACTGGTCGCTGGCGGGCGGCGGCCGCGGCGCGGGCCTGCCGGCGGCGCTGCAGCATCAGATGGCCGCCGCGACGCACAACTGGGCGGCCGCGGTGGCGACGCGCGGCGAGCCCGGCCGCGGCCGCGCCGGGCCGCCCTGCATGCCCAGCCGCGGCAGCGCGCCCGGCGACCTCGGCTGGTGCCCGGCGCCGCTGCCGCCCATGGCGCCGCGCGGCAGCGCGCTGACCGCGCACGAGGCGGCCTGGGCCGGCGGCGCCGGCCCCGGCTTCCCGTACGGCATGGACCGCGAGGCCGCGCTCGCGGCGCTGCTGGCGGCCGGCCTGCCGGCGGCCGCCGCGCCGCCCTGCGCGGCCGTCAGCCCGTTCAGCGCGCTGGTGCCCGAGCCGGCCGGGCTGCTGGGCGCGGGCGCGTCGCCGTTCGACATGCCCGGCCTGGGCGCCGGCGGGCTGCTGCCGGGCGCGTGGCCGCCGCCGCGGCCGCCGCCGGGCGCGCGCCCGGGGCCCACCGTCGGCAGCTCGGGCAGCAACGAGTCGGAGGAGACCGCGGCGGCGCCCCGGCCGGACTTCCAGACCGCGCTGGCCACGCTGCAGGCGCGCGCCCGTGTCGCGCGCGCGCCTGGCCCGCGCTGCGCGCCCACCAACGTGCCGCGTGACGGGGCCGGCGCCGGCGCCCGAGCCCGGGCGGCGCCCGCGCGCGCCAGGCCGCGCCTGACACCCCGAGCGCGCCTGCCGCAGGCGCGGACGGGCGCACCCTGCAGCTACAACTCCATGTTCGACTTTGACACCATGGATGCCGCTGCTGCGGCCCCGCTCCACCTGGCCTCGCCCGCCGGGCCGGGCTCCGCGCCGGCGGCGCCGCCGCCGGCGGCGCTCCAAGACGAGCCCGTCTACGACTTCACCATCCGCGCCGACTGAGCGCGCAGCCGCCTGTGGCGCGCCAGCCGCAGGCGCCGCGCGGCCTCTGCTGATCGCGCCGCGCGCCCCGGGCCGTGGCACAGCCGGTACATAAGGGATTGTCGGTGCCACGTGCGCAACACAGGTGCACTGGCAGGGTCCACCCTGCCTGCGCGGGGGCGGCGGCGGCCCCCCTGATTCATGACGCATGCTCGACTGCGGGCGTGGGCGGGCCTGGGGCGGACCGGCCGCCCCGCCGCGGCGCGTACCCCCGCTACGGGCGCATTTGTGGTTGAGGACGCGGGCGCCGACATGAGGCGGCCCCGTCGGTGTTGACCTGCTTTGTGGGGCTCTGCCTCTGCGCGGCGTGCTGCCGCAGCACTGGGGACCCAGCGGACGGGCCGTGCAGGAGCGCGGGCAGGCGTGGCCACGCAGATTTGAGCTGCGGCAGGGCTGAGGAAGGCTGGGCGGACGGCACAACGCTCTGTGCTCCAGCCTTCCTCGGCAGCAGTGTTGCGGGTACTTGGGATCCCTTTGCGTGGCCAGCGAGGATGAAGGGTGCTTGAGCTGCATGGCAGGAGCGGCCCTGACGCGCGTTCACGGCACCGAGCAGGCTCTGAAATGGGTACAAAGGGCTAGGCAGGCTTTGCTCTGGGTGTACCGCAGCAGGTTTCGGGTGAGGACCACATTCCCGGGTGTGGCCGGCTATGGCTGGAGGGGCGGGGGCGCAGGCAGCCTGCTGGGCCCCACCGGCCGGCGGGCGGCGCTGCGAGGTGAGGGCAGGGGCGGGGTTTTGGCGACTGTACATGAGGTTGAATCACGAGTCTGAGGCGCCCTGGTGCGCGTATAGCCCGTGGGAGGGCAGATGCGCTGCCGCACCAATTTTCCCGTAGGTTTCTGCGCGCGCCTGTCAGTGGCGGCAACGGTGCGGCTGCGGGCGCGTGCGGCAGGTGCCCGGTGCACCTGCCCTGTGCATATTTCAAAGTATGGTCCTGTTCTGCCTGCAGGCTGCGCTGCCTGCTCGCAGCCGCGGGCGGGTCACGCTCCCCACCTCGCTTCCGGGGGAGCACTGTGCAGGCTTCCTCACTTTGCGCACGTGCTGCTTTGTGTGTCAGCGTTTCTGCAATTTATTGTATGTCGCGGTGCCGGCTGTGTGTGCATGCGCTGTGTGCACGGGAGGCCGTTGGGGCTGGGGGCTGAGGTCGTCCCCCGCCAGCGCGCGTGCTCTGCCTGGCGGGCCCGCACGTCGTCTGCTGAGTATGGGATCCTGGACTTTTGCCGGGGTGTTGCCTCCTCGGGTGCTGAAGTTAGGACTTGTTCCCCATCTGCCCTGCTGTCATAATGGGCGGAGGCGGGGTGCCAGGCCGGCCCGACGTCTGGAACGCCCTGATGCAATGGGGTTGTTCATACCGTCATTTTCCATGCATGTAGGGGCATGAGGCGTGCAGCTCGGCACCAGCGTGCTTGACCTCAGCGTGCTTGACATCAGCGTGTTTTGACCCCAGCGTGATCGGCGCAGGGCTGCGCGCGCCTGGCAGCCAGCCGCGCGCAGCTCTGCGGTGATCACATGCTGCCCCCGCGTGCAGCGGGGCGCTGTGTCCGGGATGACGGGTTTTGCGCACCGGCTGTCAGCCGCAGCGCCAGAGTGTTGGGACCTCGGGTGTGGGCTTTTGGTGGGCGGGCGCAGTGGCGCAGCCTGCCCGCGGCGCGCGCCAGGGGCGCTGCGCGGAGGCTGCCACGGCGTCCGCCGTGCACAGCGTAGCTAGGACCTGCTTTGCCTGTTCTGCAACACGCGCGGCGCACGTGTCTTGCACACCGGGGCTCCTGTAACAGCGCCGACCTGCACCTGGTGACGCTTGCACCACTCGGCGCTCAGGCCACACTCATCAGCGCTCGGTCTGGCACCCACTGCAAAGCATGCACCGGCCACCAGCCAGAGTCCGCGGCAAACATATGAGCGTGCAGACCGCCATGCAGCCTGACACCCAGACATGTTGGCAACAGCACGGCTCCGTCGTGGCCAGGCGCCTGGGCTTAGCGCGCAAGCGCGGCCTGGCAGCGCAGGTCGCCCGCCACACGCGCCAGCAGCCGCTTGCGCTCCAGCCGGTAGCGCGCGGCCAAGACGGCATGCGCGCGCGCGCGCCACGTGGCGGGGGCGCCCGGCCCGCATCCCTCCCCGTTGCGGCCCTCGCCCGGCGCGTGCGCGCCGCTCGCGCTCCGGCACACGCCCGGCGCGCCGCCGCAGCACGCCCGCGCGGCCCCATGGCGATCGCGCGCCCTGGCATGCGTGCACTCCGGTCCGCACGCGCAGCGCCCGCTGGCCTCCCGCCCGCCGCCCCCTTGTGCGCACTCCGCGCAGCTGCCTGGGCCGGGCGCGTGGCCCGGCTCAGCCGCCGACCCACCCGCGCAGCCGGCGGGGGCGCCCGCGAGCACCGCGAGCGCCATCGCGTCCGCCGCCAGCGAGGTCGGCGCGGCCGCTAGCGCGGCCCCGATGTCGTCCGCCAGCCGCGCCGCAATGGCCGCTTCCGTCGACGGGTCCAGCGCGCGCGCGGCGGCGTCCCCGCACGCGCGGCCGCCGTCTGGGCCGTCCCAGCGCGGCTCGCCCGCCGGAGCCGCGCCGCCGCAGCCAGGGCCAGCGAAGAGCAGCGGCGCGGCCGCAAAGTCGCCGCCGCGCGCGGTTGCGTCGTCGAGGACGATGTAGGCCAGGCTGGCAGCCGCCGGCGCGCCCAGGCCGGGCTCCGCGGCTGCGCCGCCGACGCGCACCTCGCGCAGCCGGAACGCGCGGCCCTGGCGCGCGCCGCCGCGGGCCGTTGATGCCTGTGGCTCCAATTAAATTATGTTTCTGCGCAAGCCCACACACAAACAGGCAGCCACCTGGGGACGCTGCACGGTCTGAGACGACATGGGCGGCAGCTGCCGGTCGTGACCATGTGCACAGACCCGAGCGCGCCATGGCGCTGCGCAACCCGCGGCGGGCGCTGCCGGGCCGCCGCACCTGGGCAGAGCCGCGCACAATGAGCGCCTCCCATGGCGATGCGGTGGCGTCCCGGTACACCTGGGGCCCGCGCCGCGGCGTTACAACGCTGTTCGCCCGGCACTGCGCGCCCCGCGCACTCGCCTGCTGCGCGGGGCCCCTGCTGCGCTAACAGGGCTCCGTGTATGAAGGCGCGTGTGGGCAGCAGCGCGCGCGGGTCCGCGGCTCGCCGCTCACTAGCCCATGCATCGCATGTGCCAGGGCCGCAGGGGGCAGAGGGTGCCGGCCGCACCTCAGAGGGCGACGCGAAAGCGGCGTCGGCCGGCACAAAGGCATAGCCCTGCAGCAGCGCGCGCAGCGGCCGCGCGCCGTAGTCCAGCGTCAGCGCGTCGCCGGCCGCCAGGGCGCGCGCCGTCACCAGTTCGACCGCCCTGCCGGGGCAGGCGGCGCACACAATAGTCCGCCTCCGGCTCACTCAGGCCCCCGCCTTACACGTCCGTAGATCACACACAAGCGCATGCCCCATGCCAGCAGCAGATCGCTGAGCACATGCTGCACATTTGGTGACCTCACAGCCAGGCAGCTCCGAGCGCCAACACTGCGCTCGGCGACCTGGCGCCAGCCGCGCCGTCGCGCATAGCACTCTCAGGGAGCAAGCGTACGCCTCTGCGCCGCGCGCCTGGGCTGCCCGTTCGCGCGCAGGCGCAGGCGCAGCACCGCCAACGCGGCCGCGCCCCCGTGGTTGCACAGGTCGAGCAGCGGCAGCATGCACTGCGCGCGCACGCATGCGGCGGCCCCGCTCGCGGCCGCGCCGCCCGCCGCCGAAGCCGTCAGGTCCAGCGCGCGGCTGCGCACCAGGCAGTGCGCCCACGTGAACGCGTCCAGGCTCACCGCGGCGCCGCCTGCGCGCGCGGCGCCAGGACCCGATCGCGCCGCGCCGAGCCCTCCCCTACCTTGCCGTATACCCGCCCTGCTCGCTGTGCACTGAGCGAGCCTTCCCTGCATCTGCAGGCCGGCCGCAGCGGAGCAGGAGGATTGCTCGCTCGCCCGGGCCCGCCTGGCGGAGGCTGCGCGGTCCGCGAGTGGCCCGCCAGCGCGGCGTCCGCCATGCAGCGCGCGGGGTGCGGCAGCGCGCGCCCGCCCGGGGGCATGCGCGGTGATGAGCAGGGCATGCAGGGCGCACCGGGGATGAGCAGCGCGTGCAGGCGGGCGAGGCGCCGGCGCTCCGCCCGCACGGCGCCGGCCAGCGCCGCATCCTGCAGCGCGTCCATTTCGGCGTCCCTGCGTCGCCCGCCCCCCCCGCCCACTGAGCGCTCGCGCCGCGGCTACCAGGCGCGGCGCGCCCGCCCAGCCGCCACTGCGTCTGGCTGAGCACGCGGCAGCAGCCGGCAGGCGCCCCGGCGGCCGGGCGGCCGTTGGCACCCAGCCGGGGCGCGCGCGCGGCCTGCGGGCGCGCGCTGCGACAGCACCTGGCGCCGGGCCGGGCCGCACGTGAAGAGGAGCAGGTCGGTGGCGGGCGGGCCGGCGCGCGCGAGCGCAGTCAGGCGCGAGCCGGGCGGCGCCGGGAGCAGGCGCAGGTAGGGCGCGAGCGCCGAGCGGCGCAGGTCGCGCAGCTCCGCCAGCAGGCCCAGCGCCAGCAGCAGCACCCAGCCCGCGCCGCCCGGCACC
>JAABUV010001824.1_pt1 | contig 30229 bp, 34 predicted proteins | sample 5559971 | NCBI WGS metagenome assembly JAABUV01 (sample SAMN10711881, study PRJNA513362) | rock metagenome | isolation source: Antarctica rocks | place: Antarctica: Victoria Land, Knobhead nord | collected 2015-12-19
CGACCACGTTGCGGATGAAGCAGGTCTTGCCCAGGCCCGGCGCCCCCACCTGCGCGGCGGCGCCCTCCGAGGCGTGTGCGCAGCGACCCTGCTGGCAGGCTTGCTGAGGGGTCATGCACTGCTGTGGCGCCAACCACAGGCGCACCAGCAGGGGCGGTGCACACTGAGCGCTCGGAAGGTGACCGCTTGCGACTTAAGGCTGGTATGAGTCGATGCATGCGAGCACGACAGGCGCACCAGCAGCAGCGTGACGTAGTGGTGCTTAAGCGAGCGGCTCATGACCTTGGGCGCATGGGTGGACGCCTCGCGGCGTAGTGTGGCCACCTGGTTGGCGGCGTCATAGGCCTCGTCTGACGCGTGCGCCGACGCCGGCGATGTCGGCGCAACTGGCGAGGCAGGTGCTGCGGCTTGACCGGCGCTGCCCGCGTTCTTGTGCCTGCCGTTGTGAGCCTAGTTTACTTCTGCAGTCACTAGGACGAGCTTTGCGTCTCAGCAGGACCAGCAAGGCCCCAAGGAAACAGAGCGGCTGGACACGCACTGCCAGTGCATAAAGCAGTCCCTCTTCATGACTCCATAGCTCCGTCACACCTGAACAGCCTCCCTGCTACCTCGGCGTAGAGCGGCGGCATGTCGCTGTCGCTGCAGTCGTCAGTACTGCGCGCAGCACAGCACTCTTCCAAGCTGCGGAATTGGAACGCGGCGCCGGGCTTGAAACATCCAAGCAAACATATGTAAGAAGGAAACAAGGAGATGGCCCTGGGGGTGGCACCTGCACTGCGAGCAGGCACTGCCGCGCCACAAGTCTGGCGCCTGCACCATCACTGGCGTTGACCGATGCCAGTCTTGCAGCGCCGCGTCCGCCGAACCCGCCGCACCCTCGCCGCGGGGCGCGCTGCGCTGGATGGGAGCCTGTTAGTAAAGAGTACTAGCTCCAACTCGGTCTTGCTGTCCAGCATAACGTCTTTCCAGGGACGAGCCCTCTGTGCCGAGCAACATTTCTGGTTGACCAGGTGGCAAGCCCGCGCACCTGGCCGGCTCGACAGCGCTCGGAGCCGGCTCGGCATCGGCGCACAGCCGAGGACTGTGCTGCCGCGAGGTGTTGCTGAACCAGTCCGGTGCGCCTGCGGCAACCAAAGAGTCGTCTCAGTGCGTGCTTTGGCTGGAAGATTACGACTTCGGGACTGTGCAGACGAGCACTTACCTGAGCAGGACAACGGCACAGGAGCTGGGTGTCAGAAAGTCGCGGCATCGGCATCGGCCAGGCATTGGAGACAAACAGCCCTAGGCACCTATCACAACCTGCTACAGAGCTCGCGGAGCGCTGGCAGTGCCGCATACATGCGGTGCAGGCAGCGCACCTGAGTTTGCGCGCGCCGGCGTGTCGCCAGACGCATGGCTCACCTCCTGCACCTGCTCCCAGCCGTCTGTGGACCCAGCCTCGGACGGCACCGCGCTGTCTATGGGTACTGCCGCCATCATGGTGGCCGGCTCAGCAGGCAATGTCACCTTGGCGAGCTCATGCCGCGAAACTCGAGCCAGTGCAAGTTGCAAGGGCTAGGTGTAGGTTCAGCCTGCCAGGGACTGCACTTGCGGAGTGGCCGCGAGAGCTTCACGTCCTAGAGGGTGGTCAGCACGCCTTTACAGCTGTCAGCGGTCCTTACCAGTTGCAAGACCGGGCCTTCCGCGTGCATCCCACTAGCCACGCACTGTGCACACAGACCAGGCGCCGCAAGTAGCTTCAGATATTTTGCTATAAGGCGTGTTTAGTGCCGGCTCTTGGTGAGACCGCACAGACGCTGCTCCAGAAGACTGCCGGCGCCGGGCTGCTACAAAACAATAGTACAAGATCTGCGTGAAGCCGCGGCAATGGGCTTGGGCAGCCTGCTGCTGGACTTGGCCGGCGCGAGCTCGCTGATATTCCAGCCACCTGCACCAACGTACAGGGTGGTGCAAGGCCCAGACGGCTTGGCGCTCGCGCCCAGCGCGAGCGCTCGCGGGTGCGCCGCGCACGTCCCCGCCAGCTGCGGGCCTGCCTCGCGAAAGTGTCACTGGCGGTGCCGGGCTATGGTCTGCAGGGCGGCTGGCGCCTGTGAGCGCACAAGCAAGCGAGTATGTGCAAGCTCGACTCGTCTGGAACCTCGCATGCACCGCGCAGTCGCCGTGCGCGCGAGCCCCGCCCCACAGCCCTTCAGCGCGGGAGCTTGTGGAGGCGAGCCGCACGCACCGCTGCGCGCCCGTGGCTGCACAGCCCGGCGCCTGCAGGCAGCCGAGCCCAAGCGATGGCCGAGCGAGCGCGCGCGGCGCGCAGGGCGCGCAAGTACCCGCGCGGCGCCGTCGTGCGACTGCCGACCGCGCGGGGCGGGTCCGTGGTGGCGGTGCTGATCGAGCACCAGCCGGCCGCGGCGCCGCCCGCGGCCAGCTTCCCGAGCGCGGGCTGCAGCGCGCCGTTCGCGGCGCCGCGCCGGCCCACCATCCTGCTCAGCCACGGCACGGCGATTGACCTGGGGCGCGTGCTGCTGTACTACAGGCACGCCAGCTGAAGCAGGCCGGACGCTTGAAGCCCAGAGCTTGAGCGCAAACGGTGCAGCTCAAGCAAGCCGGGCGTGCGGGTCTGCACACGAGGGCGTGGCGGGGCCGGCACCACACATAGGGCGTGTCGCATGGCGCCCGCCACTCCTTGGCACACCCCTTGGCACGGTGGTCGACCATGGCTATTAGCTGTCATTTGTGATTGATACTCGATGTACAAAGGTATGTAATGCAAGGGTGATGCGGGCGTTGGCAGCCGGGTTGTTACTTTGGTTGGAAGCACATCGTAGAGGTCGCATGCACGGCGGATGGGGCGTCAGGAGCCTACAACAGCTCCGCGCGAAGCCCTCCGTGCCAGGCACCGCTTTCGACCACCGCAGCAGGGCGCTCATGCCACGCCGTGCGTGTGCCCGTGCAGCGAGGTTGCCAAAGACCTCCGGTGTAACCTGTGCGTGTACGACTACAGCGGCTACGGGGAGAGCGCGGGCGCGCCGTCCGTTCCCAACACGCTCGCAGACATCAGCGCCGTCTTTGCGTGCGCCGCCGGGCCCGCCCCCGTGCTGCTGCTCGGATGCCGCGGGCGTGACGCGTAAGCTATCACCTGCCCATGCTTTGCAGTGCATGCGCCACTTGCCTACTGTATGGCATGTCCCTACTCGGGCGCATGCTTCGCAGTGGCGATCTCCATGCATGCCAACCCAGCGAGACATGCAAGCGGAGTGCGCATGCGTGTGCATGCGTACCCTAGAGGAAGCCCTCCAGACTGGGCATGGCGTGCAGGTGGCTGACACAGCAGCGCGGCGTCCGGCCCGAGGACCTTGTGCTGTACGGGCAGAGCCTGGGCTCAGGGCCAACCGTGGACCTGGCGGCCCGCTGCCCAGAGGTCGCCGGCGTGGTCCTGCATGCGGCGTTTGCCTCATGTGCGCGCCCCCGCCGGCGTCCAGCGCCTGAGATGGCTTGCAGGGTGTGGGACAATGTGGCGGGAGGCGTAGAAATATTGCCCCAGACACCGCCTGCTGCCTGGCGCGTTGCGGTGCCAGCTGCTGCTTGCATGGCGTGCGCTGCTGCGCAAGGGAGCACTTCACAGAGCTGGCTGTGCAGCCAGCTGCCCGGCCTGCCACGTACGAGCCTGGGCGCGTTTCCCCGGCTCGCCAGCGCCAGGCCGCGCGGGCGAGCTGTGCCAGGGGTGCCTGCGCCCGCACAAGCAAAGCCTGCCAAACAGCCCTGCATGCTGCTGCTAACCTGGCTAGGAGGCGCGCATCCCCTGACAGGCGGCGGCGTGCAGGCATGCGGCAGCTGCGGCCGGGCATGAAGTACTGGCCCGCATGGTTTGACATCTACCCCAACTCCCAGCTGCTCCCCAAGGTCGTTGCGCCCGTCTGCATCCTGCACGTGCGGCCGGGGGGCCCACGAGCGCCGCCCTGCTCGACTGCTCTGCCGAAGACCCTGTGCCCTGCATCCTGCGCGAGCGCTAGGCCTGGGACTCCACGGCTGCCAGCACAGCCGCCGCACGTCTGTGCTGGGGGGTCACCGCATGCCCCAAGAGGGCGGCGCGGCGCCGCATGCCTGAGCCTCTGCTGAGCACAGCATGATGCGCCTGTTTGTCACAAGTGGTGTTCACCAGGGCGGTGTCACATGCTGCAACCTACTATCATGCAAACAGGGCACTCGACACCGTCTCATAGACATGAAGGCCGCCGCCTGCTGCACAGGCTGCTCCAGATGTGCTGACCCGCACTGGCATGTCAGGGCACACGCGACCGCGTGGTGGATGTGGAGGCCGGCCGTCTGCTGCACTCGCTGGCGCGCAAGCCCGCGGCGCCCTACTACCCGGCCTGCGGGCACGAGGACGTGGAGCTGTCCGCCGGCTACGTGCCCCACCTGCGCCGCTTCCTGGAGGGCATCTTCGGCAGCGCGTATGGAAAGTGACGCCTCGTCGGGCTGCTGTGACAGGGCCCAGGCGCACAGCGGTGGTGCCGCTGAGGTGCTTTGAAGTATTTGAGGACGCGCGCGAGCACATTGCTCATCCCTGACGCACTTGCTGCTGGACATCCTTGGAACATGGCTTGTGCTGTTGCGGATGAGCACGGCAGACAAGCAGCGCAGAGCATGCTGACTGGGATGCATGTAAGCATCAGAGCGTCCTGGATGCACGCAAGCAGCACCTTGCTCCAGCGTTGCATGGTATGTCGCGCAGCCGGGGCCACGCATGCGAACAGTCCACCTGTCTGCCGACCGCAGCCACCCACGGTTCCACAGGGGCGGACGCAGCCTCCATGGCCCCGGTCCGGCCTTTACTACGCCAGGCGCGGCACCCCGCTGCCTCAGCTGGCGCCCAGCGACCGACGTCAGCCGGCGCCCGACGTGCGCTGGCGCCAGCCTTGCCTGGTGGGACAGTGCCAGCTCACCCACCCCCCTCAACTGGTCAGACGTGCACCCAGCACCAAACGCCCCACACCCTGCAGCGCTGCATGACAACAGGCAGCTCATGGAGCGCGTGGTAGCCGCAGGCGCTGCGCGGCTGCGCGCTGCTCTGGCGCTCGGCGCCAAGCGCAAACAAAATCAACGGGCAGGCGCCGCACGGCGTGCGCAGCTCGCCTCCTCCAAAGTGGTACAGGACGAGCACGCGTGACATACAATTCTCCATGCCCTGCGCTAGCTGACCAGACTGCACCGCCCGCCCGACCAACACAGGGCGCTTAAACCGGCACCTGGAGCGGCTCATGCAAACGACCCGCGCCTTTCCCCAACTTATGGCCCGCACCATGTCAAGTAAGCAACTCAGACCACAGGGACGAGAAGACATGGCCCCGCCACCCCTCTGCATACGCGGTGCATGAAAAAGTATGCAGCCTGCAAGCAAAAGCCCACAGCGCCTCCCCTTGGACCGCTATATTCTCTAACAACACCTGCATGGCAAGCACACATGACCTACAACAGCGCAGTGGAGTGCCAACTGTGCAATGTGCGCCCATACGGGCAGCCCGCCTGCACGAGTATGAAATGTGGGGGGGGGAGGGGGCGGCCCGATGTTGCGCGCCTCGCTTTTGAGTTCCGGGCGGGTTGCCGACCTAGACATGGGTGACCCTGACAGCGGAATGAGTTTTCCCATCTTCCCATATGCACGCCCAGGAAACCGAGCCTAGACCACACTGCCTAGCTGATTCTGGCCCCGGCGACACCCTGCTTGCCCGGGACGGCGCGCGCGCCGGCGTGGGGCATGCTCACATGCCATGCAGGCGTCCCGCCGCAGCCCGAGCACGCCCAGCGCCGCCTCCCTGCGGCCGCGTCATCAGCATGCCGCCCCTACCGCCGGCTTGCGCGGCAGGCCCCACCAGCCCCTACCCCGGCTCGCGCCCCCGGCCTGCTGCGCCGGCGCGGCGCGGCCCGGCTTAAAAGGTCTCGCGCGTGCGCACAAACTGCGCGCGGTACACATCGCGGCGCCACTGCCGCCAGACCGCCGCCGCGTACAGGCCGAGCGACGCGCACACGCTGGCCAGCGCCGAGACCGCGACGATCCAGCCCAGGTCGATGGCCGGCATGTGCGCAGCCACCACCTTCAGCCTCCTGCGCGCAGCGGCGTGTGCAGGCATGACGAGCTGCGGGCCTCTGTGCTGCTGTGCGCATGCGTGCTGGTACGCTACACTGTCACTCAAGGGTACTTCAGCCCAACTGAACATGGGCGAGTGTCTGGCGACGACAGCTGCACAAACCTACAGCTCCCGCGCGCAGCACGCGCCGCGGCCCACGCTGACGTGTGGGTATGAACGCTCATGAGGCTGAAGCATACAGGGAAAAAAAACACACATATACACTGCCTCCAGCACACGCGCAAGCGCGCGCGTCTGCAAGAGCGCAAGTCCCTGTCCAGCGCTGTCACAGCATAGCGCAACAGCACACCTGTACGCGACCTGCTGCCGCGCGAGCAGCTGCGCGCCCAGCGAGTCCCCGCCGCCGCCCTGGTGCGACTCCAGCATGCGCTCCGCGCGGCTGTCCGCGCGCTCGCCCTCGCCCTCCGCGCCCCCGCTGTCCATCGCCGGCCCGGCGCCCGCAGCTGCCCCGGCAGCAGGCCCCTCCTGGCCGTCCGCGCCTGCCGCCGCATGGTCCCCGCCCGCGGCGCCGCCGGCCGCCGCATCGCCGCGCGACAGGCCCAGGCCCTTGGTCAGCGACTTGGCCGGCACGGGCAGGCTGGCCAGCAGGCCGGCGAGCAGCGGCGTCGCCGCGGGCGCCGCGGCGGCGCCGCCCGCGGGCAGGGCGCCGGCCGGCGCGCGGCCCTTGGCGAGCACGCACGCCTCCGGCTGGCACTCCACGGACACGATGTCCATCGGGTTGGCCGCGCAAAACGCCCGGAACTCCCGCCGCGCCTGCGGGCGCGCGCGTTAGCTGACTTGCGGGCCCAGTGCCACAGGCGGCTGTTACGGAGCCACCGAGGCTGGAAGCCCAACAGCTGTCACTTGCTAGGGCGAAGGCAGGCGCACAGGGCAGCGGAGACATGCTGGCAGGCAGGCTCCCAGGAGCGGCGGCAGCGCCCGCGCAGGGGAGACCACGGCGTGCGCGGGGCCGCTCCGGCGGCACTTGGCGGCGCGGCGGGTGCGCCGCACGCAGCCTGCGGGGCGCGGCCGGCCCGCACCGCGCTGCCGGGGCTGCTGCGCGCGGGCTTGGTGCGGCAGTGCACGATGTCAATGGCGTTCTTAACGAACGCAACAAAGGTGCCCTTGTCGCCAAACGGCTTCTCCGCGTAGTTTGCGCTGATGTCCTCCACGATGCACACGCCGCCCGGCTTCAGGGCGTGCCACAGCGCCTGCCGGGCAGCACGCCGCGTGAAGCGCCGGTGCTACAGTCTCTGTTCTGCCATTGTCACAATCCCTGGTGTGAGTCATACAGCAGAAGCGGCGTGCGGCGTGTACCTTGATGCTGGCAAGCATCTGCTCCGCGCTGTGCCCCCTGGCCACGAGGACGACGTCATAGCCGCCCAGCGCCTGCGCGTTGGCCTTGATGCTGTCCAGCAGGGTGTCGTCGTCCACGGTGCCTGCCCAGCATGACCATGTTCGGGTCATGCACCGCAGCAGCGAGTGCGGCAGGGCTGCCGCACAGAGTCCAACCGCACACGGCACAGCCCGGGGTAATCACTGCTGCGCGCAGGGACGCACCCGTGTACACACGGGCAGCGGGAGATGAAGAGATGTTGGCCGCATGCTGCTTCACGCATGCGCCATCCGCCTCCAAGTATGACACCACCGCGTCGGCGGGGTAGCGATGCCTCACCTGCGCAGAGGCAGGGCATGTTCGCCACGGCCGATGTCACATGCGCGCCTCGCCAGAGGCACCCATGCGCAGCCGCCGCCCCCTCAAAGTGCTTGCGTATAGCCTTGGTGCGCGTGCAGGCAGGCACGGCTGCAGCCAAGCAGTGACAGCATCAGCTGGCACGTGGGCGGAAGCGGCACGCCCCGCACGCCTAACAGTCAATTCAGCCCCACAGGACGGAGGCAAAGGGACAGGTTTAAAGCTTGTACTGTTCCAAGGTGGACGGCAGCGACCATCGAGGCGCAGCGGATGCTCGCGCGACGCGCGAATGCCAGGTGGCACAGCCAGGCGGCTGGCTTGCTCAGCGAAACAGAGAAGCTCCCAAGGCGCTCGCGCGGGCTTGCGGCGGTCAGGGCAAGGCGCAGCGGCTTGGGGTGCTGGCGTGGTGATAAGCGCCAGCCAAGAGCTTGGCCAGCAGGTTTGGCTGCCAATGCCGCTGGCAAGCTGGCGCGCCGCCAGCCCCCCACAGCCCCACAGAGCCCTGGCCAGCGCACCGCCTCTGCAGCAGCTGAGCAGCCCAGGCCCAGCTCCAGCAGATGCGGGCTGTGGCTGCGCAGCGGCGCCAGGTACTTTGCATAGACGTCTGGGTGGCCGTGGTGCCCGTCGGTGGCGTCTTCCCTGCCCAGCCCGGCCCTCTGCCAGAGCCTGGTCGTCGCGTTCTGCGACGGAGAGTGAGATTGCTGATCCCGGCCGGCACACGGCGCCACAGCCACGGCCAGGGCGCAGATGACTGCGAGGACTGGTCCTTGCAACATCTTGATCGGCGCTCGCCGGCTCGACCCGGCTCGCCCCGCTTTGATTTTGCACGGCCGCTCGCTGGGCTGAGGCATCGAATACCCTTCTGTTACCCTGATTTTGAGAGCCGTAGGCTCGGGAGCGGCCTGACTACATGCCGGGGGGAGGCCTTTGACATGTCCAGGCTCAGCTTACATAGATTTACAGCTAACAAGCACAATCGGGAAGCCCGTCATGCACACGTCTTTTTGCACAACCGGACATGCGCCAGCCGCGAGGGCAGCAGCTGCAGCTAAACAAGACCAGTGTGCAAGCTTAAGCCAACCTCACACTACACGAGTCAGAGTGAAGCAGTACATACCTAGCCGCCTGACAACGACAGCAACACCCAGTGACTGGCTCCCAAGCCTGCTCGTCAAAAGCTCAACGAAACATCGCCGCTGCGCTCACGCGTAGCACCCGCTCACGTAGCACCACCGCACCAACCGCCAGCTCACACTCTGCACACAATTTCTGCGCTGCGCGCCGCACTGGCAGCTGCCTCGCCCGGCACAAGGGGCCACCAGTCCCCTAGTTTGCAGCCGCCTCCGGGCAGGCAGGCAGAGCCTCACTCCTGCATTGCCCGCCGGCCAGCCCGGGCTGTGAAGCGCCCACTCGAAAACGCGTCCAGCCTGCCACGCCGCCGCCGCACTGACCGCCGTCAACCACCAGGCGCGCGCCCGGTCACCCCCGCCGCGCCCGCCCCGCCCGCGCTCGCGCGCCGGCCCGGGCGGCCGCGCGCGCGGCCGCGTGCAGCGCGCGCCGCGGCTTGACCACCGACAGCATCTTGGCGGACGCCTCCTGCCGGCGCGCCTCCAGCCACTCCAGCGCCTGCCCGGCCCGCGCCGCGCGCATGCCTCGGCTCCCGCCTCACCCGTGACCATGTTCAGCACAAGCGCCGCGCACCACACACTCCGACCCGCGCCGCACCAGTGACCATGTTCACGGCCCGCCCAGGCCGCTGCTGCAGCGCGCCGAGCGCGCGCGGGGCGGGCCTACCGGCCAGCAGGTGTGCGGCGGGGGTGCAAGCGGCCACGGGCTCTTGCATGCCAGCACATGCGGCGCGCCGTCAGCGTTGGGGTGCAGGCCCCAGGACGGGCGCCTGCCAGCACCCACCCACAATGGGCGCCGCTGCGCTCTGCGCGCGGGGCCATGCGCCGCGACGCGACCTCCCCCATGCCAGCCCCGCAGCGACCAGCCTGCCAGCTCTCCCCCAGGCACCCGCCTGTCGGCGCATCATGCACCGCCGCGCCAACAGACACGGGGGGCTTGTGACCTGCGCGCGCGCGCGCCTGCGCCGCGGCGTCGGCGTCCGTCTCATGCCGCGCCCAGGCCAGGTTGAGCAGCTCCGGCACAGCGCCCTCGTCCGGCCGCAGGCTCAGCGCCGCGGCTGCCGGCACGCCCGCCTGGATCGCGCGCCGCCACTCCCGGCCCGTCTGCCTGCGCGGGCGGCGACGCCGTGCTCTCCACTCCGGTCCAAGCTCCACCACACACACACAGAAGGCCCCAGCACTCTCCCAGCAAGCAACCGCGCTCCGAGGGCGGCGTCCAGCAGGCAGCTCACTGCCCTCCTGCAGCCGCGCGCTGCAGCGCGCCCGGCTGGTGGCGGTCGCTGGCGTGCGAGCTCCCGGGTGCAACCCTAGACCTCGACGTTTGTGCGCGCACCGCGGGTCGTCCAGCAGGTAGCCCGTCTCGTTCAGCAGCCTGGCGCCGCGCAGCGCCTCGAATATCTGCGCCGAGGCCGCCGCGTCGATCGTGTCCGCCCGCTCGGCGAAGAACGAGGGCGTCAGGGGCCGCGGGCGCACGACCAGCTCCGTCGTCCACACGCCCTGCAGCGCCGCACAGGCGTCAGCATGGGCGGCCCTGAGCGAGCATTGGCGGCCCTGAGCGATAAGGTGCAGGGCGGCATTCGGGCGGCATCGCAGCCACGCCCCCGAAGGAGGACGGCGGCGAGCGCATGTGCGCGCGTGCTGCGCCGCTTGCCTGGCAGAGCACGCCCTGGCCCCTCGCCGTGCCCTTGCGCCGGCTCATGACCACCCCTTGCTGCGCCCTTCCACACCTTGCTGTGCCCTTTGGCCGGCCCATGACCAACCCTTGCTGTGCCCTTTGGCCGGCCCATGACACGCAGCGCGCGCCTGCTTCTTGAGCAGGGCCATGTCGGCGGCGACCGCGCGCGCCGTGTTGGTGTCGCGCTCCATGTGAACAAACATTGTGGGCGGGAACGCCCAGCTTTTGCCAGTTGCCGGGTCCATTGGCCTGGCCTCCAGCATCGTCGGCGGCACGGCCATGATCATGGGCGCCACGCCTGCGCGCAGGCCGCCGCGCCGCGAACCTGGGCCGGCCGCAGCGCGTGCACTGGCGCCGACGCAGCTCGCAGCGCTCCCGGCGCAAGGCGGGTGAGCGGAGGAGATGCAGCCCGCCGGCCGCCATGCCAAGGCAGGTAGCAGAGGCCGCCGCCTTGATGGCAGCAGGCGCGCGCGCACCGTCCAGGGGCAGCCGCAGCGCGAGCGCGAGCACCATTGCGCCGCCCGACGACACGCCCAGCGCAAACCGCGGCAGCTTGGCCCAGCCGCTGCGCTCGGCCAGCACGCCCCAGGCCTTCACGACCTGCCCGGCCCCGGCACGCGCGCGCCTCACGCACTGGTGCCCAGCAGGCTGGTTTTCCATGGGGGTCGCAGCTCAGCCGAGCCGCTGCGCTCTGCCGATGCGCGCCATGCAGCGCCGACCTGCAGCGCCCAGTCCCCGCAAACACACGCTGCACGCACTGGGGTGCAAACGACGGCGGCTTTTGGCAGCGGTGAGCTGGTTGGAGCATGCGCTGCCGCGCTCTGCCATGCGTTTGAGCCTATGACTGGCACGCGGCGCACACGGCCGAGCACCTGCTGGGCTGCTATGGTCCTGCACGGCTAGTACTTGCTTTCGTGCAGTAGTTTTGCTTGTGTGTAGGGCGCTGGACACATCTGCAAGGCAGATGTGGGACCTCTGCATAGCAGAAAGCCATGACCCTCTGGAACTCCCGCTCGCACAACGTGCACCCCGACGCTGGCAAGCGGTGCTTCAGCAGCCCTTGCTCAGAGCCCCAGCATGGCTTCAGAGCATTGTGCATGTACGACCATGAGATTAGGGTAGCAGAGCCCCTGAGGACCGGCGCAGGCGGGCGCGGCGCGCGGGCGCGCGCCGCGGGGATGTCGCGCGAGGCCTCCGCCTCGCGCCCCGGCGCGCGCAGGTCCCAGCAGCGCTGCTCGCGGTCGGCGCTGGAAAAGGCGACCGCCGCCCAGCCGCGCCGCAGCGCTGCGCGCGCGACGCCCACCTCCTCCGGCAGGCCTGCGGGCCGCGCAGCGCCCACGCTTTTCGGGGGTGGTTTTCAGCACTGACTTTGTCGCTGCAGCGGCGCGGCGCCCCGCTCGCGCGCGCGGCGCGCGCGCGCGGCAGGGCCGCGCGGCGGCGGGCCCGGCCGCGCCTGGGCGCCAGGGTCACCATGCGGGTAGCATGCCGTGTGCATGCCGTGCGCCGCGCCAGGCGCTGGCCAGGGAAGAGGCAGGAGATGCGCGGCGCGGCTGCGGCCTGAGGGACAAGGCTGCGGTGTGGTGTGCTGTTGCAGCCCGCCGCCGCCTGCAGGGCCGGCTGGGCTGCTCCTCTCAGAGGACACCGGGCTGATGGTTTGCAAGCAGCTATGAGCCAAGCCCTGCCCACACATGCCACAGCACAGCTCTCGGTGTCAAGCAAGCCCCGCAGCGCGGCGCCCCAGCCCTCACGCTGGGTCAGCGGCCCGCGCGCGGGCGCACCCAGGCAGGACGGGCAGTTCTTGGACGCGTGCCACCAGTCTGTCGCCGAGTGCGAGCAGCCGTGGAACAGCAGGAGCACCGCCTTGGGCGTCGCGGCGCCCTGCGTCACGGTCAGCACCTCCACTCCGCCGACCACCTGTGCGCGCCCACCCAGGCTGCTGTGACCAGCCAGGCACAGCGCATGCGTCACAGCCCGGGTATACCCTGCAGAGAGCACTGACGAGCGCGCGTCTGGTGTACCGTGCCGTCACCCCTTTGCCGGGCATGGCCGCGCACGCCCGGCGCCGGACAGCGCCTCGAGCGCAGCCTGAGCGGCGGTGCGCGGGCGCGCGCCTCACGGATGCCTGAGACGTTCTGGGCGACGCCGGCCGCGTCGGGGAACGTGACTGGCTTGGCGCCCTCGTCCGCGAGCGCGTCCGCCTGCCGCGTGGCGGCCTGCGCAGCCGCCTGTGCGCGCATGCGCCGGCTCTCCAGCTCGCCTTGCTGCATATTGCTGAGCAGCACTGCGGAGGCGGCGTGCGCTTCGGCCAAGCAGTTGCAGCGAGGCCGGAGCAGGTGCAGGTGGTGCGACAACAGCAGGTTGCAGGCGCTAAGCAGTCCTCCTGGCACTGCTGCTGCGCAGGGCTCGCGAGGGGACCGGGTGTCTGCCGCGTCGTCCTGCAGAGCGCTGCTGCTGCTGCGCAGCGGGCAGCAGAGCCGAGGGCGGCGGGGGCCTCGCCTTTGGCTTCATATACGCCAGCCACCCAGAGGGGTTAGCGCTCGACGACAGCGTCGACCCGCTTTGCGCGCCGAACGAAAGCAGCGGCGACGCGCCGAATGCCTGTACAAGGAGGAAGGCACAGGCTGGCAAGCGCGGCGCTGTAGAGGCGAACAAGTGTGAACGAGCAAGCGGGGCGGCGCTTGGCAGGCACCCCAAGGCAGACAGCACAGGTCGACGCTATCGCCCAGACAGAACCAGCAATGAGGCAAAGCAGGCGCTGCGTAGTCGGAGCGTGCACGGCAGCGGGTGGGCAGAACCCCACCATTAACATCAGTGTGCAGCATACCCAAAGAATTTTGGTTGAGGCCTCTCAGCGAGGCGAACGTTGCTTAGGCAACCATGGAGCATAGCCGCGCCTGGAGGGCAACTAGGAGCGCAGCGACGAGGCACACTGCGGCGACTATGTCCGGGCGCCGCTGCACCGCGGCAGCAACACCGGTACATCCTGCCATACTGCCGGCCTTATTATCGACGTGCTTTGCCCCGGGTCTGACCAAGCAGAGAATGCATCTTTGCGCCGGACGCGCTGCGGCAGACCAGTGGATAGTATGCGGATTTGCACTGGACACAGCTTGCGCTGCTGGGGGCCTGCAGCCCCACTACCGAGTGCGCCCTGCTCTTTACAACCCGCTCGAAGGGTACAAACTTCGATGGATACAAATTCCCCACCGACAGCCCTCTGCTGTATGTCTTGCTCGCACACACAGGCAGGCGCCCTCGCGTGTGAAATAGTTCTCACTAACACCAGAGCCAGTTCTTCGCGACGCTGGCAGTGTGTAGGCACTTGACAGGCTTACGGGAAGTGCGTGACTAAGGCGAGGTGCTCCCTTGGTGGTGGGTATCAGCCATCATGATAACAAAACACGTGAAGAACACCACGCACTGCTAATACCAAGTTTTGAAACATTTCTTCCAAGGGACAGGGCACCGCCACGTGTGCACAGCATGGGCACCACTGCTACTGCCTCGCAAGCCTAAGCCCGCCCTATGCGCAGTCCCTGCGGGCAAGTGCTTGGTCTACTGCTCTTGATATACACGTTCAGCTCTTCCAGGCTAAAGAAGGGCCTTGCATGCAGGGCTGCGTGAACTCAAGCTTTGGCCTTGACCTGGCTCGCACAGGCTGGCGCTGACGCGCGTGATGGCATCGTCGTCACTGTGACCCCGAGCACTGAAAGTAAACCGGTTTCCGTTTATTTCAGGATCGCCTGAAACTGACTTTCACTGCAATGACTTGGTACCCTGCCACGCCCTAAAAAGTGCAGAGAGGAGCTGCTCTCGAGGAAATCCACATCCAGACCACTTCCCAGACTCCCGCCTCGCCGCCTCGCGCCGCATCAACGCCAAACCGTGCACGCACCGGCTCCTGCACACAGGTGAGGCCAGAGCCGAGCTCCAGGCGTACGCAGCGCTCTGGCAATATTGCAAGATGGAGTGTCCTCCGCGCCGCGCTAACGACCGCAGCGCGCGCAGGCATCTCCCAAGTTCCCCGCTCAACCGCGAGCCTGCCTCCCGCACAAGTCGGACGGCGGCCTGGAAACGTTGCCCGAGTGGCGCTGACGCCTCCGTGCCCTAGCCTCCAGCACATTGAGTACCGTGCTGCCCTGGTGAGCTCGCCCCCACTCATCACTTGGTCTCCAGGCTCAAGGGAGGGTGTCAGACAGGCTGTGAGACAGGCTGCCGACTTTCCTGCGGCCGGCCGGCGTTCAATGTCTTTGCCGTACGCACACGCTGCAGCGAGTCCAGTCTCTGACTCTCAAGCTTGAGAGGCAGTCGGTTCCCTGTCTTTATACTCTGGCTGTGGCTGGTAGTGCTGCCCTGCCAGCCACAAGGGCATCGGCGGTTGTTGAGCATTGCAGTGCGCCTTGGGCGGGCGAAGTCGCGCGCGCGCAGCCCTGCGAGGCCTGCAGCAGTGCACTGCAAAGCCGCCTGCCCAATCTGACTGGCTCACACGGGCCCGCGCTGCGGTTCTGCCTTGGGTTTGATTGCGCAGCCCGCCAGTCAGCCACGGATGCGTGTGACCGCGGTTCAACCGCCGCCCACACGATTTTGCTTTCTTGGCTGAAACGCCTGGTCTGTGCTGCAGGCACGCTCGTGAACGACCAGGCGCTATGAGCTCCGCCGACGCGCGCTGCGCACGCCCGCTCGCCGCGCTGCTCTGCTGCGCACTGCTCGCCCTCGCCCCGGCCGCGGCGCGCCCGCTCGCGGAGCAGCAGGCCGCCGCAGGCGCCCGGCGCAGCCTGCAGCAGCGGCCCGCCGCTGCGGTCACAGCCGCGGCCGCCAGCGCAAAGGCGACGCCGCCGCCCTCGGTCACCACCCAGGCGCCCACGACAACGCCGACGCCGTTGCCGAACGGCGCCGTACCCGCCGCGGTGGACGCAGCCGCGGTGCAGCCGGACGCCGGCGCGCAGCCCGCGGCGCTGGCAGTGGCCGTCCCGCAGCTGACGCCCCCGCCCAGTGCGGCTCCTGCGCAGCCGGCGCCGGGCGCCGCTGCCGTCGCCGGCGCCGCCTCGGCCTCTGCGGCCGCCATCGAGTCTGCGGTCTCTGGCCAGCGCGCCGGCGCGCTGCCCGTCAACCCGCTCACGGCGGCCGGCGTGGTGTCGACCGCGGCCGTGACGGCGGCGTCCGCGAGCACGGCCACGCCCTGGCAGGCGGCGTCGGGCAGCGCCAACACGTGCTCGCACCGCTTCGAGCTGTGCTCGGCCGACGCCGACTGCTGCGCGCTGGGCGCGGGCCGTGCGTTCTGCATGTGGTCCGCCTCGCTCGTGGAGTACGACCCGACCGCGCCCGACAACATGCGCCTCGTCGGCTCGGGCGTGCAGTTCTGCGGCCAGGCCGGCGACGGCCACATCGTGCCGGGTCGATAGGCCGCCGGCCCGGCGCCCAGCCACACACACGACCTGCTAGCACCAACACTTGCTCACTTGCCTTCCCTGCACTCGCTCCCGGCCTGCACGGCGGGGCCCAACTGCACATTTCATGGCGCGTGGGGCGCAGCGGGGTCGGCCCGCCGCGCTCCGCCCGGCCACCCTCTTGCGGCACGCACTGGCACTGTGCCCACTTTTTGCGCGCGCTCTATTTCAGGGCCGCAGGTGGGCACACAGCACTGCTTATCACCACGCACTGGCACTCTGCACTTGCATTGGGGACTGCCGACTCCCGCAGCGCTCTGGCGACAGAGCCGCGGGGTGGTACGCACTCAGCATTTGTGATCCGGGCGCACTAGCACTGCACTTTCATGCATGCATCAACGGGCGGGGGGGACACTTGCGATCCAATGACTGGCATTTTGCCCACGCGGGCGCGCCGCACTTGCAATCCTTTTGCTGAAGCGGCAGGGCGCACTTGGAACTGAGTGGTAGACGCGCGGGCTTGGCCTTTCAGGCCGCGCTGGGATCAGGGGACTTGCGGGACTGATGATCTGCAGCAGCACACCCAGCATTTACTGGGGGGGGAGGCCCTGGGCCTTCCCGAGATGGGCACTGCTTTCGCTCTTTTGTTTTGGGGCTGTTGCTGGGATGACTCGTGGTAGGGGAGGGGGCGGCGCCGGCGCATGAGCCAGGTCGCCCGCAGCGGGTTGCTCGTCTGAGGCATTTGACATTTAGTGTGCATTTGGTGCGCAATTTGGTTGTTTCATGGCGGAGGCCCCGGCCTCTGCTGCATGCAGCGCTCCTGGGGACGGTGGAGGGTGCCACCGCTAGCTAGCATCAAGCACGACGGCGCATGCACGGCCTCTGGCATGGCCATCATTTCATGGCGCCGATCGTCGACGCAGGGACTCATGCATGTCAATAAGTCGTGTATATGGTGCATACATGTGTACATGTGCTGGGCTCTGTGGTAATGCTCAGATCCTGCGGCTTCACCGCACGTGGGCCGTTTGCGAGGGGCGCGTGCGCATGCGTGCGCCCTGCTGGACTGGTTTGGTCCTAGGAGATTTTGAGTGGCACAACTGCTGGCGTCCTTTGTTGCTACTAATGCTACTGATTTATGTGCGCGCTGACCCAGAGCAGCCATCCGCGGGAACGTTTGCTTGCGGTTTAGTCCTAGCTAGTCACCAAGGCGCCCGCTGTGTTGGAAACGTTTTTCTGCGTGCCATGCAGATCGCCGCTGTGGACGCCTGTACACTAGGCAGGAAGGGTTAATGTTGATGTTATAGTGGCGCTGCTGCAACGCAAGCTGTGTAACGCACGTGGGTGCCAGCAGACACATGCAATACAGACCCGCCCTCCAGCAGCAGGCCTGAGAGCACCTTCGCCACTCGTCGACGGCGCGCCTCATCACAGCTGACATGCGCATACAAAATTTGGCAAACTTTCAGACTTTCACATTTAGACTGCAATTGCAACACCTCTCATGAAAGTGCATGTGCTACAGTTGATTCAGATAATGTGGCATTCCCAGTTTGGCATGCATGTAAGCAATGAAAGGCAAGCCCAACCAAGATGGGAAATGACTTCATATTAAGGCAGTTCCTTAATGTCATTTGGTTTGGAAGCGCAAGGCTTCCTGGTCCTTAAACATTGTGCAACTCTTTCTGTTGTGCCAGCACCAGCACTGACAACTTTGCACCAGTCAGTGTATTGTAGCCAGTGTATACGCTGTCAATAGGTGACGCACGCTACATGAGCAGGCAGCATAGGGAGAACACAGGAATGCGCACTGCACTTTTCACACTGGACTCCCGTTAATGCCTGCCTATACTCTTAATACTCATAACTCACTACCAGGTTCCCCATTAGTCTCACAAAGGGTCGCAGAGCATTGCGCACATGGCCACGGACATTCTGCATGTCCAGAACCCCCAGGCAACACATTCACAGCCACAAGCTGCGTAAACACAGGTCTGACCCATCAACAGGTAGCAGCCCACAGGCGCTAGCATCACAGCCACAGGCGCTCACATCACAGCCACACAACACGCATCGCAACGGGTGGTATGTAGCAACCACAACATGCTATACGGGTGGTATGTAGCAACCACGACATGCTATACGAAACCACTGTCAGCCCCAATCCAGCGACCCTTGCAGGTGCCCAGACTGCTGCCTGGCCCAGGGAAGGTCAGAAGTGCAGGCACTCCGTCGGGACTTGCCCGTGCATCAGCCCTCATCACTTTGCAGCCTCTTACACGCCGCGTCACACTTACGAGCACCAGCCGCGCTGTCACGCTGTTGGAACCTTGCAGGCACTGTGAGTGACGCCCATACTGCCCCTCCTCCCGCTATCACAGCCAGGCTCTTGTTCAAGCACTCTGACCACCGCATCCGCACGGGTGACCAAGCGCGCCAGGGCGTCTCAGCGGATGCATATGCCGCGCACCATGCAAAAGACTTCCCCCACTTCCACACACAGAGCAGCATGCCTGGTCAAGACTCCTTGCTGTGGCCAGGCCTCCTGACATACCGTCATGCAAGCTGTAAACCTCCCACAAAAGCACGCCATGCATGGCAAACCAACGCACAGGGCACGAGCGGTGACCCTGCACGTGCCCTGCACCTCCCTAAGACATTGCATTCCCTTCATCACACCAGATAGAGCAGGCCCAAGAACCACACGCTGTGTTTCAAGAGCCGCTGCAGCAAATACAACTTCCCAAGCTCACTCGCGGGCAGCGCCGCGTGGCAACCCGCAGCCTGAGTCAACTCCCACCCTGCAGGACCGCCGCGCCAGTGCGCCTAGCCTATGCGGACGCCGGCAGCAGCGAGCCCTGCACGTCGATGGAGAAGCGGTAGTGCACGTCGTTCTTCTGCAGGCGCTCCATGGCCGTGTTCACGTAGTCGATGGGCACCACCTGTGCAGCAAGTGGATAGCGTTAGGGTGGGTCACAGTGAGGGTCAACAGGGGTTTGGGGGAACCATCGGGAGCGGAGCCGTATTTCTTTTTCCGCACCTCCACGTCGCAGGTCAGGTTGTGCTTGCCGCAGAAGTCCAGCATCTCCTGCGTCTCCTTGATGCTGCCGATCAGGCTGCCGCCGATGCACAGCCTGCGCGCAGCGCGCGGGGCCTCAGCGTCAACGTTTGCGCTTGCGCGCCTCGTGAGACAAGCCGCACCCAGTTCTGCACGAGTGTATGGGCGGCGGAGCGCGATATGCAGCCGGTGGCACTTGCTTGCACCATTCACGCATGCCACATGCTCTACGTCTGAGCCAAGACATACCCATTGAAAATGCTGCACATATACAGTACGTGGAGCTTCAAGGATCAGAAGCAACAGGCAGCAGGCCGTGCCTCATTCAAACGCAAAAAGCGGTAGCAGACTGTCCTTCACTACACTATGCTTGCTGCAGAACAGCACACCGCACACGCTACACGCCACCACACCCCTGATCAAGCCCCCGGATGCCGCCCGCAACCGCGCCTGCTGAACAGCACGCTGTTGGCGCCGAACGTGTGCGGCTCCGGCGGCACGCCCAGCAGCACGAGCGTGCCGTCCACGTCCAGCAGCGGCAGCAGCTGCGAGATCTCGTGCTTTGCGGACACGGTGTCGATGATGCCGTCCAGCGAGTGCACGGCCGCCTGCGCGCGCGCGCCGCGGGTCAGTCTGACCTGGCAAAGGCTGCCCATCAGCACGCCGGCACCCCGCAGATGCAACCAACACATCAGCAGCGCCAGGCTTGTCTAAGTGCATGGCACTTACGCGCACCAGCAGCCTGAGCAGACACAGCCACACAGCAACATACTATGACGCGCACCAGATTATACACACGTTGAATCCTAAGAACCCAAATAATTGTAAGCTCCCAACCACGCGCCGAGGGCATCGCTGGCAGCCCAAGCGCGCGCGGGTGCGGGCGCGCACCGCCATCTGCTTGTCGTCTTTGGACACGATGAAGTTGTCGGCGCCCAGGCGCTCGCGCGCCTCCTTCTCCTTGTGCGGGCTGGTGCTGATCACGGTCACCTCCATGCCCAGCGCCTGCGCGCGCGCGCGCGACCGCGCGCGTCAGGGCGCATGTTGCGGCCTTGTGCGGGCTGGTGCTGATCACGGTCACCTCCATGCCCAGCGCCTGCACGCGCGCCCGCGGGCCCGCGCGCCAGGCCGCCCGCCGCCGCCGCGCGGGCCCACCGCCGCGCTGACCAGCCGCCGCGCTGCCCTCGCAGTTGCTGAGTTGCTCAACTCGCAGCCAGGCCATGTGCGGCGCTCCTCGTGGGCACTCAGCGCACACACACGCACTGCCTCCGCGCGCGCGCAAGCGCGCTGGCAGAGCAGTGCGCACGCCTGCGCCAGCCACCTCGGGCAACGCCTGCTGACAATGCTTGCGCGCAACGGTCCGCACGCAGCGTGGACCACACCTTGTCTTGACGGGCATAACCCCGCGGCCGCCAGAGCCACAAAACCCAGGCTCATGTCAGGCCGGCCGAGGGCAGGCGGGGGCGGCCGGCACCTTGCCAAACTTGACGGCCATGTGGCCCAGGCCGCCCAGGCCCACCACGCCCAGCTTCATGCCCTTCTTGTTCAGCTTGTAGTGCATCATGGGCGAGTACACGGTGATGCCCGCGCACAGCAGCGGCGCCGACGCCTCCAGCGACAGGCCCTCCGGCACGTGCAGGACATACCTACCCATGCGCCAGGCCACACTCACGACCACACACAGACTTTGCTGATGTCAAGACAGCGTGGAGGCCAAACGGTAATGGCCCTCAAAGAAAATAGGAACCAGGGCACGATGGTCAACCACGACGAGAAACTGCAGCACTCACATCTACACAGATGCAACCATTTTCCCCAACGACAAGCGCTCTCTGAGCTTGCTCTTGCAGCTTGGCATCGCCGCCCCTGGCTTGCGCAGCAGTGCAATATGTACGCCAAACATTCAGGGCATGCGCACCGGCTGTCAATGACCATGTGGTCGCTGTAGCCGCCCTGCGTGGTGTTGCCGTCCTCGCCCCAGTCCTGGCCGTTGTACGTGAACACCTGCACAGCATGTCAGCCGTAAGCGCCCTGTATCCCTGGCTCTCTCGGCCCGCTCGTCTGCAGCTTATCAAACAGCCCATCTTGCTTCAACCTACGCGCTTGCCGGCTGTTGCATCATGAGGACGCTGCTGCCTCGCCACAACACAACGCTGCAGCGGCACGCCCATGGCGCATGCAAGCATGTATGATCAGACGGCGCGGCGCATGACAACCCGCTGTCATTCGCCATGCCGGCTACCGCTGCTTGTGCACAGAGACAGAGTGTGCGGCACGCGTATCCGCACGCGCACCATCTTGGGGCAGTACTGGTCTGTGTCGCGCTTGCACTGCTTGCAGTCGCGGCAGGCGCGCGTGAAGCAGCCGACGCCCGCGCGGTCGCCGACCTTCCAGCCGCTCGCGCCCGCGCCAACCTCCGTCACGATGCCCACGATCTCGTGCCTGCGCCGCGTGCAGGGTTTGTGACCCCATGACCCAGCAGGCTAACGCACGCTCCGGCTGCCCGCGCCCCAGGCTGCGCGGCACCGAGCCGCGAGCCTCAGCACAGAGCAAGGCAGCGGCCACGCAAACTCTGTGACTCGCAACATAACCGAAGAAAAGCACCTTCATGCGCTTGCAGCACCATGCATGTCAATAGTGCACAACTGCAGGAAAATGCATCACAGGTCACCATGGGGCTGCCACATGGGGCTGCCACACTGTTCACCAGTGCATGTACGTAGCACAGCTGGGGCACCCATGCGCTCACCCAGGCACCATGGGGAAGGTGGAGTTCTTCCAGTCGTTGTGGATCTGGTGCAGGTCGGAGTGGCAGATGCCGCAGTACGCGACCTTGATCTTGACGTCGTTCTCGCCCACCGGCCGCCGCGTGAAGCGGAAGGGCGTCAGGTGGCCTGCGGGAGCGCCAACGCCCATCAGTGCGCAAGCACAGGCACCGCCGTACCCAGCATACCAGTATGGCAGCAGTGTGACGCCCTCCTCATACACCTCAAGCTGAGAACAGTTTGATCATAGACGTCATGAGCACATCTGGTCATAGACATCATGATCACATCATGATCGCAACAAAGCGCACGACTTTGCTCAGCGAGCCGGGCAATCAACTTAGACCCACCCATGATCCTAGCTTTCGAGGCGCAGCACTATCAGACTACAACGCTGTATACCAATAGGCGGATACAACAGCACATAGTCGGCAGCTGCGCACCGCTGTCATCCCGCGCGGCGTAGCCAACCGCGTTGCCAGTGCCGGGGAAGTCGGTGCTGCCGGTCTTGCTCAGCAGCTTGGCCGCCTTCTCAAAGCTCAGTGTGTCTGCGACATAAGCACACTGTGTGAGTACTACTGCACCACAGCAGCTTCCTGTTACAGCCACGATCAGCATCGAGTGTCACAGTAGCCAAGTATTGGTACAAGACGCTACGTCAGCGCTTTTCAGACAATGGCGCAAGTAAGTAGTGACACCCGTGACGCAAAGTGCAAATCAGGCAAGTGTGCTGTCAACCTCACCAATAGGTAACACTCGCACAAGTTGATCACTGAGGCCAGGAGCAATCACACTGGCGGCAGTTGGCAACCTAAGACTAGGCAGGCGCGCACCGCCCTCGGCCGTGAAGGTCCCCGTGCCATACTTTGATACGTACTCGGCAAAGGCCTGCACGCAGCAACGCCGTTGAGGGCATAGTCACACTTCAACCAGCTTGCAACATGCATTACTCATACACTGATCGGTGCCGCCTGTGCCGCGCAACACACGCTGGAGCGTAGGCGTGCTTCAGACGCAACGCGGGCAAGAGGCCCAGCACAATCCAAGACTCTCTGATGCTGCCAACCTCAAAATGTATGTTGGCGCATGAGGCCTCGGTCCACAAACAGCACAGCCAACCTCATACTCCCATGCAGGTTGCCGAAGGCGTAACACCCCCAAGCTGCAGCACGCAGACGCCGTGCAAGCTCTCACGCCGACCCTAGCGCGCTTATGGCAGGGCCCGCACTTTTTCGTCGACGGTGCCGTCAGTGCCCGCGAGCTGCGCGACCAGCGCAAACTCGCGCGGCGCAGTCTTAGCATCCTCGGATGTCAGGGGGATGCGAATGCGCGCCATCTTTCGAGTCTGTCAACACTTGCTGGGTAGCGGAGGTTGATAAGTGTTAGAAGTGTTAGAAGAGTTTTGAGAACAGTCGTTAGCACACTAAGGTTGTAGTGAGGCTTATGTAAGCCCGTCGAGACTGGCGCTCTATTTATGCGCACCATGTATGAGGTAAGAGACACCCTAGCTAGGGAGCAAGCACCTGCTCGACACTCAGTCGAGCAACTGCCATCCTTGAGGTCTCGGCGCAGCCAAGCAAGCATCCGTGCCGTCCGCAGGTCGGGTGTGCCCAGCACGGCTTCAGCGGGACACAGCATGAGGGTGTGACACATCCTGCAAGGGCGGGCTTAGTAAGGGCGAGCTGAGCGCACTTGCGCCCATCATAGCATAAGCGAACGGCCCAACAGTCATATCGGGTCACTTTTGACCAGACGGGCGACCCAAGCGAGCAGCGCGTCAGCATGAGCGCCTGCATGGTGGCCGTCGGGAGGCGGCCGGCTGGGTTCACATTGCGCACGGTAGCACTGGCAGTGTTTTACTTTGCGGCAGGTGCGTTACTGAGACAGAGGCCCGCACACTGCCGGCCGCACGCGTGGGGTGAAGCGCATTCCCACACATCTGCCTGCGCTGCGGAGCTGCTGCCGTTCTCCAGCCCTGTGTGCGCGAGCTGTGCTCTGACAATGTCGGCCTCTCGAGCCTTCGACACGCGTGGCGTGACGCGGGCTGTTGAGGCGTGCGCGCGCACCGCGCAGCCACGGCGGCGCCCCTGCCGCGCACCTGGCAGCTGCAGCACGCGGGCGCGAACCTGGCGCCGCCGCCGGAGCTGCGCCTGCCGCTGGCCGACCCGCTGCGCTTCGTCGAGCGGCACCGTGAGCGGCTGGGCGCGCACGCGCGCGCCGTGCGCGGCCTGGCGCCGGAGGTAGCCTCCTCGCCCGGGCACCCAACTCATACAGCCTCCCGGCGTGGAGGGCAGCCGGCTTTGGGAGCAAGCGCTGTCAGAGGCCGTGGGTAGCTTGGAGACACCACGCGCGCGTATGTTTGCGCCTGCTCCCGTTCGGCCCGCCCCGCTCCACTGAGAGCAGCGCCATGGCACCTGGGCACGTGCGCGTGCTTGTGCTTGGCCAGGCACGCAACTGCAGCCTGCTAGTCCGTCTTTGGCGTTGCGTGACGTGCAGCGCGCGCGGGCAGGGCTTCCAACCCTTTGACGCGAGCGAGGAGGGCGCGTGGGAGGAGCTGCCCGGCGGCGGCGCGGCCTGGCGGCTGACCGTGCGGTCGCCCGGCGCCCTCTCCCATGTCCTGGTCTTCAGGTGCGCGCGGCCTGTTTTCAGGCGTGAGGGATGCATCACCGCATGGGGTAGACTGCGACAGCTTGGCTCGCCGTGTGTTGTTGTGCGGCCCCACTGCGCGTGGTGGCTCCCGTGTCTGGTCTCACCGTCTGAGCCGCCCTGCTTGTATGTGACAACCATCAACCCTGTGCAGCCTGTGCCCCAAGCAGATCGAGCCCACTGCCATGATCCGCCTGTGCCACGTGCCGCCTCCCCGGCGCACGCGTGCGCGCGCCTGCGCGGCGGCGGGCCGCGCGGCCGCCCGCGTCAGCAGGGCATGCCGCACGGAGGCAGGCCAGGGCGCTAATGCACAGTGCGCGGCAGCGACGTGTGGATGCCGGAGGGCGGCCGGCTGACGCTGTATGCGCCGGGCGTGACGGGCAACCTGACGCGCTGCGCGCACAGCTGCTTCAGCGCGGGCGCCGTCGACGTGGCCACTGGCGTCCTGACCACGCCCGCGCTGCAGGGTGCGTACGCGCGCAGCGACCGGCCCAGGGTGGCCCTCTGGCCTCTTTGTGCGCAAATACACCCATGCAGCGGCGAGGGCGGTTGGTCGTGTGTCAGAGCAGAGCCTGCACAAAGTCACTGTGCCTCCCACAGCGCCGGCAAGCTGCAAGCTGCTCCGCAGTGCGCCGGCAGCGCTCGCACGGGAGGTCCGTAGGCTGGGGGCGGCCGCCTCGGCGCGCGACGCGAGCCTGGCGGGCCTGCATGCGCAAGCGGCCTGCGAGGGAGACTCGCAGACTCTATGCGCCGCTCGTCAGCACACCACTAGGACTCAAGACCCTAGGATGCCCTACAAGTGTCCTGGCGGTGGCGCAGGTGAGGAGGTGGCGCTGGAGTACAGCCAGCCGTCCATGCCCGTGCCGGGCCAGCCGGCCACCGGCCCCGTCCTCCGCGTTGCCAGCATCATGCAGGCGTGCTCTGGCTGCCCCGCTGGTGCCGCCTTGCAGGCAAGTAGACGGGCGAGGTAAAGGCTGCTGTTGTCCATATGGTTGGACTGAAAACGCCGGGGTGCCTCTGTCGGGCGGCAGCTGCCTTGCGGCGCTCGCCAGAGGGCGGCCAGCGCTGTGCTCGCCTGGCAGAGGGCCGCATCCCCGCCACCGATGCGCGCCCGACAGGGTCCTTGTGGCAGCCGTGGTGGACGATGATGTCCCGACTGTGGGTGATGAAGTCCTGACCCCACCGAAGGCTCGCACGGCAGCCAGCGGCGGAGCGGCGGCGGCGGCGATCGCTTGCCAGGCGCCAGGTCGGGGGCCTGAGGGCGGGCGCCTGAAACACATGCAGCTGGAGCGCGCTGGAATGAGGGGTCTGCAGACGGCAGCCGCGGCCGCCGCAGGGCCTGCCCGACACCCTGCAGCGCCTGGACGCGGCGAAGCAGCGGCGGCGGCGGCGGCGGCTGCTCGGCAGCGGCGGCGGCCGCCGCCTGGCGCAGCTGCACGCCGGCGGGCACATCCCGACCACCGACGCGCCTGCGGCGCCCGCGCCGGCGCCGCCGTTCGTGGCGGGCACGTCGTTCCGCGTGGACCTGCTGCAGCAGCGCTCGGACAAGGCGGGCCCCGGTTTCCTGCCATGTTGTTCGACCCTGCAGCCTCACTGCTAAGGCCACTCGTCTTGGGCTCAGAGTTACTGAATTCTGGGCGCACCTCTACCTTGATTACAACTGATAGGCAACGATTACAGGACCATGGGTTTTTGACTTCCGCCCAAGTCAGGTGCGTGCGCGCAGACTGGCTCGCGCACGCCATGCGTGGACCGCCATGGTGGTTGGGACGCACTTTCTGTGATGCCGTGACCAGCGCCGACCTCTCGCTGCGTGCGCAGGTCGATTCGTGCACGCCGAACGTGGAGTGCTTCTCGAACTCCAACTACAACGACTCCATGTCGGCGGTGGTCGCCATCTACGCGATCAACCTGTCTCTGGGCGCCATGGCGCTGTGCACAGGCGGGTCCCAGCCGCATGACGCTGATGCTGCAGACACACCGTGTGCATTCACCGGTTGCGAGCAAACGCGAGGCTGCCTGAACGGTGTACTTCATCTTTGCGAGTGCTGTGCCGCTGGATGAAACTGACCATGCATGATGCTGTTCTGCACGCTCGTGTGTGAGCGCGAGCAGGCCTCTCACGCAGCACAGGCGGAGCATGGCACCGTGGCATCACCCAGTGTGCATGGATGGCCCGCTGCGCGAATGACCGCGCGCGGCACGTACGCGGCGCCAGGCACCGTGATCAACGCGCCGGCGGAGCGCAAGTACCTGCTCACCGCCGACCACTGCTTCGTGGACAAGACGGAGATCAACAACTTCCGCTACTGGCGCGCGCCCGCCGCCACGCCGCTAGTGGGGTGTACAGGGTAGGGTTGGGGATATGGCTGCATGCAGGGCCGTCCCGCGCCTCTTGAAGGAAGCGCAGCAGGTGCGCGCCGGCCGCCTGGCGCGCGGCCGCAGGGCGGGCGGGGTGGACGCCCCGGGCGCGCCGGGGCAGGAGCCCCGGGCGGGCCAGGCCCTGAGCGAGCACTTAATGCACCCTCGACTGTTCTGTTATGTGCATGCGAGGGTCCGGCGTTAAGACAGAGCCCCCTGCCTGACACCGTCTCCTGTGTCAGGGTGAGGACAGTTGTGGGCAGACAGAGCGCCTGTGTTACCCTCAGTGCCTGGCAGCGTGACCGTCAGCAGGGACATGCAACACCTCAGCCGAGGGACCATCGCCTCAGAGGGGCGGCCAGTGAAAATGTGCGCGGCGCCGTGGCTAGGCTGCTGATCTTCAATTACAACGAGCCGTGCGGCGACGCGAGCCCGCCGGCCATCACCGATGTGCTGCAGGTGCGCGGCCGCCCTGTGCGGTGGCCGGCTCGAAGCTTGCGCAACAGCCCAGGCTGGGCGGCGCGCACCGGCAGCTCCGTGGCTGTGACCGGATGTTGCGCCTGGCAGCATGGTGGCCGCGCCTTAGCGCGGCAGAGAAGTGAGCCCAGCTGTGTGGCGTTCCGGCGGCAGCGTGGCCAGGGCGGGCATACCTTGTGCGCAGCGTCGCGCCCTAACACCACCAGGTTGTGTGTAGGGTTCCTTGTGCATTCTTTTGAGCGGCGGGCTGGTTGTTAAAACGGGTGAGGAGCGCAGTCCCCGCAGCGTCTGGGTTTTAGGCGCTAGCGGTCAGTGTGCTGACTGCCTGGCGTCCGACAGGGCACGACGCTGAAGATGTACGACAGCCACGCCGACGTGCTGCTCCTGTCCATCCCCAACGTCATCCCGGACCACTACCAGGCGCGCCTGGCGCACGCGGCCCTGCCAGGGTATCGCGCTGTCGAACCTGGGGCAGGCCGTGGCGCTCAGCGCCGCATGGTCTGGCGAGCGTTTACCATTCACCGTCCTGAGCAAGCCGAACCTACCCTACTCCTATGTAGGTGTTTGAGATGGGGTACGATGCCAGCCCGAGCACGGTGCCCAAGAGCGGCTACGCCATCCACCACCCGTCGGGCAACTACGCGCACGTCTCCACGTTCAACACCACTGCGTGCGCCCTGCGCCTTGTCATGCCTGAGAGCGCGCTCGCCCGATCGAGCAGCGGTGCTCTATCATGCATGGGACAGCTGTCACACATTGCGCGCCAGGCGCGGCCCGGCGGGAACAATTGCGGCCCTGTCCAAACCTGTCCTAACCCTACAATGGCGGCGGCCGCGCCGCGCGCAGGGGCAACGTCAATCACCCTTTTTATGGCGGGCCAAGTTCCCACCGGGCAGTGACCATTACAACCCTATCATAATCTACCTCGACCCTCTCGTTGCTGCGCGCAGGGGCAACATCAGCATCAACTTCACGGCGGCCAAGTTCCCGCCGGGCGAGATCCAGCCGTCCGACACGACGCACTTCGAGGTCACCTGGGGCGACGGCGTGACCGAGGGCGGCTCGTCCGGCTCGCCGCTCATCGACGCGGCGACCAACCGCGTCATGGGCGTGCTCACCGGCGGCTTCTCAAGCTGCGACCAGCCCAAGTCGCCTGACTACTACGGCCGCCTCAGCACGGCGCGCGCCCCGGGGCGCCCGATCTGTTCGAGTCTGAGCGTCGCGCGCCTGTATGCTCACGCCCGACAACTTGTTCTGTTTTGCGCCTGTCAGCTCCCCCGCCTCCGATGCGCAGCACCGACAGGCGCACAGGCGGTGGCGGCGGCCGCCGGCTGCCGGCCTGGACAGCGCATGAGCATTGACGCCCAGCCAAGGCTGTAACATGCAAGAATTTCAGCGTCGCGGCCGCCGCTGCAGCATGCGCAGGCGGACTGCGCAGACGAGCGCGCGAGCGCCGACCCACAGCCAGAGTTGAACAAAGAAGGTTGAACAGAACGGCAGAATGCCAGGCCTCTGCACAGGCATAGGCGCGTGCGTGCCCTACCCTAACCCTACTCTATGGACCGGCAGGCATGGGCGGGCGGCCTGGACCATTACCTGAGCAACGACCCGCCGCAGCTGCTGGTGACGGAGGTTGCGGATACGCTGAGCCAGACAATGGACGGCGCGATCGTCGTGCAGGCGCTCAACGGCACCTACACCGTCGACCACGGGCCCGGGCTTGGTTTCTACCCGACCGTCATCAACCTCTCGCCCGCGCACCTGAATGCCACGTTCAACTACTTGTGCGCGGCCCGGCGGCGCCGGCCCGCCCCCGCGCCGGTGTTGTGCGGCTCTGCACCGCTGCTTTAGTGGTTGCGAGTGGTCGCACGCAGGCCTGTCTGTCAGGGGCTTGTCTGCATGCAAGTAGTGCACAGAGCCTGGCAAGCATCAATGGCGGCCGGGCGCCTGCGCGCCGCTGGCCGTCGCGGAGCCCCGCCCATGCCTGCCCGGCCGCGCCAGACGCGCGCGCGCGCGCGCGCGCAGCCTGTCGGACCCGCCGCGGCCGGGCGAGACGATCACGATGAGGCTGCTGTGGAACGGCAACGAGCCGGGCAACCGCTGGGACGCGGGCCCCTACCTGCGCTTCTCCGCGACCTCTGACAACTTCACGCTGGCGACCTACAACCGCTTCCGGCGCTCCATCACGGTCAGCCTGGTCGGTGCGCGCCCGCTTGTCTGGTATGCCAGCAAGAAAGGATTCAAACATAATGCCCCGTTGCCCAGCGCCATTCTCCAATTTTTCACCAAACTGATGTCTTACTTGCTTTTTGATGAGACAGCACCGCACGGTCAGCCTGGTCGGTGCGCGCCCGCTCGATCACGGTCAGCCTGGTCGGCGCGCGCCCGCGCCGCGCGCCGCCGCCCGCCGCGCCGCTGTTGCGCAGGAGCTGCGCGCCGCGCTCGGTGCTCATGGCGCGGGGACGCGGACGCTCGTGGCGTGCGCCGCAGGCTCGGGCTCGGTGTCGGCCAGGCCATCCGGTGGCCAGGCGGGTCTGTTGCGGCTCGGTGCCATCTGCACGCTCACACAGCCTTCCAGGGCAGCATGCCACAGAGAGCGTGACTGAGTCCTAGCATGAGGGCGAGCTGCGCCCGCGCAGCTGCCAGCAACAGCCGGCCCAAGCCGGGCGGCGCAGTGCGCTCCTCGTGCAGCGTGCCGGCGGTTGACGCGCAGCCCTGCGCTGAGCGCCGGCGGCGCCGCGCAGGCGTGGACGACAGCGAGTTCAAGCCGGGCGACATGATCCGCTTCCTGCTAATCATGGAGCTGTCCAGCGACCTGGACGCCAACTACAAGCACATCCACACGCTCAAGGGCATCGGCCAGAAGACGCTGGGGCCGTGGACGCAGTACGAGCCCATCCTGTGCGTGCCGGCCACGTCGG
>JAABUV010001825.1_pt1 | contig 30216 bp, 29 predicted proteins | sample 5559971 | NCBI WGS metagenome assembly JAABUV01 (sample SAMN10711881, study PRJNA513362) | rock metagenome | isolation source: Antarctica rocks | place: Antarctica: Victoria Land, Knobhead nord | collected 2015-12-19
AACGGCCGGTGGCGTCGCAGGCACCTTGTCCCACTCCCCTGCTCCTCCCCATGCTACAATCTGAGCGATTACCGATTATCGATCTCGCGTCACGCCTACTGCACGATCAACCTACCTTCATCGGGATCTTAACCCTCTTACCACAGACGCTGTGCCACCATGATGCGTCACAGGCGAATCTCCTCACGCGCAGGCGCGCTGATGGGAGGATAGAGACGGTCGCCGTCGACTGGGAATCCATCGGGCACGGGACGGTCGGCGCGGAGATCGCCACCTTGGTCTTCGGGACGATGCGCCGGGGTACGTTCCCGGCGGAGCGTGCGGCCGATCTTGATCGAAGCGTCTTCGCTGGCTATCTCCAGGGATTGCGCGACGCGGGCTGGCAGGGCGATTCCGATCTGGTACGCCTCGGTTACACCGCGGCCGTGGCGCTACGATGGTCTCTGCTGGGGTGGACGTTGCGCGCGTTGACGAGCGATGAGGCGCGATCACGCATCGCTTGCACGCTGAAAGAGCCGGAGGAGCGCGCCGTCGAGCGTTTCATCCTCCTGAGTCTGTTTCTGCTCGACCGCGCCGAGGAAGCACGCCGGTTGGCGCGCCGTTGGAGCAATGATATGCTGAGTACTAATCGATAGCGAGCAATCTATCAGGGCCTCCAGCGCGACGGCAACTTCCCCCCACTGGTGGAAGGCGGTCCTCCAAGAGTTCATTTGACGACGATCGAGGAGTTCCGCGCCGAACTCTCAACCGCGTTCACGCCACTCGTGCTCGTGGGTGCCGAGTCTTTCGCCAGCGCCTTTCAGGAGTCGTTCCTCGATCTATCGGAAGCTGACGTCGCAATACGGCTGGATGTGATCGAGCGGCCTGGAGATGCCGACGATTTTAAGCGTGAACGGGGCGCCGGTCATAATCACGTCCAGGTGTGGCGCTTGCCGGCTCCGATGTCGCGACGCGGCGCGCGTGCCAGCGTCGATGGCCCTGCTCCGTGCGCACGTAGCGCGCCAGCAGCAACTCGATCTCCGGGCGTTTCCTGGCGGAGCAGCGGATCGTCGTCGCGCACGGCTCGGCCATGGCGCCGCGCGACGGATAGTACGCGATGGTGAGCAACGCGTCGCCCTTCACCTTACCGGACGCGTCGCGCGCCTCGTAGGAGGCGATGCGCGCCCAGGGCAGGAATCGCGCGCCCACGACGAGGCCGCGTTCGCGAACCTGCGGCCGGTTGGCGATATAGGCGAGGCAGAAGGCGACCCAGCCCACGTTGAGCGCGAGCGCGGACGGCTGCCGCAGGCGCGGGTCGAGGAGCCGCGCGCAGCAGATCGCCACGAAGACGGCGGCGAGCGCGCCGTACAGCCAGGCATATGGCGCTTGCCGCAGCATTAGCAGCGCTTTACCGGCCCCTTGGCGGCGCCGTAGGATGACGGCGCTGGCGCCAAAGAGGGCGAGGCCGACGACAGCCGATGCGCCGTCGACCAGCGCCACGCGGGGGGCGGTCATGTGGGGAATAAACGCGACGCCGCGTGATGCGACGAGCGGCGCGCTCAGCGCGACGGCGCCGGTAAGCGGGGCGAGGGGGATGATGTAACGGATCGGCGCCATGACCAGTTCTCCTTACCGTGTGTGTACGGGGCCAGTAGCCGGTAGCTACCTATAGCCAGTATCATCCCACGTTGTCATGACCAGGCGACAGGTGTTGTCCACGTTATAGGCTCCTCGTTGGATGGGACCGCGCACAATGGGATCCGCGCTTGCTACAAGCGGGTGACGGCAACGGGAAAATACATGGACGGCAACGTGACCAGCGTCACTCACTATACCTTGCCCCGGCCTCCATACGCTAACAAATCCGTCCAGGCTCGCCGTATCACCATGTCAGTTCCATCGCCGATACTTTTGGTACAAAGCCAGCCTTGAGGTAGATCGGGCGTCCCGCCTCGGTCGCATGGAGATGGAGATGGAGCCGGATACGCCTGTCCCTCTGCGTCTTTCATCGTAGGATAGTGATCTCCTCTAACGAAGTCGGCTCCTGTTGCTGAGTAACCCGGTTCAGCGTGGGGCTTTACCCCATCATAGCTTGCCGCTCCATAAAACCGGGAGGCGTGTCCCAACAGGAAGGGTATTGGGTTCGCTGTTATTACCACCCCGTGGGGGCCGCTGTGTGGACGTGGCCGCGCCGATCATGGGCGCGGGGCCTATACTGTGGATAGGACAGCCGTTCCAGGCCGTGCAATGGGGGAGGGGGAACTCGATGCAGCAGGAGTTGTTCGCGTCCGACGAGGTCACCGGCGACGTAGAGGGCGATAACGCGACGGGACAGTCGGCCGTCCAAGACGCGTACGCGCCACTGGCCGCGCGCATGCGTCCGCGCGCCTTCGACGAGTATGTCGGGCAGGAACACCTGATCGGTCCCGGCCGCGCCCTGCGCCGCGCCATCGAGGCCGACAAGCTTCCCTCGCTCATCTTTTGGGGTCCGCCCGGCACGGGCAAGACGACCTTGGCCGCGCTCATCGCACGGACGACGCGAGCGAGCTTCACCGCGCTCAGCGCCGTGACCGCCGGTGTGGCCGAGTTGCGCAAGGTCGTGGCCGAGGCTAAGGCGCGCCGCGTCCGTGGTGTGCGCACGGTTCTCTTCGTGGACGAGATCCACCGCTTCAACAAGGCGCAGCAGGACGTGATCCTCCCGCACGTCGAGGACGGCACGCTGACCCTCATCGGCGCCACGACTGAGAACCCCTCGTTCGAGGTCAACGCCGCGCTGCTCTCGCGCTGCCGCGTCTACGTGCTGCGCGCGCTCTCCGACGACGACCTGCGCCGTATCGTGCGCGACGCGCTGGCTGACCGTGAGCGCGGCCTCGGCGCGCGGGACATCGCGCTGGAACCCATGGCGCTGGAGCGCGTCGTAGCGTTGGCCGGCGGCGACGCGCGCGTGGCTCTGAACGCGCTGGAACTCTCCGGCGCGGCCGCGCCCACGGACGGCGAGGGCCGCGTCATCGTGACGTCCGCGATTGTCGACGAGGCGGTGCAGCAGCGGTCACCGCGCTACGACAAGGGCGGGGAGGCGCACTACGACATCATCTCGGCGTTTATCAAGAGCCTGCGCGGCTCCGACCCCGACGCCGCGCTCTACTGGCTGGCGCGCATGCTCGAGGCGGGTGAGGACCCCTTGTTTATCGTGCGGCGCATGGTCATCCTCGCCGCCGAGGACATCGGGCTGGCCGACCCGCAGGCGCTCGGCGTCGCCGTGGCCGCGCAACAGGCCGTCCACTTCGTGGGCCTGCCGGAAGGGTACCTGCCCATGGCCCAGGCCGCGCTGTACCTGGCGCGGGCGCCCAAGAGTAATGCCGTCATCACGGGCTACCAGCGCGCCAAGGCCGCGGTCGAACGCAGCGGCGACCTGCCCGTTCCCCTGCACCTACGCAATAGCCCCACCAGCCTCATGAAGGGTCTTGGCTACGGAGAGGGCTACAAATACCCCCACGACTACGAGGGCAATCGGGTCGAGCAACAGTACCTGCCCGACGCGCTCGTGGGCGAGGTTTTCTATGAGGACAGTAATTAGTCGATAGTCGATAGTCGGAAGTTACTGGCGCCTGGCGCCTATCCCCCTATAGTACTACTGTCGCGGCCCGTCCACTATTGTATGATGGAACTGGATACCAGCCCCTCTACCCGTGGCGCCACGGCGTCAAGATTATCAAGACCTTGGACGAGCAACACGTCTTTACTGTTCATCTGATACAGTGAGGAGAGTAACGGCGCGATGGGTCTACGCGGCGCGTCGCTTGCCAGGAGAGTAATGCATGGAAGCCCCGTCGGATCACGTTTTACGCGCTTACCTCGACGCGCGGTTGGCGGTCGCGCAGCACCCCGATGATCCCACGCCGGTCGCGGCCGCCTGGGCGGCGCAGCGCGCCCTCGAAGGCATGCTCCTCAAGGACGGTTGGTCGGCTGATGAATTGGATAACCTGTTCGCGCGCCACGAACGCACATTTCTGCTCGAGCTTGACGCCGATAACTGGCGCGCTCGTCTGGCCGCCGCGCTCGTGCAAAGCACCGAACGCAGCCTACGCATCGCGCAAGCCCTGGCGCGCTACCGCGAACGCACGACCCAGTAGTTAGTCGATAGTCGATAGAAGACGGCGTAAATAGGGCTATGTTACGCAATAGCACTAAACCATCGACCATCGACCATCGACCATCGACTATCGACTATCGACTATCGACTATCGTCCCGTTGGCCGCCGCCCTGCTCACCTGTATCGTGTTGGTGGTAGGCTATCGCTTCGCCGATCAGACGCGGCATCGCCGGCCGCCTCCACCCCCACCCGCCGCCGTCTCTTGGCCCGGCACGACGGCCCTGACGGGGACGCTGACGGCCTATAGCCAGCGCGTGATGAGCCTGCGTACGGAGCGGGGCGCTTTCGCCATCATTCTTGCTCTGTCGACCGCCGAAGTACCCACTTGCTGGGGTTCCCCCACACTGCGGGCTGGAGAGCGCCTGGAGGTCCTGGTACCGGCACAGGGGGATGGTAGTCTACTGGCAGCGATGGTGAAGGACGCCACTCCCTGTCCGCGCGCGTAGTCGCGTCGCTCTGTCCCTGTTCGCTGGTCCATGCCTCGATCTGTCGCCGTACCGCCGTGTATACGACGTCGACGGACAGCGCGCGTAGGCATATACGACTCGGGCACGTCGGGGCCAAGGCGCCGCACGGCGCGCACGGCAAGCCCAGGTGGACGACGGTCGTGCGTGGGCTCGGCGGACCCCAGACACGCGGGTCTGTTGGCCCGAACAGCGTGGCGCCACGGACCCCGGCCAGCGCGGTCAGGTGCGCGACGCCGCAGTCGCCGCTGACCACGACGGCCGCACGCTCGATCACGGCGGTTAATCCCGCGAGGCCGAGCACGGGCAGCACATGGCGCCGCTCCGGGCTGTCGTCTAGTCGCGCCCGGATCGACTCGTCGGCTTCCCCCGCCGTCCAGACGACGGCGACGCCCGCGCCGCGCAGCCGCCGCGCCAGCGCGCGGTAGTGCGCGAGGGGCCACAGCTTGGTCGGCGACCCAGCGCCGGGGTGGAGGAGCACGACGGGCGCCGCCGTTCCCGCCAGCAGGCGAGTCGCGGCCTGCCAGATCTGTTCCGTCGCCGCCTGGGCGTCGGCGGGGGCGTGTAGCGCAAAGGGGACGGGCGTGACGCCGAGGGGCGCCAGCGTACGCAGATAGTGCGCGGCCATCGGCGTGTCGTCCGCTGGGACGGCCGGCGCCGTCAGGACGCGCGCGACCCCACCCCGCGCCAGTCCGCGCGCGATGCCGTCGGCGTTGGCGCTCCACACAATAGCGGTCTCAATGTTTGGCGGCAGCGCTCGCGCCATGGGCGCGTTTCTCTGTGCGCCGCCGTGCGTGGGCGCCCAGAGGGGCGCCAGCGCCGGCGCGCTCGCGTCGAGCACGACGTCGACGAGGCCGAGCCAGCGCGCCGGCGCGAGGGCGGGGGGCGCGCCGGCCACGGCCAGCGTATGGCTGGGGAACGCCGCGCGCAGGGCCGCCAAGGCGGGCAGCAGCAGCAGCGTGTCGCCGAGCGCGCCGAGGCGCCACGTCAGGATAGTTGGCATAGACATCCCCTTAACTCCCTTCCGTCGCCCGTCGCCCGTCGCCCGTCGCCCGTCGCCCGTCGCCCGTCGCCCGTCGCCCGTCGCCCGTCGCCCGTCGCCCGTCGCGGGGCATAAAGCTTTTGCGGCGTGTCAGGCGCCCTGCTATAGTGGGCTGTGTACAGCAGGTCAGCGGTCGCGTCTCCTCAAAAGAAAGGGTGTACTACATGACCCGAGCGTTTGTCAAGAACATTGCCGCCGCCGGAGCCGCGGCCGGTCTCGTGGCGGCCACGGCCGGGAGCGCGTTCCCCGCCAGCAAGCCTAAAGCAACACCGGCGCCGGCCAAGCCTAAAGCAACGCCGACACTGTCCCAATCGCGGGTCGTCAAGCCCGTCGTGTTCAGGAATCAGAGTGTGACGCTGGCGCAAGGCCTTACTCCGCGGGCGGCGCTCACGCTCGCCACGAAATTTGTCAAGTATCGAGTCACCACGCCGCGCTATGTGCCCAGCGGCTTCTCGCTCGTCGCCGTCACCGTCTATCCCTTCGTTCCTGACAACTCGCCCCTAAGCGATACACAGACCTTCTACAAAGCGCACGCGCGCGTGGTCACGGATTTTGAAGTCGACCATAAGTTCGGGTCGCCCTACGTCTACTATTCCCCAACGGCGCCGACCACGGCCAAAGTCGGTTCGTACACGGCAACGGTCGTGGAGGAGAAGGGCGTCAATCTCGGGAAGCATACGAAGGTTGATTTGCTCTATGTCTATTGGTACAACAAAACAGCGCGGGTAGCGACCGAGGTGACGGCGGACGTGCAGTCGAGCGGCTTGAGCCGTAGCATAGTGCTCAAGATCGCCGGCTCGATATCGTAAGCTCGCCGTGGGCGCACCCCAACATTGTGAGACGTGGCCTGACCTTGAAAGGTCATGGCAGGAGACGGACCTTGAAAGGTCTGTCCGGGTGCGACACGCGCGCCGTCCGTCGGTCGGGCGGCCACGGCGGCTGTCGTCGGGAGACCTTTTAAGGTCCGGTCCCTGCCATGGTCTTTTAAGGCCAGGCCCACGGCCCATCCCACTTTTTTAGGGAGAGGCTAACTGGACCGTCGATCCCTCAGCTAGGGATCGGGGGGCCAGTTAGCCATGGGGTGGGGGTGAGGGCCGCGCCTTGGTACCGCTCCAGCCCGCCTTTCAGCACGGCCGCCGCGCGCAGCGCATAAGGGTAGGCAACCAGGCAGAGCCAGAACAACTCGCCCCACAGCGCGGGCCGTAGCGCCGCGTCCGCCGGCCGCAGCCACTTACGAGAGATCCCGTGGTCCGGACTGTCCAGGACGACGCGGACCGTCGCCACGCGCAGGTTTCGCGCGGCGAGCAGGCCCGTTTCCATGTCGGCCGCCACGAAGCCGCGCCGGGCCCAGTCGTCCCGCGCCGCCCCGACGACGAGGGAGCGCGCGGTTAGGAGCGGCCCGGTGTCGGGTTGAAAGCCTAACGCGCGCGCCGCCGCCGCGAGGGCGTGTACGAGCGCGGGATCGCAGCGCATGACCCGCCCGTCGGGCAGGCCGACCTGCGCGGGGACCAGGATGGTCCCCGGACGCAAGCTGGGCGTGAGCGCGCCGGCCAGGCCGCACACGACCACGCTAGAGCCCTCGCGCGCGCCGTGCCAGCGCGCCAGCTGCACACCCGCCCGCGTGACGCCGGCCGCGGGGAGCGTGCGCCGCGCCGCCCGGTACTCGAGCCACGTCGGGGCCAGGATGTGTAAGCCGTTCATGACCCGTCACATGATGTCACGGCGCATAGCCGTTCGCGCGATACCACCGTACCGCCCGTTCCAGGGCTTCCCCGATGGGCGCCGCGTCATAGCCGAGCTCCGCGCGCGCTTTGTCGTCCGTGATGTACATGTGATGGCGCGCCATGCGGACACCTTCCAGCGGGATCACCGGGGCGGCCGCCTCGCGCGTCGCGCCAGACATGAGCCGGCAGCGCAGTTCGTCGGCCCAGCCGAGGGCCAGCGCCAGCGTGTAGGGGATGCGGTGGGCGGGGGCCTTGCGGCCGCAGACCCCGGCCAGGAGCCCCCACAGTTGGGACAGTTCGAGGTTCTCGCCGCCTACCAGGTAGCGCTCTCCGGGGTGCCCGTGGCGCAGCGCCAAGACATGCGCGCGGGCCACATCTTCCACCGCTACGACGTTCAGGCCGCCGCCGAGCGACGCGAACATGCGGCCGCGCATGAAGTCCACGATCATCTTGCCCGTCGGGGTCGGCTTCCAATCGCCGGGACCGACGGGCGCCGTCGGTAGGAGAAGGACCGCAGGTATGCGCGCCGCCAGCGCCACGCGTTCCTGCGCGATCTTCGACTGGTGGTAGGCCGAGCGTGGGCCTTCGTCCGCGGCCCAGTCGTTTTCCGTCGCCGAACGGTCCCCCACGCTTGGCCCCACGGTCGCCGCGCTCGATGTGACAACCGCCCGCTCGACGCCGGCGGCGCGCGCCGTCTCCAGGATGCCGGCGCAACCTCGCACATTTGTCGCCGCGATCTCGCCACGCCGGCCGGGCGAGAAGGAGTACAGGGCCGCGACATGGACCAGATAGCGGCAGCCGTCCATGTGCCGGGCCAGCTCGCCGGCGCGCAGCAGGTCTCCCGGCACGGGTGTACATAGGTCATGGACGGGTACAGGCCGCGAGCCCGGACGCGCCAGAGCGCGGACGCGATAGCCAGCGTCCAGCAAGGCGCGCAGCACATGGCCGCCCACGAACCCCGTCGCCCCGGTCAAGAAGACGGTGGCGTCCTCCGCCATCAGCGCGATCCGGTCGCCGCGTGGCCGTTCGACGCGCCCTGCTTGGCCACCGGCGTCTTGATGGAGCCGAGCAGCACATCGACCGTGGCCCGCACGGATTCGCGCGGCGAGGCCATGGTGGCCGCCACGGCGGACGGCTCATAGCCGCAGTGCGCCATGCAATTGGCGCAACGCGGATCTTTGCCGCGCCCATATTTGTCCCATTCGGTTGTGTGGATGAGTTCCCGATACGAACCGGCGTACCCATCGGCCAGTAGGTAGCACGGCCTCTGCCAGCCAAGGACCGAATAGCTGGGGATGCCCCACGCGGTGCAGGCGAAGTCGACCTTGCCTTCTAAGAAGTCCAGGAAGAGGGGTGAGTGGTTCAAGCGCCACGTCTTGCGCTTGCCGCCGGCGAAAGCCGCGCGGAAGGTCTCCCTGGTGTGCTCGACGTCGAGAAAATGCTCCTGGTCGGGCGCTTTCTCGTAGGCGTAGCCGGGAGAAATTTGCATGGCGTCGACCTGTAGGTCGTCGTTCAGGAAGTCGAGCACGGCGCGGATGCTCTGGGCGTTATCCTGCGTGAAGAAGGTGGTGTTGGTGGTCACCCGGAAGCCGCGGCGTTTGGCCTCCGCGACGGCGGCGACGGCCTGATCGAACACGCCCTCACGGCAGACCGATTCGTCGTGACGCTCCCGCAAGCCGTCGATGTGGACCGACCAGGAGAAATACGGCGACGGCTTGAACCGATCGAGCTTCTTGCCCATGAGGATGGCGTTGGTGCAGAGATAGACGAAGTGCTTGCGCTCGACCAGGGCCGCCACGATTTGGTCGATCTCCTTGTGGACGAGCGGCTCGCCTCCCGCGATGGAGACAACGGGCGCTCCGCATTCCTCGATCGCGTCGATGCATTGCTGAACGGTCAGCCGGCGCGACAGGATGTCCCGCGAGTGCTGGATCTTGCCGCAGCCGGCGCAGGCCAGGTTGCATTGATAGAGCGGCTCGAGTTGAAGGACCAAGGGGAACTTCTCGCGCCGGTTGAGCCGCTGGCGGATGATATAGGCCCCGATCCGGAGATTCTGACGCATCGTGATAGCCATAGCTCACCTCCCATGCGCATGGTCGTTCACTGCTCTCCGCTACATGATAAGGTATCCGTGGGGATAGTGGAGGGCATGAGGTTGGACCAAACACTGGATGCGCTGGATCAGGCGGCGCGCTGGCTGTTAGAGCGCCAGGATGGCGCGGGCTGGTGGTGCGGCGAACTGGAAACCAACGTGACCATGACCGCCGAACATGTCTTGCTGCTGCGCTTTTTGGGCCTGGACACGGAGCCCATCAAGGACGGGGCGATACGGCACATCCAGCGCCACCAGCGCGACGACGGGTCCTGGGCGCTCTACTCCGGCGGCCCCGCTGATCTCAGCACGACGATCGAGGCCTACGTCGCGCTGAAGGCGCTCGGCGTCGACCCGGACAGCGCGGCGATGCGGCGGGCGCTCGCGGTCATCCACGCGCAAGGGGGGGTGGCGCGGGCCAGGGTCTTCACCAAGATCTGGCTGGCGCTGTTCGGCCAGTACCCCTGGTCGGGTGTCCCCAGCATGCCGCCGGAGTTGGTGTATGCGCCGCCAAACGCGCCGTTCAACCTCTACGACTTCGCCTGCTGGGCGCGCGGGACCATCGCGCCCCTGCTGCTCGTGCTCTCGCGGCGCCCCGTGCGGCCGCTTGGGTGTACCGTGGCCGAATTGGTCGTTCCGGGGACCGAAGCCCTCCTGTGCCGCGTGCCGGGGTCGGGGCTCTTCTGGTGGATCGACAAGCTCCTCAAGCAGTATGAGCGCCTCCCGTGGCAGCCCGGCCGGGCGTGCGCTGGCCGCCGCGTGGTCGACTGGATCGTGGCGCGACAGGAGGCCGACGGGGGCTGGGGGGGCATACAGCCGCCGTGGGTCTACGGGCTGATAGCTCTGAATTTGGCGGGTATGGGGACGGACCATCCGGTGATGCGCCGGGGGATCGCCGGCTTGGCGGGCTTCGCGCTGGACGACGAGGACGGGTGGCGGTTCCAGGCCTGCATGTCGCCGGTCTGGGATACCGCCTGGGCGCTGCTGGCGCTACGCCGCGCCGGTCTGGAGCGTGAGCACCCGCGCGTGCGCCGCGCGGCCGCGTGGCTGCTGCGGGAACAGATCGAAGCGGGCGGAGATTGGCAAGTGCGCTGTCACGGTGTGGCGTGCGGCGGCTGGGCGTTCGAATTCGAGAACGACAGCTATCCCGACATCGACGATACGGCGGTCGTCGTGCTGGCTTTGCTGGAGGCGGGCTATGAGGAGGAGGCGCGCGCCACGGTCGACCGGGCCACGCGCTGGGTGCTGGCCATGCAATCCAAGAATGGCGGCTGGGCGTCCTTCGACAAGGATAATACGCGGGAGCTCGTCTACCGGCTGCCATTCGCCGACTTCGGAGCGCTGCTAGACCCGCCCTCCGAAGATGTGACGGCCCATGTGCTGGAGATGCTGGCGCGGGTCGGGGTCCAGGGTCGCGCCACGCGGCGTGCTATCGTGCGGGGGCTCTCCTACCTGCGCCGCACGCAGCGGCCCGACGGGTCTTGGTTCGGCCGCTGGGGCGTCAATTACATCTATGGGACGTGGTGCGTCATCACGGCCCTGGTTGCGCTGCGGCAGAGCGGGTACACCGTGGGGGATATGATCGACCGCGGCTGCTCCTGGCTGCTGGCGCGCCAGAACGGCGACGGCGGCTGGGGCGAATCGTGCTACTCCTACGACGATCCGTCCTTCGCCGGCGTCGGTCCCAGCACGCCGTCGCAAACGGCCTGGGCCGTGATCGCGCTGCAAGCGGCCGGCCTGGGACAGCACGCCGCGTGCCTGCGCGGCCTGACGTACCTGCGCGAGACCCAGGCGGATGGCACATGAGAGGAGTCGGCGTACACGGGCACGGGCTTCCCGCGCGACTTCTACATCAACTACCACCTGTACCGGCATTTGTTCCCTACGATGGCGCTCGCGGGAAGCGATCGGCCCTCATTCTTGGCCTCCTCTCCCTGACGTGGATGACACCGCGTTGCGCCTGTTCGCGGATTGGTTCTTCAGCCATGCCGCCTCGTCGTGGGTGAGACGTGACCAAGCGACATCCATCTCGTCCAAAATAGCATCCTCCTCTGGTGTATCCTCTGGATGAACTTTGCGCCAATCCAGTAGTTTCTGTTCTAGCTCCAAATAGCGGTGTAAAGCGGGAAACGCACTGTTGGTCATTAGTAAGGCCTCCACAAAGATCTCGTACGATGCAATAGATTCTGGTATTCGTCAAACGTCATCGGTCGACTTGGCTCGATGAAACCATGCATTGATGGTTTCAAGGGATCGGGGCGGTGTTGAAGGCCGTCGGGTAGACAGGCCGTGTCCATACAGAACACCGGGTCTTTACCAGTCCCTCCAAGTTGTTGTGGCAGTCGGTGAGGCGGCAAATTTAGAGGACTGTCGGGGCTTACCGATACACCACTGGTACCGGGATGAACCAATCCATCTCCTTGCGTAGCGATGTCAGTTCCAGAACGAGCGACAAGAGTCCTCGCTGATTGTCCAAGTTCGGGCAAGCCATCGCTAGCTGCTTTCATAGACCGATAGACTGTTGCTGCATCGTCAGCACTCTGACCTACAACGCGCGCCACATTTGCATCAGCAGCCGTGTCACTTCCTCTCACAACAGCCAACCCGACATTGTAAGCCAGTCCAAAACCTTGGCCGAACTGATAGTCAACTTGTTTGGGTCGCTTGCGCGACAATGTGGAGGACGGCGCCGCGGCTGAGTTTACGCTCGCCTTGCGCCAGGGCGTCGACCGTCGCATGCGCCAGGGCGAGTGGAATGACGCAGAACTCCCGCACGGGGCCGGGGGGGAGCGCGCTCGTGTAGGCGTCGGCCAGCGCTAGATTGCGACGGGCATAGCGCTGCATGTCCTCATCCCGCCAGCCGGGCGGGAAAAATTCCACGCCGCGCGCTTGGTCTTCGGCGTGGTTGCGCAGGATGTTGACGGCCTGCAAGCCGCGCCCGAATCCCACGCCGTTGACACGGTCCGTCTGCGTCCCGTCGTACCATCCCCACAAGTCGCAGAGCAAGAGGCCCACGGTCACGGCCACGCTATACGTGTAGCGGTCGAGATCCGCCTCGGTCTGAATCGTCCAGGCGTTGTCGGCCCAGTGCGCCATGCGATCGGCCATCGCCGCCGTGGCCTCCCATATACGCGGAGCGATGGTCGTGGGCGCGAGTCGCGCCCAGTCGCCCACGCGCAGCGTCACGTCCGGCAGCGCGTGCCGGTGGCTATGCAGCACCGCGGGCAGGTCGCCGTCGTCGAACCTCGTCTGCAGCGTGCGGCTGATAGCGCGCAACAGCGCCGCCTTGGTGGGGTTATCCAACGCCGGATGATCCTCCACTTCGTCGATGGCGCGCAGACACAGGTACCCTGACATGACCGCTTCGCGCAGCCCGGACGGCAAACAACTAATGGGGATGGCGAACGTGCGGCTGGTCTCTTTCAAGCTGTTCAGCGCATCCTCATACACAACCATCGCGCCAATTCCTTTCCGTGGGGTGGGGCTCACGCAGGCCCCATGATACCACGAAAGCACGGCGTGATCGGCATCGTTTGCCCTGCGACCCAGGGCGCGCGAATTATCGTAGGGGCGTATGGCATACGCCCACGCGTGCGAGCCCAAAGGCGTATGCCATACGCCCCTACGACTTTTCACTCGCCCGTCGCCCGTCGCCCGTCGCCCGTCGGATGTGCGGGTTCAGCGTGGTGAGGACGGCCAGCAGCAGGTACCAGCCCCAGAACACCAGCACGGCGAAGACCGCGCCGTGCGCCGCGATCAGAAAGCCGGAGAGCGCCGCCCCGATGGGCTGGCCGCCGAAGGCGAGCAGCCGGAAAGAGCTGTTGACGCGCCCCTGCAACGCGTCGGGGATAATGGAGATGCGGTAGCTGAATTGCACCGCGTTATAGATCGGACCCATGATGTAGAGCCCGGCCGTGACGACGCCCAACAACAAGGGGTTGGGCACGACCGCGTAGAGCGGCCACAGCAGCGCCGAGAGCCACACCGTCGCCGTGATGACCGCGCCGAAGCCGAAGCGCCGCTGGATGCGCGGGGCCAACAGCGCGCCCACGATGCCCCCGAGCGAGCCGATGGAGATGATCACGCCGATCAAGGCGTCGGGCACATGGTGGTCGCGGGCAATGATGATGACCAGCAGCGTCGAGGCGGCGTTGACGAGGTTGATACCGCCCGTCAGGACGGCCATGAAGCGGATCAGCGGCTGCCGCCACAACCACGCCAACCCCTCCGCGATCTCGGCGCGCAGGCGGCGCGTCGTCGGGGCGCGCTCCTCCTGGAACTCGGTCTTGATGTTCAGCAGCGTCGCGACCGACGCGGCGTAGGAGACGGCGTCGACCAGAAAAGGGACGGTGCGCCCGACCACCCCGAACAGGAACGTGCCGAGCGGCGGCCCGATCAGTCCGGCCGCGATGCTCCCGCCCTCGTTCTGCGCGCTGGCCTGCGGCAGCTGCCCTTTGGGGACCACGCGCGGGAGGCAGGCGACCTCGGCCAGGTTGAAGAAGACATACAGCGTGCCGTCGATCAGCGTCACGACATAAAGTTGCGGCACGGTGAGGCGCCCCAGCAGCGCGGCCAGCGGGATCGAGATCAGGCTCAACGCGCGGCCCGTGTCGCAGATGACCATGACGCGCTTGCGGTCCCAGCGGTCCACGAGCGCGCCGGCCGGGAGGCTGAAGATCAGGTAGGGCAGCGACTCGAAGGCGCCCAGCAGGCCGGCCTGCGCGGCCGAGTGCGTGAGCGCCAGTACCAGCAGCGGGAAGGCGATCGACGACACGCCCGTGCCGAGCGTGGAGACGAGCTGGCCGCCCCACAGGAACATGTAGTCGCGGTTGCGCCACAGCGAGCGCGGCGCGGCTATAGGTGGCGTCGGATCGCCGGTGTCGGTCACGGCGGACATGGGGCCTCCTTGAGGCTAGGCAGGAACGCTCAGTGGTCTGTCCTAAGTCGCTGATAGAGGATATCCCCGTCGCGCCAGGTATCTCGGCGATCTCGGGCATGGTCATCTCTCTTTAATCGTTGATTGTGGTAGAGGATATAGGTGGACGGCGTCGATATGTCGGGACGAGTGTTAGGAGCAGCCGGTACGTTTGTCGCGCATCGTTCGCCGCCGAGGCACTGGGCGCATCATACGCGTCATACGCGGCGAGGAGCGCGTCGATGCGCGCGTAGAGCTCGGCAGCCTGGCCGTGCGATAGGCGCAGCAGGCGCCAGTCCGTGTATAGGTCTTGTACCGGCGTCGTGTCGCCGCGTCCGGGCGTATTCTCCTGTGTGAAGCGCCGCACCTCTTCGCGCGTGATGGTGAACATGCTGGACACAGCCTCGTAGTCTTGCTGGCCTGACGCCCCCGCCTCATCAGGCATAGCCGTGACATCCTGAAACTGGAAGAGATAGGCCGTGGCCTGATAGCGCTTTTCGAGGATACCGGACACGAGGCGTGTGTCAACCACGCGGATGAGGCCATGCTTGTCGAGCAGGTTGACGTGGTAGTACAGCGACTTTGGCGCTACCCGCAGGGCGGCCGCCAGCTCTTTGACCGTAGCCGGCGCTTGCCGCAGCAGTTCCACGACGCGCATGCGCAGCGGATCGGCGGTTACCTTGAGCGTTTCCAGGCTGGTGATCGTCAGTTGGTCGGCCGGCGCCGGCATGTCTCCCCGATCTTCGGCCACGCGCACATTCCTTTCAACCATCCCAAAATATTTAGGCGATGGTTGTAGGGTAGCCCGACGAGGCATGGCTTGTCAAGCGCGACGTAGGGCCAGGGCCAGAATGCCGACCAAGAGGTACAACCCCGCCTGTCCGTTGAGGACCGGCACGACGCCGAGGCGGTCGCCGAGCAGGCCGGCGGCGGCCATCCCGACCAGCTGCGCCAGCGCGTAGGTCGTGGCGTAGGCGCCGAAGACGCGGCCCCGATAGGCGTCGGCGACGCTCTCCTGCAACAGTGTCGTGGCGCCGGACGTCATGGCCGCCCCAGGTAGGCCGACGAGGATGAAGAGGGCGACCGACAGCGGTAGGGCCTCGGCCGGCGCCAGCGCCGGCGCGTTCCAGATGGCGAGGTCGATCAGCCCGAACAGGATGGCGCCCAGCCCGACGAGTGCGGTCATGGATAGCCGCCGGGTCGCGCAGCTTGTGTCGCTGCCGCCACGCCTCGACCAGTGTCTCCTGGGCCAGGTCCTCGGCCTCTTCGACGCTGCCGCTCAGGCGCGCGCAGAGGCGCACCAGCCGCGCGCTCCCCGGTGTCTAAAATCTCCCGGTCTCTCTGTGAATGCTCGATCATATCCCCACTTGGCGCCTTCGCTGTCCTATAGCCGCAGTCTATACTTACTCTATCGCCAATCCCGCGCGGCATCCTACGCGCTTTTTGGCGTCTCTCGGTTTCCGTCGTGACATAGACACATTGTCTATAGGTGTATACTTTTATATACTCACAATGAAGGGGGACGTATAGATGCGGACCACGACACCCAAAACAAGCGTGCCCATCAGGATGTCCGAGGAGGATAAGGAGCGGTTGGACGCGTTGGCCGCCGCGACGGGCCGTTCGCGAAGTCACCACTTGACCGAGGCGGTGCGCCGCTATATCGCCGAGGAGAATTGGCAACTGGAGAAGATTAGCCAAGGACTTGCCGAGGCCGACCGCGAAGAATTCGCGGACGACGCGGAGATCGAGGCTGAGATGCGGGGGATTATCGCGGACGCCCGCGCCAAGCGCGATGCGCGGGCGTCGTAAGTGCGCCTGACGCGTACTCCCCAGTTCCGGCGCGACCTGCGCGAGATCCTGACCTATATCGCCCAAGACAACCCCGACGCGGCCGAGGAGGTTTACGACAAGATCTACGCCTCGACCGCGCTCTTGCTCCGCCAGCCCGGCCTGGGACGACAGGGCCGCGCCGCCGGGACGCGCGAACTCATCGTGACGGCGGGTGGCTGGCGCGGCGGCTACATCGTGCCCTATCGCGTACGCGTGGGCCGCAACGGAGATGAGCGCGTGGAACTCCTGGCGATCATCCACGGGGCGCGGGATCGGCCCGACCCTGACGCGCGAGATACGTAAGCAACAGCGTCCGATAGGCCCTGATGCGCCGGTAGCGGCATGTTGGATTATTGAGACATAGTAGCTCTATCGAAAAAGTGCGTTTCGTGAAAAGTGCGTTTCGTGATATAAAGAATAACTAACAGCCCCGGCCATGCGGCGACGTGACGCCAGACAGATGGTTGGGCGGCTGTGAGGGGGGAGGCACACCGGAAAGAACGAATAAACGAATAATGGATAACGCGTAATGGGTTCACCAAGTCGTCCACGAAGCTCTTATATCAGCATTATTGTGAGGAAACGCTCGTGATCATCACACAGCCATGGCGTAAGCCAGCTACCCTGCTCGGCGCGGCCATCATCGCAAGCTCGGGAATTATTACCGGCGCGGCCCCGCGCCACGTCGCCCATGCCATCACCGACGGCGGCACCGTTATCATCGCTGAAGCCGAGGTCCAGGGTACGCTCAATCCGCTGCAGAACCAGGCCCTGGCTACGGCCGATGTCGACAGCGCCGTCTTCGATTCCCTGGTCTATCAGGACGACAAGGGCAATTTTCAGCCCGACCTCGCTACGCGCTACACACACGACGCCAAGGGCATCAACTGGAAATTCTACCTCAACCCCAAGGCCACCTGGCAGGATGGCGTGCCGCTGACCGCCCAGGACTTTGTGTACACGGAAGGGCTGGTCAACAATCCCAAGTTTGGGGCCACGTCCACGACCGGGTGGGACCACATCAAAACGATCAAGGCGGCCAACGCCCACGAGCTTGACATCACGTTGACGTCGACTTACGCGCCGTTCGTGGCGTTCTACGCCGCGAGCACCGATGTGCTGCCTCAACACATACTCGGCAAGATCGCGCCCGACCAGATCAAGAACGACACGGCGTATAACCAGAAGCCCGTGGGCTGCGGTCCGTTCAAGATCACGCAGTACGCCTCCGGCGACCACATCACCGAGACGGCCTACAAGAACTATTTCCGCGGCGCGCCACACCTGAACCAGATCATCTTCCGCATTGTGCCCAGCAACAACACGGCGATCAACCAGATCCAGACCGGTGAGATCTCGCTGTTGGGCGTGACGTCCAACATCGCGGCGCGACAGTTCAACCTGCTCAAGCGCTTCCCCAACCTCAAGACCTACAATACACCCGGCTTCAGCTGGGGGCACATGGACCTGATCGAGACCGGCTTCTTCAAGGACGTGAAGGTGCGCCAGGCGCTGGCCTATGCCACGCCCAAGGAGCAGATCATCAAGCAGGTGAGCCTGGGGTACTCGACGATGGCCGACGCCGACCAGTCGCCGGTGACGCAGTGGTACAATCCGGCCGTCAAGAACTCCTATCCCTTCAGTGTGTCCAAAGCCAAGAGCGTATTGTTGGCCGACGGCTTCAAGGTTGGCTCCGGCGGCGTTTTGCAAAAGAATGGCAAGCCGCTCAACATCACGCTGTGGGGTCTCACGGGTAGCACCAGCACGGCCGAAGATACCCAGATCATCAAGCAAGCCTGGAATTCGGCCGGCGTCAACACGACGATCAAGCTCATCGACTCATCAATCCTCTTCGGCTCCGGCGTCGGCCCTCTGGAGAGCCCCGACCGCCTCTCATCACCGAACACCAACGCCATCCTCTACGGGTGGACCGCTGGCGGCGACCCTGACGACAGCTACTTCTGGGCCAGCAACCAGATCCCGACCAAGACGCGCGCGTCGGGCGGCAACTCGGACGGCTATGTCAATCCTGAGATCGATAAGCTGACCGCGCAGGGCGTGGGGACGCTCGACCAGGGCCAGCGCGCGGCCATCTACAAGCGGATTCAGGCCATCCTCGTGCGCGACCAACCCGACATCTTTATCGACTGGAGCCGCGTGCTCACCGTCGCGACCAATAAGCTGCACGGGTATGACCCGCAGCCGTACGACTATGTCGTCGCCTGGAACGCTAAGGACTGGTACCTCTCGCAGTAAACACGGCCCCTCACCCCCAACCTCCTCTCCCCCACGGGGAGAGGGGGCTTTGTAGAGGTTGATAATAATGCTCTCGTTCCTGATACGCCGGGTTGTGCAGGCGATCCCGCTGCTGATCCTGGTGACGATCGTTTCGTTCGGGGTCATGCAACTCAGCCCTGGCGGCCCGTTGGACGCGTACGCGCACAACCCGCACATCTCCGCAGCGCAACTCGTTGCTATCAAACACAACCTTGGCCTCGATCAGCCCGCCTACATCCAATACGTGAAGTGGTTCACCAGCCTGCTGCACGGCAACTGGGGGTTGTCGCTCAGTTCGGGTGAAAGCGTGCTCAGCATGATCGGCGGCCGCCTCGGCAACACGCTCATCCTGGTCGTGTCTGCTTTTCTTATCTCCATCATTCTGGCCGTGCCCCTTGGCATCTACTCGGCCACCCACAAATACAGCATCTTCGACTACATCTCCACCTTCGGCTCATTCGTGGCCTGGTCCGCGCCGGTCTTCTGGATCGGCTTCATCGCGCAACTTATTTTCGCCGTCAACCTGCACTGGCTGCCGAACGCCGGCCTCTACACCGAAGGCGTGGCGTGGTCGTTCGGTGACTTCCTCAAGCACCTGCTCATGCCGGCCCTCGTGCTCGGTCTGGGCAGCATCGCCTCGTGGAGCCGCTACATCCGTGGGTCGATGCTCGAGATCCTGGGGCAAGACTATATCCGCACGGCCACGGCCAAGGGTCTGGTCCGCCGGCTCGTCATCAACAGGCACGCCGTGCGCAACGCGCTGATCCCGCTGGTCACGCTGATCGCGCTCGACGTACCCGCCTTTTTCACCGGCGCCCTGCTCGTCGAGGTCGTCTTCTCGTGGCCGGGCATGGGCCGGCTGTTCTACGATGGGCTGCAGGCGCGCGACTACATCCTGCTGCAGGGTATCCTGCTCATCAGCGCGGTGTTAATCTTCGCGGGAAATCTGCTCGCCGACCTCGTCTACGGCCTGCTCGACCCGCGCATCAAGTATTCGTAAGGGGCCTCGCTCATGATAGGGTCCACCGTCACCCAGGATACAGTCGTCGAGGAGCAATTAGAGCCCGTCGCGGCGCGCCAAGCGTCGCCGACGCGGCTGGCCGTGCGGCGTTTCCTGCGCCACCGCCTGGCCGTGATCAGCCTCGTGCTGCTCGCGCTCATGATCCTTGCCGCGATCTTCGCCCCGCTGATCGCCCCCTACAACCCCTTGGCCCAGGATCAGAACAACACGCTGGTCGGACCGAGCCCGTCGCATTGGCTTGGTACCGACGACCTCGGGCGCGACACCTTGAGCCGGCTGATCTACGGTGGGCGCGTCACGCTGGGCATCGGGTTCGGCTCGACCGCCGTGGTACTGATCGTCGGCATCCTCGTCGGCGCCGTGGCCGGCTACGCCGGCGGTTGGCTCGACAACGCGCTGATGCGCTTCGTGGACCTGGTGCTGTCTTTCCCGTCGTTGTTCCTGCTGCTCATCCTGGCCGCCGACGCCGGCGTCACCCTGCTCTCGATCATCCTGTTCATCGGCCTGTTCGGCTGGATGTACCTGGCCCGGCTGGTGCGCGGCGAGTTTTTGGTGCTGCGCGAGATGGAGTACATCGAAGCGGCGCGCGCGGTCGGGGTGGGCGGCTGGCGCACGGTCTACCGCCACATGCTGCCCAACACGATCGCCTCGATCATCGTCAATGCCACGTTCGCCATCGCCGGGGCGATGTATATCGAGGCGGCGCTCGACTTCCTCGGCTTCGGCCTCTCGCCGGATATACCGACGTGGGGCAATATGCTGGCCGCGTCGGAAAGCTACATCGCCGTCACTCCGCTGCTGACCGTCGCGCCCGGTATACTGCTGACTATAGCCATCCTGGCGGTCAACTTCATCGGCGACGGTTTGCGCGACGCGTTCGACCCCAGGAGTAAGTAACCTCGTTCATCCATGGCCGGCGACTGCCCCATCCGCGGATGGCTTACGTCTGAGCCTGTGCGCACCCTCGGCGTCCGTGGGTGTATCCGTTGAGGTACTATCCAGTGAATCGTGCGCGAATCGAGACAGGATACCCCTACCTGAGAGCGCCGCATTCGTGCTATAAAGAGTAACTATAAAGAGTACCGTTTGACCGCGACGGTCGAGGGGACGGGAAGGAGGCATCGGACGCCACGAAGCGCCGCGCGACATCGAACATATGCCGTGGCGGCGAGACCTATAACAATAATAATGCCTACGCTCTGGCGACACAGTTCCGTGACAGCGCTCTGTAAAGGAGAAGTCGATGACCATCGCACAGCCCTGGCGCAAGCCCGCTACTCTACTTGGCGCGGCTATCATCGCGAGCTCAGGAATCATCACCGCCGCCGCTCCACGCCACGTCGCCCATGCCGCCCCGGCCATTCCCAGCGGCGGTACCGTCATCGCCGCCGAGGCGGATACCCCAGACGCTCTTAATCCCTATCTGAATCAGCAGTTGTCCACCGTCGACATCGACTCCGCTATTTTCGATGGCCTCGTCAAGGTGGGGGACACGGGCCAGTTCCTCCCCGACCTGGCGGAGCGATGGACCAGCAGCGCGAACCAGACACGTTGGACCTTTTACCTTAACCCCAAGGCCACCTGGCAAGATGGGCAGCCCGTCACGGCCAAGGATGTCGTCTTCACGGCCAATCTCGTCAAGAACCCGCTTTTCCCTGCCACATCCACGCTGGGATTCGACCACATCAAAACGATCAAAGCTGTCGGCAATACTGAGGTTGATATCACCCTCACGCAACCCTATGCCCCCTTCCTGCTCAACTATGCGGCGAATAATGTACTGCCGCAGCATATCCTGGGCAGCGTTGCCGTTGCCAAGATCCGCACCGATGCCTCGTACAACCGCATGCCTTTGGGTAGTGGTCCCTTCAAGGTCACCGAGTTCGCGGCCGGCGACCACATTACCCTCGTCGCTAACAAGAGCTACTTTCTCGGCGCGCCGCATCTCGCCCAACTTATCTTCCGCATCGTGCCCAATAGCGCGACGGTGCTTAACCAGTTGCGCACGGGTGAGGTCACGCTCGCCGGTCAGACAGCCGATCTTTCCGCGCGTCAACTCAACCAACTAAAGCACGTCTCGGGCTTGACGACTCACAGCACGCCCGGCTTCAACTGGCAACATATCGATCTATTAGAGACCGGTTTCCTCAAAGACGTCAAGGTGCGCCAGGCCCTTCAGATGGCCACGCCTCGGGAGCGCGTGATCAAGGACGTCGCGCTCGGCTATGGTGTGCCGCAGTACTCCGATCAGGCCCCCACCAAGTCGGTCTACACCAAAGCCGTGGAATCCTACTGGCCCTACAACCCAACGAAGGCCGTGGCCATGCTCACGGCGGATGGCTTCAAGAAGGGATCAGGGGGTATTCTGCAGAAAGGAGGTGTCCCTTTCAACCTCACGCTGTACGGCGATGCCGCGTCCGCAGCACAGTTGCAGATCAATGAGATCGCGAAGGCGGCGTGGACGGGGATCGGCATCAACGTCACCGCGCGCTCGCTCGACCCGGCCACATTGTTCGGCCAGCGCGGACCGTTATACGATCCCGCTCGATTGAGCTCGTCGAGTATGAAGGCCGTACAGTATGAGTGGATCGAGGGCGCCGATCCCGACGATCAGTTCTTCTGGAGTTCGTCCAAGATTATTGGTCCAAACGTTCACGCGGGCGGCAACTTCGACGGATACTCCAATCCAACGGTCGACAAGTTGATTGAGCAGGGCCTGACGACGACGGATACGGCCTCGCGCAAAGCCATCTATCAGCAGATACAGGTCATCCTGGCGCGCGACGTGCCGGATATCTGGCTGTATTGGGCCAACGTCCTGACTGTCTCCACCAGCAAGCTGCACAACTACGATCCCAACCCTTTCAACTATCGGACGGCCTGGAACGCCAAAGATTGGTACCTACAGTAAAACGGTCATAGGGGGTGGGGCCCGGATAGACGCCGGCCCCGCCCTCGCCCTCCCCATTGCCCGTCCATGTCGCTATCCGGGAGTATGTTATGGCTCGCTACGCGATCCGACGCTTGCTGCTGATTATCCCGCTCCTCTTGCTCACGACCGTCATCTCGTTTGCCGTCATGCAACTGGCCCCGGGTGGCCCCCTGAGCGCCTACGAACACAGCCCCAACATTACCGCAGCGCAACTGAGGGTTATCTCGCACGATCTTGGGCTCGACCAGCCTGGCTACATCCAATATTTGCGCTGGCTGACGGGTATCTTGCACGGGCAGTGGGGCTATTCGTTGCAGAGCGGCGAGGCCGTGACGACGCTGATCGGCGAGCGTTTTGGTAATACCCTTCTCTTGGTCGGAGCCGCTTTCCTGCTCTCTCTCCTCATTGCCATCCCGCTCGGCGTGTTGGCTTCGGTGCGCCAGTACTCCGCGTTCGACTACACGGCCACGTTCTCCAGCTTCGTCGCCTATTCCGTCCCTGTCTTCTGGGCCGGCCTGATGGCGCAATTGGTCTTCTCGGTCACACTTGGCTGGCTGCCCACGGCCGGCATGTATACCGAAGGGGTGGCATGGTCGTTGGTCGATACGGTCAGGCACCTCATCCTCCCCGTGCTGACGTTGGGGTTGGGCCTCATCGCCGGGTGGAGTCGCTACTTGCGGTCCAGCATGCTGGAGGTGTCGACACAAGACTACCTGCGGACGGCGCGGGCGAAAGGGTTGCCCGATCAGACCGTCGTGCTCACCCACGCTTTGCGCAACGCCGTCGTGCCGCTCGTGACGGTGATCGCGCTCGATGTCCCTCTCCTGTTCACGGGCGGCTTGGTCGTCGAGGTTGTCTACTCCTGGCCCGGCGAGGGCCGCCTGTTCTATGACGCCCTGCACAACCGCGATTATCCGGTCTTGATGGGGGTGCTGCTCATCTCGGCGGGGCTCATTCTGTTCGGCAACTTGCTGGCCGATCTCGCTTACGGCTGGCTCAACCCGCGCGTGCGTTACGATTAAAGGAGGGGGACATGAGTGAATCTCTCGGTGTAGTGGCCGAGCCTGCGTTGGTCTCCACGGACGCGGGGCGTGACGAGACGCAGGCGCGGCGTCCCCGTTTGTGGCGACGCTTCGCGCGGCACCGCTTGGCGCTCATTAGCTTGGGCGTGATGGTTGTGCTCGTGCTCGTCGGCATATTCGCGTCGGTCATCACGCCTTACGATCCCTACGTGCAGAGTTTCGACCCGACCCTGCCGCCCAGCGCGGCCCATCTTCTCGGGACCGACGACCTCGGGCGCGACGAGTTGAGCCGTGTGATCCTGGGCGCGCGCATCTCGCTGGGCATCAGCGTCGGCGCCGCCGCGGTCGCGCTATGCATCGGTCTACTCGTCGGCATGGTTGCCGGCTTCGCGGGCGGGTTAGTCGACAATCTGCTGATGCGCTTGGTCGATTTGGTGCTGGCGTTTCCGGCGCTCTTCCTCATCCTGATCGTGGCCGTGACGGTGGGGGTGAACGTCCTGACCATTATCCTGCTCATCGGCGTGTTCAACTGGATGTTCCTCGCTCGCTTGACGCGCGCCGAGTTCTTGCAGATCAAGGAGCTTGAATACGTCCAGGCGGCGCGCGCGGCGGGCGTGCCAAGCCGCCGCATCATCTGGCGTCATATCTTGCCCAACGCCATGGGGCCGGTCATCGTGTCTGTGACATTCATCCTGGCCGGAGCCCTCTACATCGAAGCGGTGCTGGATTTCCTCGGTTTCGGCATCTCGCCCGACATCCCCAGCTGGGGCAATATGCTCACCAAGGCGCAGGACCTCTTCTACGACGCGCCCCTGATGGCCATCGCGCCCGGTGTCCTGTTGACCCTCGCCATCCTCTGCCTAAACTTCATTGGTGATGGCCTGCGCGACGCCCTGGACCCACGACATAGTCGTTAACCGATAACTATAGTTTGGATGAGAATGTCGTTATGCCCCGATCACGACAACAGGTTGCGCGCCAGAGCAACGACATTATCCTCAAGCTCGTCGCCACCGCCCTCGGTGGTGATCTGTTCCAGCGTTTCGGCATAGCGTTGCCGCCGATCGTCGCCGGCCTGCCGTCCGAGTTGCCAGGGGTGCAGGTGCGCACGCGCGAAACGGATCTGATCTTCCGCCTCGCCGACGACAGCAAACTGAATCTCGAGTTCCAGACGCAGCATCGCATGGAAACGTTGCCGCGCTTCGCCGGCTACAACATGGATATCGTCGAGCGCTATGGTCCGCCCGTGCACACGGTCGTCCTGTACGGACGGCGTATCAGGAGCGCCCCCGATACCGTGCAACTCGGCTCGATCACGTTTCGGGTCCAGAACATCTTTGTGGGCCGGGTCGACGGCGACGCCACGCTGCGGCGGCTGCATGAGAAAGTGTCGCGCGGTGAGGGGCTCGACGCGCAAGATCGCATCGACCTCATCCTCTCGCCGTTGATGCGCCAGCGTCGCGCGTTGGATGCCGTGCTGCCTGAAGCAGCCCAGTTGGCGCGGTCGTTGCCAGAGGGTCAACTGAAGCCGACCGTCGCCGCTCTCCTCGGATTGGCGTATCATTATGTTGATGAGCGTACAGTGAAGGACATACTGGAGGGTACCGATATGGCTAACTTGTTGCAGCAGTACATAGAGCAGGGTCTGGAGCAGGGTCTGGAGCAGGGCCTGGAGCAAGGCCTGGAGCAGGGCCGGAGACAAGGCTTGGTGGAGGGCGAGGTCAGGGGTAAACGCGCGGCGATCCGTACGGTACTCCGGTCCCGCTTCAGTCTCTTGCCCGAGGCCGCCGACCGGCGCATCGCCGCCGCCCCTGTCGACGAATTGGATGAACTCGTCGTCCGCGCCGGCACGGTCAAAAATATCGACGAACTCTAATAACCTGTTAGCGCGGCGCGGCGATCCGCTGGAAGGCGGCGAAGGCGGGCTTGCGGGTCCAGTGCGGGTCGAGCACGCCGTAGTAGAGCTGGGCGAACGGGTTGTCCAACAACTCGAACCACAGGCGCGCCGCGACGTAGGGCGTTTGCGCGCAGGCGTCATAGAGCATGCCGAGGTTGGTGGCCTGTACCTCCGGCGAGACCATCGTGGTGCTCCACGCCACCTCGGTGACGTAGAGCGGCTTGGCGCTGCCGCGGCCCTCGTCGTCCTCGATCGTTCCATGCAGCCAGCCCAGGTAGGCGCGGATGTGGTCGCCCGTGCAGGCTCCGCCCTGGTCGACGTAGGGGTGCTGCCCCACCGCGTCGAGGGGGTAGCTCCCCAGGGCTCGCCGCACGCCGTCCCAGTTGGCCTGGCCGTGCAGCCCGCGCTCGTACACGTCGCGCAGGTAGGGGGCGCCGGAGTTGTCGGCGGTGGTGGCGCCGCCGTTGTTGTGGGCGAGTATGCCGCCGAAGACGAGCGTCAGGTCGCGCAGCTTCGCCTCCCGCCTCATTTGGTTTCGCCCTAAAGATGTCGCTATCCTGGCCGAAGAAGATAATAAGAGATCGTGATCCGTATGGCTCTGGGACAGGTAAAGGGGAGATCCGATGAAGATTGACGGCGGAACTCAGGGAGCGTATGAGGCGTACCGCGCCGCGGCTAAGCCCGCCCGCGACGTGGTGAGCGGCGCGCCGGAAGGCTCCGATACGACAAAGGTCGCGCGGGCGCAAGCGGACCACGCCGATATTTCGGCGCAGGGGCGCTTGCGCGCGCAGGCCATCGACACGGTCCGCGCGACGCCCGAGAGCCGCACGGCGCTTGTCGCGGGGTTGCGCGCCCAGATCAAGGACGGTTCCTATACCATCGACGAGCATAAGCTGGCGGCGCGCCTCGCCCAGCATATTGACATAAAAGCATGACCATGTGTGAGCCGCTAGTGTCCGCGCGTCTGTTGCTGCCGCCGTTGCACGATCTTTTGGCGGCGTACCACGAGGCCGCCACGCGCGTCGAGACGCTCATCGCCGCGCTGACCACGGACGATGTCGCCGCCGTGCGGGGCGCGGTCGCGCGGCAGACGGCGACGGCCGCGCGCATCGCGCGTACCGGGCGAGAGTGGGAGGCCGCGCGCGATGATCTGGCCGTGGTGTTGCGGGAGCGTGGCCTACTGGCCCCCGATGAAGCGCCGACGGTCAGTAGCTTACTGCCGGTCCTCGCCCCTGACGACGCCGACGCGCTGCGCGCGGCGCGGCGCGATGTGCTGGCGGCGGTGCTGCGGCTGCAAGCATTGAACCGGCAGGCGGCGGTGTTGCTGCGCAACGCCCAGGGCGTCGTCCAGCGCGTTATACGCGCGGCGTCCGGTGACCTGAGCGGCTACGGACCGCGCGGCCAGTACGTGGGCGAAGGGCGAGGGGCGAGGGGCGACGGAAGGTCGCCGGTTGGAGGAAGATGGCCGCGGGAGGACGCGGACGGTACCCGCGCGCCTGGACGACAGCAGCTCACTGTCGCCCGTCGCCCGTCGCCCCTCGCCCATTTCGAGAGGAGGGCCTAAAGACATGCCCGGCACATTTTTTGGTATCAACACGGCGCTGCGCGGGTTGGAAGCGCAGCAGACGGGGCTGGACGTCACCGGCCACAACATCGCCAACGCATCGACCCAGGGCTATTCGCGCCAGGAGGTCGAGCTCCAGGCGTCCGACCCCGTCGATATGCCCGGAAACGCCGCTGGGCAGCTAGGCAGCGGCGTCGACGTGGCGGGTGTGAAGCGCGCCCACGACAGCTTTATCCAGCAGCAGATCATTTATCAGAATGGAACTCAGGCGTCGCAGCAGTCGTTGAGCGATACCCTGTCGCAGGTGAGCGACGTCTACAACGCCCCGTCGTCTCAAGGCTTCGGCTCGCTGCTGAACAACTACTTCACCGCCTGGCAGGGGCTCGCCAACAACCCGTCGGACACGCCCTCACGCGCCGCCGTCATCGCGCAAGGCACGGCGCTGGCCACCGGCTTCAACGCGGCCGCTAGCGCCCTGACGGCGTTGCAGACCAACGAAGATGGGAAAGTCGCGCCGCTTGTCACGCAGGTCAACACCATCACGCAGAGTATCGCCGCGCTCAACAAGCAGATTACCACGGTGTCCGCCACGGGCCAGAACCCCAATGACTTGCAGGACAAGCGCGATACGCTGGTCAACCAGCTGTCGCAGCTCGTGGGTATCCAGTACAGCGAAACGCCCCAGGGGGCCGCGAACATCTCGCTGCGCGGGGGCGGCGCCCTGGTACAGGGCGTGTCGTCGTTCGCCCTCTCCACCGTCCCCGACGCCAGCCGTCCCAATGTCACCGACATCCTGGACCAAAACGGGCAGCCTGTGACGGTCAGCGATGGGCAGCTTGGCGGCGCCATCACCGCGCGTGACAAGACGGTACAGGGCCAGCTCGACAGCCTCAATACGCTGGCCGCGAACGTGATGTCCGCCGTTAACGCGATTCATACCGCGAACTATGACGCGAATGGCAAGCCCGGCGCGGCGTTCTTTACCGGAACCGACGCGGCCTCGATGTCCGTCAATCCTACTGTCGTGGCCGACCCTGCCAAGGTCGCCGCCGCCACCAGCCTGTCCGCGTCGGGCGGCTCCAATCCCGAAGACGGCAGTGGCGCCTCGAGCATCGCGCGACTCCAGGAGAAGCCGGCGGCGGGCCAGACGGCCACCGTGCAGGCGCAGTACGCGGGGACCATCAGCGCGCTCGGCGTGGCCGCGCAGCAGGCCAACATCAACGCGGACACGGGTGGATTGGTGCTGCAGCATCTGCAAGCACAGCAGTCGTCCGTTTCGGGCGTGTCGCTCAACGAGGAGGCGAGCAACCTGTTGCAGTACCAGCAGGCCTACGAAGCGTCGGCGCGTGTGATCAGCATGATGGATCAGACCATCAGCGATATGATTCAGCAGTTAGGCCGGTAGGAGGCGAACGCATGCGCGTCAGCGATCAGCAAATCACCGCTCTTGAACGTTACGACATCAACGCGGCCTACGACCGGCTGGCGCAGGCGCAGACGACACTCTCGACCGGCAAGGCCATCAATACGCCCGCCGACAACCCCAGCGGCGCCGCGGCGGCGGTCGAGTTGCAAGGGAACGTCGCCCAGAATACGGCCTTCAGCGCGACCGCTTCCGATACGCTAAACTGGCTCCAAGCGACCGACGCCAGCCTCGGCGGCGTGAACGACGTGCTGGTGCAAGCGCGTACCCTCGCCGTGCAAGGGGCCAACGGGACGCTCACGAGCGACCAGCGTGCGGCCATCGCCGACAGTGTGCAGCAGTTACTGGGGCAGGCCGTGCAGGCGGCCAATGGGACCTACGGCAACCGCTACGTGCTCGGTGGATACCAGACGAACACACCGCCTTTCACTTTGAACGCGAGCGGCCCGACGGGCGTGACCTACCAGGGTGACAACAACGCCATCCAGCGCGAGGTCGCGCCGGGCCAGACCATGCAGATCAATACAACGGGTAGTATGGCCCTCCCGGCCGTCTTCGCCGCGCTATCCAAGCTGCACGACGACCTGCAGAGCAACAACACAGCGGCGCTCGGCGGGGCCGATCTGCAGGCCATCGACGACGCGCACACCGGGCTGCTCGCGACACAGGCTACGGTGGGGGCGCGCGTCAACCAAGTGCAGGCGGTGCAGGGCCAACTGGAGACGAGCGGCCTGAACCTCTCAGGGCAGCTCTCCAATCTCGTCGACGCCGACTATGCCCAGGCGGCCATCGACTTCAACAGCCGTCAGGCTACGTATCAAGCGGCGCTGACCGCCGCGGCGAAAGCGGTGCAGCCAAGCCTGCTCGAATTCCTGAAATAATGTTACGAAGCGAGTATAAATGAGCATATCCTCCCTTATCATGGACGGCGCGCCGGCAAAGGTGCGCATCGCGACGATGCGCTTCGGTACGCCAGAGAGCGTGTCCGTCGGCGCGTCCGACCTGTACGCGTTCCCTGAGGCCCTGCCAGGGCTGCCGGATAGCCATCGCTATGCATTGGTGCGGGACGACGCCTACGCGCCGCTCTGCTGGCTGCAGTCGCTCGACGAGGGGCCGGTGTGCCTGCCGCTGCTGCCGTTGGCCGCGCTCACCGTGGACGGCTACGCCGCCGACATCGCGGAAGCGCTCGGCGCGGACGCGGCGCGGGGTGTGCTGCTGGTGACCCGCTTCGACGACGCGGCAGGAGCGTTCGCCGTCAACATGCTCGCGCCGATAGCGCTCGACGACGCCATCGCCACCGGCCGCCAGATCGTGTTGGATGGGCTACAGAAACACTACCCGTTGCGCCAGCACGTCGCCTGGGCCGCGGCGACGGGCACATTCGCACCGCTGGCGTTCGCGTCATGTTGATCCTCAGCCGCAAAGTCGGGCAGGGTATCCGCATCGGCGACGCCATCACCGTCACCGTCATGGCGGTGGACGGCGCGCATGTGCGTCTAGGGTTGGAAGCGCCGGCCACCTGCAAGATCCTGCGCGAGGAGCTATGGCGCTCCATCGCGCGCGACAACGCCGCAGCCGCGGGCGCGGGCGTCCCGCCAGGCGCCTTCGCTCAACTGCTGCGGCACAATACCGCCGATGCTCCCGCGTCTCCACCGTCAAGAGGCAGCGACTTTGATGAGAGTTGTGGACGATCACCGTGTGGGCTTGATGGGAGTTAGCTGAGTGATGCGCTATCTGGCGTTAGTTGTTAGTCTAATACTACAACGTTAGGTGGTCAGGATGAATCGAGGAGGCGACGGAGGATACGCTTGCGATGGGAGCGGTAGGCGTTGTGGTTCTGGCGCTGGGTGGCGCGCAGCAGGGCGAGCGCGCGCTGC
>JAABUV010001826.1_pt1 | contig 30215 bp, 29 predicted proteins | sample 5559971 | NCBI WGS metagenome assembly JAABUV01 (sample SAMN10711881, study PRJNA513362) | rock metagenome | isolation source: Antarctica rocks | place: Antarctica: Victoria Land, Knobhead nord | collected 2015-12-19
CCGCCGCCGCCGCGGCCGCCGTCGCGACCGCGGGCCGCGCCGCGCCCGCGCCCGCGCCCGCCGTCGCCCTGCGCGCCCCGCCGCCGCTCGCTCGCAGTCCTCTCGGTGCCCGCCCCGCAGCTGATGCCCGAACTCCACTGAGCAGGACGTGCGCGCACGGGTCACCGTACGCCTGTCACACCCGACCACCCACCGCGTCCGTTCCGATCCTCCGGTGCGCCGCCGCGCCGGTCAGCCCGGGCGCAGGGGCCGCGCTACGCGATGTCATCGAGCAGGGCCGGACAGCCCTGCGGGAGGGGCCGGCCGGCGCGCCTTGCCGGGGAACTTGGTGGGCCGCGCGGCCGCCCAGGCGGGGAAGATGCGCATGACGCACTTGCGCGCGGACACGTCGTCCACGCTGCCGTCGGCCCGCAGCAGGAAGAAGCAGCTGGTCCACTCCTCAAACTTCTGGTGGTCGCGCACCTGCACGGCGCGCACGCCCGCGCCCAGCTGCGCGCGCGCGCGCGCGGCCTCCCCGTCGGCGCAGGCGCGGGCTCGAGGCGCGTGCGGCGGCTGTGCATGCGGCGCCCGGGCTGCGCCGCGAGTCAGGGCCGGCCGCTCGGGCGCTGCCCGTGCGCGCCAGCGCGGGCGGCCAGGCCCGCCGCGTGCCGGGCGGCGCATGGCCGGCCGGGGCGCAGCTTGCGAGCCATGCCACTGGCACATGCATCACGCGGAGCGCTGGCGGCCTCGCTGGTTGCTCCTGGACAAGGGAGGCTCGCGCGTGCTGCATCTCATGCACCCACGCGGCAAGGGCGCGCCCGACGCGCCGGGCGGCCATGGCAGCAGCAAACAGGCGCTCGCAGGCGGCTGGGGCCGCGCCTTCTGTGCGGGCGTCTCATGGCCCGCCTTGATCAGCTCCAGCACCATGTGGTGCTCATACTGCGCGCGCGCCAGCGCGGCAGCAGTTAGGTCACGAGCTTGCTTGGAGGCTTTGGCCGGTCGCAGCGCGCTCCCGCACGTGCACGTGCGCGGGCAGGCGCGGAGGCCAAGCGGCGCCGGCTGCCAGCACCGTGGCACCCGGCGTGCGCGGCACGTGGCGCCCGGCGCGCGGGGCGCGCCTCGTTGAGGTCCTGATCGCGCGTTAGGTTATGGATGAGGTCCTGGAAGTACGCGGACGCCTCGTTGCCGCTGCGGAATGTGCGGTATCCGATCTTCGCGGGCGGGTCGGCGGCCTGGGCCGGAGCCGCGGCCGCCGGCGCGCCGCCGCTGGCCGCCGCGGCCGCGCCAGCCTCTGCAGCGCCGGCCCCGCCGGGCCCGGCCGCCCCCGCGGCCTCTGCGCCCGCAGCCGCGCCCGGCGCGTCTGCCGCAGTGTACGTGGCGCCCTCCGCCTCGGCCCCAGATGCTGAGGCAGCGGCTGGGCCCGCAGAGGCCGCTGCGCCGGACGCCTCTGCGGCCTGCGCGTCCGAGGCAGCGACGGCTGCATTGCCGCCTGCCTCTGCAGGCTGCCCTGCTGCCAGCGCTCCTGCGCGAAAGCAACCGCCCCACGTGCTTAAGAGTACACTGCCTCGCCAGGTCTGCCAGCTCGCCAGGCGCACGGACAAAGGGCAGCCACCGCGCTGAGCGGTCAGCATGCGCTTGCAGGAGTGCTCCACACGAAAAGGATGCAGGCGCCTATGACGTGTGAACGCAGTAGTCGCGGGTGCAAGCACAAACCAAGAGAGGCCTCGCTCGGTGCAGACGCCTGACACGGCTACCTACCTGCTCTGAGAGCAACCCCGAACGCCAAGACCGTGTCGTGCTGCACATGTACGAACATGCTGGCCTGGCAATATCTGTTCCTCTGCTGTGTGGGTCACTGCCTTGTGGTGCCTGCAAACATGCTGGAGCATGCGCGTGGGCACTCACCACCTAGCTCCAGCCCTCCTGTCTCCTTTGCCTTCTTGGCCCTGGGCTCATCGCCTGCCCAGCACCATGACTTCCTTCAGCGCTGAGGCGACGTAGGTGTTTTGACAAGAGTACATTGAGGTGATGGCTGCTGAGCAGATGGGTGCAACTCACGGGCGGATGCGGCTGCTGCAGCTTCACCCTCCCCGCCCGCAGCCTTGGCGCCTGCCTCGGCGCCCTCCGCTGCGTCCTCGCGCGGCCGCTTCACGCCGGCCAGCGGCGCATCCTGGCTCGCGTCCTCCATCCTCGCGCTGTGTAGTTTCAGCAAAGCGCACGTTGTACACCAACAGGCAAGCGTAGGCTATGCTGCAAGCCGTACACTCCTCTATGCACCCGCTCCTGCAGCTGCGCAGGTCAAGCAGGGTTCAGAGGCCTCGAGTTCTCGACCTGAGCGCAAGCAAGCGCTCCTCTATTCTGGCGACTGGCCCGACCTTGATCACATAAAGTGAGGCAGGCAGCCTGCAAGCGGCACTCAGCCAAAGAACTGCGTGCAGGACATTGGACAGCATCAGTTTCAGCTTTGCGTTCGCGATAGCACGGGCCTGCGCTCCAGGGAGCACGGCAGGCCAGCATGGGCGCGCCGACGCTTGCAAACGGCGCCGCCAGCGAGCAGCCGTGCAATCCCCTGGACACTTGGGACCCACTGTATGACGCCTTCAGACGCCGCGACCAGTACGGCACGCTGGGCCGGAAGCCGCAGCCCGCACTGGAGTACCTGCGCCTGGCAGTGCTCGCGGCCGTGCTCCTGCCGCTAAAGTTCTTTGGCTGCCTCCTTAGCGTGCTGGCTTTTCACGTGGTCTGCAGGTGCGCTGCCAAGCGCCGCATTGCATAACTGCACCAGCCTTGCATGTGGCAGAAAACCTCCAGGGGCACTTTGAGCGGCCAGAAGACAGCAGCTATCGGCTCAGGTTTCCTGATAGCGTCGCCCATGTGCACACATGCAGCCCGCCAACGCACCCTCTGAGAGCCGCTCGCCTGCTGGAGAGTGATGTTTGATGTGTCGGCAGAGGGGTGTAGCACTAGGTCGCGTGTGTAGCTGCGGGTGCGCTCTGACCACCTCTCAGCTGCGCCGCTCCTTGCCGCTGTGAGGCATGCCCTCGAGCACGGCTCTCCTTGTGTAGGTCAGCTCACCGTATGCGAGCGTTCGCTGCTCCTGCGGGCAAGGAGCGCAGGCGGGAGCGCCTGTGCGCGGCACACCGATATGCATGGGCGCGCATGGGTGTGCACGTCATGATGCCACCCATAAGCGCGCGCGTGTCCAGCACCGGCGGGTGCACGCGCGCAGGCTGGCCGTGCTCATTCCCGCCAACCGGCGCACAATGATGGTCGGCGAGCTGGGCAAGCTGCTGGCGCGCGGCGCGCTGCTGTTCTGGGGCTACACGCGCGTGCAGTGGGTGCAGACGGACGTGTCGCCGCACGCGCGCGTGCAGGGCAACTTCCCCGCGGACGCGGCCGCGCCTGCCGACGGCGCCCCGCACCCAGGCACGCGGCCTGGCCGGTCGACAGCGTTGCCGTAGCTGCCGTGGCGCAGCGCAGTTCTGGTATTCTGAACCCCTGTCGGGCGCTTGAGTGGCAGACAGCGCGGCCGCCTACAAGGCCCTGCCACAGCCATCTGACCTGGCCTGGGAGCTGCACGAAGTGCCCTGCAGGGCTACTGCAATAATGGCCCAATGCAAGGCAACTGTGGGTCTTTGCAACCATTCAACCTTATACAGCTACACGCGGCTCCACTTCAAGCCAGCGCAGAGCATGCGTACGCACGTGCGTGCGTGCCGCGCCGGCAGCCCTCCAGCCGCGCTGAGCGCGCGCGTGCGCGGCACGCAGCGGTGATCGTGTCCAACCACGTGTCCTACCTGGACATCCTGGTGCACATGTCGCACTCTGCGCCGTCCTTCGTCGCGCGCGGCAACACGGTCGACCTGCCGCTCATCGGCGTCGTCAGGCGCGCCCCCACGCGTGTCGTCGGCCGCCCGCGGGCGCGCTGGGCGCTGCCAGCGTGCATGCTGGGAGCCCACATGGGTGCAAGCTGGCGGGCCTGGCGCTTGACACTGCGCGCGCCTGCCGCGGCCAGCGCTCGCAGTGGACATGTGGGCGGCCTGTGTGTGAATAGTAGAAGGTACATGAGTTTGCGGCGGCCTTTGCGTCACTGTCCGCATAGCGGGGCACCTGTTCACGTATACCGGGGTGCCTGCCAGCGCGCGCCTGAGCCCGGCGGCGTGCGCGCGCAGCAAGCACCTGCAGTGCATATTCGTCAACCGTGGCTTCAAAACGAAGAGCGGCGAGGTTGCGGTGCGGCCCTGTGCGACGCTCTCATGCCAGTGATGCCTCCGTGTCCGGGGCGCATGTGCTGCGCGCTGTTGCTCCCCACGGGTACGCGTTTTTTGCCCCTTACCGGGCTGCTAATGCAAAGAACAGGCAGGGGTTGCAGCTGCATGCCGGGCGTGTGAGACGTTTTAAGTACAAACCCTACTGCATGGCTGCAAGCGCGGGGCGCGCGAGCCGGCCGCGCCGCGCCGCGCAGGGCGTGTCGGGCCAGGTGAAGGAGCGCATGCTGCTCGCCGCGCGCACGGGCCCCGACCCCAACCTGCGGCCGCTGCTGCTGTTCCCGGAGGCGCGCGTGCCCCCAACCCCACCCCCCCCAGCCCGCCCTACCACACTGCTGCGCCAAGTCGCACAGTGCTGCCGATGCAGTCCCTGTCTACACATCAAGCGACGGATTGGAATGTGCAGCGCTCCAGTGACCTGGCGCCCGTCCGGCAGTCTGCAGGCCTCACGGCAGCCTGTGCTCGCGCGGCGTGCGTGCGGTGCACGTTGCGCACCGATCCGCGCACAAGCAGGGTGTCTATGGTTGCTCTGCTACGCTCTGCTTTGCCACACTCACGGCGCTGCGACGGGCGCTTGATGCTTGCCCTGCTGTTCAGGACCCGTAGCAACACACACCATGTGTCCAGCATCTGCACTTGGCGCGGCTGCGGCGCCCAGGCTCCGTCAGCATGCGCGCCCCCGCCAGCGGTGCCGGGCGATCGGAGTGATGCGCCTGGGTCGCCGCGCCGCGCAGGGCCTCACTGTCTGCAGGACACGTGGGCCTGACGGCGGCAACCAGGGCTGCGGTGTTGGCATAGGGCCGGACGCCAGACCTATTGGGCACGTCTGCAAATGCCCTTCTGCCGCGCAGGGCACGACCACGAACGGCGCCTGCCTGCTGCCGTTCAAGACGGGCGCGTTCCTGGCGGGCGCGCCGGTGCGGCCGGTCGTGCTGGAGTACGGCGCCGACCGCGTCAGCGCCGCCTGGGAGAGCATCAACTTTGTGTGGCATGCGCTGCTCATGCTCGCCAACGCCACGCACTCCGTCACCGCGTACGAGGTGCGCGCGCAGCGCGCGCTCCCGAGCCCTGGCTTGCGCTGTGAAGACTGCGGCGCGCCGACTCAGCGGCGCGCCCGGCGCGCGCAGCTGCCGGTATACGTGCCGTCAGAGGCAGAGCGCGCGGACCCGGCGCTGTATGCGGCCAACGTGCGTGACATGATGCTGCGCGTGGGCGGCTTCAAGCCCTCGCCGGCCAGCCTGCAGGACTCGCGCGCCTACATTGCGCTGCTGCAGGCGCCCCTGGCCACGCGCTCGACAGATAGACGCGTGGGGGCCGGGGCTGCCGGCCGCGCACGCGCACGTTGCTGTCTTCTGTGGGTGTGCAGTGCGCGGGTTTCGCTAGGACGGCGAGTGCCGTGGCAGCGTGCAGTTGAACGGGCATGTCTGTATGTCCTGCTGGTAATGAGGTGAGCTTTGTTGTTGCATGCGTACATTTCAGTCTCCGGTCCACCCCATTGCTGCGCGGCTCACAAGCATGCCTGGTCGTTCAGATACTTATCGGCTATGCTGCGCGCAGGGCCGCAAGCCGCCCAAGGGCAGCCGCGCCGCGGCGGCGCTGGAGGAGCGCGCAGGCGGGGCGGCGCCGCCCGCAGCGGTGAAGAAGACCGCGTGAGGCGGCTTGCGGGGCGGTGCCCTGCGCGGCTGCTGCGGCGCGCGCACTGCGCCGCCGTGCAGGGTGCTTGTGCGGGCTGGGCGGACGTCAGGCTGCATCGATCGTTGCGTTGCCACTGGGAGTCCGGCATCGGGCGGCCAGCATGGCCGCGCGGCCTCACCACCGCAGGGGCCAGCAGCGCGTTTGCACAGTTTCCACCTGCCAGGGGAGCGCTGTCGTTGACGGCAGCTCCTTTGCTTGGCGACGGACAGCGTGGCTTGGGCCATTGTGTGGCACAGCACGAGCAGCAACACCACGCCCCGGCGTCACCGAGTCAGGGCCGCCCTGACTGCTGTGCTGGGTGGGTCTGCCATAGTGGCCGTCCCTGGAGGGCTGCAGTGGCAACCGTCAGCGAGTGCTGGGCAGGTGCCGTCCACAGGGAGTGTGGGGCCGCCTGACGGGCTGTGCTGAGGAGAGCGTGCTATACTGCACGCATGGTGTGTGCTAGGAGGCTGGCACTCGTGACTTCCGCTGCACGGAGAGATGGGGAGGGCACACTAGATTTAGCTCTCCCGAGCCAAGGGCGGCTGGCTCCAATGTACAGGCGAATGCCATGCTGCCTTGCCGATGCTGGGTTGCCTACGAGGGGGTGGGGGGCGCCCGCACATGCAGCGAGGCACAGGGAGCAGGGCAGGCATGCGGCACGAGCCGATAACCCCAGATAGGCGTTTAGGACACACGAGTCCTTAGACGCTTCAGCATGCGCCAGTGCGACAGGGTCCGGGCCGTGCTGGCTGTCGTGCATCTCTTCAGCTGAGCCGTGCAGGGCTTCCCTTCTTTACTGCACCGCCATGGCATGGAGGACTGTGTACAGTGGGTTGGGGTTTTCGGTTCAGAATCAGTTCTAGCCTTCCCGCTCAGCGTTCTCATTTGATGACTGGTCTGCTCACACTGTAAGGCGCATACGTCACGACAGCTGCTGTAAAAAGCGGTCTTTGACACACCGAGCACCGCCGCTTGCCATACATCATCACGCGCATTCGGGCACAATCAGGCGCGCGACAGTATGCGCATATGCATGCCGCGGTCCATGCAGACTGCGTTACAGCGTGCACAGGTCCACAGGAGCCTGCGGCACTAAAGGTCATGCGTCCTCTCCGCCCCGCTCTTCTTCTTCTTCTTCTCCCGCGGCTTGCTGGCTGCACCTGCCCCAGCCGCACCCGGCGCCGCCTCCACAGGCCTGGCAGCTTTCACTGCATCGCCGCTCTGATGCACCGGCCCCGCCCGCGCCTGCAGCCCGCTTGCCGGCGCCGGCGCCAACGCCGGCGCCGCCGCTGCCGCCGCCGCCGCTGCAGCCTCCAAGCGCCGCTGCTTTTTCCTCCGCTTCTCTTCTTTACTCTGTGCGCCGCCGTCAGAGGCAGCCCCGCCTGCTGGCCCAGGCCCGGCGCGGCCGTCTGCGGCCGCGACCCCGCCCGGCAGGCCAGGCGCCTGCCTCTCCTGCTTCCCCGCCGACGCGTCGGCCCGGGCGCCCGCCGGGCATGCCGCGTGCAGCGCTCCGTTCGCAAGCGCGCGCGCGCGTCCATCGCCGCCCACCGCCGCCGCCGCTGCCGCCGCCGCAGCGCCCTGGTCGACCGACCCGCCCGCCCGCTGTCGCTTCAGCGGCTCCGCCTCACCCCCGCTCGCGCGCTCGCCCACCGCGCCCGGGGGCGCGGCCGGCGCACTTTTCCTCCTCTTCCCCTCCTTCCTGCTGGCGACGGGCCCGTTGGCCGCGGCGTCACGCGCGGCAGGCGCGCCGCGCGCCGCATGCTCACCAGCCTGCTGCGGCATCCTCGGCGCTGCTGCGCCCGGGGGAGGCGCGGACGCGGCCGCTGCCTCGTCCGTGCGCCGGCGCTTCTTTTTCCTGTCGTGGCTGGGCGTGGCTGCCGCACCCGCCGCCGCCGCCACTGCAGCCGCTGCCGCCGCCGCCGATGCGTCTGCTTTGCTCGCCCCCGCACGCGTGGTCTTGGGCTGGTGGCGACCGTCCTCCTGCCGCTGACCCGCTGCGCTGCTGCCAAATGCCACAGCCGCGGGTGCCGCTGCGGCCGCCGCGGGTGCCGCTGCGGCCGCCGCGCCCGCCGCAGCCCTGTCCCGGTCCCTCACGGCCGCGACGGCGGCGGCCGCCGCGGCGCGCACGTCGGCCTGCCCCGGCGCCAGCGCCGCATGCGCGGCGGCCGCAGCCGCGGCGGCGGCGGCGGGCTCGGGCGCCGCGGACGCGCCGCTCCACGCGGGCTTCAGGCTGCCCAGCAGCGAGAAGTAGACGCCCTCGTCCTGCACCCTGTGTGCGCGCCCAGCGCCTCGGCCGGTGCGCCAGCTCCCTCCAGATCCGAGTGCAGATGCAGAGGGCGTCTGCACATTGCGAGCATAGCAACGGGCAGCGCGGCTGCATGTCACATACGTCTGTGCGCGGGAGCACTGCTTGGCCGCAAGCGGAGACCTGTGGCCACACGAGCCGCTCTCGAGGAGCTCACAGAGAGGTGACCACTGCAGAGAGGTCACCACTGCAGCCCGCAGCCCCCAGTTTGCCATGGCGTGCGCAGGCCGGCACGCGCGGCGCAGCAGGGTCCACGCCGGGGCTGCCGCGCACTTGATCAGCTCAAAGCGGACGGCGGCGCCCTCGCAGATCCGCGCCTGGGCGTCCCGGCGGTCCACCCAGCACTCCTCCTGCCCGGCGACAGGCAGGCCTCACCGCACGCCCGCGCTCGCAGGAGGCGGACGAGGCCAGCCGCGAGGGTGCGGGACCCTGGCACGTTGCACAGGGAAGCCGCAGCAGCTACTGCCGCCGCGGGCCGCAGCTGCTGCACTGGTGGGCACGTGGCTGCAGCTGCAGGCGCGGGCGGCAGGGCGCTGCGGGCCCGCACAGCCGCGCGGAAGCTGTACTGCGGCCGGATGTTCTGCCGCGCGATGGCCGCGTTGAACACGCCCAGCACGAGCAGGCCGATGAAGTCCGCATCCACCTTGTTCACCTTCCCGCCTGCCCCCCCCCCCCGGCCGCACAGATAGCAGGTGAGGGTCACATACCCTGAGGGTCAGATACCCTGGCGTGCTGAGTGGCGGCGCAAGCGTGGCTGCCAGCCTTGCCAGCGTGTGTGACCTCCCGAGCGGCACACGCCTGCCCCATGCAGGCGAGCGGCCACGGCGCGTCCGCCGACCCGCTGGCATGCCTGTGACTCGCACGCCGGCCGCCACAGGGGGCCATGCCACTACGTCACTGTGGGTGGCCATGAGCAGCGCCATCGCTCAAGGCAGCCTGCACCTCTGCCGGGCTCTAGCGTGCCACTCGTGCCCTGTCCCTGTCCCAGCATGCCAAACTGTACGAGCGCCCGCCGGCTGGCATGCAGCCACAGGCCAGCCAGCATGCATGCCAGCAATGCAGCATCGCTTACTGCAAGGGTGAGAGCAGTTGGTGCGCGGGCGCAGCATTGCACGCCCACTGTGGAGGGATGTGGAGAGGAGGCAGGGATGCCTGCCTGCCTCCCAATGCACGAGAGGCGCGGTACACTCGGGTGCACAGACAAGGTGATGCCGGAGTGGGTGCACACTGGAAAGGTAAGGCTGCTACACTAGTAGACGGGGCAGGGGGCGCACTCAGGGAGCAACCGGCACGTGGCGCAAACACGAGCACCCGCGCCGCAACGTCCACATGGATGTATGGAAAGTATGGGTGTATGGTTGCCTGCAGCCGAACAGAGGGTCAGCACGGGCACCCTGGTCCCCTGGGCGGGCCAGCAGAGGGGCGGGTGAACCTGCATCGAGACAATTCGCTCCTCAGTGTACGCCACCAGCACACCGTCCAGGCCGTCGCTCCACCTGCCGGCAGTGCCCCGTCAGCGCAAGCGGCTGCACCTAGGCTTTGACAGCTTGCACCGCCTGGCTTGCACTTGCAACGACAGGTTGGCAGGCACCAGCGCAGACGGACCTGCCGCACATCACAGCACATGCAAGCACTGTGGGCTGGAAGAGGAAGGCAGTAGACACCCTCTGGACATGAAAGCCGGCGCAGCCAGCATTGGAGGCAGAGGGAGTGCGCGCGCACTTGAGCAGCTGCGCGTCTAGCTCCTCGCGCACGCCGTCCAGTGCGTCGCAGCTGCGGGAGGGGTGCAGGTCAACGGCGAGCCTTGCGGTGCGCTGGACGAGCACCCGCGCGTCCATCTGCGGCTACTCCCGGCCCGCTGGCCGCCGGGCGCAGCCATACTCCAACATATGCTTTTGCCCGAGCCTGGTGGCCAGGTGGTTTGGCTGCCCTTACGCCAGCGACAAGTGCTCTGGCGCAAGGCACCTCAGTGCAGCCAGTGCAGCTTGGTATATGCACGTCGGGTGTTTAGCAAATGATGTCTAGCTGCACTGCACGGGCCTTTGCGTGCACAGCATCAGCGAAGGGTGCTTGCTGATAGACACTGTGCACCAGTCTCACCAGCTCCCCAGCAGTGCCATTCTGTATCCGGCTGCAGTGCTCGAGTAAATGTCGATCCCTTGGCCCTTGAGCACAAGCCTTGGCAATTGCAAGGGCTAAAGGAGTGGCATCATGATGGGGGGTGCATGTCATGCCTGCTGCCTTACACCATGACGCACTGCGCTGTAGCCTTATTCTGCATGCGCTCTCACCCACGCATGAGGGGTCGAACGGCTAAGCTGTTTTCTGAGGCACGGCATCCTGTTGGTACACGAGCAGCGTGGCCTCGCTGCGGAGCACCTCCTCCGCCGCCGCAGGCCGCACTGACTCGTCGGACACAGCCACCCACCAGCCGCCGGCATGACCCGCTGCGTCACCGCCCGGGTCACAGGACCCCGCGCCGGCGGGCAGGGCATTGCCCCCCGTCCCTGCGCTCGCCCTGGCATGCGCGCCGCGCAGCGCAGGCACCCAGCGAAAGGTGGTGTAGTGGCCCGCGGCCGCGCCGCTGCCATGGTGGACCACCACAGCCACCAGCCTGTGCGGAGGGCGAGCGTGGCTGGCCCGGCGCGGCGCCTCCGCCTCCGCGGCGGCCTGGTCGGCGCGGCCAGGCCGCATGGCTGCGGCCGGGCCGGGAGCCGGCACGAGCGGCGGCGCGCCGGCCGCGCAGAAGGGCGCCAGGTCCAGCACGAGCGGGAAGGCGACGCATCCGGCCGCCTTGGTCGGCCGGCCCGCCGCCGAGATGCCCGCGCGCCGGAGCTGCAGGCAGAGCACCTGCGGGCGCGCAGCGAGCCTTTGGGCACGCGGCGTCGCATGTGGAGGGCGGTGAGCGACACGCCGGCCCAGCGCAACACCCGCAGCTGCAACAGTGTTGCTCTGTAGGCTGCCAGCGCAGTTCGAGAGCAGCTCGGTGACAGCACCGTGCAGCGTAGGCTACACCCTGCATGTCTGCCACAGTTGCGTGTCCGCAGCCCAGCCCACCCGACACGCCGTCCCTGAGACGGTCAGGCTGATGATGGAGCAGGCAGCGAACCTGCGGCACGCGTGCCAGCAGAGCGCGCCGGAGCGCGGGCGCAAGCCGCGGGCGCCAGTGCGCGGCCAGGCCGGCCGCCGTCGCGGCCGCGCGCGCGTCCACCGCCGGCAGCGGCCCCCGCCCGCTCGCCAGCGCCTCCAGGGCCCGGAACCCTTCCCCACACCCGTCGCCCACACCCTCCGCGGCGGCCGCCGTGCCGGCGGAGGCGCCGCATGCGCTGGCAGGATCCAGTGCCGCGGCGTCGCCGGCGGCTGCCGCCGCCGCGCAGGCACCGCCGCAGCCGGTGCGGTCGCTTGCCGGTGCGGCTGCTCCGCCGCCTGCCGGCCCGCTGCTGCAGCGCACGCCGCCAGGCGCATCGGCTGGGTGCTGGTGGAGCGCCGGCATGGCTGCGGCGCCTGCCCGTTGCGGCCCGCCCGCCTGCAGAGCGGCCGCCGGGTCTGCCAGGCAGCGCCTGTCTGTGCATGAGGCCCGCCGCCCAGCGCAGCCGCAGGCCGCGCACGCACCGCCTCGAGGGGACAGGGCGTCGCCCGCGACACACCCTGACGACTCAGCGGGCCGCAGCGGCGCCGGCAGGGCCGGGCTGCATGGCGGAGCGGGTGGCGCGGCAGCGACGCGCCGCTCGCCCCCGGCGGCCGGCTGGACAAGGGGGCGCGGGGCTTTGCTGGCGGCGCGCATCGGAGCGGCCGCGGGCGCCCCGGCCGCGGCGGCCAGGCAGGCGCGCAGCGAGCAGCGCGCGCAGTGCACGCCGTCGACCAGCTCCGCGCCGGTCGCGGCTGCGAGGCAGCGCTCCAGGGTCGCGCCGCGCCGTACATGCAATCCGGGGCCCTGCACCCAGAGCCCAGGGGCGCTTGAGCAACGATCTTGAGGTCCCGCCGACAGCAAATCGGCGCGTCCTCTCCAGCGCGCGCTCAGCTGTGGACAGCATGTCTCGTTGCCATGCCGGCCCATCGGCTTGACAGGGGCTTGGTGCAGGCGTGCGGCAGTGCGCTGCCCCGGCTTGCTGCACGGCCACTGTGCTATGCAGAGCAACCTGCTACCGCCGCGTCTCTGCCCGACATACATACAATGAAAGTCTCAGAAGGCAGTACGGGCAACCCGTCTGGGGCAGAGGTGCAGTACGCAGCTGGAGGAAAGGCACAGGCCATGCGCCACGCGCACCATGGGCAGCGCCAGCGCCAGCGTTACGAAGGGCGCGACGTGCGAAGCGGACGTCGCGCTGCAGCGCGCACACGCCATTTCCTCCAGCGTCGCGCCGGCCAGCGGCGGCCGCACCGCGCGCTGCCAGGCGGCCAGGCCGCCGCGCGCCTGCGGGCCCACATCCGGCGCCCATGGCTCGCTCGGCGTAGGCGCCAACGGCTCGCTCGGCGTAGGGGCCAACGCTTCGCTCGGCGTACCGAAGTGCATGTTCCCGAGCCCGCGCGCGCCCGGGTCCCCATGCGCCTCTAGGCCCTTGAGCGCGTCCAGGGCGCCGCGCGCCGCCCGCACGCCGCATGCTGCGGACCGCACAGCAGCAAGCGCCGCCGCGCCGCATTTCGTGGCATGCTCCGCAGGCTGCGCCAGCGCTGCCAGGCCGTCGCGGCCGGCGCGAAGGGCACTGCTTGCGGTCCCGGCTGCGGCCCCGGGGGAGTCTGGGCGAGCGGGCGTGTCCCGCGCAGCGGGCAGCGCCAGCGGGGGTTCCAAGACCCTGGCAGCGGCGCCGGCTGCCGCAGGCAGGTCGGGCGCCAAGGCCCCCTCTGCCGGCTGGCGCCGTGTCGCTGCGACCTCGGGCGCGCTGGGAGCGGGGGCGGCCGCGCAGCCGGCCTCCATGCGCGTGCAGACCTGCGCGCTCAGCACATGATGTGCTGGTGCTCCCGTGCACTCTTCCTGCTCACGACTCCGCAGCAGCAGGGTTGTTGAGGCTGCCCACTTCAGGTGAGCGCATGCAGCATCACGCTGCCAAGCATGTGCCAGAATAGTCTGTCTGCTTCAGGGCACCACGGAGACTGGCTGGACACGCGTCGGCATCAGCGCCAGACCTGAGCATGCTCGCGTACGGACGGCGCGCCTGGGCGTCTGTGGCGTGCGGCGGGCGCGGCACGGCGGCGCACACCTCGGCCGTCAGCGCGCCCAGCAGCAGCGCCAGCGCCTCCGCAGCGTCCTCCTGCTGTCCGTCCTGCAGCAGGCCCACCGGCGCATGCGCCCTGCGCCGCCAGCCCACCGCGCAAGTGGGCGTGCACTGCCACTCGCGCAGGACGTGGGGGCGCGCATACGAGGACTGGCCACTCCGGCTTTCAGGCGATCTGGCTGTGACCGCACCCATGCAGCACGCGGGGTCGGTGCAGGGCACGCACTTGCATGGTCGGCATGGGCGGGGGCAGCAGCTTTCGGCAGCAGCCGCTCTGCAACAGTGCCCAGGATGCCGTGCAACTGGAGGTCGTTGCCACTCTTGAAGACTATAAAGCATTGGCTGCGCTGGCCGGCAGTCGACAGGTTCACAGCTTGCCCGCTGTGCCAGGCAGCGCCTGCAGGCCGGACATGGCGCCGCAAGCGCGAGGCCGGCAACGGCCGGGCAGCTCATAGATGCGCTGCGGCATGCCCCCCCGGTCGCCCAGCAACAGGGCAGCGAGCGCCGGGCGGCCTGGGACACGGCGGCGCAGCGCTCGGGCCGCACCTGAGGGCTTGCAGCTGGGCGGCGGGCCGCGCGGCGCGCTCGGGCTGCACCTGAGGGCAAGCAGCACGGCGGCGGGCCACACGGCGCGCTCGGGCCGCACCTGAGGGCGAACAGCAGGGCGGCGGGCCGCACGGCGCGCGGCCGCGGCCCGGGCTGCGGCGCGAGCGCCTGCAGGACAGCACGCAGCTCCGCCAGCAGCGGGGTCTGCGGGGGTTCGTCGAAGCCCCGCCGCGCTTGCCGCGCCTGCGCCACGGCCGCCTCCGCGCCCTGCAGGTGCGCGAGCATGGCCGGGGCGCTCGCGAGGGCCTGCGCGCTCGCCAGGCCCCTGACAGGCTGCTGCAGAGGCAGAAGATCCCGCAGCCAGCTTGCGTGACACAAAGAGCCAACAGTGGCCCGCGCACAGAGCGCAGCGCACTGGACCTGCCAGTCTGTTGTGGAAGCAAGCTCCAGAGCCCAGTGAGAGCGGCGCTCAAAAGATACATGGACGCGACGCACCTGCAGGATGCTGTTGACAAAGCAAGTGTTGCCCAAATTCTTGATGCTCGCCACATGCAAGCGCACATCTTCACTGTGCATGTGCGACCGGGCAACTGTATTCGCTTGCCTGTCAAGCACTGACAGCCCGCGGGCCGCGTCCGGAGAGTACGTCGTACAACACCGAACTGCCAGAAGAGAAAACCCGGCAGCACTGCGGGGGTTTGCTCTGCCATAACAAGTACAGCAAGCTGTGCAACCACAATGATTGCCGGCGCACGGTAGGTCTTTTGGCAGGCCTGCTCTGTGAGGCAAAGCTAGCTGCGTGCAAACAATCTTGTGCTCGCTCCGCAGCAGCCCGCAAACGCTGCGTCTGTGTGCACCTGACGCTGGAGTGTTGGCAGCGTTTCCCTGTGTGGCGGGCTTGCAACCTCGGCAAGCAATTGGCCAGCGTATAGGAAGGTCCTGTGCCTGGGCGCCGTCCAGTAGTCCAATATGGGGAGCTTGAAAGACACTGGCAGCGCGGGAGCTGCCCATGTGGGTACCACAGTGAGTGAGGGTGGCGCAGCCGCTAACGGGGGCGGCCAGGCCGCCGCGCTGCCGCCGCAGGAGGCCGCCGCCCGGCCGCAGCTGGGGACCGCCGCCGCGGCGCCGCCGCCGCAGGGGGCCTGCGCGCCTGCAGACGACCCGGCCGCCGCGCCGCGCTCGGGCAAGGCTCGCCGGGTGGCCCTGTTCCTAGCGTACGTGGGCGACGGGTACCAGGCATGTCCCGGCCCGCTCGGCCACCGCCTGGCCGCCGCCGCCCCATTCTTCCAACTCTGCCTCTCTCAGGGCGAGCGACGGGCTGGAGCCTGCTCACACGCACAGCCGCCGCCGCGCAGGGCATGCAGCACAACCCGGGCACGCGCAGCATCGAGGACGAGGTCATGGGCGCGCTGGCAAAGGCGGGCGCCGTCGCGCCCGTCAACGCTGGCAAGTACGACAAGGTGGGGCCCTGGGCGCTGACGCTGTACGCCAAGGCGCTCCGCAAATTCAACGCACCGACTCGCTCGGGCCATTGTGCTGACGCACAGAGCAGACGCGTGCGGCAGCAAGGCCAGCTCTGCCCGCTGTTTGGTGCAGTTGCTGTGGCGAGCCCTGTGGAGGCTGGCGGTGGCGGGGTGCGAGCGCTGAGCCAGCATTCGCAGCCGTCCTCTGCCACACCTCGCGTGCGAGGCGGCGCGCTGGCGTGGGCCAGGTGCACTGGTCGCGTGCGGCGCGCACCGACAAGGGCGTGAGCGCGGTCGGCAACGTGGTGTCGCTAAAAATGCTCATCGGCGCGCCCGACCTCCTGCAGCGCATCAACGCGGCGCTGCCGCCGCAGGCGCGCGCTCCGCGCCGCCAGCCCCGGCGGTCGCCAGGAGCTGGCGCTACATGAGAACAAACCTGCACCCACTCGCGTTGAGCGTGCATGCATGCTTGCAGTGGGGGGGGGCAGGCGGGGGCAGGGCCGATGCCGCGCGCGTTCATCATGTCACCAAGGAATTGCTGCGTGCCTCGTACAGAGGCTTACAGGACAAACACGGGGCATGCCTGCCCATGCAGGTGCGTGTGCTGGGCTTCGAGCGCGTGACCAAGGGCTTCGACGCGCGCCTGCAGTGCGACCGGCGGCGCTACGAGTACATCCTGCCTGCGGCCGCCTTTCGGCGCGACCCTGCTGCGAAGCCTGCTGTTGCGCCCGGCGCGCCAGGCGCCGCACGGGTTGGCGGCGTCGCAGGCGACAGCGGCGGCGCTGACGCGCCCGCAAACGCCGCGAACGGTGATAGTGCATGCGCAGAAGCGGCTGGGGGAGCGCCGCCCGAGAGTCGAGGCCCAAGGACATGCGCCGGGGTTGCTGCAGCGGGCGACCCAGCGCATGTGGCCGCGGAGGCAGGCGCGGCGCGGGACAGCGCTGGTCCGCTCGCCGCCGCAGCGCAGCCGCCCGCGGCAGCGCAGGACGGCGCGGCGCCCCAGGCTGGAGGCGGGGCGCTGCCGTGCGACCTTGGCCCGGCCGAGGGCGGCGGCGCTGCCACGCCGAGCAACGGGCCGCCTCGGGCGTGCGCCGCGGCGGCGCCTGCTGCGCATGCGGCGGGCAGCAACGCAGCGGGCGCGGCGCACGCAAGCCTAGGTTTAGCGCCAGAAGCCCCGGGCTCAGACGCGGGGCGGGCGGCGCTGGAGGCGCCGCTGAGCGAGGCCGAGGTCGCGGCCGTGGACGCGGAGCTGGCGCGCTACGAGGGCACGCACAGCTTTCACAACTTCACCGTGCGCATGGCCGCGGGCGACGCCGCCGCCAAGCGCTTCATCCTCAGCTTCCGCGTGGCCGGCGCGCTGACGCTGCAGGCGCGCCCCGGCCCGGGCCCCGGCCCGGCGCGGAACCGGGGCAGCGAGTGGCGTCACCTGGGGTAGCGCTGGCGGCACAGCGTGGTGGACTGGGCGGGCTGCTGCGATGCGGCTGGTCAACGGCAGTGTCCTGTTTGACCAGGCTCCCGCGTGCAGACCTGCTCCGCATCGCTGCGGGCGTGCGCGCAGAGCTGCTCCTGTGCGACTAGCATGCCGAGCCTGAGCCGGGGGTGCGCTGGGCTGCCCCGCGCCGCACCGCGCTGCTTGCGGGCGTGCCGCGCCGCCGCGCTGCGGCAGACGTGCGGAGCCGCACGGGCCGGGCTGGCGGCCCAGGGCGCTGACACCTGGGCGCGCGCGGGCAGGGGCGGCACTGGGTGCGCCTGGTGGTGCTGGGCCAGAGCTTCGTGATGCACCAGATCCGCAAGATGGTCGGCGCGGCGGTCGCCGTGTGCCGCGGCGCCGCGCCGCCGGGCTTCATTACGGCCGCGCTGGCCGCGCCGGCGCCCGTGCCCACGCCACTCGCGCCCGAGCTGGGCCTATTCCTGGACGAGTGCATCTTCGACAGCTACAACGCGCGCTGGGGCGCGGATGGCCGCGCGAACATCGCGCGCGCCGGCGCGCTCGGCGTCGCGGCCGAGGCCTTCAAGGCGCGTGCTCGCCGCCCCTCGGAGCAACTCTGTTGTGATGTGTGTGGGGCCACAGGGCAGCGGCCTTGCCTGCTTCATTTCACGTCAGACAGGGAGTCGGTGCCGGACCGGCAGCGCTCGAGCGGCGTGTTTGTGGGCCCTGCGCCAACCTGAGCATGCGAGGGCGCCCCCGTGTTACTTTGCAGTGCTGGTTGTCAGATTGCTGTGCAGCGCCAGCCACATCTGCTCGCGCGGCAGCCTGCAGCAAATGGCGGCCTGTCCAGTGGCGCGCCAGTAGCCTTGTCGCGAGCTCGCCCTCCCAAACCTAGGCGCATCCGACACACTGCCCCCGGCGCCCCGAACCGCGCGGCGCGCGCGCGCAGGCGACGCATGTGTACCCGCACATTGCGCGCCGCGACGCCGCCGCGGGCGTGAATGTGGCCTGGCTGCGCAGCCTGCGGCCCGGCGCGCCCGCGTGCGGCGGCGCGCCGGCGGCGGCGAGGGCGCCGCAGCGCAGCGCCGGAGCGGCGCCGCCGCCGGCGCCGGCGCAGCAGCAGCCAGGCGCTGCTGCGCCTGTGCCTGCGCAAGCGGCGGCGGCGGGCGCGGCGGCGGCGGCTGCGGCGGCTGCGGCAGCTGCTGCCCAGAGCTTGCCCGCTTCTGGAGCTGCGGAGCGTTCCGCGCCGGCGCCGCTGTCTGCGCCCGCTGCACCGCCGGTGACGACTGAGCCTTGTGCCATCCAGGCGTGTCTTTGTTGTAGCCATGCTGTGTCAGGCTGCAGCGAGCATGCTTGCGTGGGCACATTGGTGCGGCTGTGAGCTGTGCCATGGCATGGCGGTGCACCTGATGCAGGATCTCTGTCGTGCGCCTCAAGCTCGTTCAACCCACTGGTGCCTGCATTGATAGGCTGTCTTGCCCGCCTGATGTGTCCCAGAGCATGGACAACTCACACTCCATTGCCTGCGCAGGCGGCAGCAGCTGTGGACCCTGGGCGCTCCGCAGCCGAGTCTGGAGCCAGCGCGCAACCCCCAGCGGCACGGCCGTCCCCGGCACACGAAGAGCCCCGGCCCGCGGCCGGCGCCAGCGCCGCCCCCAGCAGGGGCGCCAGGCCGCTTGCAAAGCGGCCGCGCGAGCAGGCGGCAGGGCGGCGAGGGGGACGCGGCGGCAGGGCAAAGCGCGGGCGCGGGGCCTCAGGCCGCGGCGCGAGCCCCGGCCGCGGTCGCGGCGCCGCGCAGGGCCGGGGCACAGCCGCAGCCGCGGCGGCGGCGTCTGCGGCAGCGGAGTGGTCGGACTGACAAGTGGGGGCGCTCCAGGGTGAGGCCGGTCGTGCCGACCTGCGCGACCGCATGAGGGCAGCCGGAGGCCTGCCTTGCCCGGCCTGGAAGCACACTGCTGTGCGACCCGGTGCCTGAGCTGGCCGCCCAAGCAGCTCCCTGCCAGCCAGCCTTTGGACGCTCGCAGGAGTGTCAGGAGCGCATGAGTAGGATGGACACGGGCGATCGACAACAGAACGCCTGTTAAATGAACGCGTGGGGAGTATTTCACACTGTCATGCAGATCGGATTCTTCCCGGCAAACATCACAGCATCAGTACAGCCACGCGCCATATGCCGTGGCCAGGAGGCAAGGGCGTGCCTGCCCCCTGTCCGCTCGGACATACACATTCATACCAGTCCCCGTGGCCAGCATGGGTATGCAGGGCCCCAGAGCGCCTCTGCCCATCCTTGGTAGACAGATGGCACCACACACACTACCAGTATGGGCTCCCGCATGACACACATGCCGACCAGCGCATTGCCATAGACATGCAAGCGCACGGACATGTCAGGAGGGTTGCAGACCGTCCGTCCAGCCCCAAAGTGGCCAGTGCAGTGGCAATGACAGCTGCCTATCAACAAAAAACACAGGGCCAGTGCCATCGCAGTGGTGATGCAGAAAGCAGCCCCGTCCAGTACCGACTTCGTTGGAGTGCACCCCGTCACCGAGCAAGGACCATAGCTGGTTAGACATTATGACAATGAGATCAGCGCATGGTGCGCTGCGCATCCGATTATTAGTGCTGCGCAGCCTGCGCGAGCAGCCGCAATGCAGCGCCATCTAGACAACGCTCGCAGCAGCATGTAAGTATTGTAGGCGCTGCAGATCATCATACTTCAGGCCCTAAAAGAGCGCATATTACCCAACAAGCTCTTCAGCCCTTCCAAGTCTCACCAAGATATCTGTCCTCGAGCGCAGGAGGCCCTGCCGAGAAAAATGAGGAACCTGTGACCTGGATGTCATGTGGTGCATCACTGCAGCGCGGCCCTACAACGTGCTGGCACAGAGCTTTGGCGCCATGCTGCCTGCTACACTGCCCTGGCAGGGCAGCAGACCCACCAAGTCCTCGCGGCAACTGTACAGCACACCTCACAACACGCAAAACCTCCCCGCGGGACGCTCTCATGCTGGAGCTCGTCACAAAATCCAAGGCCAGCCTGCCACACCAGCGTCCCGAGCGGGGCTGCCGCGCCCCCCGCCTCACTGCAAAATCAACCGGCTTTGCCCGTCAGCCGCACTCCAAAAAAAACACAGCCTCGCCGTGTCACTTGGGCTCTGCCTTATGACGCGGGCGGCCCCGCGCCCCAGCCGGCGCTGGGCCAGCGCTGCCCTATGCGCCGGCTGGCGCTTCTTAGGCGCCCGCCTGCGCTGCCCGACCAGGGGCCTCTCTCGCTCCCCACAGCGCGCCTGGCGCGGTTGCCAGCCGCCCAGGACCAAGGCGGCGCCCTGCAACGCAACCCGGCGCCTGGCGCGCCTGCCCGCGACGCCGCCGCGCGGGGCCACGCAGCGCGGCGCCCCGCCTCACACAGCCTTCACACTGCCATGCTCGTCGGCGCCGCCGAAGGTCGGCGGCCCTGTTAGTGGGTAGATAGGCGCAGCGGCGGCCGTGTGCGCGGCGTTCGTCTCCGTCTGCGTGCTCACGTGCTCGTCCTGCAGACGCGCCAAAATGTGAGGCCCCCGCACGCTGGTCGAGCGACGCGACTTGCAACGCTGCGAAGGGACGCTTGGCACGCGTGTTGGGGCAAAGACGCTTGCTTCAGTCATCTCTGGGCATCAACGCATTGATGCATAGGTTGCTGCCTCAGTTGATCCAAGTTGGGACATGCTTTCAAACTACACCGTCTCTGCAGTGCAAGGTCATGGAGCTGCACTGATACGGGCGGACGGGTGAGCTCTGCGGGGCTGCGCCTGCTGCTTGGGGCGGAAGAACAGGATGAGGACGCCCAGCGCAAACTGGATGGCGCCCAGCACGATCATCGCCGTCTGCTTGCCGCCGTGCAGGTCGAACAGCGCGCCCGTGACGTACGGCCCTGCAGGGCAGGCACCCGTCATGTGTGATCATGCGGTGCTGCGCTGAGCGTACTGCAAGAGCCTCGCACGCGGCAACAGTGAGGCGCGCAACACTCTCACAGTGAGGGTAAGGCTGGCTTGGCTGTAATGTGGTCTTGCAGACCTTCAAGCCCTTCCGACAAAGGGCTGCGCACCGCAGAAGCCGCCCAGTGCGCCAACGCTGTTGAAAATCGCAATGCCCACGGCTGCGCCCTGGTCGGAGGAGGGCACAGGGCGGTCGTTAGTCCGCGCACGCTGCCGCGCGGCCTTGCAGGCGCGTCCTCCCAGCGCAGGGCGCCACAGGTGCACAGAGACTGCATGAGCCGATAAGTGCCTCGTAACACCTTATCATTGTGATGACTGTGATAACACCCAACCAGCAAGTAAAAGGTCGAGGCAGGATATCACAGGCGCCGCACCTCCCCGTGCAGGAAGGTCTTGGGCCAGCTCCACCTGCAGGGACGCACGCGTTTATCGATGAATGTTGCTGAAACCCTGCCATGCGCGCACTGAGCCAGCCCGCGCAGTGCGCGCTTGCCGCTGCTGACACGCACGAGAGGACCCGCCGGTGCACCGACAGAAGCAGCTGGAGCCTGTGACATACAACTTCAGCGAGCTGCGGAACCTGCAACCCTGGTTTTGAAGGTTTAGACGGGGAATGACATGCGCAGCGCTATCAACATCAATCGACATGACTCTGTAGCACGGACAGCCAGGTGTGCTGAGCCGCGGGCGCGCACATGGGCCCGTGCACTGCCCACACGCCCGTGGCAGCGATGATGAGAATGACGTAGCCGCCGATGGGGTTCACGGCCGCGGTCGCGGGCACAGCCCTGCACAGGCGCCGCATAGCCTGTAAGACTGGCCGCCACCGATCCCATACCCGCTCCACAGGTGCCCTACACCGACCCGCCATACACACGCCCCCGCTGGGTGCATGTGCAAAACACCGCCGCATCAGCAGACGGGCGGCATGCACAGAAGGCTTTCTGAAGGCTTGCAAAACACATCTGCGCAGAGCACGCTCGTGCCCTATACCCTAACCTCTTCCAGTCTCAGGCAGGGAGCGCACTCCTTCGCCGCCGGCAACTTGCCGGGAAGGTGCATCACACCCAAGCCGCTTGCTACTGGCATTGCGCCCAGCCTCGCACGCTGTGCTGCACACTGACGCTGCGGCGCAGCGCGCGAGCGCGGGGCGGGAGCGCGGCGCACATGAAGCAGGCGCCCGCGATGAACACCGGGATGGCTGTGTGGAGGTTGCGCTCGTGATACTTCTTGCTGCTCCAGGCCACGACCTGCGGCGCTCCCCTGCCGCCTCAGCGCGCGCGGCGCGCCGCACGGGACCCACCCGCGCGCGCAGCACAGGCTCGGCGCGCACGCGACAGCGGCGCCCCGCAGAGGCTGGCCCCAGGAGTCAGGCACGCGAGCGCGCCCTGGGCACAGGCGCGCGCATGCATCCCTGCGGCAGCCCAGGAGCCCGCTGCCTGACCGGGCGCCCCTTCCGCAACCCTGGGCACGCCTGCGGCGGGCCTGCGGACATGCACCCCTGTGGCGGCCCCGGGCGCGGATGCCGCGGGCGCGGGGCGCGCCATCATGACGATGCCGGTGGGCACCCACAGCACGGCCGAGATCAGCGCGATCTTGGCCGTGTGCCAGGGCTTGTCCGCGGGCGCGACCTTGGGCAGCGGCGCCCCGAACCCGTTCCCGACCAGGATCGTCTCGACCAGCAGCTGCGCGCGCGCGCGGGCAGGGTCAGTGCTGCAGGCCACAGACAAAGCCGGCGCTCAAGCACGGTGCATGCATCATCGCTCCAGCAAACCAGCAGGCCGCTCGTTGCAACCTAACATGCTGAGATGTTGCGACTGGCAGCCAAGTTTGCAAGTGACATGTTGCATGGTGCATGCTACCTAATATGCGGAGATGTTGCCAATGGCACCCATGTATGTTCATGGCACCCAAGTACAGCACCCAACTATGGCTGTGTGCAAACAGACTAAAGCTGGAGGGGCTTACAGGGTTGAAGTACACCACCGCCGTGATGCTCCACTGCACCAGCGCGTAGCAGACGCTCAGGTACCAGAGCTCCCACTTGACCATGCAGCCCTGCGCACCGGCGTCGCCGCCTGGCATCCTGGCGCCGGGCGTGCGCAGAGTGCCACGCCATGCATTTTGTCGGTCACCACAGCAGGACCGATCCCCCTGCAGCCTTGGTCCGTGCTTGGGCTGCATCCGGGGCGCACTCGTGCGTCGTGCATCAGACACACCAAAGCACTGGCACGCGCACTGCTGAAGTGGATGCCAACAGAGTCCCCCGACAACACAGTCCGCCCGCATCACGCTCACTACGCACGGGACGCCGGCGGGAAGCGCGCGCCGCTCGCCGAAGCGCGCGCGGGGCGCGGGGCGGCACGCACCCACCACTTGCCGGCGCGCGCGTCGCGCGCGTGCGCCTTGGCGTCAAGCGTGTCCTGGCGGTTCTGCAGCCACACGCGCTCGTCCGCGTTCAGGCAGCGCGCCGTCGCCGGCTTGCGCGGCAGCAGGGCCTGCGAGGCCCCATCGCGTCAGGCGGTGCGCGCTGCGCTGCACACGCTTCGGCCGTGCGGGAGCGCGGTGTACCAACGACGTGCGCAGGCGCGGCAGAGCGGTTGCGCAGGGCTTCACGGGCAGGGTCTTACCAGGATGACAAAGGCGTACGCGACCGTCAGGCAGCCCTCCACTGCGCCGCGGCGACACACCTCAGCCCCAACCCTCGGCAGACGCTGCGGACAGCAGATCAGGCACGCGGGGCGGGCAGCACAGCCGCTTCACAAGTCTGGGGAGGCGGCAGCCCTGCTGCCCAGCTTCGCACGGCACTGCCTGTGCGCCAGGACAGCCCGGCTGCTCGCGACGCCGAGCGCCCCGGCGCACCGATGAAGATCCACTGCCACCCGCGCAGCCCGCCCTTCCCGTTCAGGTACAGCAGCCCCGCCGCCAGCGGCGCGCCGATGATCTGCAGCCGGCACCCGGCGAGCGGGAGGTGTCAGCTGCCAAAATGTAATTGCACAACAACAGGCCGCCACCTCTGCCGGGCGCTTTGCACGCAACAAAGCTGCCCTCCTTGCGCAAGCACTGTGGGTTGGAAGCGGCGGGGGGGCGCACGTTGCTGAGCGCGGTGCTGGAGGACACGCACGCGTACGCAAAGCCCAGCTGCGCGGCGCGCGCCGCCGGCCTCAGCGTCACAACGCTGTCTCTGTCACGCTAGCCATCAACGACAGGTCGCCAAGACAGCGCTGCCCGCCATGCCTCGCTCGAGCTGCTGGGCTTGCATGCGCAAGCCGCAGGCAGGGGGTGCAGGCAGCCGCGCGGCGGCGGGGCCGCGCGCGGGCGCGCCTCGAGCGACGTGAAGAAGACCGACAGCTCGTACCAGCAGCCGGGGAAGCAGCCCGCCTCAAACACGCCTGCGGAGCAGGACCGGCGCGGCGTGAGCGCCGCTGCTTGGCAGCGGTGGAGAGTTTCAGCAGGCTGGGGTCGAGCGGCCGCGCCGCACCGAGCAGGAAGCGCACGCCGATGTATGTGTTCCGGCTGTTCATTGCGGAGCTGCACGCTGCCACAGTGCCCCTGCGCTCGCAAAGGGAGGTTGAGCAGGGCCGCACGCAAGAGCCCCTCAGCTTTCAGCGCGGGCGACGCGCGGCGCAGGCGGCGCGCCGCGCGCGCGGGCGCACCAGCAGAAGATGAGGAAGGCCAGCCAGACTGGGGCGCCCAGGCGCGTGATGGCCAGCTGGCTCGGGATTTGCGCGGCGCAGTATCCGATGTAGAAGATGCCGGCGCCCAGGCCATAGTCCTGAGACACCGTGCCGTGTCAGCGCCTGCCCCAACCCGACCTCATGAGGCCGGGCGCCGGCGGCGGCCCAGCGGGCGCGCACCTTGGTCGACAGGTGCAGGTCGTCCACGAACTGCAGGGCGGCGAAGGCGACGTTGCTGCGGGGCGCGGGCACGCGATATCGTCACGACTCATCACGCGCACCATGCTACTGCGAGCTCAGCCGCGGCCAGGGCGTGCACCTCCGGTCTATGTACGTGAGCGTGGCGAGGAAGAATAGCAGCGGGATGACGCCTGCGCGTGTGACCTCAGTCGGCAGTCATGCATTGGCACGACTCACAGAGCATCGACCCCACTACTGCTGTGCCGAGCGCACCGATGTACGCCTTCTGAATGAGCTTGTCTACATTGACGGGACCAGCCTGCGCCCGCGCGAGCTGGCGCTCAGCTCCTGCAACGGGCGCGCTCGGTAGCAAGCAGCGACACGGACAGCCTGCACGGGCGCGCACGCCCTGTACCGCAAGTGCGCCCTTGCCCTCGCCTACAGCCATGGTACCCCGCAGTGGCCGAAAAATGTAACTGATGCGCGCTGCAGCACCTGAGACTCAGGCCCTGCCTGGCAGTCTACCAGCCTCCCTGCGCACGCACCTCTATAAACGCGCTGCGCGCCTGTCCTAAGTGCCCTATGTGCGTGATCTACATGCAAGCACAGGATCGCCTCGATTCGGTTTCGTCAGGGCAGCCTGCTAGGGCAGTTTAACCTAACACGCCTCGTTTAGTCAAGCCGTGAAGCCTTTGTTGGACAACCCAAAGAACGCCTGATCCGCAGCAGGGGGGTTGGTTACCTGTGCAGCTGATGCAGCGGTGCCTCTGGTCGCCGCCCGGCATCTCTTGTCCCTCTCGCGCGGCTCCCGTCAATGTCCCTCGCGCCTGACGCGCCCCTCGCTGCACTCAATGCTGCGCAGCGGTGCGTGGGCAGTGCCGCTGCCGTGCGATGCGCCAGTGCTGGTCGCGTGGACGCGCTTCACTGACCGCGCGCACGCCGCGGCGTGCGCGCTGCCCGGCGTGACCTGCGCGACGCCGGCGACGGCCGCGGACCTTTGCAGAGAGTGGACGCCGCTGGCGATAGGCACCAGCGTGCTCACCGTGCTGGTCGTGCTCGCATGCGCGGTCATCAGCGCGCTCCGCCCGCTGCGCTGGTGCGCCCTCGTCCTCCGCAGCGCAGTGCTCACTGTCTTGCTCATATGCTCTGCTAGGACTCCAAAAGAGACAGCCCGAGCAGCAGGCGGTATGCAGCTGCTGGCGCGCCTGGAAGTCGCCTGCCCGCTTGGAAGGCGCCTGCCTGCCTGCACCCACGGCGGCCTGCGGGCGCAGGTGGCGCATCGGCCACCGCCGCAGCGCAAACGTGGCGGAGGCGGCCGCGCAGCTGGCGGAGCTGCGCCGTGCGCGCCCGGACCAGTACCCGCAGACCGCGCACGAGTGGGCGCCGCTGCCGCCGCGCGAGGAGCTCGCGCCGCCGCTGCTGTGCGCCGTGTGCTTCCGGCGCACGCGCCTCGGCAGCGACCTCAAGGTCCGCCTGTAGGCTTTGCTGCAGCAGGGCCCGCACCCTCTCCGTGCCAGGCATGGTAAGGCAAGTCTTAGTGGTGCGACTGCCGCGCGGACCGCTCCTCACACGCTGCCCCTCTGGTTGCGGCCCGTGCGCAGACTGCCGGCCCCGCGCCGCAACGCGCGGGGGTGCACGCGCAGGCGTGCGAGGTGTGCGGCGAGGTGGTGCACGACGGCTGCGCGCGCAAGGCGCTGCCGGACTGCCGGCCCGTGGCGGCCGCCGCGGCCGCGCCGGCGCACCACTGGCTGCCGGCCGGGGTCGTGCACTACGAGAGCGACGTGCGGCCCACCTCCCCTTGCGCCGGCGCACGCGCGGGGTCGTGCACCATGCGTCACATGCAAGCCAGGCTGAGGGCGAGACTGCGGCGGAACATGGCGGACCGCGGCGTGGGCGCCGAGCGCTCTCAGCGGCAGTGTCAGTGAGGTTTTTCCCTGTGTCGTGCGCTTGACGCGGCACCTTTCGGTCGCGCGGCTGGGCCGTCGTGTGTCGTTGCCTGTGTCAATGCAGGCGTTGGTCCCGGACATCAAGTGAGCGCCCTGGACGCAGCCCTGGCGGAAACACGTGGCCGGGCCGTCGTGCCGGGGCCATCTGTGCGCATGCATGCGCGGGCCCCTGCCGCGGGCGCCCCGTCAGCGCCGGCACCGCCGGCGCCCACACGCAGGAGGAGGCCGGCCTGCCGCGCGCTGCGTCCACGTGCCTTTACTGTGCCTGTACCCTAAACCTATCCCCTAACCCGCGCGCAGGAGGAGGCCGGCCCGCCGCGCGGCGCGTCCACGTGCCTGTACTGCCGCGCGCCGTGCGATGCGGACCTGTTTGCGCGCGAGCCCGTGTGGGAGTGCGCCGGCTGCGGCGACGCCGCCGCGCACGTTCAGTGCTTCCACGCCGCGCACGCAGCGCCGGCGGCCGCCGACGGGTGCGCGCGCGCCGCGTCCGTCTCTGCATCCCCCGAGCCGGCGACAGGGCTGCGCACGCCGGCCTGCATAGCGCGCGCCGAGCGCGGGCGGTCGCGGACGCTTGGGCGTGCGGCGGCGCCTCACATCCAGCATGCCGTTGTTGTGTGCGCCCAGCATGCAAGCGTGGGTGCGCTTTGCGGCGCTGAAGCCGCTGCTGGCGCGGCGCAGGGAGGAGGGCGACGGTCATGACAGCGCCGGCCCGCAAGGGGCCGCCGCACAGCGCACTGATACCGACGGGAAGGACTCAGGTAGGCACGCTCATTCCGCATCGGCCTGGCCTGCAGCGCGCAACGCGTCTCATGGAGCCAAGCGGTGTCATGGGCAGGCGGCGTGCCTGTGCTTGTGTGAGTGCCCACGCCCAGCTCCAGAAGCTGCAGAAGCAGAAACCGTGCAGCACCGTCGACCATGCTTGCTTGTGCCAAGCTGCATGCTGGGCAGCGCGCTGCGCAGGGCCTGCACCCAGCCGTGCTTGGTGCGCGGGGTGCCAGACTGTAAGCTCGCGCTCTGGTTTGTGCAGGGCATGAGGCCAGCCGGTCGCAGCCGCGCAAGCCCCCGCGCCACAAGCGCTCGGCCAGCCTGGGCTCACTGCTGGGCGCGCTGGGCATGGCGGGCGGCGACGACGGCGACGGCGCCGGCGACGGCCGGCGCGGCCCACGGCGGCGGCGGCTCGCGCCAGATGTGGACGTGCAGGAAGCCGACGTGTGCCGCTTCGGCGCGCACGGGCATGCCCTCCGCGCTCGCCCTGGCAGCCTGTGGTAGGTGCAGGGGCGGGGCATTGCCGGCAGCAGGGGCCGGCTGCACCAGCGCGCGTCCGCACGGGTGTGCGCGCGTGCGCGGGGGTGTGGTCGCAAGCGGGGTGTAGTCACCGCTCGCCAGGGGAAGGGTTTATGCCGTGCGACTGGAGGCCGACAAGTAGGTTCGCCCTTCTGGCCGCGCCGCGGTTGGAGCACCACGCCCTGCGGCACTGAACCGCACTGCGCGCGGTGCGTTGCACGGTGTGCACCGCTCACCCGCGGACCGCGCCGCCGACACACGCAGCTTGCGCAGGCGCCTGGTGCTGCCGCCGTCCGCGGTGGCGCCGCGCGGCGGCGAGGAGGAGGCCACGACGCCGCACGGCGGCAGCTGGACCGCGCGCGCGGCCGCCTTCCTGCGCCAGGAGGGGGCGTTCCTGTCGTCCGAGGCGCTCGGCCGGCGCCTGCCGCGCATGGGCGGCAAGGCGGCCGACGCAAAGGCTGCCGACGCCGGCGCGCCGGACGCCGCGCCGCCCGGCGCGGGCCTCATGAGACGGGCGCGGGAGGCGGCGCGTTCGGTGGCGGGCGCGCGCGGCGGCTCGCCCGCGCGGCGGCAGCGGCGCCGCGGCGGCGGAGGCGGCGGCGGCAGCCCCAGGCACTCGCCCCAGCGGCGCGCGCGCGAGCGCGCGGAGGGCGCACCAGCCGCCCCCGGCGGTGCGGAGCCCGGCCAGCCCGGCTGCGCGCCGAGCGCCGACGACGCCGTCGCTGAGCCCGAGACCCGCGACGCCCCGACCGGTCCCAGCAACGGCGTGCACCACCCGGGCGCGGACGCGCAAGACGCGGCGCCTTCGCGCGACGGGGACGCAGCGCCCGACGGCGCCGGCGGCGATGGCGGCCAGGGCGGGTCGCCGCCGCGCGGCGGCGCGCAGGAGGCGTGGCGGCGGCTGCAGGTCAAGGTGGGCGGCGCGGCGCGCGGGCACGGCGGCGCGCTCAAGAGCTGGACGCCCGCCTCCTGGTGGCGCGGCGCCGCGCCGTCCGCCTGGCAGGCGCGTACAGCGTCCGCCTGGCAGCGTGTCCTCCAGCAGTAGCCTATGGTCTTGTAGATTATGAGGGTGGCGCATGCCCAGCGCCCTCGCGGAGAAGCTGCCGCTGTGAATGCGGGCCACGAGCGCCCTCAAAATGCCCCCGCGGTCTGCCTATGGAGAGGACAAGCAGGCTCTGACGAAGCGGACATCAGTTGCGTCAAATTGCAGGCGCCGGTCTGCTGCCAAGCCCAGCAGAGCTGCGCGCGGCTCAGACGCGAGCGCTGACGCCCTGGGGCCGCTGCGCAGGAGTATGAGATCCGCACCGACCGCCTGCTGCCCGGCAGCTCGCCCCTGCTGGTGCGCGGGCATGGTCGTGCCCACACTCTTGCTGCTCATGACATCAGCATTGCAGCGTGCGTTGTCTGCGCCACCGTGCACGGCGTCGAAGCGCTCGGCAGGTGTCTGCGTGCAGTGACTCTGCTATGGTGCATTGACCAGTCCGTAGTGCAGCGCTTTTTGGGCAGCTGCCACTGTACAACGGCAAAGCGGTTTCTGCCTCTCGAAGCAGCTCCTGAGATTATGCGGGGAATGCTGGTTTGCTCGTGCTCAAGTGCGCGCCGCGCGCGCGCTCACAGCCCATGCATGCGGCGCAGGTGTTTGTCAACACCAAGAGCGGTCCGCAGGCGGGCGCGCAGCTGCGCCGCCGCTTCCTGCGCCTGCTCAACCCGCTGCAGGCGCGCCCGGCACAGCCGTGCACCCCAGAGCGTATGCACTGCGGCCTGCCACAGGCGCCATGTCCCCGCCGTCTGCTGCTACACTGCGCTGCAGACCCGGGCTGGCCCGCTGCCGTGTCGATTCATTGCATCACCGCCGGGAGCGGTGCCGCGGCCGTTCGCCCGCCCTGCAGCGGCGCGCGCTCGCATGCGCACCAGTCCGCGCGTGCGCCACTTCCCCGGCACCGAGGCGCTCAGCTGAGAGACAGTTACAAGAGGAGGCGGCTAGGGTTAGGTTAAACCTACACCCGCGCCTGTTCAGGTGGTGGAGCTGCCGCGCGAGAAGCCCGAGGCGCCGCTGCGGCTGTTTGCGGGCGTGCCTGGGCTGCGCGTGGTCGCCATTGGCGGCGACGGCACCGTCGCGTGGCTGCTGGGCTGCCTGGAGGACCTGGGCCGCGAGCGCGCGGCGGCGGGGCTGCCCTGGCGCGCGCCGCCGGTGGGCATGCTGCCGCTGGGCACCGGTGCGCCCCTCTGGGCGACCCCAGTGGTACAGTCGCGTCGCATGGGGTTGGGAAGGGG
>JAABUV010001827.1_pt1 | contig 30186 bp, 29 predicted proteins | sample 5559971 | NCBI WGS metagenome assembly JAABUV01 (sample SAMN10711881, study PRJNA513362) | rock metagenome | isolation source: Antarctica rocks | place: Antarctica: Victoria Land, Knobhead nord | collected 2015-12-19
TGAGTGGGCAATGGAAAACACGTGCTTCACCCAAGTCACTGCCGTCGGTGACTTCATAGCTAGTGATGCCGTCCTTACTACCTTCGACATCAAGCTCTCTTGCAGTGCTCTCAGTATTGCACACTAGAAGTACGCCGTGCTCTTGCCACCCCTTGTTGAGAACAATTAATACTGACAAAAAAGTGGGTCTGAGCTGAAAGGGCCTATCTCGTCGTACTCCATCCGGCTTCACATGAAACGAAGCATAAAGTTCCCGATCCGGCACGTCGGCTTCTAGTCTCTGCAGTCGCCTGCAAAGCGATCGATGAAAGCGTAATATCTCCTCGAGTTTGCTTACTTCACGCTTAAACTGCATGAATTTCCCAAAGAAACTCCCATCCGAAATGTTCTTATCTCGAGCACGATGCGGAAACCATTCCTGATAGACCTGGCTCAGCAGATCGAAAGAATCTTGCCCTGTCAAACCAGCATTACCGTATATGACGCAGTCTTTCCAGCAGAACGCTCGGCAGTCATCGGGATTCAGGTCTGACAGAGATCGAACGGTATGTCGGTTGTTGTAGCCACGAAACTCGAGCAGGCGCTCCGAGTCTGTGGCCGCAGGGTTGATGTAGAGGGGAATGTGGAATTGTTTGCGTTGTGGTTCGTAGTGTAATTCCAAGTCATCGTGAGAGCAGCGATGTTCTTGGTCCATGATGTGTGTTTCGACTTGCGAAGTGTGAGAGAGAAAGGAAAACAGCATGGAGAATGATCGAAGCCGGAAGATAGATACAGTAAAGCATTCAAATAAGAAACCAAGCTCTAATCATCAACTCTTCTTCACATCAGTACTATAGAGCGTTTAGAACTACACATCATCGCTTACAAGTAGAAGAATTGAAGGAGCTGACTGAGTCTAGACAGCAGTGTTTGCTCAACCCTACTTGAAACAATGACGTTATGACACTTTTACCCAGACTTCAAGAGAAACATGTCCTGCGTTTGAGATTTCGTGCTCGAGCCCTGAGACCCTCGCTAATGCTTGTACTACGTAGTCGATGTTGAGGTATGAGGGTCAGAAGAAGAGCATACCTTAGACATGTGTATATATTAGTTGAACTATTCTAGAAATTAGAAACTACGAAGGGAGAAAGAAGGTGAAAACTCTGAACCTCACTAGCGTCAGCCCTATACTCTAGGGCTCGAAGCGAAGATTACTAATCACAGAGGTAACAGTACGAGTACTGTTGCCTCAGTTCTCAGACGTGTCAACGTCGCTAAGTCTCTTCGAATTAGCGTTCTGCTGACTTCGCAGCATACGAACGACACGTCTGAATGCAAATCTCTGTAAGATAGATTGATCTGCGTTAATTTGATGACAGCTCGCACAACTTGTCTCGTTAACTTTTGCAAGTCACAACATTCTTGTTTGTGACGTGATCATCAATGCACAACATGTAAATCATAATGTATGTGAACTTGCAATAGTACTTTCACATATGCTTTATCTGATGCGTCTAATTTAAGTATCAATAAAATTCTGCAAGATCAATAAGTTGCATCATTGCATTATTAAGTTGACTGCGTGTGATAATTCAAGTAGTTGAACAGCATGATCAAGAATATGCTAGCTTCAATTTTTTGCTTTTGTTATCAGATATTTTATGATCATATCATCAACTGAACTTAGTTGAACTTGTATCATATTGTGTGATGAAGATTTGATTCAAACATTCTTTTTGATGATCAAGAAAGTGCGTTAAGTTAAAGTTAAACTGATCACGTCAAGTTGAATCATCGAGATCGAGTTGAATTTTCAACTCATCAAGACTCAATTCAAGTCAAAATTCTTGACTTAAGTATTTGAGTTAAGTTGAAATGTTCAACTTAAGTATTCAAGTTGAGTCAGAGAATTGAAATTGAATATTGACTTGAAATTTTCAACTCGACTCATTAAGACATGAAAATAAATAGATAAATATTTTATTATGACTCTCTATTATAACTTTCTATCATGACTCTCTATTAAATAATCTTCATAGTTTCTCATCATGACTCTTTATCATAACTTTCTATCATAGCTCTTTATCAAAGCTCTCTATCAAACAATCTTCATGTTTCTCTTCATGTTTCTCTTCATGTTTCTCTTCATGTTTTTCTTCATGTTTTTCTTCATATTTCTCTTTATGACTTTCTTCATGTTTTTCTTCATGTTTCTCTTCATGTTTCTCTTTATGACTTTCTATTAAAAAGATAATGCAAAGATGAAAAATCGAAAAAATTTCTATATTTAACTTTCTTGATATCATATTCAATTGCTTGATGAGTCAAGTTGAGTCAGCGAGTTCTGACTTGACTCAAGATTGATATCAAGTCAAATTATGAGATTCAACTTAAGTATTTGAGTTGAGTCAGAAGATTCAACTCAAGTACTTGAATTGAATCAGAATGTAAAGATGAAAACTCAACTCAATGATCAATTTAGTTGAAGCAGTCAACTGAAAAATGACTGACTATGATCAAATCATGCAAGTCAATCTTTGATAAATACATGCATCAAACAATTGAAAATTGATTTCAATTAATGTCAAGAACTCAACAGATTAACACTCTTTATTTGCTGTTGAAGAATAAAAAGAATGTAATTCTCATCATCAGAATTGAATTTGAAAAAAACATCATTTTTCAAATTGCATTCTTGATGTTCATTTCTGCTAAAACAACATTAATCATCATGTCATTGAATGCTTTGAAGAATGAGCAATGCAAAAAGCTAAAAGATATTAATGATTGTAAATTCTTTGTATTGAATGAAGATAGTTACAGCAGTTTCAATATTGCATTAATTCATTAAAAAAGTTTCACTCATTGTAAATCTTCAGTTTAAGTTAAAATTCTTCAAAAGATGTTAATGAATCAATGTTCATAAGTTTAAAAATTGCAATATTCAAATTCTTCAATGATGAGATTTTAAAACATGTCAGTTTTTTCACAAATTTATATCTATTGACTATTAATGAAATGCACTTGATATCGAAGTGAAGTACATTTTGTTCAAAGTACTTTGATCTTGAAGTGTTTCATGCAAAACTGTTTGCAAAACTTTCTCTTTTAAGCATCTTTGCAATTATCAATGCAAAAACACTAATCATTGTAAAAGATTGATGCAATTTTAGTTCAGATATCAAAATCATTAAAACTGCATTAAATCATTTTGAAATATATATTCAGATTAACTCACTTCAAATGTTTGCAATCAATATGCTTGATCTGCAGCATATTTTATCTGTGCAAGTGAATGATTCATTAAATATTTTTAAGATTATTATTTTTATGAATTTCATAAAGATCATCAATAATGTCTGCACATTAATGCATTGCTGAATGAATCAACTGTTATATTCTCATGACTTTAAGAACTGAGTGACATCTTTTTTTTCAACATGATCTCAATTAATAAGACTAAAATTGCAATCTTTTTTAAAAAATCATTGATTGAAAACACAACATCTTGAATTTTAATTGCAACAAATGTTTATGAGCTTAACGTTGATAATTTTGATGTAGCAAGAGTTTTGCAATGATTGCTATCAAGTAGTATGTCAAAGCTGTATCAACATCTGAGTTAAGACATATATTGTGATAATAATCAGATAAATTTTACACTTTTACACTCTTCTTGATGTATAAAGTTCAGAAGTGAAAAAAAGATGAATAATCAAGACAATACAGATTAGAAAGAAACAGAAATGAGATTTAAAAAAAAGAACATGACTTGCATTGATTTAAATTGATGTCGTGATATGAAAGTTAAGCTTTAAGAATTATTGAATGCTTTGACAAGTGATGATTGCATTCACAATGTGAAACTAAACTTCTTTCAAGATGAAGTTTATTAAACTTTAATTTATATAAAGCTCAAATCTTGTTGTTTTAATTATGATTTAAATTCTCAAATCTTCATTGCAAGTCACGACAAGCTGATTAAAGATTCAAAGAAAGACTCACTTCATCATTCATGATTATGTCATCAGCTTTAAGAATGATGAGCAGAAAAGACTCTCAGAATGTTTCTCATTAATTATATGAATCATTGTTTATTGTTGATAATGTTCAATAGTATATTAAAGTCTTTAACAAATTGAGCTGAATATATTCATGATGAATTGAGTCTGCAACGCTGAGTTGAAGATGAGTGAAGTAATCTTTAAATATATCATCTTGAAATTATAATCATATTGAAACGAAATCACAGCATAAGTTCTGATGCAAGCGAGATTTTTAATGAGTGAAGATGAGTCAATAATATATAAAGAAATAAAATCTCAGATTTGAATGCAAATGATGCTTTGATGAATTTCAATAATTAAAGAAACAGTTAACTCATTTCTTGTGAATATAATAAGTTGATTGAAGATGCAGCAGACACAATGAATGACTCATGAAAGTGAGTCAAGATGAGAAAGTCATCGATGAAAAGTATGAAGCTTAAAGAAAAGATTCAGTCTTTGATGCTGAATGAATCACATGATAAAGCATTGCAATCAATCAGCTCTAAGCAGACATTAATGAAGAATGAGCAAAAGCTTGAAACTGATGTAAGTAATTCAACAGATACATGATAGTCTTGTGAAACACTTTAAGAGATAGAAATTAATAGTATGATGAACAATTCAAGAAAACTTTTGTTGTCAGAAATGACAAAGCAAAAAAGAAAGTTTTCAACTAAATATGAAAGTTAAAATTGTATGATGTCAATTTGTTGATTTCAAACACGAAAATTTTAATCAATAAATAAGTAATCACATATCTTAAGAAGATTTATCAAAATAGTGAAACTATCTGACATGTTGATAATTGAGTCAATGAAATTAATAGCTGCTTCTGCATCATTATTAATGATATTGAAAGATATGACTTTCACATCATGCTGCTGATTGTACTTCAAGATGTTTTCATCAAGTCTTTCAAATCTTGTGATATAAAAATTAATAGTTGAGTGAAGTGAAAATTTATCTTGACTTGATCTGCGTAGCGACGTGAAAGTTAAATTGAGCATCATACTTCATATGTCTTCAATTGCGAATTTTGATGCATGTTTCTCTGCTTACAATCTTTCAAAGTAAGATTTCATCACGCTCTTGAGTTTCAATAAATAAAATTCATTCAAAGTTCAATTTTCAAGCATTTAATCACTGTTTTTTATAAAATTAAATTGCTTACGCTGAAACATCTTCAGATTGTTATTCAATAATTCAAGAAGTTGATTCAGTTTAAAATTGAAATCTTTAATGCTTTGTAAATTCATTAAAATGTTGATCAGCATGCACTTTTGAAGTCATGTTATCACGATCATTGAATCATTTAAGTGAAGAATATAAAATAAAGTTTGCTCATATTTGAATGTTTCAGCAGTCTTTGTCTGAAACATGACAGTTGTATAACGCAGCATGTAACAAAGAAGATTAATATTTGCATACTTAATTACATATTAAAGAGTTAAGTATGTTTCAACATGAGCACAGTAATTCTGATGATTGTTGAAATGTTCATCATATGCTGATGATTCAATAACAACTTTAGTCATGAGTGAAAATCAATGAATTTTATCAGATATTGAATTTAATACTTGAAGTCAAGAGAATTGATAACAAGATTCATCTGTACATGATGTTGACTACGAATCTTTTGATTCTATTCTGTGTTCAAATAAAAGTCAGAAGAGTCAAGAAATTTCAATTCAACGCAGTTCAAATGATGTTAAAACATTGCGTGATCAGAAAAGTCATCATGCAGAGTTTTCATTCATGCAACAACATCTCTTCTAACAGTCACAATTAATCTATGAAGAAGATTAATGACATGTCAATGTCAGTAAGAGATGAGAAGATACTACTAGTGAAAAAGACAATTCAGATGAAGAGTTTACAAATTATGATTACAAGTAATCAAAGAATTTGCAACTCGTTGACTGCGTTGATATCAAAACATCTTTATTACATTGACAGTATCATCAAGTAATTGATGAAAAAATATCAGATAAAATAGTCATCTCAAGTATTAAGAGTCATGACTACAGTGCTTGAAGAAGTAGTGACTAGTTGATCACGCTGATATATTGAAAGAGCTTGAACTCATCTTCTTTACTTGATATCAAGTCATTCATTTATTCACATGAAAAATTGAGAGCTCAAGAAAATGATCAGAATGCGTTCTCTTTCATTGATCAAAATTCATTATCAAACGATTGTGATTGCACATTTATACTAACAATTCATTCAACGTTTACATGACATAAGTCAAATCAAGAGAAGAAAAGAATTACTCAATACAATCACACTTTATCTTCTCATTGTGTGCATCTCTCTTTCATCACATATTTCTCTGCTCAATGAATGACAATCATTGAGTAAGAGAACACAGCTCTATGTATGTTACAATCATGAGCATCATGAATGCAAAGAAAACATCTTTTATCTTTGAATCGAGAATTAAATTGAAACATCATTGTATAGAATATCATCAATGAAGAGCAGAGCAAAGATGATGTGTCATAATCAAACAGCACAGATGCTCTCATCAAGAGTTTACTTGAGCATCACATGCTGAATAGAAGCTATAGATTCATTACTTGATAGCACAGTGTCAATCTTATTGTTTCAACTGCGCAAAGCAGTTGTATAGATGATAAGTGATTTTCTTTCTCAGAGAGTTTTGTTTACTCAATATAAATAGCATAGAGTTTCTCATAAGTCAAGTTTAAATCAATGTCACAAGAATGTATGAATTACAATCATAATCATTTAAAGTCAAGAATTAAACTTATTCATTATTTATATTGAAAGTCAAAGCAAAGTTTCTTCAATTCTTCAATAATTAAGCTTTTCATGTTATAAGTATCTGACTCACATACTCATTATTTGAGCTTAATAACTATGAATAATTAATTCTTTAAAAGTCTGAAAATCATTCAATTGAATGATATAAAAATAATAAGTTTGAGAATATTCAAAAACATTTTAGAAAAACGAATTACTTAAACTATTTAAAGACAGAGCACATCATCAACATGATGCTTACGCTTCATTCTGATCATCAAGAACAGATGAGAAGTATCATTGATGTGATGTTGATGAGTGAATGAGAAGTGATTATTACTATCTCGCAGAAGAATTCAGTCAAGACAAAAGATATACAGAAGAAATTACACAAGCTGCAAGTACTTTATGAGCTCAACGAACGTAGAAACAACAAGCTGATGCTCTGAGAAGAGATGAAAAGTTTGACAAAGATGATAGAAAAGCTGATGCATCAACGCGTCATTGTGTTAACTGTCAATCAGCGCATGAAGAGTCAGCTGAAGAGATTGAAAAAGATAACGAGCAAACTTGAAAAAAAGTTCATGAAGAAAAGAGAATATGTTGACAGCTGAGCAAAGAGAGCGAGCGTGAAGTTAACGACATTATTTGAAAGTCATCTTGTATTCAACGTCAACATATCATCATCAGTGCAAAATCATTGTGAGAAATTTGAACTAAAGATCTTCATCAAAGAGAAAGAAGAAATAAAGAGAATCATGATGATAACAACGAAAAACATAGTGAAATGAATGAGAAAGATTAATGTCAATGAGACGTTGTTGACGCGCAAGAACATAGAGATGATGAAGAAATAATTAAAATTGTTGATATTTCAAGTCAAGATGAAAAGCAGCAAGAAAACATTGAAGAAAAATGATTTTTGAATCAAAGAGATATCGTTGAATGCATGTCTGCATGAAGTCAGTTTTGAAGTAGTGATACATGAGATTAAAGTTGAAGAAATGTTTAAGAACATAAAGAAGAAAGAGATGAAAGCACTCATCAAGATCAACAAAAACATACATTCAGAAATGATGATCAAGAAGATTGAGTGACTCACAAAGAAGAATGAGCAGAAGAGATACATCTTGCTGATGATACACGTAGTCAGTGCTGAGATGATGAACAAGCTGATCAATAAGAAAGTATATCATGAGATCAACATAAAGATCACACAGTTCTACGACTTGAGCTGCAGAGTGCATCAATGTCTAAAGTGTCAAAAATATGATCACAAAATGTATGAATGCAAAAACAAGCAAAAATGCATTTACTGCATGCTGAATCATCACTTGAAGCACTGTTTTCACAAACAGACTTAAAACATGTGAAAATGTAAAGCATGTTGAGACACACATAAAGTCTTTGACTCTCAATGTCATAAATGACAAGCTGAAAAAGAAAGAATAAAGAGAGTCACAAAACACAGATCTCTATATCATGTCATACAAAAGCAGAAAGAACACAAAACAGCAATGTTAAAAACATTCACAGAAACATCTATCAGTCTGAAATTGTTGATAAACAACGACTTGAAGAGAAAGCAGAGACGCTCAATGAATGAAAGTCATCTGCTCAGCGTAATCATCACATCAGAAAACATTATACTGAATCACTTGATCAAGAAGTCAAGATCAAATAAATTGAAGTCAACATCAATCACATTATTATCAATGTTATCTTCTGTTGAAAATCTTACAAATGAAGTAAGTGCTTTTCAAACACTCAAGAGAATATTAAACAGTCTGAAATGTAAATTTTAATGTCTCAGCAAAAGAAGCTTTGAATACTACAGTACAACGTTCACAAGTTCAGAAACAAGATGATAATAATGTTACTACATAAGAAAAAGATAAAGAACTATGACATTCTGATTCTTCAAGAACTCTGATGATTTGATGACATTTTCAGAGCATACTGCTCAGCAATTGTCAACTTTACGCTGAAGAATAATGAAGATAGAATCTGTTTCTACATAAACAAGAAAATCGACAGCAACATCTGATACTCAACATGACACTTTAAAGATGTAAACACAATTATGTTATAAACATTAACAGATGATGCACAGACGACTCAGAAAATTATACACATTCATGAAGCATACAATTTGTCACTCAGAGATCATGAAATCATTCATGAAAAAGAAAATCTTTCAGACATTGAAAAGACGCTGCACATGTCGAGAGAAAGCATTCTTGTAGAAGACTTCAATTTGCATCACTTCACATGAGAAGAATCATTCTACTCAAGACAACATTTATTGTTGAATGAGTTAATTGAAATGATCACAAACATCAATGCATCACTAGCATTATCTTAAGACATAATTACGAGAAATTATCAAGAATCTCAAATGACAATAAATTTAATCTTCACGACAGAAAACATCACAAACAGATTGATAAAATGTAAAATCAATGAAGAAATGAAAAACTTTTCAGATCATTTATTGATACAGACAGTAATAAATCTTAGAGTCTGCAAAGAGTCAGCGCAAAGATCACGTTGCAACTGAAAGATAATGAATGAAGAGAAATTCATTAATACTCTGAGAGAACAGATATCAGAATCACTGTCAAATCAAAAAATGAAGCATCAGTGCATAAATGAATACATGAAGCAACTGCTGAATGCACTGAGAAAGATCATCGAGATTTTCATTCTTTGAGCGAGATCACATGAAATGATCAAAGCAGAATGAACGAAGAAGTGTACAAAAATCATCAAGAGCATGCAATGAATGAGAAAAGATTGTCAAATCATCAATGATTGAATAGAGTTCATTCAAGCATGTGATAAAAAGAGCAAGATTATCAGAAAACAGAAGCGCAATGAATATTGAAAGATCATGCAGAATGTCGAGCAATTCTCAAGAAAACTGTTTCAAATTCTAAAATGAGCAAGAAATGCAATCACAGACACACTCACTTAAGTAACAATTCTCTCACTGACAAAGTCAGAATGTTTTGACATCATCATAACAACACAGAATAAAGTGAAGATGATGTTTCAAACTCACTTTTCATCATCTTCAGAGATTTTTATGCTGAACACAATAAACTTCAAGTACTCGCTCTTGACTGAAGATGATGCTTCATTGACACATCATGAAATTAAGAAAGTCATCTACAAAGCGACATCTGACAAAATGTCAAAACACACAAGATACATAAATAAAATAATGTGCAGACTCGTTGACAACACATCAGAATAAATATGCTCTCTCTTTGAAAAATGTTTACAAAAGAGAATATAATTAACTCAGTTTAAAAGCGCAGTCACAATAGTGATGTGAAAGTCAGACAAGAAAGATTACTTCAATGCAAAAATATATAAATTAATTGTGCTATTTAATACATTGAGCAAAATATTGAAGTTCATCGTATTTGAATGTTTGTGAAATATCATAGAAGCTTGCGACTCAATATTGAACATTCAGATGAGAGCTTGCAAGCACAGATCAATAGATACAACTTTGCAACTAATTACAGAAAAGAAATATACTGTGTGAAGTGACATGAGAAGAAGAGTAGTATCACTGCTGAATCTGAATGAGAAGAATGCATTTGATAATGTGATGCACAGCAGACTCTTACATGACATGAAGAAGAGAAAAGTTTTTAGACTGCTTCTCGAGTTTGTGAAGAACTTTCTGAAAGATCAACACATCACGATCACAATTGATGATTACATGATGATGAAATGCAGCATGAATGTCAATATATCACAAGACTTTTTGTTATCATCGATATTATATCTGTTTTACAATGCGAACTTGTTAGAAGCATATAATGACATCAAGCTGAAAACTAACTTCACAAACTTCATGAATGATGTTAATATCTTGATATACGAAGAATTTATAAAATCTAACTGCAGAGTTCTTAGCAAGATTTATGATAGATGTGAACAGTGATCAAAAACGCATGACATCAAATTCTCAATGACAAAGTATAAGTTGATTCACTTTACAAGAACTTCTAAATGATTCAATATAAAAGTTGATGTAAAGCTGATAAAACATCAGATTGACTTGAAATCAAATATCAGAGTCTTGAAAGTTCAACTGAATTTCAAGCTGAAATGAGTGATTTACATGCATCATGTTGAAGCAAAACTAGTGATTAAACAAAAGATCATGCTGACAATCATCAAGTTTACTTGAGACTCATCAATGATGACGAGTAAGTAAATATACTTTGCGATGATGCACTCTCTGCTTAGTCACGAAGTCATCATATGATATACATCACAGAAAGTGAAAGATCATCAAAAGAGTTTGAATGTTAAGCTGAGATCAATGCAAGAAAGAGCATTGCAACAGATCATCAATGTTTATCATGTGATATCAACAAAGATTCTACAGATGAAAATAAACACGACATCAATAAATATTCACTTATAAAAGCTGATACAAAGATCAATAATAAACATGAACTCTTGAAAATTAGACGAAGTTATCAAGATGATAATGCGTTGAATTTGTAACGACTTGATATTCAAAAGAGATTGAAAATCAAAGCTGCATAAGACATCTCTACAGTTGAAGTGAAAGTGAATGAAAGAAACACTTGAATAAATGAAGATGAATTGAAATCATCTTTACACAGCGACTTTCTGATCAGAGTCATTGAAGATAGTTATAGTTGCAAACAAGAAAATGTCAATAAAACAATACAATCTCGACACATTCACATTGAAGTGAAGAGTTTACTCAAATGATAGCGACAGCAAAGATGATGTTACAGTGATTGCAATGAGAATGAACTGAGAGTTAAATAAGAGATTGAGAAGATCGACTTTAGTCATCACTCATCATGATGAGCTGAAAGAATTAGTCGCAAGAATGAAACATCTTGCAGACGTAGCAATAATAAATCAAGAGTGTCATGAAAAGATATACAAAATATATAATGACAGTCAGATCTTTCTGAAAGCAGTGAAAGTCATAACATCAACAAAAGATCAGACACGTCTGTGATGAATTCAGACTGCACATGAGAACATTTAATCTTAAGAAGTCACGCTGAAGTTACATTGAATGACAAAACATGCAGAAGTGCTTGAAAATGAAGCAGCAAACAAGATGACTGACGATGCACATAAGTTGTCTCTATCACTGATCAAGCATCAACGCACTGAGATGACAACATGATTGATGCTCATACAGAAACAGATTAAACAAACATGAAGAGTAGTCTGAAGAAAGAAATTCAACGCAGTTCATTTTCAATATTTGATATCAAAGATGACTTATCAACATCTGTGTCTACACAGAAGTCATGCAAAGTCTCACAGTGCATTACTGATGCAGCTATGCATGAGAAAAATTGACTTCAATCAATTTCTACATGAGAGACGAGTACTTGATATTGCTATGACAATGTGCAAGTGCAACAAAGATCAAATGTTGATTAAGCACATTTTATTAACATGTTTTAAATGAAAGATAAAATGAAAGATGATGCAACATGAAAAGAACATCACGAACTTGAGAAAGCTTCTAAAAATCATAAGCATGATGACAATGATCATTTGAATGATATTCTCGACAAGCATACTGTATCAATTTCAGACTGTGACATCATCAAAAAATTAGATGAAAGAGAGAGAAAGTAAAAAAGAAACAAGCTCATAAAGTTCTTGCATTGAAAACAGTTACAGTATAGAGTGCAGAGAAAAGCGATAGTAGATACAAAAAGAGCGCTACGCTAGCGCAGCGTTCGCTACATTATATAAAATCTTGCATAGATTCATAATGAGTGTTAAATCGAGTAAGAATCAAAAAAAAGAATGATACAAACTTAATGTCATTTATTTATCACATACTGCAATGTTGAAACATCTGATAACTTGATATCATCTTAATGAATCTTGTGAATTAGTTGCAGCATATTCAGACGAAGATGTCATAAATCAAGCTCAAACAATAATCAGTCAAAGCAATTAAATGATTGTTTCAATATGTTGCAACGTAATTTTTTAATGAAACAAATGCAAGATTAAGTCTTGAAATTCTTGTATATGAGTTGCAGTACATGATGAAAGATGAAATCATTCACTTTCAAATTGAATTGATGCATATAAATATTCTCAATGATTTTGATATTGTTGAATGTTGTACTTTCGTTCTTCATGATTAATTTCAAAGAAACAACTTTCATTTTTTCAGATTTAAGTTTTTATAATGTAAGCATTGCTGTGATTCAGAAATATTGAATGTCATCACTAAGCAAAACATTCAATATGTAAAGTGCTTGAATGATAAACTTTATGTGATGAAAACAAATCTGAAATAGTAAAATAATTAACTCTGCTGTTTGAAAGTCAACTTGCAAAAGAATGTACTTTGTAATTCATGTTTTCAAGCAGTAAACGCTTGATAATCTTTGCTGATGACAGTAAACTGCTACTGAGATGTCACATATATTATTTTATGAGTTCATTATTGAACTTACAATCAGAAATAATGAGACAGAATGTGATTGATCTGAAAACTCATTGATCATTCACTCACATTTACTCTCTGTAAATTCAAGATTATTGTACGTGAAAATATCATTAAAAACTTGATTTATCACTTGAACTCTTCTTTCAGCTTCAATGATTAATGTTTTCATTCATCATTGAAGTGTGATGTAGAATGCTATGAGTTTAAGCTGATATAATGTATTTAAAACTTGATATCTTACACTTTCTTGATACAGATAAAGTTTCATTACAGTCTGAAGATTGATGAATCAATTGAATTGCATTATATGAGTAAGAATGATGAATATAATTACAACATATCATATGAAAGAATAATTCATCGCTATTGTTAATGACTTTCATGATTATGTTTTCTGATAAACAACTTCAATAAGTTTAAATCATTGAGAAGTCAGCAGCTCAATAATGAGCACAGTTTGTTTGATTAAATTCAACGATTCAAGCTTTGTCATTTTGATGAGCGATTGAAATGATTCAAAAACATCATGTTTTGTCAAAGTTTTAATTTCTTGTCAAAGTATTTTTGCAATTTAATTTCAATCTCATTTTGAAAACAAAGTATCTCTTCTATTAATTTCAATAACTTGCAAGAAATTTTCATAATTTGACAAATCAACATAAGCAAAGTTCAAAAACTAATCATGCACTTTGCACATAATATGTCAATGACGATTCTTGCATAAAGTGAATAGAAAGCTTCGTACAGATTATTTCATTTCTTGAAGTTTCTTTATTATTAATTGAAGTTTTTCATACTGCATGCATTGATGTTAACGTTTTCAACTTCGTCTGCTAAAGAACATAATGATAAAGAGTGAATCAAATGCAATGAAGAAAGCATCATTGATTTCTGAGAATAATTAATGCAAGTGTTTGACTGACTTCGTCTGATTATGCTGCTTTGAAGAGATTGCAAAATCTGATTGACTTGAGCTTGTTGACAAAATGATCAATGAGCTTGTTGACAATGTCATTGAGAATAAAGAAAATTTCTTTGATGATGTTACTATCTGAACTGCTTAATCTTTATGATGATGAGTATTAATTATTGTTAATGTTGTTGATTGATGATAAAACTGCATGACGCGATTTTGTCTTACATCAATTAAGTTTATTATTTCAACTAAATACAATAATGAAGAGATTCAAAGTTTTAATCAACACTACTTTAACAATGTTAAGAGTTATAATAACTATCAAAATCATAATACAATTGTTTCGTCAGCTTAATTCTTTTAAAAATCATTTTGAAAGCATGCAATGCATTCAATTAAATGTTGTTGATTAATGATAAAACTGCGTGACGTGATTTTATCTTGCATCAATCAAGTTTATTATTTCAACTAAATACAATAATAAAAAGATTCAAAGTTTTAATGAATATTACTTTAACAATGTTAAAGATTATAATAATTATCAGAATCATAATACAATTATTTCATCAACTTAATTCTTTCAAAAATCATCTTGAAAGCACGTAATGCATTCAATTGATGTTCTTCAATCTTTCTTCATGCATTCACTTGATCATTTTCTAGTATGATATATGTTTAACTTTGTACAACAAAGTCATTTCAACTCATTTAACAAATCAAGACTTAATTGATTGATGATATCAATATTAATTATGTTGATGAAGAAAATTTGTATGATATAAATTTGAAGTGATTAACAATTTTGAAAAAAGTAAAAGATATCATTGTTTAACTTACGTGAATCATCATCAAATCACTTCATTTGTCTGACTTTTTATTGTTGAATGTTTCTTCATCTTCACACATTCTTACAAATTAAGACAGCATGATTTTTTGCACAGTTTCATCACAATCAGAAGTTGACTTATGAAATATTTCAAATCTGATCACTTGAATATCATCACGTCAACATGAAACAGAAACAAAATCATCATAAATTAAGATGTCATCTGAGATTTATAATTTCTTAAAGTCATGTATATGATCATTCATGACTCGCTCACAAAAACACATATTCACTCATCAATTAATGATATGATTATGAAAATCAAATACAAACTTCATGCATTCATGAATATTTTCATCATCAAGTAAAACTGAATCTTGAATGATATTTACTTCATGATCACTTTCGATGTACTTTGATATATTCATATCAATATGTTTAAAGTATGTTGCATTGTTGATTTGAGCATACTTTGCATAGTAGAAATAGAAAACTAAACATATCTTTCAATTTAATTGCAGATAAATGTATAAAACTCAATACTGTAGATTCTGATGAATGATCTGCTGAGTCAAAAAAAAGTACATAGTTTAAAGTCAATCTTTGTTTGACTGTTCATTTCATTCACATTGATGATGAAGATATAAATTGAATTCTTCTTCAATCAAGTTTTTAATTTTAAACTCGTAGAACTCTTTAATCATCATTTCATTTCACAATTAACTAAAAACATCTTTCATGATCAGATTTTCTGTCTCAATTCAGTTGTTTCATGTCAAAAACTTTGCAATCTTGTTGATGATTGCTTTTGCTTGATTGAATTCAGATGATCTTAAGAGACTTGATTTGATAAAACGTTTTGCATATACATCATGATCATCATTTTCAATTCATGATCTTGACTTTAAATATCATCATAGTGTAAACTGAAAACTTGTCTTGAATGCAATCAGATTGCTGCAATGTTTTTAACACTGACACAATTGATTTTTTAACTCAGCTGAATTGAGCATTTTGACTTGTAAATTGAAGTGATTAGCAAGATGAAGAAGATGTTTATGATAAATATACATCAAACTAGTTTCTTCAAAATCTGTCTTCACAAAGATTCTCAGTGTGTTAATACACTTCATCTCATTCATCATGTTGATGATTGTGAATGACTTTCTGCAAATTTTCTTCAATATTATCTTGAGAATTTCGTTGCATTTACAGTTTGAAGTCTCTTCAATTAACTCATCATTCTCATATGTTTCATCAAGTACTTCTTTATTTAGTATTTCTTTATTGCTATTGCTATCACTCATTGATCTCACAACTTCATCAACATCAATTATCATATTATTGTCTTTCTTATTTCATTTAATCTCATCTTTATTCTTTCAATTGACATATCATATTTATTTTCAAAACAAAGACACTTCATCAAATGTTTCATGTTTTGAAAAGATTAATTTTAGCAAGTTCAATTCAAAAGTAATCAATTTCTCACTTAATGATGTCATTTTCATTAATAGCTTAATTGCAATATCATGATTCATTCTTTTCAAGTTCTATCAATTGTTAATAATGATTTGATGCATTGATTCTTGATTATTCTTTACTTTTCAAAATTTAGTTACAATAACTTAAATGATCATTATTGTTGCTTTCTTAAAATTGTATTGTTTAAATATCATCATCATTGCATCGAGATAGTTTTCTTTCAGTTGATTAAATGATCAATCATCAATGTTATCTTTTCATCTCATTTTAATCAGATGCACATACTTTTCTTTATGATTTCGATTGCTCAACGCTCGCTGATAAAGTTTCTTCAATAGCGAAATGTCAATGACTTTCAGTGTTTCAATCTGTGTGAAAAATTTTGCTCTTCAAATCTTTCTGTTCAACAAGACAGCTCAAATCTTTAATAAAATTTCATTCATGAATTTCAAAATCTTTTCAACAGTCTGAAAGAAATTTTGCAACTCATTAAATTGCTCAATAATCTCATTTTATGCAATGATTTATTTATTTATCATAATTTTGATATCTGCTTCTGATCTGATCATCATGCTGCTGATAAGATACTTCATTGAGATTAGACTGATCGCGTCGAATTGAGTACTTGAGTTCAAGTCGAGTACTCGACTCAAAAAGTATCGAGTTGAATTGAAATTTTTTGAAAAAGTGTTGAGTCAAATTGAGAAGTTGAACTCAAGCACTTGAGTCAAATTGAGAAGCTTGACTCGATAACTCGATTTGAAAACTCGATTCGATTCAACAAGATATTAGATAGATGTAAATAGCTTGATTGAACAGTCTTCATGATCTTCTTCATGACTTTCTATCATGTTTTCTCGTCATGACTCTCTATCAAAGTCAAACGATCTTCATGTTTTCCCTTCATGTTTTTCTTCATGTTTCTCTTCATAATTCTCGTCATGACTTTCTTCATGTTTCTCTTCATAATTCTCGTCATGACTTTCTTCATGTTTCTCTTCATAATTCTCGTCATGACTTTCTTCATGTTTCTCTTCATGTTTCTCGTCATGACTTTCTTCATGTTTCTCTTCATGTTTCTCTTCATGTTTCTCTTCATGTTTCTCTTCATGTTTCTCTTCATGTTTCTCTTCATGTTTCTCTTTATGACTCTCTATCAAACGATCTTCATGTTTCTCTTTATGACTTTCTATCAAACGATCTTCATGTTTCTCTTTATGACTCTCTATCAAACGATCTTCATGTTTCTCTTTATAACTTTCTATCAAACAATCTTCATGTTTTTCTTCATGACTCTTTATTAAAAGATAATGCAAAAAGATAATGCAAAAGTCAAAAATCGGAAAATTTTCTATATTTAGTTCTCTTGATGTCAAGCTCAAGTTCTTGACGAATCGAGTCAAATTCACTCAATTCTCAGTCAAGTCAAGTCACGTCAAGTTGAAAATATAAGCAATTTGACTTAAGTTGAGTTGAAAATGTGAGCAACTCGACTCGATCTCGATTTGAGTTCAAAATGTCAACTTGAAACTCAACTTGATGATCAGTCTAACTGAAATATTGATTACAATCATGGCATCTTTTTTTGAAGCATCTTGAAAGATTTCAAACAACATTAATGCAATTGCATCTGATATAATTATTTAGACTGAATGATAAGTTTAAGAGTGAGAAATAACATTCAACAGATATGTTAGAAGTCAGCATAGAGCGAGTCATATGAATGTAATGTAACGAGTATATAAATGCTAAGGAAGAAAAGTATCTAGAAGGGAAGGACCGACTATCTATATGACTCAGAAGAACATAAGCTAACCCTGAATAGGGTTGGCTTCGGAACAAGTCTATGCCCTAGCGACGAGCGATCGGCGATAGCTCTCAGGATAGTCATCAACATAGTCATCAACATAGTCATCAACATAGCTATCAACGAAGGTGCGTAGCTAGAATCGTAACAAGATAAAGTGAGTGAATTAAAGAAGTAATCAGAGTGAATTATAAGAAGCAATCTGTTAAATGACATGATTAGAAAAAATTAATTGAGCAAACATGTTAATGAAATGAAAAGAGAGAAATGAGATTGATCAAGCAAGATAAAGATCAACAAGATTAACAACAACAACATGATGAGTGAATATATTAATTAGTAAGAAGAATAATATTAAAAGAAATAATAACAACAATCACAACAACAACAACAGAATAAATCTCATTATATGATGATTTATATTAATAGTTCTCAGAATAATAAATTTTTAAAAGATGTTTAAAAAATAAAAGAAAAGCATTAAGTGATTGAGCGAGTTAGTCAATTAAAAAATCAGAAGTAAAAGATAAAATATTTCTATCATTTTGTTAGAAAATATTTTTATTAAAACAGCTTTATATTTAAATTTCTTTCTTTGAATTTCAGCGCACATTTAAATTTAATCTTCAAAAAATCTTTAAGTTCTTATAGTTTTTGACACATGAATTCATTCAAATTCTTTCTCAACTTGCTAGTAATTTTTAACTGCTCAAATACAATTGTCTTATTTTACAGTTACTTCATCATCATAAATATTGAGAATGACATGATACTTGATGCTGAAAAGATAAGTATCTTCGCTTTATCAATTAATCATTATTATTTATTGATTATTTCATTTAAAAAGTGTCTTTTCATGTAACTTTTGATTCTGCTCAGTCAAATGAACTCAAAAATAATGCAAAACTTTTTCAAGTGTTTAAAACTATGTTCTTTTTGAATAGTTTCATCAGCACTTTTCATACTGTCAATACATTTCAATTCTTCAAGCTCATTGAGAAGAATGAAAAGATCTTGATGAAAATGACTAAGAAAGTTGTGAATAAAACTCTTAAAAATATGAGGGAAAAAAAGACAGAAATTAAGAAAAAGACTGTAATTTATAAGATTGATTATTGAAAAATTGAAACAAACATAATGACAAAAAATAATGATGATTTAACAGTTAATGAGATGAGAAATAAGAAGAATAAAGAGAAGAAAATGCTCAAAAATCGCAAGCAGCACAAGAAAATCAATGAAGAGTTTGAGAAATTCAAGAATGATTTAAATGAAGAATTCAATAATAAAATCAATAGTGATAAAAAGAATAAAGAGAAGAAAATGCATCAAAAACGCAAGCAGCATAAGAAAATTAATGAAGATTTTGAGAAATTCAAGAGAAATTAGACTGATTATTGAGTCAAGTTTTCATATCTACTTTCTGACTCGCTCGAGTACTCGATATCAATGTCGTGACTCGACTCAATTACTTGATATCAATCTCATGATTCAACTCAATATCAATCTCAAGTCGAGTCAGAATTTGAGTTTTCGACTTGACTCGTCAAGCAATCGAAAATTCAGAGTTCAATGAAAAGAAATACTGATTACTACTAGTAGAAGTTTCTTGAGCAGAGTCAGCATCTTCAGAATTCATGAAAATATTGACTACTACTAATAGAGATTTCTCAAGCATGATTCATAAATAGTGATCAACATTTTCAGAACTCATGACTCATGAGAATATTGACTACTACTGATAGAGATTTCTCGAGCACTATTGATAATGTACTATTGATAATGCAACAGAATAATGCAATTGATTAAAGCTTATGCTTGACTACATAGTAATTACTAAGCTGAAAAAACACGTATCAATAGTAATCAGTATTCTTGTGAGTTCTGATCAATACTCGTGAGAAAATCTCTATCAGTAATAGTCAGTATTCTCATGAATCATGAAGATGCAATCGAATCAATTGCATTACTTTATTGCATTATCAGATAAATATTAGTAGTAGTAAATCATATCTTGACAAGTCAAGTCAAGAATTCAAATCAATACTCAATATCAACATCATGACTCAACTTGAATATTCAATATCAAAATTCTGACTTGAATCGAGTCTTGTCATGATGTCAGATCATCAATTCAATTTAGAACATAAATCATCGATATCTTAGATAATCTCAATTCATTGAATCTGTTTCGCAGTTCAATGAATCAAGTCATTAATTTAGTCATCATCATCTTAATTTAGTTTCAGCAATTCTGTTTCAATCATTTCAGTCATGTGCGCGAACTTCTGCAATCTTAAGTCAATAGAATTACTGTCTAGTCTTGATTCTGCTCGATTCATGTATATAAAAGTCAAGCTCTCATTCTTTTCTTTCATTCTTTGTCTTTCATCTTGTACATTATCTGATGTATTGTCTTGTATCTAGATTCTATCAAAGTAATAATAATAATATCAGTCTTTTATATTAATAGTATTTCTAGTTTAACTCAGTTTTTGACAAGTCTTGATGAGTTGAGAACTTGACTCAATCTCAATGACTCAACTCAACGCGATCAGTCTAAGAGAAATTTAGACGAAAAATTCAATGATGAAATCAATAATAAGATTTCAAATGAGTTTAATGATGATATGTTCAATGTTGAGAAGAATGAGATCACATTAATTAATAAAAAGAAAAAGATCATGAAAAAATGTGAAATGAAAATGATCAAGAAATCATTTAATTTCAAAATAATCAAGACAAAGTTGAAATCAAAGTTTAAGTTAAAGCATCATCACAAAACTGTCTTAAGTGATGAAAAGAAGAATTTCAAGAAAAAAACTCATTTCAAGAAGCATCAAATTAATAATTTTTCACGTAATTCATTCATAATTCTGCACAACTTTCATACAAATCACTATGTTTTATTCAACTTAATTAAACAGAATGTTGAGCATTCTATCATGAGTAAATTCAAATCATTCAATCAGTATAATGATTTCACTTTGTACATGAATTTTAAGCTGTCTTGAACTGCTTTCAATAATGAAGTTTCTCAATTTAAGATTCATTTAAATGATCATATTATGATCATAACTTTATCAATTCTTGTGATCAAAGAGTTGTATGAAAGATATTTCATTGATTTTGATAGCATAAGAATGATTCATGCAATTTGCATTTCTTAAAAACATGCATACAAGAAGAAAATGCTAGTCAATGATATCAATATTGATGAGAAAGTAGTGACTGAAATCATTTACTATTATATATGATGAAGAGAATTACATTGCATGATGAATAAAAAGAATTTAAATGTGAATCTGTATCAGATTTGATTAAGCTTCAAGAAGTTCAAGTGTGATGAATTTGAATTCAAGATTAACTTCAAGATCATAATTTAATATCAAGCTGATGTTAAGCAAGATAACTGTCAAAGACTGAGCTAAACTAGAGATATTATCAATATAAAAGACTGGTATTATTATTATTACTTTGATAGAATTTAGGTACAAGACAATACATCAAATAATGTACAAGATGAAAGACAAAGAATGAAAGAAAAGAATGAAAACTCGACTTCTATATACATGAATTGAGCAGAATCAAGACTAGACAGTAGTTTTATTGACTTAAGATTGCAGAAGTTTGCATACATGACTGAAATGATTGAAACAGAATTGCTGAGACTAGATTAAGATGATGATGATTAGATTGATGACTTGATTCATTGAACTGCAAAATAAATTCAATGAATCAAGATTATTTAAAATATTAACAATTTATGTTCTAAATTGAATTAATGATCTGACATCATGACAGTAGCTTCTCTCTTCAAGACTGAGCTTCTGCAAGATGATGAGAAGAAACAAAACAAGATGAGAAAGAATTGAAAATGAAGACTGAAATGAGACAAGAATTGATGTGAACGCATTTTAATGTAATGAAGCACAGATGAAACTAGAATAGATCTGAGTCACATCTGAGTCAAAGACTCAGATCTGAGCAAGATGTTTGTAAAATGAGATGAAATGAGACGCATTTTAATGTGATGATGCACAGCGAAATTGAAACACATCTGAATCACATCTGAGTCAGATTTAAACAAGATGTCTGAGTCAGATTTAAACAAGAGAAAGATGAAACACAATTTAATGTGATGATGCACAGCAAAATTGAAACACATCTGAATCACATCTGAATCAGATTTAAACGAGATGTCTGAGTCAGATCTAAACAAGATTTGAGTCAGATCTGAGCAAAAGAAAGACGAAATGCAGTTTAATATGATGATTCACAGATGAAACTAGAATACATCTGAATCACATCTGAGTCAGATTTAAACAAGATATCTGAGACAGATCTAAATAAGATCTGAGTCAGATCTAAGCTGAGTTGAAATGATGAAGATTGAACTTAAAGTTTTTGATATTGACATTGAGATATCACACATGACAGTACATGTGATTCTTCGACGACAGAGTTAACGAGATGATATTCATTGAGCACTTGCTCACAATTATTCAGAAGATGAAAAGACTTTCAAGTAGAAAAGTGATCTTTTCAATTGATGTAATACTTTAGTAGAGATGAATTATAGCATCTATCATGCTTGAAGTTTAGTATGCTGTTTACATATCAGAATCTTTCGTCATTCTTAATGACAATGAGTTCTCAAGATTTCTGACGTTGACTTGAAAGAAAGTCACTTGTGATATGATTCAGAAAAATGACATGAAAGATTGAATGAATCTTCATGAATGCTGAAAGATTTAACTCAATGATCAGAAAATTGTTCTTGAAAACACGCTTGATCTTGAAGAAATCAACGTTATAATCATTTAACTTGACAATGAAGTGAGTGATGTTGAAATTGCAAGCATTCAATCAGACTTCATCTTCAACGAAGTATTTAAAACAAGAACGATGAGAAAGATTGACATTGAATTTGTAGATAATCTGAGCTATAAGCATCTCATCACATAGATGCTCAGTTAGTTTCTTCATCTTCTTGATGAACTATTCAACATTGATTAACTTGTCTTGAGCTTGAAACATAAGATTCTCAAGCAGAGATTCAAAAAGCTTGAAGTCTAAACGTGAATTTTGACTTGAATTGATCAAGAAGAATGATGTCAAAGTAATTGATGATGATGCATTATTGACGATGAATTCAACTTCAGAAAGTCACTTAATTCAGTTATCTTGCATGTAGTTGACAAAGACTTGAAGATAATGCTTCATGACAGTATTGATTCTCTTGATTTGATCATCGATCTCAAAGTGATACGTCGTTAATAACTTAGCATCTATCTTCAGCATTTTACACATATGCTTTCAGACATTGAAGATGAATTGTGTGTCTCAATCAGACATAAAGAACTCAAGTAAATCATGATGTTTTCAAACATGAGCATAGAAGCAGTTGATAACTTCTTCAACTTTCATAGAAGTGATGAGAACTAAATGTTTCATTTTGATAAGATGATCAATGAAGATTAGAACATATCTATATGTGATACTCATGAAGATACTGAATGATAAAGAATTTACATAGTTCATGAAGATATCACATTAACGACGTTCAAAGATTGAAAGAGAATGCAATCATTCTTGAGTTCATTGTTTAAAGAGCTTGAAACGTGTGCAAACGTGACAGTTTCATATGAAGCGTTGAACATACTTATAAATGTTTGATCATCAGTAGACTCGACTGATCAGTTCATAACTTTTTGCTCTTTCTGAATGATTATCGACGACATTATCATGAGTGAGCTGAATGATACAAAGACATAGTTTATCTGAGTTGAGCATGTACTTTCTTTCTTGAAAGTACAGATGATTCTCATATTCTTCACACTTGACTAAAGAAATCTTGTTGTGATGTCGTGCTTCATTGCAAAGTGCTTCAATTATCTGAGTTGCAAATTTGTCATTGATTTCAATTTGCTTTCACAATGTCTGAGTGAGAGTGTTAGCAGAATCTTCATCAAGATTCAGAGTGTCTTGATCTAGCTGAGATTCAATGTTTTCAACGTTGAATTCTTCGATTTCTAGATTCATGAGAGCTAAAATTTGCAAGAATGCTGAGATAATTGAGAACAAATGTAACTGAACTGAATTTAGAGTGATGATTTGTGACTGAAGCTTCATGACTTTAATGTTGAAAACATCAAGAGTGAGATTCTCAACAATATCAAAGTCTAAAACATAAGTTTTTAGAATTGTCTGATGTTGATATTGATGTCGAGAATTGAATGTATTTTTCTCTTTAGAAAGATCTTCTGAGTGACGTGTCAGAGCATTCAACTTATCATTGATCTTGTCAAAATGATAAGCAATGTGATAGTTGAATCTAGACAGAAACTCACTTCAATGAGCTTAATGACGACTCAACTGCTTAGTTGACATGAAATACTCAAGATTTTTGTGATTTGTGATCATCTTGACAGAATAGATAAAGTTTTCAAGCTCTGATCATCATTTCTTGAAAGCACAAACAATAATCATGAGTTCTTTATCGTAGATCTTGTAGTTACACTCGACTGAATTATGCTTCTTCAAAAAGTAAGCGACTGAATGAAGAATCTCATTCTCATTGTATTGAAAAAGAATGTTTTCAAACACATAGTTTGAAGCATTAATTTCTATCACAATCTTGTGATTTGAATTATAATGATGAAGAATAATCTTGAAAGTGAAAACTTTCTTAAAAGTGTTAAATGCAATCTGACATTTCTGAGATCAGACAAAGAATACATCTTTTCTGATGAGATGAATGAGCGAAATAGCTATTTTACTATAGTCATAAATGAATCTTCTATAAAAGTTCATGAAATCTAGAAAACTTTGAACATCTTTAACATTGATCAAGATGAATCAGTTGACAATGATGTTTATCTTAGAAGAATTCATCTTGATCTCTTCAATGATGATCATCAATTCTAAATACAAAACTTGAGTGACGTGAAACTTGCATTTAATTATATTCGTCTGAAGATTTGCTTCTTGCAGCTTTCGCAGAATGAGCTTGACATGAATCTCGTGCTCAAGTTCATTGTCAAAATAGATCAAGATGTCATTCAGATAAGCTGTACAGAACTTATTTAAATGTTTATGAAAAGTATTGTTGATATACTTCTGAAATGAGACAGACTCATTACATAAATTAAAGAGCATGACTAGATACTTGAATAATTCAAATTCAGTGCAAAAGATGATGAGAACTTCATCTTCTTCTTTGATTCAAAGTTGATTGAACGCAGAAATAATATTCAGCTTGATAAAGATTTTAGCTTGACTCAGATGATTCAATGTTTCTGAGATCAGAAACAGAGAATATCAATTCTTGACTGTAATAGCGTTCAGATTTCAATAGTTCACGCAAAAGCAAAGTTCTTCTTTGAATTTCTTGATGAAGAGAACAAAGACAATCATTTGAAAGCGACTGACTTGAATGAAATCTTTGCTCAGATTTTCATTCAGATAACAACGAAGTTCTAGAATTTCATCACGACTTATGTTGTACAAAGCGAAGACTGAGAATTGAGCATCTTCTTTAAGATGTATGACATGCTCATGAGCTTGATGTAAAAACAAAATATCAACGTTCTTCTTGAAAAAAACATCTAGAAACTTGAAATATCTGAATGATAGAATTGTGACTGAATTGACGTTTTTACTTTATTGATAGACTTCAAAATCTTCTTGTATCATGAATGCAGTCAAATGAAATTTCTTTTTCATTTGATGAAGATTCAGACAATGATTCTTATCATACATACTGTCTTAAGAATGAGATGAAAACTGAGCAAGAGTTGAACTGTTCTTTGAATGAACAGTCAAAGTTGCATGACGTGATTTTGACTCATCAGAGTCTAGACTAAAAGACGAGATTGATTCAAGATTCAAAAAGACATTGATTTTCTTTAGAATGATGTTAAACACTTCAATGTCTTTGACATGAGCAGCATGATCAAAGCTTCAAGCTCTCAACTTAACTATGTCAAGTTGTATAAAAGATTGATCGAATTGATCTGCTTGAAAAACAACAGAAGTTCTAAAGAGAAAAAAAATTTAACACTTGATTTTTGATGAGTATTCTTTTTGAATGACTTGAAGAATATAACTAGAAGCTTCTTGTTTCAGACGAGAGACAAGATTGAACGAAGTTTGTTTCTTGTGAACAAGCTTAGTATTAGTTGACTTCTCATGAGCGAACGAAAAGTTATATTACTTCTTGTGAGCAAACGAGAAACTGAATTGCTTCTTTCAAGTGAATGAGAAACTAAATTGCTTCTTGCAAGCGAACTGAGTGCTGAATTACTTCTTGTGAGCAATCTGTAAACTGAATTGCTTCTTGTGAGTAACCTGTAGACTGAATTACTTCTTGTGAGTGATTCATGAACTGAGTTGCTTCTTGTGAGTGAATTGAGAGCGAGACTGAGAGAAAGTTACTTTGTTAACTTTGAACGAGAAATTTTCTTCTTGTTGATTAAGATCATAGATCTTGACGAGAAATGAATAACAATGATTAAGATAAAAGAAGAAAGACAAGATGAGAATATTGTGCTCAAAATTGACATCAATGACGTGACGACGAAGTCATGACAGATTTATGATGATGAGATATTGATTTAATTCAATGACATAAAAGAATAGTTTTTCAATGTATTTATCAAGAATCATTGTGATTTCAACGACATGAATAATGTCATCAATTAAAGTGACTTGATCATTAAATTCTTGAAGTCTGCAAGAGTGAGTTAATTAATGCAAGAAAAGATGATGTTGTTGCGTGAAGAATTTATTCATAAAGACATAAGCAGAGACTTCACTATCAATTAAAATGAAAGTAAGAACTTTAAATTGAGCTTGACGTAGAATACAGAATACTATCATGTGACTATCTTTGAATGTTGAATTGAATTCAAAGAGTTTCAAGACAGATTTAGCAGAAAACTTTCTATATGATTGAAGTGAGAGTGAAAAGATTGAAACTAGTAAACAAGATGATATGTATACAAATTTCTGAGCGTAACTTAGCTCAGAAACTAGACTTTTTTCGCGAACAGCGAGACTTCTTCATTTATATTGACAACATCACTGTCGTAGATGTTCATGATATGCAGAGTGAAGAACTTCTTATTTGAGCATTCTTTAATGATTTTGCTTGAATGTTGCAACTTGCAGTAGTAGCAAAGCTTTCACTTGTTGCAAATTTTCTTGATTTCAGAAACAATCAAAGTTTTATCTTGAACGATAACAATGACGAAGTTTAGATTTATTGACTCATCGAGAAACAAGAGAGAGAAAGATGAAGATATTGTTGAAACAACAGTCACAGAAATGATGATCTTTGAATTCAAAGAATTACTAGTCAATGCAGAGATGCTTTTGACTTTGATGAATGAAGTGATAATGAAGATGAAGTGAGATTGATGATGCTTAAGCTGCTGAAGCTCTTCGTCAATGTCAGAGAATGCTTGAACTCATTGATGAAAGATGAATAATCAAGTTTGATTGAAATTTCATTAGAAAAAGATGATGACTTGAGTGAAATAATTGACATTGCGCTTCAGACAGTCAATCAATGAGAAATCTTTCATCAAAGAACATTCTTTCTTTTGATAGAAAAGATTGTAATAGTTGACAAAGTTATTCATGTCTTGCTTCAGAGTTTCATGAAGATATAAATGAACATCTTCTGTCTTGAAAGAATTGTTGTAACAATAATGCAACTTGTGTTGTCAATCTGCAAAGATGAAAATGATACAAAGATTATTGACTCAATATTGATTCATTAAATTGTGAGTCTTCTTATCTATGATGAGTTGTGACTCAACATAAATGATCTTGACTCGATGAAAGAAATAATGATCATCGTTCACGTTCATGCGCTGTATCAGACTCTGCTTTCATGCATTCAATTGATCTTTGTTCTTCTTATACTCAGATATATCAAGAAGATTCTTGAATCTAGAAGTAATGAAAACAGCGACAGAATTTGCAAAAGAGTGAACAATGAAAAGAGATTGATTATTCAAGATTTGTGCAATGATCTGAGTTATCATCGCAAGAGACTGAGAATTCAACTCTATATAAATTGAAGAACTGAAAACGATGAACGAGAATGAAATGATAACATCATGTTATTGAACTTGATTTTGAAGCTCTTGCATTACGTGAAAGATCTCAACTGAATTTTCAATCACACTTTGAGCAAACTGTTCAACAGCATGCTCATTGTTGATTGAAAGATTGTGAGACAACTTTATTTGAGTGAAAGAATAACTAGACGAGATTTCAACATATGAAAACGTTGCAGAAAGTATAGATCTTTCATAATATCAGAAACTGAGCTAAACTAGAGATACTATCAATATAAAAGACTGATATTATTATTATTACTTTGATAGAATCTAGATACAAGACAATACATCAGATAATGTATAAGATGAAAGACAAAGAGTGAAAGAAAAGAACGAAAGCTCAATTTCTATATACATGAATTAAGCAGAATCAAGACTAAACAATAGTTTTATTGATTTAAGATTGCAGAAGTTTGCACACATGACTGAGATAATTAAAACAGAATTGCTGAAACTAGATTAAAATGATGATGACTAGATTAATGACTTGATTCATTGAACTGCGAAACAAATTCAATGAATTGAGATTATTTAAAATATTGACAATTTATGTTCTAAATTGAGTTGATGATTTGACATCATGACAATAAGATTTTTGACTTAACTTGAAATTGAAGATGTGTTTGAATGACAAATGCATATCATGTAATTTTGTTAATAGATTTTCTTTAAATAGCAGTTTTGATAGCAATGTGAAGCTTTTTTTGATCATTTCATTCTTTCACTTCGTGACTTTGTAGAATAGTATCTGTTGCTGAACATGAAAGATCTTTCTTTTCTTATTGTATTATGAGTTTAATGAAATGTTTAAGTTCTGTTCACTTTGTAAATCAATCACACTTCAATCAAAAAATGACACTCAACTCATTGTTAAACGCGCTTTTGCTAAAATTAATGATGTAAACTTAAAATACATGAATATCTTATTAATACTGTAAATTACGTCTGAATTAAATAAAATGATAACAAAGTTTGATATTATTTCAAATTAACGCAGATCAATCTATCTTACAGAAATTTGCATTCAGACGTGTCGCTCGTACGCTGCAAAGTCAGCAGAGCGCTAATTCGAAGAGACTTAGTGAGAACGCTAATTTGAGAGACTTAGCGACGTTGACACGTCTAAGAACTGAGACAAGAGTACTGTAGGTAATTTTAGAATCATACAAAGACGTCACGTCACTGATGCATCATTTACTAAGTCTCAGAGCTCAGTTCTGACAGATTCTCTTTCAGTAAGTAAGTATCTTATTCGTACCTCGCACTTTCGCTCATTCTTTAAGCGAAGAATGAGTGAAAGTGCGAGATCGAATACCAGAAATTCGCAAACAATTTCGTACTTCAAAATAGCTGTAATTTTAATTTTACTGCTGTTCTTTACAGGTAGTGATTTTATCTTATCTTCTTTTCATACAAGCGATAATTTTAAAATTTACGTATTTGTTTTATATTCTTTACTTCAAAACACTCAAAAATGATCTTCGTAAAAAAAACCGGTTTGCCACTACTCTAATTACGGAACTCTTTGCCTAGCTGAACCCTAAGGTAGACTTCTTTCTATAACATTCCTTTGCCCTACATATTCTAGAACTCGAAGCTAGAGACCACAGGACGATACTGCCCCATCTTAGACGTTTCTCGCATTTAAAGGTCGCTATCAAGTTGATGGCCAATGGAATGTATCAAACCTTCAAAGTGAAGGGGCTCAGCTCATCAAATACAAGAA
>JAABUV010001829.1_pt1 | contig 30172 bp, 29 predicted proteins | sample 5559971 | NCBI WGS metagenome assembly JAABUV01 (sample SAMN10711881, study PRJNA513362) | rock metagenome | isolation source: Antarctica rocks | place: Antarctica: Victoria Land, Knobhead nord | collected 2015-12-19
GCCGTGCGCCGCATTATGACCTGGGAGCCTATGAGGCGCGTGCTGAGAAACCCTAGCCCACAGAGGGGCCAGCTGCGCGCCTGCGGCCGCGGTCGGGCGAGCGGCTGCGGGCGCGCTGCCACTCCTCCCGCCGCCCGCGCGGCGAGCCCCCGGCCCTGCCGCGCCGCGCACCGCCTCGTCTGCGCCTAACAGCTGACCCGCTCGCATCGGGCGCGCTCGTGAACACTGCGCAGGCAATTAACGGCCACGGCCAGACAACGCCTGTAAGGCGGGCCGCTCCACGACGGCGATCACTCACTGCATGGTGGCGCGGCGGCCCTTCAGTACGGCAATCTTACCCTGACCCTGGCACAGCAGGGCGCGCGCCGGAACTTGTTGAGCGCGACGCGCGCGACCGGCACGCTAATGCGCTCCGGCAGGTACAGCGCGCCGCCGGGCCGGCGCGCCTCGGCCGCGCGCCGCGCTGCCTGCGCGGCCGCCGCCACCGCCGCCGCGACCGGGTCGCCGGGCGCCCTGGCGACCGCGGCCGCCGCGGCGAGCGCGCGCGCGCCGGCGCCGTCCTCGGGCGCGCCCGTCGCGCCCGCCGCGCCGCCGCCCTGCGCGAGGGGCGAGGGGCCGGCGCCCTGCGTCTGCGCGCCGCCGGCCGCGCCGCCGGCCGGGCCCGCCATGGCCAGCCGCGCGCCGCGGAGCATGTTGGCGGGCGGCGCCTTGCGGCGCGCCTCGCGCTCCTTGGCGGCCGCGGCCGCCGCGCTGGCGGCCTCCGCCTCGGCCAGCGCCTGCTGCATCTGCGGCCGCGCGGCGGCAGCCCCCATCAGCGGACCTGCATGAACCCTTGCGCCATGGCGCAGCACATCCACGCCCTGCCCGTCAGCCAAACCACAGCGTCCCGCTGCCCTGGCACCCGCTTCTCTTCTGCATGCCCTCCTCCTGGGCCAAGCCCTAGGGGCTGAGAGACCGCCAGCGACCAGCGCCGCCCGATCATCAGCTCCTTGCGCGGCGCCGCACGCGCGCCGCACGCGCATGCAGCCTCGGCACCGTCGGACGTGCGCCCCGTGCCGGCGCCCGCGGGGCAGCAGCACGCCTGTGCAGCACGGCCGCCTGCTTGGCGCGGTGTCGCGGCCGCACCTGCGCCTGCACGAGCGCGAGCGCGGACGGCGACGGCCCCGCGCCGGCCGGCGGCTCCGGCGGCGGCGGCGCGAGCGCGAGGCGCGTACGCTCGGCGTCGCGCGCGCGGCGCGCCTCGGCCTCGGCCGCCAGCCGCGCGTCGGCAGCGCGCCGCGCGGCCTCAGCCTCGGCGCGCGCGGCGTCCGCGCGCGCGCGCTCCTCCTCGCTCAGCGCCACCACCTGTTGCGTGCAGATTAGGGTATGCGAGATAGGGTATGCAAGATAGGGACCTACCCTAACGCGTCAGCGCCACCACCCAGCGCTGGCAGGTCCCAATTGTAGGGTAAGAAGCAGCAGAAGAGAGGCATCGCGCATGGGCGCGGCTGCAGACAGCGGCCGATCAGGTGGGGTCGGCGCCTGCCTCAGTGCACCGCACGCATGCCGCGGCGGCCTGCCCCGCGCCGGCGCCCTGACGGCAGAGCCGCGCGGCGGGGTCCGCCGAGCGGTCCGCGCGGCTGTGCACGGGCCAGTTGACAGCCGGGGCGCCGCCGGCACCCACCTGGACAGCGCGCTGTTTGTCGGCGGCGGCGGCGGCGGCGGCGGCGGCGGCGGCCGCGGCCTCGACGGCAGCCTCGGCAGGCGCGCCGGCCACGGTCGCCGCCACCGGCAGCGGCGGCGGCGGCATCGGCGCGGCGGGCGCCTCAGCGGGCGGCGGCGCGGTCACTGGCCCATTCGCGCTCGCGGGCGGCTCGCCGAGCGCGGGCGGCGCGAGCGCGGGCGCCTCCGCGTGGCTGGGCACCGGCAGCGCGGTGGGCGCGGGCACCGCCGCGGCCGGCGCCGCGGCCGGCGCCGCCGAGAGCGACAGCTGCGCCAGCTCCGGCGCCGGCGCGGCTGCCGCGGGCGCGGGCGCGGGCATGGCCAGGGGCACGGGCGCGGGCGCGGGCGCGGCCAGGGGCACGGGCGCGGGCGCGGACGCCGCCGGGGGCATGGGCGCGGACGCGGACGCAGCCGTGGGCACAGGCGCGGCCGCGGCGGTGGGCGGCGCGAGCGCCGCGGCCGCCGGCGGCGTTATGGCAGGCGGGCCCGGCAGCGTGAAGTTGGCATAAGGGTCTGCCGCTGACGCGGCGGCAGCGGCGGCGGCGGCAGCGGCGGCGGCGGCGGCAGCAGGGTCTGCTGCCGGCGCCGCGGACGCGGCGGCGTAGGCCGCGGCGTCATAGCCGGGGTACCCTGAGTAGGAATAGCCGGCGTAGTAGCCTGCGCACCGGCCCGGGCGCGCGCGGGTCAGGGCGGCGGGGCGGGGGTGCCCGGCGCGGCGGCGCGCGGGCGGGAGCATGTGCGCAGAGGGCGGGGTAGCGCGGGGTTAACCGCTGGCCGGGGTACCTCGCGCGGCCTGCTGTAACAGGTTCTGGTTCCTCAGGTCATGTCAGGCCAGCCCCAGGCCGGCCCCAGGCCAGGCTGGGGCGGGCGGGTGCGCCCCGCGGCTGGCCTGCAGCAGCTGCGTTAAGCTGGGTGCGTCACGGGAGCAGGGCAGCAGGCAGGTGCAAACCGCATGCTGGCTTACCACACAGCCCTGGCCGCGGCCGCCCCGCCTGCGCACCCCGCTGTGGCGCAAAGCGGCGCACGGCGCTCGTAAGTGCCCGGAGAAAAACATGCACATGGTTTTGCTCATGGCGGGCCGGGCCGGCGCACCTGCCGCCGGCGCGGCCGCCCCGTAGCCCTGCGACGCGTAATAGTAGTTCCAGTAGGCCTGCTGGTCGTAATAGCCGGCCGCGTTCGGGTCATAGCCTGCGCAGCCTGCATACGCGGCCGCATACGCGGCGGCGGCCGCGGCCTCGTCGGCCGTGGGGGCCGGCGCCGCCTCAGCGGCGACGCCGGGCGGCGCCGGCTCCTCGGCCTCCATGCCCGGGGGCGGCGGCTCGGCCATGCCGCCAGACCTACCTGTGTGGCCGGGCGGAAGGCGTAATGGTGATGGTGATCAGGGCGGCGGGTGAGCGGGCGGCTGCCCTGCTGCGCGGTGACGCAGGCGCGCGCGCGGTGTGCTGGGCCTGCTCTCCTCTGCTTTCTGCGCCGGGATGTGGAGGCCTCGCTCGCGAACGACCGCTCCCAACGCCAAAGGCACACGGGGGAAGGCGAACAAGAAATATACTCGTCCTCACCACCTGAGCCAAGCTGTGGTCGCGGATATACATTTTATAGCTTACAGCTCGGCTGCTGGAATGCCAAGAGCGCTGTGCACACAGCCACATGGCAGCGCTGCTGCGCGCAGCAACACCTCGCGCGCCTCGTGCCTCAGCGTGCAGCACAAGCTGGTACATCTTAAATATACACACTATGGTTTTTACAGTTGTTTTCTACAAAGTAATTAGCCAGCATGAAGCAGGTCTGAAAGCCTACATGCTGCGCGTGCGGTAAATCAGTAGAGCGCGTCACAGGAGCGCAACAGCCACCCCCAGCAGCCTGCAGGTGAGAGCGGGCAGCGAGGCAGGCGCGCTAGCGCGGCGCGCGCCCCAGTTACAGCAGCGGCGGCCCGCCGAGCGCGGCCGCCTTCTCGTACTTGGCGAACAAGCGCACGGAGACCGCCACGGCGTCCCCGGCCGCCTCGGTGGGGAAGCGCTCGCGTCCGCGCGCCCACGCGAGCGTGAACTCGAGGCACTCGCGCCGCCAGGCCTCGGCGTCGTACGCCGCGCCCGCGCGCAGGTTGGCCTCCAGCCGCGCCACGAACAGCGTCCACCTGGCCGCACGGACACAGTAACGTCTGCATGCGCGGCCGCCGCGCGGCCCTTTGGAGATCGCCCCGACGCAGGGCAGCCCATGCACTAGAGATACAGAACAAACATGCGCCGGGCACCGCGCATGACACGGCCAGCGGCACCGCGGGGCGGTGTGCTTCTGCGTGAGCGCGCACGTAGGCACGCAATTGAATGGCATGCGCATGCATTGCACATGCATGTGGGTTGCTCGTGTGCGGGCCGAGCTGCGCGCGCGCTTGCCGGGCGGGGGTGCGCACGCGCGCTCTGTGCTGCAGAGCTGCAACGCCAGGAGACGCGACGCCCACGAGGTGCTGCCCGGCAGGGCATGCCAGAGTAGCAACCACAGCATGCAGCATGCAAGCAAGCGGCTGGCGCCCAGAGTCTGCACCGCCGCTGCCTGAACGGCCGTTGGCAGCGCAGGCCGTCGTTGCGAGACCACCTCCCACAGTGCCACTGCCTGAACGGCGCGGCCCCTTGCTGGAGCCGCGCGGCAGGCGGCGGGCGGCGCGCACCGGCCGCGGTAGAAGGAGCCCATGAGGCCGCTCCACTGCTTGTTGGCGTAGTCCTCGATGGAGCTGCCGCCCGCATCGCTCGTGCCCCACACCGTTATCTGGCGCCGCGCGGCGCGCGGCGCGGTCACGCGACCGCCGGCGCCACTAGGCGCACCGCCTCAGCCCAGCGGAGATCCCGGGTCTGCCCAGCGCAGGTCCAGGACTGCCCTCGGGCGCACCAAGCCCACGCTTGACCTACCCTAGACCAGGCACTGCCGCTGGCGCTGCGCTGCCCCTGTCTTTCCCTTGTGCGTCTGCCTGCCTGCAGGCGACGGGCGTGGGATGCGGAGGTGGGAAGCACGCAAACTGCTCTGCACACGCGCAAGGCGCCAGGCATCAACAAGGTGGCGCGCGCAAGGCGCCATCACAGGTCGGGGCGCATGCAGGGCGCGCGGCGCGCCGGCGCCGCGCCGCCAGAGCCGCCCCAGCGCACGGGGGCGCCGCACGCGCGCCGCGCTCGGGCCTGCGGGCCGGCCCCAGGGCGCCGCTGCAGCCCGGGCGGCGCGGGCGCGCCTGCGTGCGCAGGTTCCACTCGTTCTGGTCGGCCTCCGCGTCGTTGCCGGCCAGCGCGCGCGCCGCCGCCTGCCACGGGCCCAGCAGGAACCCCCTGCGCCGGGGGTCTGGTAGTAGGGTTAGCTAACCCTATACCAGGCTTCATATCAGCAGGAAACTGCTAACATCTCGCCTCCCTTTCCTGCAATTGCCCTTCTTAGAAGTTCACGAGATATAAAGAAACCAACATAGTCGGCAAAGTAGGGGCTCTCCAGCCCCGCCGCAAGCCCCGGCTCCCGTGCCGGCCGCGGGCCGGCCAGGCCGCCGGCGGCCGCCTCGCCGGCCAGCGCGCGTCGCTTGCGCGCTGCTCCGCCGCCACATAGGCGGACAGGGACCCTGCCCTAACCTTATGGTCAGCCGTGCAGCGACGTCGCGCGGGGCCGCACCGGTTGGTGGCCAGCAGCTGCTCCATGTCGTCCAGCAGCGCGAGCAGGCGCGCGCCGGCGGCGGACACCCTATCCAGGTCCGCCGCCCCGTACGCGCCGACCAGGTCCTGCCGCATGGGAGGGCCGTCAGCGCACCGAGGCGCTTGTGATTCACAAGGACGCTGATCCCTGGAAGTGCCAGCAGGGGGGCCCCAGCGCAGGAAGACCTTCAGCACATCAGCACACGGAAGCCCGCCGCCCGGTGGCCGCGCGCTTGTTTCGCCGCCCGCAGGCCGGCACAAAGCCAGGCCGCTGTCACTCTGCCTTACTAGGGTGGGTCCCAGGCCTGCCGGGCGCCGCGCCTGCCACATGGCGGTCGCGCGCTTGCTGAGCGCCTGCCGGCCGACGTCGACCAGGTCGTACCGGAACGTCTCCTGGCCGCCCAGCGCCGGCGCGGCCGCGAGCAGCGCCGCCCACGCGCGCATCAGCTGCGCCGCAGCACGCCACTTTGCTTGTATGCCTGCCCACCTTTGCCATGCCGGTGACTGGGTCGGCTTGCCCCATGCTGCGCCCGTGCCTCCTTGTGCTGGTCGGGCGGGGCCCGCCGTGCGCTTAGGCATGTCGTTCACACCATCTACGTGCCGCGTCCCTGAGCTGGGCCTGGGCAGGACTTCGCCCATCAGCTGTGTCTCGAGTTCAAGGTGCGTCACAGGTGTTGCCGCCCACGCACCACACGCCATGTAGCCTGCTGTCAGGTCAACAACCCGCAACCATGGCGCTGGGCCAATGCTTGACGGCACCAGCTGGCCGGGCATGATGCCAGCCGGCGGGGCGCACCTTGGAGTCATCATACCACAGCTGCGGGATCAGGCCCCAGGGCACGCCCTCGTCCCGCTCGAGCGCCGGCCGCGAGTTGGGCACGTCGCAGCTGCGCGCCGCAACGCACGGCGTCAGGCCGGCGGTCAGGCAGGCGACGCGGCCTGCACCACGAGGCCGCGGGCCGTGCCGGCATAGGGTAGGCTGTACCTAACCTTAAACCCTAACCCTATAGCGCGTGCGCGCACTTGTGGTCGTTGTGCAGGTCGGTGCTGTTGTACACGGTCTCCAGCAGCAGCTGCCAGGCGGCGCCCGCGGCCGGCGGCGTCGCTGGCCCGTAGCGCCGCCGCGCGTACCGCTGCACCCACGGCCGCAGCTCGATCGGCTCGCTCCTGCGCGCCGGCGCCGCGAGCCGCTCCGTGAGACAGATGAAGCCTACGAGTGCAGTATCTGAAGGGCATTGAAGGCGCCTGGCTTGCCATGTCCAGCAGCAGGCGTGGGGCGTGGCCAAGACCACGCGCCGCCACAGTACCAGGCTGAGGGGCGGCCGCAAGCAGCCCGCCTGCAGCACTGCGCGCTTGCAGCGCACTGTGATGATGTCGCAAGCACCATGTCCAGTTTCCACACCGAGCCCTGTGATGCGTGAGGCTGGGTCGCAAGAAAGAGTGGAGCATGGTTAGGGTATGGAGGCGCGCACCTGAACGCCCATTCGTTCATGAGCGCGTATGCGGCCGGGTTCTGCTCGATGCCCTCTGGGCACAGCCCGATGCCGAGCATGTCGGCGCCGGAGCGCAGCGCGCGCGCCGGCCCCGCCGCCACCTCCTCGAACGCGCCATACATCTCTGCGCGCGCGGCACGGCGCTCGCGCAGGGTGCGCTTAACCTACCAAGACCTGGTCCAGCCGGACATCTCTGCGCGCAGCGCGGCGTTCGCGCGGGCGTGCGCTCGCACTCGCGCAACCAAAACTTTGTTCACAGTGCCCTGCTTGACTGCTGCTGCTTGACACATGTCAACCATCGGGAGCCAGGCAGCACTCTCGTTGCAAGGCCCGCCCGCTGGTAACAGCCTCCTGCGCGCGCTCGCCCGGCGAGCCGCGCATGCGCTGCCCGCAGCAAACGCGACGGCAGGCACCGCGGCGCCGGGGGGGGGCGGCGGGGCAGCGCGCCGCGCACCCAGGTTGCCGCCAAAGTTGTGCAGCATGCACCAGATGAAGGGGGCGCCGTAGAAGCCGTCGGTGCGCGCCCACTGCGGGTTCACGTCCGCGTAGAGGTCCAGCATCACGAGCGCGCCAGTGGGCACGCCCGAGATGAGGCCCTGCGGCGCAGCGCTCCTGCATGAGTCGCAGGGAAGCACGCCCGCGCGCGGGCCCGACTTCACGCGCGGCGCATGGTCATTGGCTGGGACTTCGAGCCTATGACCTGGCAGGGTGTATGGTAGGATTAGGGTAGGGCGCGCCTTGATCTGCGGCGCGCCCCAGAACGCCTTCTCGTTGTAGAATAGCCAGGCCTGCATGATCCAGCGCGCGCCGGCGTCCCCCGCGGCCATCGCCTGCGTGCACAGACCGCTCGTATGGAGCTGCCACAGCTCTCGCGCCTGCTGCGCGGTGCGGAGCCCGACGGCCCCGCCTGCCCGGATCCCAGAGCACAGCGACCACGCGCATCCAGCTGGCGCGCGCAAGCCGGTCTAGCTTGGGGGCGGCAGTGGCGCGCTTGCCAGGTGCGCGACCAGGCCCCGCCGTACAGATGCTGGGGGGGCAGGCCGGGCGTGTGCGCCGCAGGCTGCGGCAGCGAGAGGGCGGCCCGGCTGCGGCCGGAGCACCAATTGTCCGGGTGGGGTCGCGCGCGCTGCGCTGCGCTGACGGATCATACAAGGCCTGGTTGTTGTACAGCAAGAATGGTAGGGTAGGGCAGGGCAGGGCGGCGCGCGCATTGTAGACCGCAGAAGACGCGTTGCGCAGGTAGGCAGGGTCATTGGTGCCGGGGTCCATCTCGTTGAACGTGTCGGCCGCGTAGAAGTTGTGCTCGTCGTCGCCGTACTCGGCGCGCACCTCCTGCGCGCCCGCCGTTGCAGGTTAAAGGTATGTCACCCTATCCCTACCCCTGATATCACCCTCAACCCTGATGCACTTCACCCCAGTGACGTCGCCCTAGCTGCGAACTGCGCACACCGATGCACTTCTGCACCCTTAGTTTGAGCCTGCACCCCGGACGGCACCGCTGCAGGCAGCCCGGCGAGCCGCGCTCGGCCGGCGCGCGCGCCTTGACGAACGCGCTGCCGATCTCGGTGAAGAGCGGGTCCAGCGGGTTGAGCAGGCGCACGCAGCAGAAGCGCTCGGTGAAGCCGCCCCAGTTGCCGGCGGGCTCAATGCGCGCGCCCGGCTGGCGCTCCGCCAGCGCCGCCGGGACGTACCTGGCGGCCGCGCCGGCGCGACTGTCGCATGCGCGCTGCTCCCGCCTTGCAGCCCGTCTGCTCAGCCGAGGCAGGCAGCGCAGGCTGCCTGGCACAGCCTCGGGCCTCGTCCAGGCATGTTGAGCCTCCCGCACATGCACCTCATGCAACCCAGCTGGAGCAGGGATATCAGGAACGTGCAACCTCAGAACTGCCACCAATCTCAGGTTGCCCTGGAATTGATTGCCACATGGGTGCAGGCGCGTCCCGGGCTCACCCGGCAAACGCGGGCAGCACGGGCGTCATGCCGAGCGCGCGCATGCGCGCCAGGATCCTGCGCTGCAGCTCTGCGCGCGCGCAGGCGCGCCGCTGTGTGGCCATGATGCACCCCGTGCGCCGCCTGCATACGTCAGAGAGGAACCAGTTGTGCGGCAGGGTGACGCGCATGCGTGCAACAGGCGTCCCGTACGACCGCACCCTCTCGAGCAACCCTGGCGCCTTGCAAGCGCAGCGAGCGCGGCAGGCACGGGCGACCAGCCGCATGGCGGGGCGGGCCACAGGGACCTGGGTCGCGCGCGCGGGCGCGCGCCGGCCTGCCGGTCGATGAAGCCCTGCGGCAGCGGGCCGCCCCAGCCGCGCAGGTTGCCCATGCGCTGCCAGGCCAGGAACGCCGGCCCGGAGAAGAAGCCGGCGAGGTCGCCGCTCGACAGGCCGAAGCGCGCCCACACGCGCTGCCACACAGCCTCCTGCCCTGCGCGGCGGCGCGCGCCGGGGCGCGCTCGCGGCAGCCCGGCAGGCAGCTGGCCCTCGGCCATGGAAGGCGCCTTGTCAGACCTCGACCCTACCCTGGCAAGCAGCTCACCAGACCCTAGAAAGCGCTCCGAAGACCTGGCAAGCAGAGCAGCGGCGCTCCCAGCGCGCGAATGAGGAGCCGGGCGGCGCCTGTGGGGGTGCAACCGCGCCGTGCCCAGCGTGCGAAGGGGGGGCGGCTCTGGGGGGGGGTGCGCGCGCCCGTGAAGGCCATGGGCAGGTTGATGCCGTGCAGCGCCATCCAGTCGATCTCCGCCTCCCAGCGCTCCCAGCTCCACCATGTCATGCTGTAGCTGCGCGCCGCCGCCGCACCTCACTTCACACCCGCGCCGGCGCGGCCGCATGCGCGCCGATGCAGGGCGCCCGCGCACGCAGCCTCGAGCGACTTGCGTGTGACACAGCTGTGCAGGATATCTGGGCGAGCAGCACCAGGCCGCATGCGATTAGCTACAGAGCCAGATGGGGATGCGGGATTCGGCAAGCTGCTCCAAGGCAGCCAGGCCGGCGCGCGCTCGTGCCACTGGCCAGGTGCCGCAGCGCCGCGCGCCGTGCGGGACAGCACGGCGGCACGGCGCGACCGCGCAGGGGTACCAAGGCACGCGTGCTCATGATAGGGTGTCTAATGCGCGCGCGTAGGGTATGATAGGGTATCTAACCCTATGCGCGCGCCTGGGCGTGACGGCGTTCTGGTAATAGTGGTACGGCACGCTGCGCCCGCGGTACAGCGGCCGGCCGGCCACGCGCGCGGCCAGCGCGGCGGGCGCCAGGCAGGCCAGGTCGAGCTGGCTGCCGCCGGTCGCCGCCCAGGCGACCGACGAGTTGCAGCGGCTCTTCAGGAACCAGTGCACGCCCGACGCGAGCTCCACGCCTGGGGTTGGGACTAGTCATTGAGGGGGGGGCGGGCCGCCGGGCGGGTGGGAGCGCCGTGACAAGGAGCGCCCAGGTCTGTCTTGACGCCCAGCGCAGGCGGGCGCGCGCACACAACTCCCGAGCTGCCAGCGTCCACAGCCGGGAGCGTGAGGGGCCGAGCGTTACGCCCCCACCACGCAGAAGCGCAGGAAGGAGGTTACAAACGACGCACAGGGGGTGTCCCTGAGCCGCAAGAGCGGCGCGGTGCAGGCATCTATGGCTGACTGTGACTGCAGCCCGCCGCGCACGCCGGAGGTACGGCGTTGCCAGGCAGGCGCGCCTGTGGTGCCGCCGACAGACACGCCGCCGCCGCCCGCGGCCACCTCGAAGCAGGCCGCGTGGCCGCTGCGGCACTGCAGGCCCAGGCGCAGCTGGAAGGCGCCGGCGTGGCCGGGCAGCAGGCGCGCGAGCAGGCCGCGGACCGCCCCCAGCTGCTCCAGCTCCCGCTGGCCGCGCGGCGCCACCGGGCGCGCCGCGGGGAGCGGCGCCGGACCGGGCACGCCCGGCGCGCCGGCGCCGGCCTCAGGCGTTGGCCGCTGCCGGGCCAGCAGAGTGGCCGGGCAGCGCAGGCGCTGGCCGGTCGCGGCGGACAGCGCGCTGCAGGCGCTCTGCAGGGGCGAGGCATGGGCATGAGCATTACCGCCCATGAGCACCATTGCGACCATCAGAGCACACGCGCGTGTCCAGCAGGTCCAGGAGTGAGTGCATATGCGCGACATGATGGCCGACAGGCGGGAAGCACTAGATGTCCGCCAATCAGTCAGGTGCCTGTTCTGCTGCTCATCAGGCCTGCCTGTATTGGTCAGTACTATCGAGTGGAATGCAACAGTGAGATCCATTGAGACTATCTGAAGCCCTGTTTCTAACAGCAATAGGGTGTTGTCGTACAGGATGCGCCACAACGCGCTCCTATTCTCACGGACGGGACCAGCCAGTGCCAGTTTCCAAGCTGTTGTGCTGTCCACCAGCGCTGATGATGCAGCAGCACAGCTCCCGGTCCGCCACCTTGGTGCTCCTTTGTTGCTTTGCTGCCTGGAGCGCGCAAGCTGCATCGGCGCAGCCTCTGCAGCCTAGACAGCACGTGGCCAGTGCTCTAACAGAGGTCACAGGCACGCCCCGCTATGCTTCATCATTTGCAGCCCACTGCACTGCAAGCCCAGTTGTGCTGCAAAGTTCCGCTTGACTCTCGCGCTATCGTAGTTGTCAAAAAAGCTGTTTCGCGAGTGCTGCAGCAGTTCTGCAGTGAGGTGGCAGGACGCGCGCACCGATGTGTGTTGCAAGCTGCCACCTGGCAGTGTATCGCTGTGTTGCTTCTTGAGCCTGCAACAGCGAGGGACACGCTCTTGCAGGCCTGCAGCGCAAGAGGCTTGGAGTGACGGCAGCCCGTGTGGCGCAGTCCTGCTTGGCCGCCACCAGGCTCGTGTGGCAGCAGCGCTGTTCAGCTTCCCAGGCAGCTGCACTTGCTGGTAAAACTGAGTCGGGAGACAGGCGCAAGCCATCTCCGGCCGCGCCGGCAGGCGGCCTGCTCACCAGCGGCAGCTGCACATCCTGGGGAAAATGAGGGAAAATGCACAGGCGCAACCTGGCTCCGGCTGCGCCGGCAGGCGGCCTGCCGACCAGCGCCAGCTGCACAGCCTGGGGATACTAAGGAAAAATGCACAGGCGCAACCTGTCTCCGGCTGCGCCGGCAGGCGGCCTGCCGACCAGCGCCAACACGAGCGGCGCGCCCGTGGACGCGGGCGCGCTGCGCTTTGCGCACCCCGTGCGCCTGTTCCCGGGCCTGGTCTTCAAGGGCAATGGCGAGTGCAGCCCGCACTCCACGTACGACTATCTGTCCGCGCGCGTCGCCCTCGTGCCCACGCTGGAGCGCGAGGCGCCGATGCTGCGGGTGCGGCCGCTGCGGCCCTCTTGCACGCCCTTCCTGCCCTTCAAGGGAGTGAGATGCTGTACGAGCGTGCCACTGCCTGCGCTTGGGCGAGCGGCGCCCTGAGCAGTGCATAACCTACAGGTCCTTGCCAGTTGTTAAAATTCTCGAGGCTGCCCTCGCCTTGGTGCGCGCGCCCGTGCGAGCGTGAGGGCTGGCCGCCAGTCGGGCACGCGCCACGTGCGACCTGAACGCGCCGAGGCACGCTGACGCCGCTGCTTCGCATGAGCAATATCATGCTGCCTCGTGCGGCAGGCGTACAAGCAGGCTCCCGACGCAGACTCACCGTCCAGCGTCACCTACTTTGACCTGCCGGTGAGCAGCCCGGTATCATGCCAGTACTGCATCCGTGAGCGCTAGTGAGCTCTGTTGCTATGCGGCGATGCTCCAAAACCAGGCAGCCATGCCAGGCCATGCAGCCACACCAAGCGACTCTTGCTCAACTGCTTTTGCACAGACCTGCGCAGAGTCTGGTACTTGCGCGCAGCGCAGCCGTGGCTCAGGCGCGCACGCTGAGCGGCGCTGCGGCGGGCCTGACCGCGCGCGCGCCGCGCGCGCAGACGGGCACGATCGTGCAGGCCACGCTGGCGCAGAACTGGACCGAGCAGGCGATGACATACACGTACGCCTCGTTGCGGCCCAACACGGTCGACGCAGCGCCCTACGCCGCCGCGCTCGCCGGCCTGGCGGCCGTCGCGCGCGGCCTGGCGAGCGGGCGCGGCGCGCCCGCCAGCGGCGGCGGCGGCGCGCCCTCGTGCAACGCGCCCCTGCCCATGCTCAACGAGTGCGCCCCAACCCGCATGTAGCGTGCGCTCCTGCACGTTGCGCCTGCCTTCCGTGGGGCGCTCATGCCTTTGGGCGCATCCCGCATGTGCTTACTGTATGCTCCAAAAAAGTCGCTAGAGTGGTTTTCAAGCTGTACGAAAGGCTGCTGGCAGCTCCCCAGCGTCCCACATTTGTGCGCACTCCCACCTGTCTGCGGTCGTCCAGGCCCCGTCTTCCCATCTGTCCTCCGTTTGCCAACCGTCCGCTACTTCCCGACACTAGAGGCGTCACGGGAGTGCTCATGCTCTGTGTGACTGCAATGTGTCCGCATGTTCGCACTGGGGTGCCTGACCGGGCGGGATAGCTTACCCTCCCCTACCCTACCTCTATTCTGACCGGGCGGCGGCCGGGCGCAGTACGGCAGACTACCTGGAGTACGTGCAGGCGCAGCTGCCCAACGCAACGGCCGGCACGGACGGCCTGCGGCCGACCGAGGCGCGCGCGCCCAGCGGCTGCATCGTGGAGCTCAACACGTACTACAAGGGTGCGCGCGGCAGCATGTGCCCCGCAGACCAGCACTGTCGGCAGCACCGTAGCATCCTTGCTGAGACCGCGGGGACGGCGCGACACCGCAATGTCCTCTGCCGCGCGTGCCTCTGCTGCTCCTGAGCCTTGAGGCTCGCTGCACGCAGCCTTGTCCAGCACAATGGCATGCGCCAGGGCTACATGCTATTTGGCTGTGTGGGAAGCCTCAAGCTAGAGTGGACTGACATGCGCCTGACTGCGCAGGTGACGCCGTGGGCGACATGGCGCTGAACGTGCGCACGTACGACGCCTGCTGCCAGCTGTGCAGGCGCGCGCCCCGTCTTGGGGACACAAGACCCTGGGCCCACCTCCGCACAGGCGTCTGTGCAAGCGCGCGGCACCAGTGCAGACCGGTCTGTGTTGGCTATGTAACCAACTTGCGTGCCAGTAAGAGCTGACTATCATGCTTGTCTCCTACGATGTCCTGACACACCAAATCTGGACGGCCCGGGACGGCACAGACGCCTGCCTGAGCACGGCCGCCCTGACCGCGCCGTGGGCCGCCCCGCCGCAGGAGCCGCCAGGGCTGCAACGTCTTCGTGTGGTGCCCGCTGACGTCGGGGTGCGCGGCCGTGGGCGGCGGCAACGCCACCGCGCCCTTCCTCAGCTGCCAGCTGCAGCGGCAGGCCGGCCTGGGCGGCCAGCCGGGGGCGCTGCCGGCGGCCTGGCAGCGCGGCCCGCCCGCCAGCTTCGTGTCGGGTGCGCCGCCGGCCAGCGCTGCACGGTGCTCGCAGCGTCTTGCCTATACCGCTTATACACACAGCCCCTTGGGGTGTCGAAACAGGCTGTAGCATGTCGACGCAGCCAGCAAGCGAGACTCGTCCCGAACGGTATGGAGCACCACCCATAGCCAACTCGTTCAAGACAGCATGCTTTTGCATGAATTATGCAGCTCACCAGGGGCACTCAAACCAGTTTCACGCTTACTGAGCACGCTCTTTGATATGCGCAGGGCGTATGGTCGTGGACGCGTGAAGCAGCGTTCCTGCCTATAGCTAAGTCACTTGTCTGCTTTCTGCGAGTGTTTTCTGCATGCGCTTGTTGATCAAGTTTGCAAGTGCCGTGTTTCCAGACAGGTGTAGACAAGAACAGAGCTGTAAACTTTTGCTGTAGATTATGTGTGACAAAATGAGGTTTGAACTGCTGAGCAACTGTTGAGGCCATCATGTCACCCAGCATTTAGGGGCCCATAAGACTACTTACCCCCGGCAAGCTGCTATGCCAAATTGGCCTTGCCAATATATGCAGCCGCTTTTCATAGCTCAGTGTGGAGACGTGCGTAAGAACTTGGCCAGGCCCTTCAGCGCACGACATGCTGGATTGGGACTGCTGATACGTGCGTGCTCGAACGAGCTGCCTGTCAGCGAGACAGCACGCTGCAGGATGAACTGCACAGGGCTCAGAACCAGCAGGTTCTCTGGCGCGCCTGCGCCAGACCGCTCGCCGCAGGTGCAGGATGGTGCATCGCGTGACTTGAGCATGGTAGTGCTCAATCGGGTGGCCCTACATACCGCACGGGCGGCTGACACGAGTCCAGGGCGTGCAGAGGAGCTGCATATTCTGTGACATCGTCGCAAAGGTAGGCTCCAAGCTGGTGTATGAGGCGCGCCCGGCCGTTTGCGCCCGCTGCAGCGCGCTTCACGGCGGTCAACGCGAAGCAGGCACACTGAGGCCTGCAGCGCTGCGCGTGTGCAGCCAGGATGCAGCCCTGGGCCTGGTGGCTTTCAGGGATCACCGGCCTGCGGCCAGCGCCCACTTCCTCGTCATCCCTAAGGCGCACGTAGCAACGGTGTACGACCTGCGGGCCGGCCCTGAGGATGCCAGCCTCGGTGCTGGCCTGCTCGTGCTCTGCTTCACCAGCTCGTGGCCTTGCTTCTGGCCGGCCAGACCGCCCCAGGCCTGTGCGCGCAGTCGAAGCCCTGCTGCGCACCGGGCGGGCGCTGCTGACGCAGCACGCGCCCGGCGCGCCCCAGAAGTTTGGCTTCCACTACCCGCCGTTCAACAGGTGCGGCCGGCCCCGCCGCCGCAGCCCCGCTCCCGCGCGCCGCGCCGGGCTCACTACACCTAGCCTGCGGCCTCCGCTGCACCGCACGCCGCCTACGTTGCGCACTGCCAACCGCCTGCACCTGCGCACGCGCCCCGCACTGCGCTCGCTGGCCAGCTCGCGGCCCCAGCTGCACCGCACGCCGCGCGCGCCGCGCAGCGTCAACCACCTGCACCTGCATTGCTTCGGGCTGCCGCACAAGTGGTGGGGCCGCGGCGCGTACCTGGAGTCGGAGCCGCCGCAGCTGGGCTTTGTCACGGCGGAGCAGCTGCTGCGCTGCCTGCGCGCCGCGCCGCCCGCCGGCGCTGGTGCACCAGCGTCTGGCGTCGAGCCCGCTGGTCGTTGAGGTGTGTGCCGCATTGGGCACCTCCGCGGGGAACATTGGTGGTGCAAGCGTCTGGGGCTAACGGGCATGAGGCTGTCGCACGCCCGGCAGACTTGAGCTGCTGTGCAACAAATGCGTGGCTGCAAATGCAGGTTGCATTGTTCCAGGTACCTTCACACACCATTGTCCTGAAAGAGCTGTGCATGCATACCTCATTGATGCAGCTCCTTTCACTCTCAAACAACCTTAGTAGAGGTACTGTGAAAACGCACACACGACGATGAATGAAGCCCAGCAACATGCAAGCAAAACTTGCTGACATACCGCGATAAACAGTATACACTGGCAGCCCAACAGAACACTGGCAGGGCCAGGCAGAGCGCCAGAGAATATGGCTGCCTCAATACCTGCCCCGCCCCCTGCCCCCGCCGCCGCGGCCGCCAAAACCGCCGCTGCGGCCCCCGCCAAAGCTCCGCCCCCCGCCGCCGCGGCCGCCGAAACTCCGGCCGCCGCGCCCGCCGCCCACCCCGCCGCCGCGCACGCCGAAGCGCCCGCCGCGCGCGCCCCGCGCGCCACCACGCCCGCCCCGCCCGCCGCGGCCTGCGCGCGCCAGTCAGTCCCCACGACGCTGTCTCATGGTGCTTACCGCGGCGGGTACAGAACACCAGCATGTTGTTCGCTGCGCTCGAGGGCTGTCCCGCAGACACTAGAGCACTGGCCAGCAAAGCTCCGGGAGCGCAGCTGGTCCCACAGTGCCCGAGCGCTGCGCCGCCGCGCCTCCCGCAGGAGGCCGGGGCGCGCTGCGCGGAGCTGGAGGCGGCGGCGGCGCGGCTGGCGGGCGAGCTGGCGGACTTCAAGGCCGAGAGCAGGCAGCTGCGCAACCAGGACCTTACCATCCGGCGCCTGGAGGAGCGCGCGCGCGCGCTGGAGGCCGAGCTGGCGGCCAAGGCGCGCTGCCCGCGGCGGCCTCCAGCCACGCCCCGGCTACCATAACTCTCACACCCCTCTACAGATCCGGCATCACAGCGCTGTGTATACAGCCTTGGCGGGAATGGCAGTCTTACCAGAGACGGTGCAGCGGGAGCTCTTCGCACCGCGCCGCCGCGCGCGCGTAGCGGCCACGTTCATGACCAGGATAGGGTAGGGATAGGGTGAGGGTAGGCGGCGCTGAAAACAGCCGTCAGCACGCGGCAGGAGGCCGAGGCGGCCGCCGCGCGGCGCGAGGCGGCCGACGCGGCGGCCACGCGCGCGGCGGACGCAGAGGCGGCGCGCGAGGCGGCGCTGGCCGCGCAGCTGGACGAGGCTCGCGCCAGCCTGGCCGCGCTGCAGCGCCAGGCGGAGGCCGGGCAGCGCGCGCTGCTCAGCCTGCAGGCGCGCTCGGAGGCCGAGACGGCCGGGCTGCAGGCGCGCGCCCCCCGCGCCGCGCCAGTGCGCCCCGGCGCCGTGAGCGCCGGGCAGGGTTGCTGCTGCACGCCCGGCACAGCCGGCGGCAGCACCAGGCGTCAGCGTGCGCTCAGTCCAGGGCGCGCTGCCGAAAGTGGCTGCGTGCCCTGCATGTGAAGTGATCTAGGCACAGTAACGCGGTTGTGCAGCCCCGCCATGCGAGTGGTGGTAGGTCTGTGCCTGGTGCAGCCCGCTGCCCCTGCCGTGCCGCGCACGAGGCCGCCATGCGCGCCGGTGCTGCCGAGCCCCGCAGCTGCATGCTCCGTCCCCCAGTGGCGCAGCGCGCTGTCAGGGCTGCACCTCACCCTAAACCTAGCCCTGCCATGCGGGCGCAGGCGCAGTTGGAGCTGGCCGGCACGGAGGTGGAGCGCGCGCACGGGCGCATGGCCGTGCTGGAGCGGCAGCGCGAGCGCGCCGCCTTGGCGCCGCAGGCCCCCGGCGTCGAGCGCGACGAGGCACGGCGACGCGACGAGGAGGACGCGCTGCGCGGCGAGCTGCGCACCCAGGTGGCCGGCCGCCGCTGGTGCCCATTTGTGGGGTAGCTTATGGTAGCTTAGGGTAGGGTAGGGTGCTGAGGAGGACGCGCTGCGCTGCGAACTGCGCACAGGATAGGAGCCCTCAGCTTGTCAAGGCTGGCCACGCGCACACGCACACAGCCCGGTCGCCATTGCCGCAATGGCATGCTGTGTGACCCAGAGGTCTGCTGACTGCGTGGCGGGAATGGCGGTGCAGCTCAAGCGCCTGCAAGTCGTGTGCAACATGCGATCCAGGTCCCGCCCCACTGCGGGCACCCCTGGGCGCTGGTTAACGTACACGGCGGAGCCTGGACCGCCCGCCGCTCGAAGCTCCCAATGCTGAACCCGCGCGGCGGCCGCACGCAGCGCGAGCTGGCGGCGCGGCTGCAGCGCGAAGCCGCGCGCACGGCGGCGCACGCGGGCGAGGAGGCGGCGGCGGCGGCCGCGCGCGCGGACGCCGCGCAGCGCGCGCTAGAGGCCGCCGAGGCGCGCGCGGGCGCGCTCCAGGCGCAGCTGGCGGCGCGGCCGACCCCGGAGCAGGCGCGCGCTGTGCTACCCGCGCGTGCGTGATATGTGGGCTCCACACCAGTGAACTGACCAGTGGCTGCTCCGCGTCCACTGTTCCCCAAGAGCCGCCGGCGAACGTTTGACGGTTGAGCCAGATGAGGCCCTGTGTGGCAGCAGACCGCGCGGCCGCTGGCGCGAGGCTTTCAGGTGCCTGTGGGGAACTCAGATGGGGCGGGGTCAACTGCGACTGCGAGCCTGGTCTGCAGGGGCTCGGGCGCGGCGGAGCTGAGCCTTGCGGGGCCGGGCGCCGCGCAGGTGGCCGAGCTGCGGCAGCAGGTCCAGACGCTGCAGGCGGTAGTTGGTTACACGCCCGACGCGGACGATGCCGGAGGAGCGGGCCCCGGCGCTGCGCCCGCTACGGATGCCGTCGGCGAGCGAGCAGGCGCCAGCGGCAACGGTGGCGGCGGCGACACCGCGGGCGGCAACGGGGCCGGCGGCGCGCACGCGCCGGGTCAGGAGGCGCGGCCGGGGTTAGGGTCAGGGTCCGCGCGCAGCCTGGAGGCGCTGCTGCTGGGCAAGGCGCGCCGGCTGGAGCACGAGCTCACGACGGCGAGGCTGCGCATCGCCGAGGCATGCGGTGCGCCACGCCGGGCCCCGCCTGACCGCTGTGCTGCATCCGCTGCCTCGCGCGGACCGCACGTGCCGCGGAACTGGGCTGCATGCACACAGCACGCAGGGCATGCTGGTCGGGGGAATGCGCTGGTGAATGCAGCACGGCGGCATGACAAAGGGTGCCAGCACAGCTGTATATTGGCTGGACATCTTGGCTGTCGTATCAGCAAAATAGGTAAGGGTAAGGTTCCTTGCTCCGCAGCCAGTCGCGGCGCGCGCGGCAGGCAGGCGAGGCCGTTTGTCAGGAGGCAGAGCAGGGTTATCATATTAAGACTAATTTCCCGCGCTCCCGCAGGCGAGGCGGAGGCCGCGGCGGCGCGCGCGGCGGACGCAGAGGCGCGCGCGGACGCCGCGCAGGCGCTGGCAGCGCGCCTGGAGGACGACCTGCTGGCCGCGCAGATCGCTGGCGGCGCGGCGGGCGAGGGCGGGCCGCCGGGCGGCGCATCCGCCGCCGACGCGTCCGGCCTGTCCGCCGTGCTCGGCGGCGACGGCGCGGGCACGCGCTTCCTCGGGGGCTCAATCGGGGCTCGGAACATTCTCGCTGCATGTGCAGGTTGCGCAGCGCGCGCGTGCAGCGAGCCATGCCCGAGCGTTGCGCGCGCGTGCGCCGGCAGGGGCCGGCGAGCGTGCGGCTGGCGGGGCGGCGGCAGGCGCCGCGGCCGGCGGCGAGCGCACGATGCTGGGCGTGCTGGTGGCGCAGCGCGACCGCCTGCGCGCGCGCGCTGCGCAGCTCGAGGAGGCCGCCGCGCAGGCGCGCCGGGGACGCCAGGGTTTCTGGCACAGCTACACATGGGTCACGGCGCAGCAGGCCAGCAAGGGATTCAGCCTTGTGAAACCCGCGCAAGTGGGCTGTGTCTTGGCGCTGACTTGGCACTGCATTGCACGGCAGCACAGTGGAGGCCCTGATGCAGCGCAGCTGCCAGCCCCGCTCCCTGTGCATGGTGCAGGCTGACGGCGAGGTCTGCCTTGCCGCTGGCCACACATGCGTGTGCGCCCCCGCTCCAGGCCGCGGCGGAGGCGGCGCGGCTGCGCGTGGACGTGGGCGCCGCGTGCGCTGACAACGTCGCGCTCGTGGAGCGGCTGCGCTACGTGCAGGGCTACGCGCAGCAGCAGCGCGGGCGGAAAGGTGGCCCCTCAGCAGGGTCTCCTGTGACGACTGCATGGCTGCGCCTGACATGCCTGGCCGCTGCCCTGGCTAGCAGCGGCGCAGCCCGGCAACAGCGCATAACAGCCGAGACATGCAGGGACTGCTCTCTGTGAGCTCGTGCTGCCTTGAGCAACGGGACGCCGTGCATGCCGGACCCTGGGCCCGCAGCGCGCCCGAACGACAGGGGCGGGATCAGACGCATGCCGCGGGCGCGGCCTTGCAGGCGCAGCAGAGCGCGCGCGCCGCGCCACCTGGCCCCATGCGTGTGCCAACCTTACCCTAAACCTGTACCCGACCCCACGCGCGCGGCGGCGAGCGCGCAGGCGCGGGCGGCGACGTGGAGAGCAGGTACGCGCGCGCGTACGAGGAGCGCGTGGACCCCTTCCGCGACTTCATCGCCGGCGAGCGCGCGGCGCGCCGCCGCGCGCTCAGCGCGCCGGACCGCATCATGTTCGAGCTGGGCCAGGTCGTGTCGTCCAGCCGGTGCGTGCCGGCCCTGCGGGCGCGTGCTCCAGCTCCGGCGCCTGCCCTGGCGCACCGCGCATGGCTGCCGGGCGCCCCCACGGTTGCGTCACGCCTTCTGGGGCATTTCAGAGGCCAATGCTCTTTGCCCGCGCATGCCTTGCACACTCCTGGCTGCCGCGTGCGCGCTTGCCACTGCGCTGCTTTAGAGCAGTCACGCATCCTTGAGCTTCGTGCGATGTCCAGCGCCGCGCCAGGCTCACCTTGAGCGGCAAGCGAGCAGAGCGGACATCGCATCGGCGCGCGGGCGGTGCGCAGGTGGGCGCGCGCGGGCGCGCTGGCGTACATGCTGCTGCTGCACGCGCTCGTGTTCGTGAGCATGGCGCGGCTGAGCCACCGGCACGCGCCCGCGGCCATGCCATTCGGCGCGGAGCTGGCGCGGCTGTGTGCGCGCGCGGCCGCGGCCGGGGGCCCGCCGCCGCCGCTCCTTGCAGGATAGGCTTCGTCCGGCGGCAGCGGGCACTCTGCTGGGCTCCAGGTGCCGGACGGCCGCATCGAGCGCGACCGCATCCGGGGTCTCGCTCCCGCGGCATTTTGCAGCGCTGGCATGCACCTGGATGTGCCAGCATGCAGCAAAGCTTGGGGATGTACATCAGTGGTGCTCGCCATGCAGCGGTGCAACGGTGTTTCTGTGTGTGTTGCGATGGCAGACACTTGCTGCAACCACTCATCAGCAAACACTGCGCGTCCATGTTCTGAGAGGAAGAATGCGCAAGTTGTAGAGAAACTATGCGCTTGATATACGGCATCCGAGAACTTGCCTGTGAGTATAGTCTACTTGAGGTTTTCCTGCTTTGTCATGCGTGCATGTTCGCACTCGCAGGTACAATGAGAACAAGCGCACTTCAGTTTGGACAGCGTGTTACAAAAGAGCAGTGCCATGCTGATGCTCTACTAAAGCGCTTGCCACCCGGTTGCACACACACAGAGCGCTCGTTGAAGGCCGACAAGGGACTGACCCAAGCCGCTACATCTGTTCTGTGCCTGTGCAGGCCCCATGCGCGCCCGGGTCATTACACTCACTCCTGAAGCAGCAGTCTGAGCTGTGTGCTGTTCAAAGAATACATCTGCCCACTGCGAGGTCGCTGGGCCTAGCCGGAGCCGACGCCAGACCATTGCGGCCGGCCCTCAGTACTCTGGAGCCGGTTCAAGGAATAAGCATGCCGCACTCTAAATAAAAAAAGGCGCCAAAACAAGCACAGCTTTTGGAGCAGACTGGCAGTGCTGATGCAGACCAGACAATGAGCAGACGGGCTCCCGCGGCCATTTCAGGGGTGCGCGCACCTGTGCGCAAACCATGTCCTAGGCAGAGAAACTGTATGCTTGGCATGAAGTGCATTGCATGCAAGAGACCTGCTGAGCTCAAAGAAGCCACGCGCCGATCGATGTGCACACGTTGGGACCCTGCCCAGCCGGCAAGCGCGTCCCTCGCACCAAACACGCCTGTCTTTCCTTGCCGCTGGACCACCCGTCCACTGCCAGGGGAGCCCCAGCGGCCGACCTAGCATACTTGCTTTCCCCTAGCAGCGCAGGCCGAGCCAGACACGGGCCGCGCCGCCGCTGGAGCCACGCACACACTGAATGCGACACAGCTGAAGCGGACACCCCTGGATTGGGCGGGGAGGGGAGCTGCGGGGCCCAGAAACACGCAGCGCGGCGTCAACGCGCGCAGGCTGCCCGCCGCACCGCGCGCCCTACGTGATGGCCTGCTTGGCGGGGAGGTCCAGCACGCGCGCCTCGAGCGCCACCACCTTGAGCGCCGCAAGCACCTCCGCGACAGCCTGCAGCATGCGGATGGAAATTGTCACGTACGCCTCCAGCGCGTCTACCGGGATACCACAGCACTGCTGTTGGCAGCACGTGACTTTTTCAACATGGTGCCCCTTGTGCGGGCGAAAGTGCGGCCGCGGTGCACTGCCCCCGGGTGTGCAAAATGGAGGACGCTTGAGACAGGCCCTGCACATGCACAGTGCTCTTGCTACCTGATGACAACAGCTCTTTGCAACTGTGACAGCACTGGGACAATCAATTTCCTCAGGCATGCACCGCCGGGGGTGCCGTGTGGGCTGCTGGCAGTGCAGGCCCGGCAACGGCCCGGAGCGCGACTGCAGGGTTGGGGTAGGGTGAGGTGACGCGGCGCACCTGGAAGAACGGCGGGTCGTGGTACTCGATGCCCAGGTCGCGGCACATCGGGCGCACATACTTCGACGCGCGCCGCAGCGAGTGCCGCGGCAGGTCGGGGAACAGGTGGTGCCTGCACGCGCGCCAAGCAAGCCCTGGTGACGCCGCGCGGTCCAGGCACGGGACAGCAAACAGAGCTCGGGCGCCGCTCGGCATGCACGGCGTGGAGGCGCGAGCGCGACCGCGGCAGGGTGCACCGCAGGCCCCTGGCGAGGCGCCAGGAGCGGCCGCAACAGGTGCACCGCAGGCCCCATCGCTGCGCCCACGCTGGGGACTGGGGTCTGCGGGCTGAAGCAGAGCGTTGATGCGAAGCGAAAGGTCGGGTGATGGCGCGCTCGCGACGGCGCGGGCGCAGCGGCGCACTCGATCTGGAACTGCAGGCCGCCGTGGAACCAGTCCAGCCACGCCGGGCACGCCACGTTGTTGGTGGACTCCAGCTGCGCGCGCGGCCGCGCGCCCGCCCGTCAGCGCGCAGCCCGACACGCCGGACTGCTGCCGCGCCATGCCGGTCACAGGCGACGCAATGTCGCAGCACCGGAGGGCGCCAGGCCCCCTTGAACGCGCATAGACCAGCCGGTGTCGAGCGCGCCCGCCCATCGCTCCTCAAATGTGCAGGACAGCCTGTGTAAGCTGTCTACACAACTACTGTCCAGGCAGCTCGCAGGCTCTTCCAGTCTCCAAAACGCGACCACTGCTGGCAGTGGTCGCAGGCACGTGCAGCTGCAGCCACCTGCATGGTCATCACACTACCCTAACTCCGCCCAGGACTTCTCTATCCTACCCACACCTGCATGGTCGTCCAGTCGTTGCCGTACTCGTCGATGCTGCCCGCATCTGTCGACTTGATCGGCCGCGCCCAGTGGTTGAGCGTCACCTGCCGCCGCGCTCACGCCTGTTGGCGGCGCGCATGATCTGTTCTCCCAGGTACAGACCCACTCGCTTGCCTGGCTAGCAGCTGCCGCCGAGCAGAGCATGCACTTGCCGTGATGTACAAGGGCTGATTATGTCAGACATGTCAAGCACTTTCCGGATCACGTAACAGGCTCAAACGATCTCTTGAAACACATGATGCACAATTCGCAGGTCTGGAGGGCCGCGAACGCTGCAGAAGCATCATGCGAGACAGTGCGGCACACAAGCACGCCGAGCTGCGGGGAGGCGAACGAGGCGGGCGCGCGGCGCGCCTGCAGGTGGATGACGCTGAAGCCGGCGTGGCTCACGGCGAAGAAGGCGACGCGCTCCCACCAGGTCGGCAGCGTCGCCACCAGCGCCGCATACCTGCGCGGCGCGGCCAATGAATAGGGTAAGGGTAGGGTGAACATCAGGGTCTGGTGCTGAGCTTGCGCCCACGGCTGCCTGCTGGGGTCGGCTGGGCGCGCGCTGGTGCCGCGCGCGGCGCGATGGCAGGCCCTGGCATGGACGACACGGCGCGCAGCCACTGCACATCACTTGCGCGCTCGCCTGCCTCGCATTGCGCCTGCGCTGTGCGAGCGGGCGGGCGGGCGGGCGGGCGCACCACACAAAGAAGCCGATGAAGGCGGTCACCTCCACCGGCTTGTAGATGGCCGGCCGCGTGCGCGACACCAGGTGGATGGTGGACATGATGTAGAAGCCTGCGGCGCTCGCGCACATGGACCAGTCAGCCTTCCGACATGTTCCCTTCCAACTGCTGCGCTTGTGCGAAGTTAGCGACTGAAGCGCAACACATCTTAGCTGCAACAGCTCCCTTTGAAGAGCAGCAAAGCGGCCAGTAGCATGTCAGCTTTGCGTGCTGCGTGCTTTGCGTCCCCAGCGAGCAGAGAGGCCGCGCGGGCGACTCTCAGGCACAGCTGGTTCTGCTGAGCACAGGTGCAAGTGAGCCGCTCGAGACAGCAACAAAGAGGATCATGATGTGGCGGCTCTGCTCGCGCACACGAAAGCAAGCGACCAGCAGCACGGGCAGGAAGGTGAAGGGCTGGTGGCTGTATGACCAAACCCTACCCTACCCCTAGGAAGGGGCGCCGGGTCTGCCCACGCGCACCAAAGCGCGCGACCAGCAGCACGGGCAGGAAGGTGAAGTGCTGGTAGGAGATGAAGCGCTTGCTGAGCGCGTCCGCCATCAGCGTCACCTTGTAGTACGACGAGTAGATGCCCGTGAACACCTTGTTCGAGAGCGAGAACAGCGGCATGTGCTGCGCGCGGCGCGGCGCGCGCGTCAGCCGCCGGCACGCGTGGCCGCGCGGGGTTGAGCCGCGCGGGGTTGAGCCGCGCGCGCGCTGCTAGCCACACTCAAGCTGTCGCCGTGCCCAAGGGCTCCAGGGGCAGGCGCCCGGCGCCGCGCGGCGCAAGGGCGTCACCTGGATGTCTGGGTCGTGGTCGCTGCTGTTCGGCGTGCAGTGGTGCACGTTGTGGTTGTACCTGCGGCGCGCCCGCGGCGTCAGATCTGTCCGAGGCGGGACGGGAGCAGGCCGAAGCGCACACCACGGCGGCTGCTCGGGGCGCACTTCCACCACTGCACGCTCGCGCCCAGGAAGAACGAGATGCCGAGGCCCACGAGCGAGTCCAGCGCGCGCCGGTGGAAGATCTGGTTGTGCCCCACGTCATGCCCCACCAGCGCCAGCTGCGCGCGCGCGCGCCGCGCGGCGTCAGGGCGCGCGCGGGCCGGCGCCGCACGCATGCGTGGCGCGCTGCCGCGACGGACGAGCGCGAGCGCGGCCAGCCCGGCGCGGCGTCTCGCGCACACGCCAGCGGCCAGCATCACGATTCATAGGAAGCTGGGCAGGCCAGGCTGCGGGGCTTCCAGCGCACTGCATGCGTTGCTGTTCCACGCGAAAGCACGCTGGGAGGGCGGGGCTGCGCGCCTGCTGCCAAAAGAGCGACATCAGCAGCCCGCCTGTGCACCAGCAGCGCCGGTGCACCAGCGCGAGGCACACCGCGAACAGCGCCGTCAGGCCGCCGGCCAGCCAGGCGTAGTTCCACAAGTTCGGAACAAACAGCCCGTCGCGCTCCATGGCCGCGCGCACGCGCTTCAGCTGCACCGCGCTGCGCGACAGCGGCCGCTCACTGGGCGTCTCCATGACGCCGACGCACTGCCCCCGCATGAGCTCTCGCATGCCCGGCACCGCGTTGTGCGCGTACGCCAGCCAGGCCTCGGACGCGTCGCGGCCCGCATGGTGCTGCAGGATGAGCCCGCCGCCCGGGTGCTGCTTCTGGTAGGCTGTCAGGTCGTACGCGCGGCCGTTGACTGCCACCCACAGGTCCTCCGGGCTGGCGTGGCGGGCAAGCTCGGTCCAGGAGATGGTATCAACGGCCTTCCTCTCGCCCAGGCCGGCTGGCGCGTAGCACATTGGGCAAGGTAGCCTGCCCTGCGCCTGGTTTACGCCTGCGGACGACTCGTGCGGCGTTCTTGTCGTCGTTCTGAGAGCCCGGCAACTTTGGATCCTCAAGGAGCCTCAGGCCGCACTGTGGCACTTTGCTGTCAAAATAGGCAGGATATTTTGAACCGTTAAGGACAAGCTCAGGGTCCTTCTATAATAGCTTTCAATGTGCTGTGCCATGGCTGACAGGAACACCCACATGTATGGAAACCATTCGTTTGAGGGCTGGCAATGCAAGGCTGAAGCAAACTAAACCTTTGCCCTAGTACACGCTGGGGGATGGGAACAGAGACGGCGCCTACTCCCAAGACAGACTATGCAACACACTGGCGTCACAAGCATGCTGGAGTCCCAGGCACGAGCACAGAGTCACCTGCGTAAGCTGCAGCACACTCAGGAACGCCTAAACCTAATGCGGGTGCCTACCTAATGAAGCAGTCGGTGCCTACCTAGTATAGCAGTCATACTTCCATGCACGTCAATAATCATGCCCTGGCAGCGCCTCCGCAGAAAGCTGACCAGCCACCTCAGCGCACACTCATAGGCACTGCCAGCTCTAAACCTGCTGCCTCTGCATGCGCGCAGCGCTGTTGCCACATGCCACTTGCTTGGAGTCAGTGCTTGGGGTCCGCCAGCGACCCCACCCCAGCCCTCCAACAGCCTCATACTCTGCTGCCCCGTACCGCGCTCTTCAAAGCCCCAGGGCTCCCGCAACAGCCTTCAGCCCCCAACGCTGTGCGCCCCTCGCAGCGCCGGCGACTCCGCGGCGGACTCAAACGCACAGCCGCGCGCGAGCTGGCTGCTTGGCCCGCGGCGGAGCTGCGCGCGCGCCTACAGCGCCGGCAGCTTGGCGGCAACCTCCGCGTGCAGCTGCGAGCGCTGCGCGGGCGTGATGACGCCGCGGCCCTCGGCCGCGGCCAGCACGTCGTACACGCAGCGCGCCACGGCCGCGCCCGGGCCGCTCTCCACGCGGCGCAGCATCAGCGCCTGCGCCGGCCCGGCGGCCGCCGGGTCAGCGCGATGGGGCTGACCAGGTACCGAGAGCGATCCAGATGGGCAGGTGCTCCAGCGCGGCCGTGTCGCCCATGCAAGCATGCGGACGCAGCATGCTGCCGTAATTATCTATTAGAAGCCGCCGGCGATTATGGGCGCTGCGGCAGCGTGCACACTCGGGCACGGCGAGGCCATGGCCGGGGCGCGGTACAGTGAACACAACGGGCGTCGCACAGCAGACAAAAACAGATCGTGTCAGCGTGGCGTGCGCAGCGCGTGAGCGGGCGGCGCGCCTGGCCGGTGTGCGAGACGGTGAGCACGGCGGGCGGCTGCAGCCAGGGCTCGCATGCACGGGCAGCGGCCCGCGCAGCGTGATGCGCGCGGCGCGGCACTGCGCCAGGCGCACCGCGCGCGACAGGCCCACCTGCAGCTGCCCCAGGTGGAACGCGCCGTACACGCCCACCACCTGCGCGTGGGGCACTGAATTAGGGTCAGGGTACCTCACAGACCTGTCCCCGGCAGCTGCCCCAGGAGGGCTGCGCCGTACACGCCCATCACCCCTGGCCACGCCAAGGTTTCCACGCATGCAGGCTGCGGCCAGTGTGTGACTCTTTGCCAATTAGATATTTACAGACATATATATCCTGAGAAAAACAATACGAAAAGACATACGCGCCACGCAGCATGCCACAGGTGCGACTGCGCTGGGCCCCCCGACCTGTCGGCGCAGAGGCGGCGCGCGCCTCCAGCGTGGCGTCGGAGAAGCTCTGCGGCGCGGCGCTGCCGGCGGCGGCCGGCGCGTCACCGCCGGCCCACAGGTCGACGCCCCCCATGTACGACGGGATGTTGAGCAGCATCACGCCCGCCAGGTCGGCCGGCAGCTCCAGGCGCCGCCCGTCCACCTCCACCTGCGCGCCGCGCCGCGCAGTCAGGGTTGTACTAAGGTTATAACAAGCAGGATGTGGCCAGGGTGCTAGCACTCGCTGGGCAGCAGCACGCCCGCCCGCCAGGCCCGCTGGCTCTTTCTGCAGAGCACACTGCAGAGCAATGGCCTGATGGGCATGCGCATGAAGTGCGCATGGCGCACAGGTGGGGACAGACGGGCGGCCCAAGGGCCATGCCGGGCAGGCAGCAGGCGCGCCTGTGCTCAGAGCAGGCTGGACATGCAGCAGCAGGCTGCAGGCTGGCCCCGGTCACGGCAGGGCGCGGCCGACTCGGGCGCGCGCCTGCAGTTTGCTGTGCAGCTCCAGCGGCTCGTTCGCCAGGATGTCCTTGGCGCCCATGCCCGAGTACCTGGCCCGGCAACAACCACATACCTGAGCACAACCACAAGGACTACAAAAAAAAACCCCATGGCATGCTGTGTGGTCTGCCAAAGCAAGGCGAGTCGACTGCGAAAGCAAGGCAAGCTGAGGGAGCACGCAGGGCTCGTGCCCCTGCCGGCATGCGCGGCAGCGTCGCACTGTCCAGCACCGAAGCGCGCAGCGTCGCGCATCCTGCCATGCCATGGCCCGTATGCCACCATGCGGACACGCACGCCAGGCACGGCGCGCTCGCGCGGCCCGGCGGGCGCGGGCGGAGGCGGGGCCGGGGCCCTGGGGCCGCGCCAGATCTTATTCGCGATCTGGCTGCGGAAAAAGTGCGGGTACTGCTCGCGCAGCGTGTGGAAGTCCAGCGCGACCTTGGCATCCACGCCGCAGCCGATGTAGTTGTTCATCGCCCGGGCGCGCTGCGCGCGCCGCGCGTGCGCGCTCGGCGCAACACCTCTCTCCTCGAGCCCCCCCTACGCCAGTCCGGCCCGCGCCTCCTTTTTGCTACACCACCACACCAGGGCACCCCGCGGCTCCTCTTAATCACACCGCTTCACTCTGTTCCACCGGTGCAAACCGCGGCTCTTCTTTGTGACGGCGAACGAATCTGCCGACAGCACCCAGGGGCGCCCCAGGTACACCATAGAAGCTCCGCTGGGCGGCGCCGGCACTGCAGCACTGCTTCAACGGTTCCTGCAACTCAGGCCAGGCGCTGGCTGTCGCGCGCTGTCACTAGACATGGGCACCTGCTGGTGCTCGCGGCGGCACAGCGCCCGCGCCTGGCGCGTGCCCAGCACGTGAGGTGCGGCGGCCGCACCGTCTCTTCGGCCTTGTGGCCGTTGCGCGGCTCGGCGTCGCCGGCGCTGCCGCGCTCGCGCGCGTTGCCCTTCCCCTTGGACGACTCGGCGTGCGTCGCCGCGATCTGTTCACAAGAGCAGCAGCGTTTTCAGCAGCCTGCGCTGGCGGCGGTACGAGCGGACGAAACTGATGCGTACATCATGCCGCAGGCACCTCGCTCGAACAACAGCGCTTTTGCGCAGCCCGTCCAGTGCTGGCGGCCCCGCACTTTCTGCCACAGGCTGGCTGACCACCTGCCGGGCGCCCGTCGATGTCCGGCGCTGGCCAGGCAAGCCGCCCGCGCCATTCGCGACACAGCGGCACAACCCTTCCATACCAGAAGGCCACGGGTCCTCAAAAACTGCCAGGCCCGCCGGCAGAGGTGCGCATGCAGGCGCAGTGAGGTGGCCCAGCATCGCCCGCAGTCAAACGGGCGCGACATGCCGGCGCTGCGAGGCCCGCGGGCAGCAGCACAGCCAGCGGCACCTGGACGGACCAGCGGTCGAGCGGGACGGGGACCGCGTGCTCCAGGTCGCGCAGCGCGCCGGGCAGCCCGGCCTCGCGCAGCACGTGCATGCCCGCGCCCCAGCCCAGGCAGCGCGCCAGGTCGTTGCCTGCGGGCGCACATGCACTCAGCGACGCCTGCTTGCGACCTGCTGCCAGGGCTGCGGCGCGCCAGGCGCCGCGCACAGCCCTTCGAGCCCTGCCCATGATAGGGTTTAGCTTTCCCTAGAGTCACCTCCAAAGCACACCGGTGCCCAACGGGCAGCATGCCCATCGCCGGCGCCCGCCAGTGCAGCC
>JAABUV010001830.1_pt1 | contig 30131 bp, 24 predicted proteins | sample 5559971 | NCBI WGS metagenome assembly JAABUV01 (sample SAMN10711881, study PRJNA513362) | rock metagenome | isolation source: Antarctica rocks | place: Antarctica: Victoria Land, Knobhead nord | collected 2015-12-19
AGTACCAGGTGCCCATTGTGGTCACCGGGTTCGAGCCGCTGGACATCCTGGAGGGCATCCGGCGCGCCGTGCTGCAGCTGGAGTCCGGGCGTCACGAGCTGGAGAACGCCTACGCGCGGGCCGTTCCCGCCGAGGGGAACCCGGCGGCGATGCAGATGCTCAGCGACGTCTTCGAGGTCACCGATCGAGCGTGGCGGGGCATCGGCATGATCCCCGGTAGCGGCTGGCGACTGGCGCCCGCCTACGCCGACTTCGACGCGGAAACGCGGTTCTCGGTCACCGACATCCACACCGAGGAGTCGTCGATCTGCCGCTCCGGCGAGGTGCTGCAGGGGCTGATCAAGCCGCAGGAGTGCTCCGCCTTCGGGTGCGAGTGCACCCCGCGCAACCCGCTCGGTGCCACCATGGTGTCCTCAGAGGGTGCATGCGCGGCGTACTACCGCTACCGTCGCCTCGAGCTGGTGGACGCGCAGTGACACAGACGGAGCGCACCCAGACGGAGCGGACCCAGACGGAATCGCGACCAGACTCTGCGCCCGCGACCATCGACATGGACAGCTGGGTGTGTCCCATGCCGCTGCGTGACTCCCCGGCCATCGTGATGGGTCACGGCGGTGGCGGCGCGATGTCGGCCGAGCTCATCGAGCACCTGTTTCTGCCCGCATTCGGCACGGCCGCCGAGGCGGGGATGGGTGACTCGGCCATCGTGTCGGTCGCCGGTGTGCGCTTGGCGTTCTCCACCGACTCCTTCGTGGTGAAGCCGATGTTCTTCCCCGGCGGCTCGATCGGCGATCTGGCGGTGAACGGCACGGTCAACGACCTCGCGATGGCCGGCGCCACCCCCCTGGTGCTGTCCACCGCCTTCATCCTCGAGGAGGGGACGGCGCTGTCCGAGATCGGCAAAGTGGCCGAGGCACTCGGGGCGGCGGCGCGCACCGCGGGGATCAAGCTCGTCACCGGGGACACCAAGGTCGTGGACAGTGGGAACGGGGACGGGGTGTTCATCAACACTGCAGGCATCGGAGTGATCGCCGACGGTGTGGACATCCGCCCGGAACGAGCCACCGTGGACGACGTGGTGATCGTCAGCGGCGACATCGGGGTGCACGGCGTCGCGGTGATGAGCTGCCGGGAGGGGCTGGAGTTCGGCACCGCGGTCGAAAGTGACTGCGCCGCACTGCACGGACTAGTGGCGGCGATGCTGTCGACCGGTGCCGACCTGCACGTGCTGCGCGACCCTACCCGCGGCGGGGTGGCCGCCTCGCTAAACGAGATTGCCGGCTCGGCTTCGGTGGGGATCAGTCTCGTCGAGCGGGATCTGCCGATCCCGCAGACTGTCCGCGATGCCTGCGGGCTGCTGGGACTGGACCCGCTGTACGTTGCCAACGAGGGCAAGCTGCTGGCGATCGTGGCCCCCGAGGACGCCGATAAGGTGCTGGCCGCAATGCAGCAGCACGAGCTGGGCGCCGGCGCCCGCATCATCGGCACGTGTGTGCGTGCGCACCCCGGCATGGTGGTGGCCAAGACCACCCTCGGGGGCACGCGGGTGGTCGACCTGCCGATCGGTGAGCAGCTGCCGAGGATCTGCTGAATGGGTCCGACGGGGTCTGCGGTATCCGGGGCTGAGTTGTTCGCGCGGTACGCATACCCGCCGAACGAGCTGGGCTACTGCGGGCCGGACGATGCGTCGGTGCTGCTGCGCCGTGACTCGGCCGACGCCGAACAGGACATTGCCAGGCACGCCCGACAGTTCGAGGGTGCCTGGCCGTATCTGGAGATCATTGCCGCCGCCGCCGGCATCACCGACCCGTTAGACGAGCGGGTGGTCGAGGCGTACTGGATCGGCAACGACCTGCTGGACAACGTCGACCCCGAGTCCCTGGTCGCTCAGCTGCAGGAGCGCTTCGTCGGACAAACCGGTGCCAGCTGGGTGCCTGGCCTGGCGCACCACAGCTTTCACGTGTTCGCGGTGTACCCGTGGGTGGGGTTGCTCCGCCGGGGGACCGGTAACGACGTGGCACTGTCGGTGCTCCAGCAGTGCCGCATCCGCTGGGGCAAAGTGGTGGCGGTGCGGGGGGAGCGCGTCGAGGTGCTTTCCCAGCCGCTGGTGCTGGCCGACGGGGTGCTGGCGCTCGGGGCTGTCCGGGAGGAATCCGCAGCCTGGTCCGTCCAGGGTCGCTCGCTGTTGTCATCGGTATCCGTCGGCAATTGTGTGGCGCTGCATTGGGATTGGGTGTGTGACGTGCTCAGTGCCGAGCAGCTTGCGGCCCTCGAGCAACGCAGCGCCGACCAGCTGGACCGCACCAACGCCGTATTCGCAACCTCCGGGTGACCGGTAGGCCGTGACGAACCCGTGCGCGACGAACTTGTCCAACTGGGGGTTCCACGGCTGGCCCTGACCCCCATTTGGGCAGCTTCGGCCGCGAAGTCAGGCGGTAGCGTACGCCAACAGCGCGGTGCGGCCCACCGCGTTTGCGGTCAGCCGGGCCCCATCGAGCTGACGACGATGTCCACGTCGGCCAAGTCCTGTTGCTTGATGAAGTCCGCAACCGCGTCGGTCAGCGTGGGGACGATCGGATCCCAGTTGCCGATGCTGGAATCCAGCCTGTGCACGAGCAGCAATGGTTTTCCCGAACCTGTACGGACGGAGTGTATCGGCGCGGCTTCTCCTCGGATCCGCGGGCGTACTTTGCGTAGATGCAACGCGCTGTGCGACCCTCATGCGACTCGATCAATGCCATCACCGACGTGGCCGGCATTCAAGTCGGCCACACGCAGCGCACCGGTGAGGGCTGGCTCACGGGCGTCACCGTGGTGCTGCCGCCGCCGCGAACCGTGGCCGGCGTGGACGTTCGCGGCGGCGGTCCCGGAACCCACGAGACCGATGCGCTGGACCCGCGCACGTTGGTACCCACCGTCGACGCCGTTGTCCTCACCGGCGGCAGCGCGTATGGGCTGGTCAGCGCGCATGGGGTGCAACGGTGGTGCGAGGAGAACGGCCGCGGCTTTCCCGTGGGTACCGCGCCGCACGAGATCGTCCCCATCGTGCCCGCTGCTGCGATCTTCGACCTTGGCCGAGGCGGTGACTTCGCTGCCCGTCCGGACGTCGAGATGGGCCACCGCGCGGCGCAGGCGGCCGCCGCATCCGGCAACCATGCCGCCGTAGCGGTGGGGTGCGTGGGCGCGGGAACTGGGGCGCGGGTGTCGCAGGGCCGGTTCCGCGGCGGGGTCGGCACAGCGTCGGTGCGGCTGGGCCCGGAGGCGGGCGGCGCGGTGGTCGGGGCACTGGCCGTAGTCAATGCAATGGGCACCCCGCGCGTTACCCCGGAGATGATGCAGCCGGTCGCCGGGGACGTCGGAGCCGGGCTGAACACCACGTTGGTCGTCGTGGCCACCGATGCGGTGCTGGACCCGGCGGAGACCTCCCGCACCGCGACGGCCGCGCATGACGGGCTGGCCCGCGCACTCGATGTTGCGCACACCCTCGCGGACGGCGACACGGTGTTCGCGCTTGCTACCGGCGAGGTTGAGCTGCCGGGCCCGGAGCGCGCCGTCCGGGTGGGCGCGCTGATCGCGGTGCACTCCGCGGCGGCCGAAGCGGTGCGACTGGCAATTGTTGGCGCCTTCGGCGCCCGTGCGTGATTTGGTAGCGGCAGTGGGCCTTTATCACGCACAGGGCGCGCTAGCGCCAACTAGGTAGCCACAACTCGTTCTGCCACTGTGCCTCGGTGATCGCACCCCCAGTGAGGATGGGGTAGAGCCACACGAAGTTGGCCACGACCAAACCGACGTAGAGGCACACAACCAGTAGCCCTGTCTGGCGCCGCTCCACTCCGGCCTGCGCTCGCCCCAGGATGTCGCCGAGCACCAGCGCGATGGCGATGACCAGGAATGGTGCCATCGGGGCGGCGTAGAAGTAGTACATCTGCCGGTCGAGGTTGGTGAACCACGGCAGAAAGGCCGCGCCGTAGCCGACCAAGGCCACCGCATAGCGCCAGTCCCGCCCGAATACCGCCCGCCACAGCGACCAGGCCAGCACCGGCACTGCCAACCACCACATCGCCGGCGTGCCCACCAGCATCACCGCCGCCACGCAGCTTGCGGCCCCGCACCCGGTCACCGTCGGGCCGCTGGAGTAGGCGTACAGCATCGGACGCAGGCCCATCGGCCACGTCCACGGCTTGGACTCGTAGGGATGCGGATGACCTGGCGGGGTCACCAGGTGCTCGTGGAAGTTCAGCACGTGCGCGCTGTAATACCACAGTGATCGGAAGGCATCCGGCACGAAGCTGTAGGTGCCGCCGTCGCCGATCTTCTCTCCCACCTCGTAGCGGTCGACCCCGGTCTCGCTGGAGAACCACGCCCACCAGGTCGCCAGGTACACCACCAGCGGAATCAGCACCAAGGCGTAGAGCGCAGGGCCCACGTCGCGCACCAGCGTGCCCACCCACGGCCGCTGCACGCCTGCCGAGCGCCGTGCGGCCACGTCCATCGCCACGCACATCACCCCGTAGAAGACGATGAAGAACACGCCGTTCCACTTCGTGCCGCAGGAGATGCCGAGCAGTACGCCGGCGCCGAACCGCCACCACCGCACCCCGAGACGGGGGCCGAACGGGGTGTCGTGCAACCGTCCCTCGGCGAGCACCACGCGCAGCCGGGCGCGCACCTGGTCGCGGTCGACCACCAGACAACCGAGCGCCGCCACGATGAACAGCACCAAGAAGATGTCGAGCATGCCGACGCGCGAGGTCACGAAGGTCATGCCGTCGCAGATGAGCAGGATGCCGGCGATCGCCCCGATCAGGGTGGACCGCGTCATCCGGCGCACGATGCGAACGACCAGCAGCACGACCACCACCCCGGCGACGGCGGAGGCGAAACGCCACCCCACGCCGGTGTAGCCGAACATCCACTCACCGACGGCCATCAGCTGCTTGGCGACGGGTGGATGCACGATCAGCTCGTAGCCCGGGTTGTCCTCGACGCCGCCGTTGGTCAGGGCCTGGTAGGCCTGCGGCACGTAGTGCTTCTCGTCAAAGATGGGCGTGCCGCCGTCGGTGGGGTAACCCAGCGCGTAGAAGCGGGTGAGGGCAGCGAGCATGGTGAGCACCCCGGTGACGACCCAGCCGCGGAGGCGGTCGGTGGGGGGCTCGTCCCGCGGCGTCACCGCGGGGGCGGGGCCGACGCCGGCGAGGGACGGCGGTGCGGCCAGCAGAGTCACCCGGCAATCGTAGGCTGACCGACGTGATGATCGCCCCCACCGGACGCCTCGTGCTCGCCGCGACACCGATGGGCCAGGTCGGCGACGCCTCGGCGCGCCTGCGGGACGCGCTGGCCACCGCGGACGTGGTCGCTGCCGAGGACACCCGGCGGACGAAGATGCTCGCTTCGGCCTTGGACGTGCGCATCACCGGACGGGTGGTCAGCTTCTACGACGCAGTGGAGGCCTCGCGTGCGCCCGCGCTGGTGGGCGAGGTGGCCGCGGGCAAAACGGTTCTGCTCGTGACCGACGCCGGCATGCCCTCGGTCAGCGACCCCGGCTACCGGCTGGTGGCGGCGTGCGTCGAGGCAGATCTGCCGGTCACGTGCCTGCCGGGACCATCGGCGGTGACCACGGCGCTGGCGCTGTCCGGAATCCCCTGCGAACGCTTCTGCTTCGACGGGTTCCCGCCACGCAAGCCGGGCGCCCGGCAGACCTGGTTCGCGCAACTGCTGCACGAGCCGCGAGCGTGCGTGTTCTTCGAGGCGCCACACCGGCTCGCGGCGTGCCTGGCCGACGCAGTCACCGTGCTCGGTACGGATCGCCGTGCCGCCGTGTGCCGAGAGCTGACCAAGACCTACGAGGAGGTGCGGCGCGGCACCCTCGGCGAACTCGCCGCCTGGGCCGCGGAGGGGGTGCGCGGGGAGATCACCGTGGTGTTGGCCGGGGCGCCGCCCGCGGGGCCGCCCGCGATGGCAGAGTTGGTGGCGCAGGTGCAGCAGCTGGTGGATGCGGGAGTGCGGCTCAAGGACGCGTGCGGGCAGGTGACGGTGCTGCACGGCGGCTCCCGGCGTGAGCTCTACGAGGCGGTGCTCGCCGCTCGGGATTGAAGCCGGGTGACGGCGTCCGCCTTGGCCAGGCACTCCTGCCACTCCGCCTCAGGGTCGGAGCCGATGGTGATGCCGCCGCCCACGCCCAGTGCTGCTTGGCCGTGCGGGTCGATCTCCACGGTGCGGATGGCAACATTCAGCTCGAGGCCGGCCACGGGCGAGACCATGCCGATGGTGCCGCAGTATAGGCCTCTGGCGGCGTTCTCCCAGTCGGCAATGAGCTGGCGTGCGCGGTGTTTGGGTGTTCCTGTGACGGAGGCGGGCGGGAAAGTCGCCTCGAGCAGCTGCGCATCGGTGACCCCGGGCCGCAGCTTGCCTTCCACTGTGGACACCAGGTGCCAGACGGCGGGGGCGGCGTGCACGGCCAGCAGCTCCGGGACCGCGATGCTGCCCGGGACGCACACGCGGCCGAGGTCGTTGCGCACCAGATCGACGATCATCACGTTCTCGGCGACGTCCTTGGCCGATGCACGCAGCGCCGCCGGATGCCGGGTGCGGGGCAACGTCCCCTTGATGGGGCTGGAGCGCACCATCCGGGCGTGGCGGGCGAGGTAGAGCTCGGGGGAGAACGAGGTGACCGCGCCCCACGGTCCGGCGAGGTAGGCCGCACGGGCCGGCTTGTCGGCCTCGATGCCGCTGGCGAACAGCTGGACGGCCTCGCCGTCGAGGTTGCCCGCGAAGCGGGTGCACACGCACGCTTGGTAGACCTCGCCGTCGGCGATCGCCGCGAGGCACTGCCGCACCCGGTGTTGGTGCGCGGCGGCGTCGGGCGTGAGCCAGTCGAGGCGCCACGATGATTCAGCGGCTCCGACGGCGACTGCGGCGGTGAGGCCGGGCGGACACGGTGCGCCGCTGAGGCTCTCGAACCACCAGCAGTTGTCGAGGTCCAGTCGGAGTACGCAGTCGGTCCAGCCTCCCGCGGCCTCGGGCAGCGCGCCAGAGCCGTCGGGGTAGCCGCGGTAACCGATCCAGCCGCCGCCCACGGGCCCGCTGTGCGCCGTCAATGTGGCTTTCCCGGCACCTCCGGCAGCGAAAGCCACATTCACGGCGCGGGGGCGCAGCGCCACACTCGGCACCAGCACAGCCGCCGACCCGAACCACTCGCCGGTCAGCGCGGCCGGCGGCGGCAAGCCCAGGCGCTGCGCACGCTCGTGCAGCCCCCGCAGCACAGCAGCGGCCGACGCCCCGGCGCCCAAGCGCTGTACTTGCACCCGCACAGCCTCCCACCCGGCGGTCGATAGGCTGAGCGCCATGCCATCGTCTGTGCTCACTGCTGTCGCCTGGCCTTACGCCAACGGTCCACGTCACATCGGGCACGTCTCCGGTTTCGGCGTTCCCTCCGACGTGTTCTCCCGCTACCAGCGGATGGTCGGCAACCGCGTGCTGATGGTCAGTGGCACTGACGAGCACGGCACGCCCATCCTGGTGCAGGCCGAGAACGAGGGTGTGAGCACCCGGGCGCTGGCCGATCGCTACAACCGGGTCATTGTCGAAGATCTCCAAGGCCTTGGGTTGTCCTACGATTTGTTCACCCGCACCACGACCCGCAACCACTACGCCGTGGTGCAAGAGCTCTTCCGCACCCTGCACGCCAACGGCTACCTGGTGCCCAAGATCACCACCGGTGCCATCAGCCCGTCCACCGGTCGCACCCTGCCCGACCGCTACGTCGAGGGCACCTGTCCGCTCTGCGGCTACGACGGCGCTCGCGGGGACCAGTGTGACAACTGCGGCAACCAGCTGGACCCCGTGGACCTCATCAACCCGCGCAGCAAGATCAACGGCGAGACACCGAAGTTCGTGGAGACCGAACACTTCTTCCTCGACCTACCCGCCCTGGCTGACGCACTCGGCGACTGGCTGCGCACGCGCACCGACTGGCGGCCCAACGTGCTGCGGTTCAGCCTCAACCTCATCGCCGACCTGCGGCCCCGGGCTATGAGCCGCGACATCGACTGGGGGGTGCCGATCCCGCTGGAAGGCTGGGCGGATCGCCCCGACAAGAAGCTCTACGTGTGGTTCGACGCCGTCATCGGCTACCTCTCCGCGAGTATCGAGTGGGCCCACCGCACCGGCGACCCCGACGCCTGGCGGGAGTGGTGGTCTGACCCGCAGGCGTTGTCCTACCTCTTCATGGGCAAGGACAACATCACCTTCCACGCCCAGATCTGGCCCGCCGAGCTGTTGGGACACAACGGGCAGGGCTCCCTCGGCGGAGCGCCAGGTAAGTTCGGAGCCCTCAACCTGCCTCACGAGGTGGTCAGCAGCGAGTTCCTCACCATGAGTGGCTCCAAGTTCTCCACCAGCCGCGGCACGGTGATCTACGTGCGCGACTTCCTGCGCGAGTACGGCCCCGACGCGCTGCGGTACTTCATCTCGGTGGCCGGGCCGGAGAACCAGGACACCGACTTCACCTGGGACGAATTCGTCCGCCGCACCAACTTCGAGCTGGCCAACGAGTGGGGCAATCTCGTCAACCGATCAATTTCCATGGCGCACAAGAATTTCGGTGCCATCCCGACGCCGGGCACCCGCACCGAGCTGGATGTGGCGCTGCTCAAGAATGCCGAGACCGCGTTCGGCACGGTGGGCGCGCTGCTGCAGCGCAGCCGCTTCAAACAGGCGGCGAGCGAGGCGATGCGGGTGGTGACATTGGCCAACCGCTACATCTCCGACACCGAACCGTGGAAGCTCGCAAAATTCGATCCCGAGCGCCAGGCCACCGTGCTGCACACCGCGCTGCAGGTCGTCGCCGACGCCAACGCCCTGCTCACCCCCTTCCTGCCGCACTCCGCGCAGCAGGTGCACACCGCGCTCGGCGGCAGCGGCATCTGGGCGGCGCAGCCGGAGATCCGCGAGGTGATCGACGACCTGGTCGCCGACCCGGTGGGTGTGGGCCTGCCCGCCAAGGACCACCCGTACCCGGTGATCATGGGGGACTACGCCGCCGAGCAGGCCCACTGGTCGCGCACGGACCTCACCCCAGGTACCCCACTGGCCAAACCGAGCCCGCTGTTTTCCAAGCTCGACCCGGGTCTGGGGGAGACCGGACCGGAGTGGGCGCCGATCAACCCGTGAGGCCTGCCCCGCCCCCTCCGGAACCCTTGCGCCCCTTGGTGGACGCGCACACCCACCTGGACGCCTGCGGCGCCACCGACGCGGCCAGCATCAGCTCCATCGTGGACCGTGCCGACGCGGTCGGCGTCGGGCAGGTGGTCACCGTGGCCGACGACCTCGCCTCCGCACGCTGGGTGACCCAGGCCGCCGACGCCGACCCCAGGGTGTGGGCGGCCACCGCGCTGCACCCCACCCGGGCCAACGCGCTGGACGACCACGCGCGCGCTGAGCTGGAGACCCTCGTCGGGCATCCTCGCGTGGTGGCGGTTGGGGAGACCGGCCTGGACCACTACTGGCCCGGCAAGCTCGACGGCTGTGCCACCGTCGCCGAGCAGGAGGAAGCCTTTCGCTGGCACATCGACCTGGCCAAGCGGGTCGGCAAACCGGTGATGATCCACGACCGGGACGCCCATGACGACGTGCTGCGCATCCTCACCGAAGAGGGCGCTCCTAGGCGGGTGATCTTCCACTGCTTCTCCGGGGACGCCGCGATGGCCCGGACCTGTGTGGACGCCGGTTACGTGCTGAGCTTCTCCGGCACGGTGAGCTTCCGCAACGCGCACGCGCTGCGCGAAGCCGCCCCGCTGGTGCCCTTGGAGCAGCTGATGGTGGAAACCGACGCACCGTTCCTGACCCCGCACCCACATCGTGGAGCAGCGAACGAGCCGTACTGCCTGCCCTACACGGTGCGAGCACTGGCGCAGTTGCGAAACCACGACCCGGAAGAACTGGCGAGAGCAACCACAGCCACCGCGCGGCGTGTGTACGCGTTGTGACGTCACAGCACGCCGCGCTGCTGGGGCCGGTGGAGATCCGGGCGCTGGCCGCCGAGCTGGGCGTCCGCCCCACCAAGACGTTGGGGCAGAACTTTGTGCACGACGCCAACACCGTCCGACGGATCGTGGCGAGCTCCGACGTGGGCGCCGCGGACGTGGTGCTCGAGGTGGGCCCGGGGCTGGGCTCGCTGACTCTCGGACTGCTCGAGCCCGCGGCGGCGGTCGTGGCGGTGGAGATCGACCCTGTGTTGGCGGACCGGCTACCGCGCACCACGGCCGAGCGGGCGCCGACCCTCGCGCACAAGCTCACCGTGCTCGGCGCGGACGCCTTGCGGGTGCGCGCCGAGGACTTCCGCAGCGCCCCCACCGCGTTGGTCGCCAACCTGCCGTACAACGTCGCCGTACCGGTGCTGCTGCATCTGTTCGCGGAGTTGCCGACGCTGCGCAGTGCGCTGGTAATGGTGCAGGCCGAGGTGGCCGACCGCCTCGCCGCGCCGCCCGGCAGCCGCACCTACGGGGTGCCCAGCGTGAAGGCCCGCTTTTACGGCACAGTCCAGCGGGCGGGTTCTGTGCCACGAGGGGTGTTCTGGCCAGTGCCCGGGGTCGACTCGGGGCTGGTGCGGGTGGACCGGCACCCGCAGTCGAGGTGGGCCGTGGACGCAGTGACCCGCCGCCGGGTGTTCGCCGTGGTGGACGCCGCATTCGCGCAGCGCCGCAAGACGCTACGTGCCGCACTGGCCGGCTGGGCCGGCTCGCCCGACGAAGCGGAACGACGGCTGCGCGCGGCGGGCATCGATCCCCGTACCCGGGGTGAACAGTTGGACGTGGCTGCCTTCGTCGCCCTGGCCGCGCAGCGCACTGGCTAGCGGAGTTCGGCAGTACACGTTCCATACACCGTAGGTGTGGCCCTGACAGACTGGACCGATGAGCCGAGGTGTGTACGTGGTGGCGGCGACGGCCGAGACGGGGAAGTCGCTGGTCACCATCGGGCTCGTCGAGCTGATGCGCACCCACGCGGACTCGGTGGCGTTCTTTCGACCGTTGACCGCCACCGAGGCGGACCATGACCCGCTGCTCTCGCTGGTCAAGGACACGCTGCGGCTGCCCGGTGAGCTCGTTCTCGGCGGAATGTCGCGCGCCGAGGCGCGCGCGCTGCTGGCTGCCGGGCAACGCGACGAGCTTTACCGCCGCTGCGTCGGGGTCTACAGCGAGCTCGCCGCGAAGGTGGACGTGGTCATCGTGGATGGCTCGGACTTCGAGGACGGTCGCGACCTCGGGGTGGAGTTCGACCTGAACACGGAGCTGGCCAACCATCTGGGCGCCATGGTGGTGGCGGTCGTCGGCGGTGCCGGGCAAGGTGCTGACGCGGTCGTGGAGTCGGTTGACCTCGCCCGCAAGGAGGTTCTCGGCGCGGGCTGCTCGCTCGCCGCCATCATGGTCAACCGGGTGGCGAGCGAGCTCGTCGAGACGGTCCGCGAGTCGGTGCACCCTGGGGCGTCCGGGCGTCCGGTGTATGTGCTGGCCGAGGCGCCCGAACTGTCCTGGCCGAGCGTCGGCGAGGTTGTCGACGGCATCGGTGCGCACACCGTCTCGGGGAGCGAGCGACTCGATCGTGACGTGCGCTCGGTGCGGGTCGCGGCGATGACCGTGGAGCACTTCCTGCCCCTGCTCGGCGACGGGGCGCTGGTCATCACGCCCGGCGACCGCGCGGACATCCTGGTCGCCACCCTCGCCTCCTCCTTGTCTGCGACGTTCCCGGTGCCCGCGGCCGTGTTGCTCACCGGTGGGATCGCCCCGCACGAGACCATCGCGGGCATCCTGCGCGGTGCCCCGTTCCCGGTGCTGGCGTTGGACGAGGACACCTACAGCGCGACGCGCGCGGTGGCCGAGGTCGGCGGCGAGCTGGCGCGCGGCAACCCCCGCAAGATCGCGGCGGCGCTGGGGGTGTGGGCGCGCAGTGTGGACGCCGATGAGCTTGTGCAGCGGCTCGCCTTGCCCCGGCCGGTCCGGATGACGCCGGTGCGCTTCGGCTACGAGCTGGTGCAGCGAGCAGCCGCCCACCGCAAGCGCATCGTGCTGCCCGAAGGGGGCGACCGTCGAATCCTGCGGGCGGCCGAGATCCTGCGCCGTCGCGACGTCTGTGAGCTGGTGGTGCTCGGAGAGCCGGCGGAGGTGCACGGGCTTGCCGCTGCCGAGGGCGTCGACCTCACCGGTGTCCAGGTGCTCGATCCGCAGACGTCGACCGAGATGGACCGCTTCGTCGCCGAGTACGCCCGGCTGCGTGCGCACAAGGGCGTGGACTCCGACCGGGCGCGGGAGGTGATGAGCGACGGATCGTATTTCGCCACCATGATGGTCCACCTGGGACTGGTGGATGGCATGGTCTCCGGCGCAGCACACACCACCGCGCACACCATCCGGCCCGCCCTGGAGTTCATCAAGACCGCCGACGGAGTGTCCACAGTGTCCTCGGTGTTCCTCATGTGTCTGCCGGACCGCGTCCTGGCCTACGGCGACTGTGCCGTCATCCCTGAGCCCGATGCCGCCCAGCTCACCGACATCGCCATCGCGTCCGCGGACACTGCCGCCCGGTTCGGGATCGAACCCCGGGTGGCCATGCTCTCCTACTCCACCGGGTCCTCCGGCAGCGGCGCGACGGTGGAGAAGGTTCGCGAAGCGACGCGTCGAGTACGCGAGCGTCGACCTGACCTTCCCGTCGAGGGACCCATCCAGTACGACGCGGCGGTGAACGCCTCGATCGCGGCGTCCAAGCTGCCCGGGTCCGCGGTCGCGGGGCAGGCCACGGTATTCATCTTCCCCGACCTCAACACGGGCAACAACACCTACAAGGCGGTGCAGCAATCGGCGGGGGCCCTCGCCATCGGCCCGGTGCTGCAGGGCTTGCGCAAACCGGTGAACGACCTCTCCCGCGGTGCCACCGTCCAGGACATCATCAACACCGTCGTCATCACCGCGATCCAGGCGCAGTCGTGATCGTCCTTGTTCTAAACTCGGGCTCATCGTCGGTCAAGTACCAGGTGCGGGAGCAACCGGGCGGGACGGTGCTCACGCACGGCCTGGTGGAGCGGATCGGTGACCCGAGCGCCCCCGAGCCGGTGGCCGACCACGGTGCCGCCTTGCAGACCATTCTGCAGCGCGTGTCCGAGGCGCCCGAGCTGGACGGACGCGCGGTGGAAGCGGTGGGGCACCGGGTGGTGCACGGCGGGGAGCGGTTCACCGCGCCGGTGCTGCTCACCGAGGACGTGGTGACCGCGATCGATGAGCTGTCTGCCTTGGCTCCGCTGCACAATCCCGCGGAGGTGCGGGGCATTCGCGCCGTCACCGCGCAGTGGCCGGACCTGCCGCAGGTGGCCGTGTTCGACACCGCCTTTCATGCTGGCATGCCCGAGCGGGCGTGGCGCTACGCCGTCCCCGACGAGCTGTATCGGTCACAGGGACTGCGCCGCTACGGCTTTCACGGCACCTCTTATGAGTACGTCAGCGCCGTCGCCGCCCGGCATCTGGGCCAGCGCCGGTTCACCGGGGTGATCGCGCACCTGGGAAACGGCGCGTCGGTGTGCGCGGTGCGCGACGGGGTGAGCGCGGACACCTCGATGGGGCTCACGCCGATGGAGGGGCTGGTGATGGGTACTCGATCCGGTGACCTCGACCCCGGTGCCGTGCTGTTCCTGCTGCGCTCGGGCTACTCCGCCGAGGACGTGGACGAGCTGCTCAACCGACGCTCGGGGCTGCTGGGTCTGGCCGGGGAGTCGGACATGCGGACCGTCCAACAGCGGGCGGACGGGGGCGAGCGAGCGGCGGAGCTGGCGCTCGACGTCGCGGCCTACCGACTGGCCAAGTACGTTGCGGGCTATCAGGTGGCCGTCGGTGCTGCAGCACCGCTGGTGTTCACCGGCGGCATTGGGGAGAACTCCGCACCGTTTCGGGCCAGGGTGGTGGACTTGTTGGCCCCCCTGGGACTGCGCCTGGACAGCGACCGCAACGACGCGAGCTCCGCTGAGCGGGTCCGGTCGGTGTCGACGGCGGACAGTGCCGCGCCGGTGCTGGTGGCCCACACCGACGAGGAACAGGTGATCGCCGCGGCCACCGTGGCCCTGGTCGACGGCGGCTCCTAGGCGTCCGTGCGGTCGTCGATCTCGTAGCACAACGCGGCGCTGACCTGCTCGAACTTCGCCGCCAGCTCGGCCTCGTCGGCGCCGCCGATGTAGACGTTGGCCAGCTCGTAGCTGTACATGTCCTGCTCGTGCAGCGCGGACAGCACGTCACCGGCGTGCGCGGTGAGGTCGATGCTCGTCCCGATGACGGCGCGCTCGATCGCCTCGATCTCCTGCGGGCTCGGATGCCTGCGGACGATACCGTCGGAGAAGCGCCGCACGAACCACTTCGCGGCGATCGGGTAGCGACCCTGACCGCAGGGAAACGCGGGGTCGCGGCCCATGGCCAGGCGCAGCATGATCTCGTGGTTGGTCATTCCGTCGACGTCGGCGAACAGCTGCGCGTGCGACTGGGAGTGCCGCGGGTTGATCTCGAGTAGACCGATCGCGTCGGTGGCGGGGTCGTAGAAGAACTCGATGTTGAACGTCATCCCCTCCATGCCGATTTCTTTCACCACCCTGGTGGAGATATCGATGAGCCGCGCCCGGACGTCGGCACCCAGCGTCGAGGGATACTGGTAGCGCTGAAAGCTGGGGCTGTCCTCGTAACACACGGAGTCGATGACGCCGTAGACCACCACGTCACCCCGGTAGCGGTAGCCCTCGACCGTCAGCTGTTGGCCCGGGATCGCTTCCTCAGCAACGCACACCCGCCCACCGGCAGCGCCGATCTCCGGCGGCAGCTCGACGTGGGCGAGCAACGCATCGAACGGCTCCCCGATTCGGCCGATCCCGCCGCGGATCGTGGTGAGTGCCGCCGCGAACTCCTGCTGGTCGGCAACGCCGAACGCCAGCACCGAGGAGTAGGACTTCACCGGCTTGATCCACAGCGGGAACCGCAGATCCTCAGGAGGTTGCTGGTCGCGATCGGGGTCGACCAGCCCGAAACGCGGGTACTCGGTGATCACCTGCTGCTGGATGAGGCGGCACCAATACTTGTGCTCGCACATCACCACATCCTCCAGGCGGTAGGTGACGAGTCCGAAACGTTTGCGCAGCAACGGGACCAGTGAGCTGACCGGAAAGTCCCAAAACCCGATGATCGCGTCGACGGGGCCGTCAAAGGCGTCGAGCACCCGTTGCGCGGACGCGAGTGCGTCGTCGAAGGAGATGACCTCGCCGTAGATCTCGGCGAAGCTGAGCACCGTGTGGAACCGGTAGTCCGCGGCGTCGGGGCTTGCCTCCAGCACCTGCCGGTTGTGCGGATCGAGGCCGACGACGAACACATTCTTGCGGACGTTCCTGCGTTCGGTCGGCCGTTGGTCGCTCATCGTGCACGATCTTAGGCGGGTCCTCCCACCGATCGCTGCACCATGCAATGCGCCGCGACCCTGGTGCATCCGGCCGAAGCGGCGTTGGGTGGCAGTACCACAGCACACCAGGAGGACCCGATGACCGCTCTGCAGGACGCCCCAGCCACCGTTGACCCCGCCGTCGCCCGAGTGAACACCTGGCTGGCCGACTTCGAGGACGCACTGGTCGCCCGGGACATCGACCGGGCGGCCGGCATGTTCGCCACCACCAGCTTCTGGCGCGACCTCGTCTCCTTCACCTGGAACCTCACCACTGTGGAGGGCCGCGATGGCGTCACCGAGCTGCTGCAGTCGACCTTGGACTCCACCCATCCGCATGGCTTCCACACCACCGAGACGCCCGAGGAGGCCGACGGCGTCACCTCGGCGTGGATCGCGTTCGAGACCGCAGTGGGCCGCGCCCGCGGGCACCTCCGGCTGAACGACGAGGGCGCCTTCACCCTGCTCACGACGCTGTACGAGCTCAAGGGCTACGAGGAGGCCGCCGGACTCGACCGGCCCAAGGGTGCCGAGCACGGCGCCAACAAGGGCCGGCTGTCGTGGCAGGAGAAGCGCGACCACGAGCTCGCCGAGCTCGGCCGCACCGAGCAGCCCTACGTCCTCATCGTCGGCGGCGGCCAGGGCGGCATCGCGTTGGGCGCCCGGCTGCGCCAGCTCGGAGTCCCGACCATCATCGTCGACTCCCACGCCCGGCCCGGCGACCAGTGGCGCGGCCGGTACAAGTCGCTGTGCCTGCACGACCCGGTCTGGTACGACCACCTGCCCTACATCGACTTCCCCAAGAACTGGCCGATCTTCGCGCCGAAGGACAAGATCGGCGACTGGCTGGAGATGTATGCAAAGGTGATGGAACTCAACTACTGGGGCTCCACCACCTGCACCAGTGCTTCCTACGACGAGGCGACCGGCGAGTGGACCGTGCTGGTCGACCGGGACGGCGAGCAGTTGACCTTGCACCCGAAGCAGTTGGTGCTGGCCACCGGGGTGTCGGGCAAGAAGAGGCTGCCGGCGTTTGCGGGTATGGACATCTTCCGCGGCGAACAGCAGCACTCCTCGGAGCACCCGGGCCCGCAGGCCTACGCCGACAAAAAGGTAGTGGTGATCGGCTCCAACAACTCGGCACACGACATCTGCGCGGCCTTGTGGGAGACCGGTGCCGACGTCACCATGGTGCAGCGGTCCTCGACGCACATCGTCCGCTCCGATTCGCTGATGACGGTCGCCCTTGCTGGTCTGTACTCCGAGGAGGCGGTGGCGTCGGGCATGACGACGCAGAAGGCCGACATGACTTTCGCCTCACTGCCCTACCGGATCATGGCGGAGTTCCAGATCCCGGTGTACGACGAGATCCGGCGCCGCGACGCCGACTTCTACGACCGGCTGGAGAAGGCGGGCTTCATGCTCGACTACGGCGAGGACAACTCCGGACTGTTCATGAAGTACCTGCGCCGCGGGTCGGGCTACTACATCGACGTCGGTGCATCGGAGCTTGTGGCCAACGGAGACATCAAGCTGAAAGCGGGAGTGGGTGTCGAGCGGCTCACCGAGGACTCGGTGGTGCTGACCGATGGCACCGAGCTGCCCGCCGACCTCGTCGTTTACGCCACGGGCTACGGCTCGATGAACGGCTGGGCCGCCGACCTCATCTCCCAGAAGGTCGCGGACAAGGTGGGCAAGGTGTGGGGCCTGGGCTCGGACACCGCCAAGGACCCCGGCCCCTGGGAAGGCGAACAGCGCAACATGTGGAAACCCACTCAGCAGGAGGGACTGTGGTTTCACGGCGGCAACCTGCACCAGTCGCGGCACTACTCGCTGTACTTAGCCCTGCAGCTCAAGGCACGGATGGAGGGCATACCCACGCCGGTCTACGCCCTGCAGGAGGTGCACCACCTGAGCTGAGCGTGTCCGCCGTCACAGGCCGCGGCTAGGGTGAGCGCATGGTCCGAGCCCTGCTGACCGAGAGGACCACCTGATGAGCTCCACCGACTATCGCGAGTTCCTCCAGATGCGCGATTTCCTGCAGGCCCACCGCGAGGACTACGACGCCGCGCTCGCCGGGTTCTCCTGGCCGCAGCTGGGGGAGTTCAATTGGGCGCTGGAACACATCGACGCCGTCGCCGCGGATTCCGTTCGTGGTGCGCGGCTGGCCCTGTGGATCGTCGAGGAGGACGGCTCGGAGGAGAAGTTCACCTACGCCGACATCGCCGGGCGCTCGAACCGGGTGGCCAACTGGCTGCGCGCGAACGGGGTGGCCCGTGGCGACCGCATCGTGCTCATGCTTGCCAACCAGGTGCAGTTGTGGGAGACCATCCTCGCCGCCATGAAGCTCGGCGCGGTGATCATCCCCGCCACCCCGATGCTCGGACCGGCGGACCTGCGTGACCGCATCGAGCGCGGTGCCGCCAAGCACGTCGTGGTCCGCAGCGAGGACGCCGAGAAGTTCGCGAGCATCGCGGGGGACTACACCCGGATTGCCGTGGGCGCGGACGTCGACGGCTGGCTGCCGTACGCCGACAGTGCCGCTGCCGCAAGGGAGTTCACCCCGGACGGCGTGACGACGGGCGAGGACACCCTGCTGCTCTACTTCACCTCCGGCACCACCGCCAAGCCGAAGCTGGTGGAGCACACCCACACCAGCTACCCGGTCGGCCATCTGTCCACCATGTACTGGATCGGGCTGCAGCCAGGCGATGTACACCTCAACGTGGCCTCGCCCGGGTGGGCCAAACACGCCTGGAGCAACGTGTTCGCGCCGTGGATCGCCGAGGCCTGCGTGCTCATCGTCAACTACACACGCTTCGACGCCGACCGGCTACTCGACGAGATCATCCGTTGCGGGGCCACCACGTTCTGCGCGCCGCCCACAGTGTGGCGAATGCTCATCCAGGCCGACCTCGGCCGGGTCCAGGTTCCGCTGCGCGAGGTGGTCGGCGCGGGCGAGCCGCTGAACCCCGAGGTGATCTCCCAGGTGCGCAAGGCGTGGGGGCTCACCATCCGTGACGGCTACGGGCAGACCGAGACCTCTGTGCTGATCGCCAACACCCCTGGCCAGCCGCTGAAGGAAGGTTCGATGGGGCGCCCGCTACCCGGGTTCGCCGTGGCGCTGCTCGACCCGGTCAGTGGTGAGCCGGGCGAGGAGGGTGAGATCAGCCTTGACCTCACCGAGCGGCCGGTGGGGTTGATGACCGGCTACCACGGTGATCCGGAAAAGACCGCCGTCGTCATGCGGGACGGTTTCTACCGCACCGGCGACGTCGGTTCCCGCGACGCCGACGGCTACATCACCTACGTGGGCCGGGCCGACGACGTGTTCAAGGCCTCGGACTACCGCATCTCCCCGTTCGAGCTGGAGAGCGTGCTCATCGAGCACCCCGCCGTCGCCGAGGCCGCCGTCGTGCCGTCTCCGGATGCGCTGCGCCTGTCCGTGCCCAAGGCCTACGTGGTGTTGGCGGCCGGGCACGAACCGAACCGAGACACCGCGCTGTCGGTGCTGCGTCACGCTCGCGAGCACCTCGCGCCGTACAAGCGCATCCGTCGGTTGGAGTTCGCGGAGCTGCCCAAGACGATCAGCGGCAAGATCCGCCGGGTGGAGCTGCGCGGGCGGGAAGCCGACCTGCGCGCGGACCCCGACGCCAAGCCCAGCACGGAGTTCCGCGACGAGGACTTCCCCGAGCTGCGCTGAGCTCGGCGTGGCGGTGGCGGTGCCGAGCAGCGATTAGGCTGAACCCTCGTGCTTGCCGTCGTCCCCCCTCCGATCACCGTGCGTGCCCCGGCCAAGGTGAATTTGCACCTGGCTGTGGGCGACGTGCGCGCGGACGGCTACCACGAGCTGGTCACGGTGTACCAGTCGCTGTCGCTGGCCGACGAGGTGTCGGTGTCGCGGGCGGACAGCATGTCCATCCGGGTCAGCGGCGAGGGCGCCGCGCTGGTGCCCACCGACCGGCGCAACCTCGCGTGGAAGGCGGCCCAGCTGCTGGCGCGCAAGGCGCAGCGCCCCGCGGAAGCCGAGATCACGCTGAACAAGGGGATTCCCGTCGCCGGAGGGATGGCCGGGGGCAGTGCCGACGCGGCGGCCACGCTGTTGGGGCTGTCCACGCTGTGGGGCCTCGAGTTCAGCCGCGACGAGCTGATGGCGCTGGCCGCCAAGCTGGGCAGCGATGTGCCGTTCGCGCTGCACGGGGCGACGGCACTGGGTACCGGGCGAGGCGAGCAGCTGCTCCCGGTGCTGGCACGCAACACCTTTCACTGGGTGTTGGCCTTGGCCGCGAAGGGCTTGAGCACGCCTGCGGTGTACGCCGAGCTGGACCGGATGCGGGCCGAGGCCGAGCCGCCCCGGGTGGGTGACGTGCAGCCGCTGATGCACGCGCTTGCCGCAGGCAATGCCCTCGCGTTGGCGCCGCTGTTGGCCAACGATCTGCAGGCGGCCGCATTGTCGCTGCGCCCCGAGCTGCGGCGCACCTTGCGGGCGGGTACTGCCGCGGGAGCGCTCGCGGGCGTCGTGTCCGGCTCTGGGCCCACCTGTGCGTTTCTCTGTACCGACGCCGATGCTGCGGTGCGGGTGAGCGCGGAGCTGTCCGGCGCCGGCGTGTGTCGCACCGTTCGCGTCGCCTCGGGCCCCGTTGCCGGAGCCAAAGTCGTTGTCCCCCAGACAGGAGTTCGTCACTGATGGCCGTCCCCGTCAACCTCGTCAACCTCGAACAGGTGTCCAAGACCTTCGGGGTGCAGCCGTTACTGGACCGGGTCTCGCTCGGGGTGGAGTCCGGCGAGCGCATCGGGGTGGTCGGGCTCAACGGGGGCGGTAAGACCACTCTGCTTGAGGTCCTCACCGGGCTTGAACAGCCCGATGCCGGCCGGGTCAGTCGCACGGGCGGTCTACGCGTCGCCGTGGTCACCCAACGCGGGGTGCTGCCCCCGGGATCGACCATCGGCCAGGTGGTGCTCACGCCGCTGGGGGTCGACGAGCACGAGTGGGCCGGGGATCCACGCATCCGCTCGGTGCTGCACGGCATCGGGGTGGACGCGCTTGGCGTGGACACCCCCGTGGACGGGCTCTCCGGCGGAGAGCGTCGCCGGGTGGCGCTGGCCGCGGCGCTGGTGCAGGACCTCGACCTGCTAGTGCTGGACGAGCCGACCAACCACCTGGACGTCGAAGGGGTGCAGTGGCTCGCCGAGCACCTGGTGGCGCGACGTTCGGCGTTGGTGGTGGTCACCCACGATCGGTGGTTCCTGGACACCGTGGCCACCCGCACCTGGGAAGCGGTGGGCGGCAAGGTGGAGAGCTACGAGGGCGGCTACGCCGACTGGGTGTACGCCCGCGCCGAACGGGTTCGCCAGGCCGACGCCGCGGAGGATCGCCGCCGTAACCTTGCCCGCAAGGAGCTGGCCTGGCTGCGCCGCGGCCCGCCCGCCCGTACGTCCAAGCCGCGCTACCGCATCGAGTCGGCTGAGGCCCTGATCGCCGATGTGCCCCCACCGCGGGACAGCGTGGCGCTGGCTTCCTTCGCCGCGCGACGGCTCGGCAAGGTGGTGCTGGAGCTGGAGGATGTCAGCCTGCAGACGCCGGACGGCCGCGAGCTGGTGCACGACCTGACCTGGCGGCTGGGCCCTGGCGACCGGATCGGGCTGGTCGGGATCAATGGCTCGGGCAAGACGACGCTGCTCCGGATGCTGGCGGGGGAGACCGAGCCCACCGCGGGTAAGCGGATCCAGGGGCAGACCGTGCACCTGGGCTGGTTGCGCCAGGAGCTGGACGACCTGCCGCTGACCATGCGGGTGCTCCACGCCGTGGAGGAGGTCGCCAAGTACGTCACGCTGGGCGACAAGGAGATGTCCGCCGCCCAGCTGGCCGAGCGGCTCGGCTTTGCCCCTGCGCGCCAAAGAGTTCCGGTCGGCGACCTCTCCGGCGGCGAGCGTCGTCGGCTGCAGCTCACCCGGGTCCTGATGGCCGAGCCGAACGTGCTGCTGCTCGATGAGCCGACCAACGACCTGGACATCGACACCCTGCAGCAGCTGGAGGACCTGCTGGACTCCTGGCCGGGCACGATGGTGGTCGTCAGCCACGACCGTTACCTCACTGAGCGCGTGTGCGACTCCGTCTGGGCGTTGTTCGGCGACGGGAAGCTGACCAACCTGCCCCGCGGGATTGAGGAGTACCTCGAACGACGCGCGGCTGATCTTGCCGACAACCCCAGCCAGGGCTCATCGTTGGCCGGTGGTGCGCCCACTGACGCGGCGACGCAACGGGCGGCGCGCAAAGAGCTGTCCAAAGTGGAGCGTCAGGTGGTCAAGCTGGACGACAAGGAACGGGCGCTGCACACACAACTCGCCGCGGCCACCAGCGATGCCGGGCAGCTGCAGAAGCTCGGCGCGGAACTGAAAGCGGTCCGCACCGAGAAGGAAGCCGCTGAGCTGCGGTGGATGGAGCTGGCCGAAGCACTGGGCTGATCAGCGTTTGCCGAACCCCGGAGAGTGCGCGATGCGGTTTGGGCGTCAGATTGGTGGGCTGACGCTACTCAAATCCTGGCCAGCGTCGCCGAGACACTGTGCGCGTCGAGCAGGCGCTGGATGTCGGCCGGGTCGCTGATGAGGACGGTGTCGTCAGCCGCGCCGAGCAGGGCGACGTGTCCGTCCACAATGTCACTGGTACCGCTGTCCGCCAGTAGCTCGCCGACGCGCCGCCCCGAAGTCTGTTCGATCGCGATGACGTCGATACCGGTGAGGGTGCGCGCGAGATTGGCTCGACGCACACCATCACGCCAGGCCTGCGCCAGACGCCCGCGCTCGTGTGGACAGCTACCCCCTGGCGTTGAGCCACCCGAAGAAGTGCTCCCGCCACACGGTCCCTGCGGTCGGTGGCGATCAGGGCGCCGGTATCGAGCACGAGCGCCATCCTCAGCTCGCAGGTCGTTGGACGGCGCAGCCCAACAATCGCGAAGCCGCGTCCAGCTCATCGGCGGTGAACGGACCGTCCTCGGCCTCCCACATGCCGAGCGCGGCGCCGAGCCGCTGGTTGCGCAAATGATCGCTGGCCGCATCGCTCAGCCAACGGGAGACGCTCACCCCGGACCGAAGATGTGGATGCCGTCGGTGCCTGGGTACTGGCACCAAGCCCCTTCGGCAAAGTACCGCCGCGCTGCTTCGTCGACGTCGACGCTCACCAAGCCGTTCAGGTTGAACCTGGCGTTGAGCTCGTTGATCGCCGTCAACCATCCCTGCTTCTCGGCCCGGTCCAACACGAAAGCCTCGAGCGAGGACATGCAGCCGTGGTAGAGCCGTTCGAACTCCTCCTCGCACAGGTCCAGTCCGCACGAGTGCACGGCGTAGGCCGCGTACGCCTCTCCGTGGCGGGCGATGCCGCGCGCCACGTGGTGCAGGCGCCAGATGTCCGCGTCCTCCTCGATTGCCAGACGCCCGAACCCCATTGACGCCGCAATGCGCCGCTCAGAGTCCGCGGTGTACTCGCCTGGAGTGAGCGCTGCGAGCGCATCTTCCACCTGGTATTCGGTCATGGTCAGGTCGATCCAGCGTCCTTGAACCCCGTCCGCTCGGAGCACGTACACGCGGGGTGATGGCTCGGTGCCGCTATCGGCCTCGTGCAAAAAGGTGATCAGGGCCGCCGCCCAGCGCACCTGCAGCAGGTCGAACGAGCCGGCTTCGAGTTCTCCCAGCGCTCGAGCTGGATGGAGCTGACCGTGGCGCGCAAAGGCGTGCAGCGGCCCGTCCTCGCCCCGCTTCAGCGCGCCGGCGATGGTGCGGGCCGTGCGCACGTCGATCATCAGCAGGACCGTCTCGGCGAGCTCCAGTTGACGTTCCACGTTGCGGTAGACGGCAGGGGGCAGGACGGCTCGCTCGTGCGAATCGTTGTCCACTCGTGCTCAGCCCTTCCCGGCTCTAGGCCACCCGTCGACGCCCCGCTTCAACACGCTGCACCATCCCACTGGTCTCACCGACCTCGACCCGCCCCAGAGCAGCGCCGCGTGGCTGGGGACCAACTCCTATTCAGCGCCGCCGGGATTGCACTGCGCCGTGACGGTCGCCGCGTAGCCGACATCGGGTCGCCATGCCTCGAGGTCCCACGAAGTCTTGTGCGGGTCGACGATTCGCGCGAAGTCCCAGTGGCAATCGAACTGATCGTGCAGCGAGGCGGTATCGGCAGGGTCAGACGCCCGCAGCACCTCCCGCCAGGCAGTTGCGCGCGCCGAGGCGCCATTGGCCGTACGGCCGGCCGCGGTCGGATACACGTGCAGCGCCCGGCCCTTGCTATTGCTGGTCCACCGCACATGGTCGATCAGGGCCGGCCCTGCGTACGCGGCGGTGGTCACAGCGGGCGCGGGCGACGATGTGGCCGCGGCAGGCGATGTGGACGTGACCGGCGGTGCGGACGCCGAGGACTGTTGTGCACAGCCGGCCAGCGCCAAAGTCAGGAACACCACGCCGCGCCGCATCACCTGCACCAGCGTAGGGCGTGAGCGCAGCCGCCACCCATATTGAGCGCTGCGGTCAGGCCTCGACTACCTACCCGCCGGTAACATGGGCGTTGTCAGCGCAATGACTGACTCACGCTCTTCCATGGAGGCTTCATGTCAGGCTCGACCTCAGGTTCGCCGCAGGCGTACGTGTACGACGCCGTCCGCACCCCCCGCGGCAAAGGCAAGAAGGGCGCCCTGCACGGCGTCAAGCCCGTAACCCTCACCGCCGGCGTGCTCAACGCGCTCGCCGACCGCAACAACCTGGACACCTCCCGGGTCGATGACGTCGTCCTCGGCTGTGTCTCGCCCGTCGACGAGCAGGGCGCGGACATCGCCCGCACCGCCGTGATGCTGGCCGGCTGGGACGAGTCGGTCGCCGGCGTGCAGCTCAACCGGTTCTGCGCCTCCGGCCTGGAAGCAGTGAACATGGCCGCGATGAAGGTGCGCTCGGGTTTCGAGGACCTGGTGGTGGCCGGCGGAGTCGAGTCGATGTCTCGGGTGCCGATGGGCAGCGACGGCGGTGCCTGGTTCGCTGACCCGGAAACCAACCTGCGCACCAACTTCGTGCCCCAGGGCGTGGGCGCCGACCTCATCGCCACGCTGGAGGGCTTCAGTCGCGACGACGTCGACGTCTACGCGGCCACCTCGCACCAGCGTGCCGCCGCCGGTTGGGACGCCGGGCACTTCGACCGCTCCGTCGTCGCCGTCCGCGACCGGGTCGGAGCGCTGCTGCTCGACCGCGACGAGACCGTCCGCCCCGGGACCACCCCGGAGATCCTCGGCAAGCTGCGCGCCAGCTTCGTCGACCAGGGCAACATCGGCTTCGACACCGTGGCTATCGACCGCTACCCCCAGGTCGAGCGGATCAACCACGTGCACACCGGCGGTAACTCCTCGGGCATCGTCGACGGCGCCGCCGCCGTGCTCATCGGCAACGAGCAGGTCGGCACCGACCTCGGGCTCACCCCCCGTGCCCGCATCATCGCCACCGCCGTCGTCGGCAGCGAGCCGACGATCATGCTCACCGGCCCGGCACCGGCCGCCCGTAAGGCGCTCAAACGCGCCGGGCTCACACCGGAGGACATTGACCTGTACGAGATCAACGAGGCCTTCGCGTCGGTGGTGCTGAAGTTCCAACGCGACCTGCACCTCGACCCCGACAAGGTCAACGTGCTCGGCGGTGCCATCGCCATGGGCCACCCGCTGGGCGCCACCGGAGCCATGATCCTGATGACCCTCGCCGACGAGTTGGAGCGCCGCGAGCTCCGCCGCGGCCTCGCCACGCTGTGCGTCGGCGGCGGCATGGGCATCGCCACCATCATCGAGAGGGTCTGAGAAATGACCAACGCTTTAGCATCAGCCATCCGTTACGACCGCGACGACGCCGGCATCGTCACCCTCACCCTGGACGCACCCGGCCGCTCCGCCAACACCATGGACGCGGTGTTCCGCTCCTCGTTGGCTGACACCGTCAAGCGTCTCGCCGAGGAGCACGAACACGTCACCGGCATCATCATCACCTCGGCCAAGAAGACCTTCTTCGCCGGTGGTGACCTCAACGAGCTCATCCAGGTCACCCCCGAGAACGCGGCCGAGTTTGCCGCCGGCGGCAACGAGATGAAGGGGCACCTGCGGGCCATCGAGACCCTCGGCGTGCCCGTCGTGGCCGCCATCAACGGCACCGCGCTCGGCGGCGGCTGGGAGATCGCCCTAGCCTGTCATCGCCGCATCTGCCTGACTGATCCGAAGATCAAGCTCGGCCTGCCCGAGGTCAGCCTCGGCCTGCTGCCCGGTGGCGGTGGTGTGGTGCGCACCGTCCGCATGATCGGTCTCGCAGCCGCACTGCCGCTGCTCACCGAGGGCAAGCAGCTGCGCCCGGAGCAGGCACACCAGGCCGGACTGGTGCATGAGCTTGTCGACAGCCCGGAGCAGATGTTGGAGCAGGCCAAGGCCTGGATTGCCGAGAACCCCACCAGCGCCCAGCCGTTTGACGCCAAGGGGTACGTGATCCCGGGTGGCACCATCCGGGAGGCGGGCATGATGATGGCTGCCATCCCCGCCATGCTGACCAAGAAGACGCACGGCACCATGCCCGCGCCCAAGGCGATCATCTCCGCTGCGGTGGAAAGCATGCAGGTGGACATAGATACCGCGCTCCGCATCGAGACTGCCTACCTCGCCGAGCTCGCCGCCGGGCAGGTCGCGAAGAACATGATCGGCGCGTTCTTCTTCCAGCTCAACGAGATCAACGGCGGCGGCTCCCGCCCGAAGGGTCCCGAGAAGCGCACGCCGAAGCGGATCGGCGTGATCGGCGCCGGCATGATGGGCGCCGGCATCGCGCACGTCGCCTCCACCCGCGGCATCGAGGTCGTGCTGGTCGACGCCACCGCCGAGGCCGCCGAGCGCGGCAAGTCCCACGGCGCTGAGATTCTCGACGCCAAAGTAGCCAAAGGCCGACTCGCACAGGGCAAGCGCGACGCCACGCTGGCGTTGGTCACCACCGCGGACGACGTGGCCGCCGTGTCCTCCTGCGACCTGGTGATCGAGGCGGTGTTCGAGGACCGCGGCGTCAAGGCCGAGGTGCACACCAACGTAGCCAGGGTTGCCCCCGACGCCACGATCGCCTCGAACACCTCCACCCTGCCCATCACGGGGCTCGCCGAAGCTGTGCCCGACCCCTCGAAGTTCGTCGGCATGCACTTTTTCTCGCCGGTGCACCGCATGCCGCTGGTGGAGCTCATCCGCGGCGCCAAGACCTCCGACGAGGCTCTGGCCTTCGCCTTCGACACCGTCCTCGCGCTGGGCAAGACGCCGATCGTGGTCAACGACTCCCGCGGGTTCTTCACCTCCCGGGTGTTCGGCACCTTCACCAACGAGGGCCAGGCCATGCTCGGCGAGGGGGTGCCTGCGGCGCGCATCGAGAACGAGGCCCTCAAGGCCGGGATGCCGGTCGGGCCGCTGGCCATCTCCGACGAGGTGTCCATGACGTTGATGGTGGCCATCCGCACGCAGACCCTCGCCGACCTCGCCGAGTCTGGTGAGTCGGGTGGGATGGGAGTCGAGCACCCCGCGTTCACTGTTACCGACCGGATGGTCGATGAGTTCAACCGGCCAGGCAAGGCCAAGGGTGCCGGGTTCTACGACTACCCCGAGCAGGGCGGCAAGCGGCTCTGGCCCGGACTTGCGGAAAAGTTCGGTCGCGATGGTGGCGGTGACGACCTGTCCAGTCAGGACATCCGCGACCGCTTCCTGTTCGTCGAGGCGCTGGAGTCGGTGCGCTGCATGGATGAAGGCGTGATCACCTCGGTGGCCGACGCCAACATTGGCAGCATCTTCGGCATCGGCTACGCGCCGTGGACCGGCGGGGTGCTCCAGTTCCTCAACGGCTACGGGCTACCGGAAGCCGTGGCCCGCGCCGAGGAGCTGGCGGCGCGCTTCGGCGAGCGTTTCGCGCCGCCGGAGCTGTTGGTACGCAAGGCCGAGGTGGGCGAGACGTTCTAGCCCCGAGGATTGGCTGAGTAAGAGCCAGGCGAGTGCCCTGTCCACCGGCGAAACGCACGGTGCAGGGCACTCGCCTCGGAGAACCCGAGCCGGACGGCCAACTCATCAAGTGACTCCCGTCCGTCGGTGATGCTCGCCAGAGCCAGCTCACGACGAACCTCGTCGCACACCGCGGTGTACGAGGTATTTTCCGCCAGCAGGTGACGACGCAACGATGCCGGGCTGTAGCTCAACCGGGACGCCGTGCGGGCGAGCGACGGCACAGTACCGGCGGCGGCCAGATCGTCCTGGACGAAGCTGCGCACGCGCGCGGCCAAGCTGGTTCCGTACTCACGCCGAGCCAGCAGGTCGGCGGGGGAGTTGCGCAGGAACCCCGCCAGGGCGCGCTCGTCGCGATGCACGGAGGTCTGCAGAGCAAAGCGGGGCAGCACCAGTGCCGAGCACGGTGTGTCGAACACCGCGCGGGCACCGAACAGCTGGGCGTACTCGGCGTGATGGGAGGGGGCCGGGTACGCGAGCTCTACCGACTCCAGTCGCAGCGGCGCGTGCATCAGCCACCCCGCGAAGCGGTGCCAGATCATCAGCAGCGACTCGGTGAGGAACACCCCCGGTCCCGGCTCCAGCTCCAGCCGGGTGAGCTCAGCGGCCTCAAGCAACCGGAACCGCGGGCCGCCGGGGAACAGGTTGTAGAACGCCACCGCTCGTCTCAGCGCGGTCCGCAAGTCGTTACCGTGCACCGCCAGCAGCCCCATGGTGGCGAAGGTGCCGCGGCGGCTCGGCACCGGCCACTGACCCAGCAGCTCGTCGTCCAGCAGCTCCCACACACCGCGCACCAGCCGGGTGAACTGCTCGGTCGATACCGCGGTATCCCGCTCGACCCCAGCCGCGAGCAGCAGGGAGCCGACCTGACGCTCGGGTACTCCGGCCAGCGCGGCACGCACGTGGTGGGCGCCGATCGCGGGGCCGACGTTCATCAGTCGGCAGCGGCGACGAGCGGCTCCAGCAGCAGATCGGGGTGTTCCTTCTGGATGTACTGCAGCCGCCAGCGGTCGCTGACCAGCGCTAGCAGCGCCCCGTCGCTACGGGTGAACACCTCGATGCCGCGCTGGCGGTTCAGCTCGGCCGCCGAGGCATCGTCGGTGCGCCGGGCCAGCGCATAACCCAGGTGCTCCATCTTCGCCTCCACCGAGAACTCCGAGCGCATCCGCGCGGCGACCACCTCGAACTGCATGGGTCCCACCGCCGCCAGCACCGGCGCCGCGTCACCCCGTACCTCGTTGCGCAGCACCTGCACCACACCTTCGGAGTCCAGTTGGTCCACTGCGCGACGGAACTGCTTGTACTTGCCTGCACTGTCCGCCCGCAGCACCGCAAAGTGCTCGGGCGCAAAGCTGGGGATCGGAGGAAACCGCACCGGCTGCTCGGTGTACAGGGTGTCACCCGGGCGCAGGGTCAGTGCGTTCACCAAGCCCACCACGTCGCCGGGAAAGGCGGTGTCCACTGTGGAACGCTCGCGGCCGAACACCGACTGCGCGTACTTGGTGGTGAACGGCTTTCCGTTGGCGGCGTTGGTCACCACCATGCCGCGCTCGAAGGTGCCCGAGCACACTCGGATGTAGGCGAGACGGTCCCGGTGCGCGGAGTCCATGCCGGCCTGCACCTTGAACACGACCGCACTGAACGGGGCGGTCACCGGGCGGGGTGTGCCGTCGACGTCCTCGCGCTCGCCAGGCGGCGGGGCGAGGTCGACGAGGGTGTCCAGGATCTGGTGCACCCCGAAGTTCAGCACCGCCGAGCCGAAGATCACCGGGGAGGTGCGCCCGGCGAGGAACTCGTCCTGGTCGTGGTCGGCCCCGCTGATGCTGAGCAGCTCGCTCTCTTCGACCGCGTTCGTCCAGTCGATGCCCTCCCTGGCGGCCGCGGCATCGGCATCGAGAAGCTCCTCGGGGGCGATCGTCGCCCCACCTGCGGTCCGGGTGAAGCGGATGTAGCCGCCGGTCGAGCGGTCGAGCAGCCCGCGAAAGTCACCAGCGATGCCCACGGGCCACAGCAGGGGTGTGGGTCTCAAGCCGATGCGGGTCTCGATCTCGTCCATCAGCTCCAGCGGCGTCTGTCCGGGCCGGTCCCACTTGTTGATGACGGTGATCACCGGGATGCCGCGGTGCCGGCACACCTGGAACAGCTTCAGCGTCTGCGGCTCGAGGCCCTTCGCGGCGTCAATGAGCATCACCGCGGCGTCGACGGCGGTGAGCACGCGGTAGGTGTCCTCGGAGAAGTCGGCGTGCCCGGGTGTGTCGACCAGGTTGATGACCGTGCTGTTCCCCGCGGCGGACCGGTAGGTGAACTGGAGCGCGGTGGAGGTCACCGAGATACCCCGCGCCTTCTCCATCTCCATCCAGTCCGACACGGTCGAGCGTCGCCCCGCCTTGCCGTGGATGGCCCCGGCCTCGGAGATCACCTTGGCATGCAGGGCCAAGGCCTCGGTCAACGTGGACTTTCCCGCGTCGGGGTGGCTGATGACGGCGAAGGTCCGCCGACGGGCGACCTCCCGGCCGACGGTGCCCTCGGCGCGATTGCCACCGATGGCTGCCTCGGCCGTCGGGGCGGGGTGGGTCTGCGTCACGGGTGGTCCTTATCCGGTGGGGCGGGTGGGGAGCCGCCACCTATGATGTTACTCGTGAGTATGTT
>JAABUV010001832.1_pt1 | contig 30107 bp, 26 predicted proteins | sample 5559971 | NCBI WGS metagenome assembly JAABUV01 (sample SAMN10711881, study PRJNA513362) | rock metagenome | isolation source: Antarctica rocks | place: Antarctica: Victoria Land, Knobhead nord | collected 2015-12-19
CGTACTCCGGCGATGGCGGCGGGACTGACCGATCATGCCTGGTCACTCGCGGAGTGGTTGAGGTTTCCGACCGTGAAACGTGAAGAATAGCGAACGCTAGTTGCCTGGGACACGACCGGAATGGTTGATGGCCAATGGGTGATAATCGATAAGCGGAACGGCGCGCGATGCCGATCCCGGGGAATTTTCCGGGGTTTTCTCGCCCATCAATCATCGTTTATTGGCCATAACTCATTGCCGGGTCAAGGAAATATTTCCGGATAGCTTCTCAGCCCGGGTGGGCGCCCAGTGGGGCCGTGGGGTCGAGGCGATCCCGGCCTTGGCCGTGGTCGGCGAGCCCCTGTTCCCGGGCCTGCGTCTGGTCCTGCACGGGCTTGACGCCCTCGCCCATCTCTTCGATGAGCTTGCCGCCGAGCCAGCCGGTGTAGATCGTGATCGCCCCGGCGGTGAGGCCGAGGACCCGGGCGGCGAGGCAGGTCCGGCGGCCCCGGTCGTGGTCCCGGACCCGGAGGACGTAGCTGGCGGTCATCAGGCTGCTGGCCAGGGCATTGCCGAGGGCGTGGGTGGTGGCGACCTCGTGGCTGGGCCGATCCTTGGGGATATGGCTGTAGTCGCGGAGCCCGGTGACGATCGCCCCGGCGGCGCCGATCAGGCCAACGGCCATGCTGACCCGGGCGACATCGTCGTAGGCCCGGTCGCCGGTGGCCAACGCGAGGCCATCGCAGACGTTGCTCACGGTCCAGGCCCCCAGCGGCACCGCGACGATCGCCGGGTGCGGGCTGTGTCCGATCAATTCTTCGGTCTTGTCGACGGCGAGCGAGATCGGGTCCATGGAAGTTATCCTCGGGCGGTTCCCTCCAGACCGGTCGGCCCGGCGGTCGATGAGGGAGTCTGCGAACGCCGTGCCGACTGGCACGCCGGATGCAGCTTCGGCCGGCCTGGCGAGGGCCGGACGCCCCGGCCATCGGGCGACGCCGCGAACCCAGGAGGACCCGCCCCCGTGTTCCCCCCACTTCGACTCCGAGAGGCCCTGAGCCTCGGCGGCCTGACCCCGCGCGAGCTGGCCGTCCGGACCTGGCGCAAGATCGACGAGAACGAGATCCAGACCCGGTCCGCCGCCATCGCCTTCTACGCGATGCTGGCCCTCGTCCCGTTCATCGGCCTGATCCTGACCCTCGCCGTCCAGCTCCTGCCCGACCTGACCGGCGGCTCGGCCCAGGCCAGCGCGATCAGCAATCAGACGGTGCAGCAGTTCCGCGCCACGATGCAGCAGGCCCTGCCCAAGGAGGCCTCCGAGGAGATCGAGCGCCAGATCGTCGACATCCAGAAGAAGCCGCCGGTCGGCCTGATCTCGTTCGGCCTGGCGATCACGCTCTGGCTGGCCTCCAGCCTGTTCGTCGCGGTGATCGACGCGCTGAACCGGATCTACGGCGTCCACGAGCGTCGGGGCTTCGTCAAGCTCCGGCTCGTCGCGATCCTGATGACCGTGGTCCAGGCCGTCATCCTGATCGGCTCGCTGGTGCTGATCGTGGCGGGCCCGGAACTCCTTCAATGGTTCGGATTCCGCACGGCCAACTCGTGGCTGGCGACCTCCACTCAGTACGCGATCGTCCTGGTCATGGTGCTGGCCAGCTTCGCCCTGACCTACTTCGTCGCCCCCGACTCCGATCAGAAATGGGAATGGATCACGCCCGGGAGCCTGGCCGGGAGCATCCTGTTCCTGCTGGCCACGGTCCTGTTCCGGGTCTACGTCCAGAATTTCGGCAACTATGGGAAGACTTACGGGTCGCTCGGCGGCGTGATGGTCCTCCTGTTCTGGTTCTGGATCAGCAGCCTGGTCCTCCTGGGGGCGGCGCAGGTGAACAAGCTGATTGAGGATTCCTCGCCGCTCGGCAAGAACGTCGGGCAGCGGACCAACCCCACCGAGGCCCCCGACTTCGGCGTCATGAAGCCCGAGCCGGCCAATCCGTGATCCCTCAGATCGAGGCAATCGCCGCCTCGATCGTCGGCCGGATCAGGTCGGGGAACGCGGCGACGAGCTTGCCGGAGTCGAGCGAGACGTCGGCGGGGCGGGGCTCGGCCGCGATCATGTCGGCCCGCCGGTTGGCCCGGACGAGCCCGGGATCGAGCCCGAGCGCGGCGGCCGACCGCCTCATCAACTCGAACCGGCTGACCCGCTCGGCCCCGGCGACGTGGAATAGCCCGGCCTCGTCCGAGGCCGCCAGCCGGGCCAGGATCCGGGCCGCGGTCGCCAGGTCGAGCGGGGTCCGGTGCTCGTCCTCGAAGAACGCCTGCGGCTCCCCCCGCCGGATCGCCCCGATCGCCCGGTCGAAGAAGGAGGCTCGGCCCGACCGGCTCGGCCCGAAGAGCAAGCAGATCCGCGCCACGACCCCACCGGGCACGGCCAGGACGGCGGGCTCGGCCTGGCGTTTGGTCCGCCCGTAGGCGAGGACCGGCTCGGCCGGGTCGTCCTCGCGGTTCCAGGCTCGGGAGCCGCTGAAAACGAGGTCGGTCGAGGTGAAGACCAGGCGTCGGCCGCGGTCGGCGGCCCATCCGGCGATCCGGCGGGTGGCCTCGACGTTCAGGGCCTGAGCCCGGGCCGGGTCGAGCCGGACGGCCTCGGCCGCGCTGAGGGCCGCGGCATGGATGATCGCCTCGGGACCGGCCTCGTCCAGGGCCCTCGCCGTGGTCCCGGGGTCGGTCAGGTCGATCGGACGCAGGGGGACGCCGCTCCGAGTGCCGGTCTCGGTCCCGCTCCAGGCGATCGGCTCGTGGCCGCCGATCCGGAGCCGGTCGATCAGGTAGGCCCCGAGCTGCCCGCTGGCGCCGGTCAGGAGGATGCGCATCGGTTTGCCGGATCGCTGGGTAAGGGTTTGGGCCGGAGAATCGTCACAGGATACGCCCGGGTCCGCCCCAGCCGCCAGCCTCCGCTGGAGTCCCAGATCCCGCCGGCCGATGGTTCGAACATGGGCAGGTGACGAGGCGAGGACGCCGGGGGCGAGCATGGATATTCGTGACTTGCCGGTCGACGACCTGGTCCTCGACCCGAACCTGAACCTGCGCGATCGCCTGGACGATTTCGCGGTCGAGCGGTACGCCGAGGCCTTCGAGCGGATCCCGCCGGTGACGGTCTTCGCCATCGAAGGCCGGTGGCTCCTGGCCGACGGCTTCCACCGCCACGCGGCGGCGATCATCCTCAATCGCCGGACTCTCCCGGCCGAGGTCCGCGAGGGGGCTTTCTCCGACGCGCTCGACTTCGTCGCGGGCGTTAACCTGTTCCACGGGCTCCCCCTGAGCCGGGCCGAACGCCGGAGGGCCGTCGAGGTCAAGCTCCGGCTCCACCACGACTGGTCCGACCGCCGGCTCGCCGAGGAATTGGGGACCGGCCGCGATCTGATCGCCCGGGTCCGCAAGCAACTGGTCGAGGCCGGGCAGTTGCCGGCCTCCGCGTCTCGGGTCGGGGCCGACGGCAAGACCTACCCGTCGGCGGGCCTTCCCCGCGACCCCAACGAGCACCTGCCTCAAGGCCAGGCGATCGGCCAGCAGGACGACCCCCGAGACCGGGGCGGGCGCGAGTCCGACGGCTGGGACGACACCCGCGACCCGCTCTCGCCGGTCGATCGCCCGACCGCCGGGGCTGACCTCCCGACCGCCCCGTGGGACGACGTCTCGGCCAAGGCCGTCGCCCTCGCCCCTCCCGTGCCGACCGCCGCGCCGACGATCGACGAGATGCTCGGCCTGATGACGACCCAGGTCACCGACGTCCTCGCCTGGACCCAGGCGGAAGGGTTCGTCGAGGCGTACCGGACCGCCGGCCCCAACGCCCGAGGGCTCTTCCATCACGCGGCCCTCAAGCTGGCCGCCCGGGTCGACCAGCTCCGTCAAGCCTGAGTCCTGAATCCTCAGAGCAGGTCGCAGAGGACGGTATCGGCGAGGAACAGCCCTTCGCGGGTGAACCGGACCCGGTGGCCGTCGTCCTGGAGCAGGCCTCCGGCGACGTGGCGGGGCAGGGCGGGGCCAACGAGGGCTTCGAGGTCGAAGCCGGTCCGGCGCTGGAAGTCGTCGCGGTCGATCCCGAGGACGGTCCGCCGGAGCATCTGGATGATCGTCTCGCGGGCCCGGGCCTCGGGTCCGAGGGCCTCGGTCGGCCCGGTCGGATCCCGCCCGTCCCCGATCCGGCGGAGATAGGCGGGGAGGTCGCGGGTGTTGCTCGACCGGACCCCTCCGACGTAGCGGGCCGCGCCCAGGCCGACGCCGAAATAGGCGTCGTTGGCCCAGTAAACCAGGTTGTGCCGCGACTCGTGGCCGGCCCGGGCGAAGTTGGAGATCTCGTACATCGCCAGCCCCTCGGCGGCGAGCCGGTCGATGGTGTGCTCGTACATCGCCCGCTCGGATTCCTCGTCGACCGGCCGGACCAGCCCGGCCCGCTCCTGCTTCCAGAGCGCGGTCCCCTTCTCGAACACCAGCCCGTAGCAGGACAGGTGCGACGGGTCCAGCGCCAGCGCGGTCGCCAGGTCGTCGGCCCAGAGCCCGGGGGTCGAGCCGGGGACGCCGAAGATCAGGTCGAAGGACCAGAACGGGAACCGGGGCCGGACGAGGTCGAGCGCCCGGGGGATCTCCTCGGGGCCGTGGTTCCGCTCCAGGGCCCGGAGCAGCTCGGGCTGGAACGACTGGGCCCCGAGGCTCACCCGGTTCACCCCGCCGGCGGCCAGGACGTCGGCCTTGGCGGCGTCAAGGGTGCCGGGGTTGGCCTCGACGGTCCACTCGCCTCCGGGTGTCAGGGGGAAGGTCCGGCGGACATCGGCCAGGAGCCGGTCAAGCTGGCGGGCGTCGAGCCGGGTGGGCGTCCCGCCGCCGATGAAGATCGTCTCGACCGGGTGCGGCCCGCCGAGGGCGTCCATCTCGCGGCTGAGAGCTTCGAGGTAGCGGTCGGCCATGTGGTCCGACCCGGCGAGCGAGGCGAAGTCGCAGTAGCCGCACTTGTGGGCGCAGAACGGGACGTGGACATAGGCCGCTCGGGGCCAGACCCAGGGGTCGGCCGCCTCGGGGCCGGCGGGCCGGGTCGGTCCGGAGAGGAGGGTCATGGAACTCCGGGGCTCAGGGGACGGCCTCGATGAACCGGACCTCGGGGACCTCGGCCCTGACGGCGGCCTCGATCCCCATGGTCATCGTGTAGATCGTCGAAGGGCAGCCCTGGCACGAGCCGAGGAGCCGGACCTGGACGATCCGGTCGTCGTCGACCCCGACCAGCTCGACTCCGCCGCCATCGGCAAGCAGGCCGGGCCGGACGTCTCGGTCGAGGATCGCCTCGATCCGACTCCGAAGGTCCGCCGTCCGATCGGGTCCGGGCATCGTGGGCGTTGTCCTGGGCGGGGCCGCCGTGTGGAGGACCGGGTCTCGCGTCTTCAAGGGAATTGATTCTAATCCCGACGCCGACCGGCCGACAAGCCAGGGACCGCGCCCCCGTCGCAACCTCCGGAAATTCCGGTCGTATTCCCCTTGCGGGCGGGGGGATGGGTGGCGATAATCGCCCGATGCGCGGCTCGTCGGGCCGCGACTTCTTTTGGGGACGATCGGGGACGGCACCGGCCGCACGATCCGGCCTGGTCGGCGGGGCGCCTCGGGGCTTGAGGCGGAGCGCCAGCATCGGGCGACGGATGGGACAAGGCGAGACATGGCGGACGCGGTCAAGATCCGGGTCGAGTTGCGCGACCCGGCCAAGAACAAGGGGACCGGGACCAAGTTCTCCCGGCGGCTCCGGGCCAAGGGCCGGATCCCGGCCATCATCTACGGCCACAAGCAGGCCCCCACGCCGATCTCGATGTCGCGCGAGTCAGTCTGGGAGATGATCAAGAAGCGGACCCACCTGGCCGAGCTGGAGATCGACGGCGGGGCGGCCGAGACCGTCCTGGTCCGCGACATCCAGTGGGACCACCTGGGCAAGGAGATCATCCACCTCGACTTCGCCCGCGTCTCGGCCGGCGAGTCGATCGAGACCGAGGTCCGGATTGACCTCCGAGGAACCGCCCCCGGGGTGGCCGAGGGAGGCATCCTGGAGCAGCTTATCCACGCCATCGAGGTGACCTGCCGGGCCGACGCGATTCCCGACAGCATCAAGGTCGACGTCTCCGGGCTCGCCATCGGCGGCGGGATCCACGTCAAGGAGCTGACTCTGCCCGAGGGCGTTTCGGTCAAGTCCGACCCCGAGGCCCTGATCGTCCACGTGACCAGCAAGGCCGCCGAGGAACCGGCCCCCGAAGCGGCCGAGGCGATCCAGCCCGAGGTCATCAAGCCCGAGCGCAAGGAGAAGGAGGAGTGACCCCTCCCCGACCAGCCCCGAAGGGCGCCTAGGGCATGTTCAAACTGGTCGTGGGGCTCGGGAACCCCGGGAGCAAGTACGACGGGACCCGGCACAACATCGGCTACGAGGTCGTCGACCGGCTCGCTTCGGGTGGGTCGGGGGCGAGGTCTTCGCGGAAGTTCGAGGGGCAGCTCGCCGAGGCGGAGATCGACTTCCGCCGGGTCCTGCTCCTCAAGCCCGAGACCTTCATGAACCTCAGCGGCCGGTCGGTCGTGCCGGCCCTCCGGTTCTACAAGCTCGACCCGGTCGACCTCCTGGTGGTCTGCGACGACCTGAACCTCCCCCTGGGCAAGCTCCGGATCCGCAAGGGCGGCTCCGATGGCGGCCAGAAAGGGCTCCGCGACATCTCCGCCCAGCTCGGGACCGAGGACTACGCCCGGCTCCGGGTCGGGATCGGCGACCGGGGCCCAGTCGAGGCCGCCGACTTCGTCCTGAGCCGGTTCCGCCCCGCCGAACGCCCGGTCGTTGACGACGCCCTGATCGAGGCCACCCAGGCCGTCGCCGTCTGGGTCGCCCAGGGGGCCGACGCCGCGATGAACCGATTCAATGGTCCCGCCAAATAATCCCGGGCTTGCGACCCGACGCCGCTTCCACCTTGAGGAGAAAGCCTTGCCAGTCAATACGTACGAGGGGATGTTCCTGCTGGATAGTGCCAAGGTCGCTGTGAACTGGGACGACTCGGTCCGCCAGGTCCACGAGATCCTGGCCAAGCACAGCTCGGAGATCGTCGCCAGCCGCCAGTGGGACGAGCGCCGGCTGGCCTACGCGGTCGACGGGCACAAGAAGGGGACGTACTTGCTGACCTACTTCAAGACCGAAGGGGCGAACCTCAAGGAGATCGTCGCCGACTGCCGGCTGAGCGAGCTGATCCTCCGCGAACTGGTCCTGAAGGTCCATCCGAAGTTGGTCGCCCACCTGGTCGACCGCGCGATGACCTCGACGCCCGGCGAGGGCGAGGAAGGCCCGCGCGAGGAGGAGGACGACCGCCCCCGCCGCCGCCGCCGCGAGGACTGAGACGGCCGGCCCTCAGGGCGTTTCGGGTCATCGCCGGCCCTCGGGGCGGCCGATACCCAATCCCGGTCGGGCGTTGACGTTCCACGATCGCCGCTTGTCGCCTCGCCGGGGATGTGGTAGCCTCCCCTAGGGAACAAGCGTCTACGCCCGGGCGGACGGTCGGGAATCGGCGGTCCCTTCATTGATCGAGGGAGGTAGCAGCGATGGGCCAGGCCCAGATGAACCGAGTTTTCCTGATGGGTAACCTGACACGCGACCCCGAATTGCGTCGCCTCCCCAGCGGGACTGCCGTCACCGAGCTGGGCCTGGCCCTGAACCGGGTCTACACCGGCAAGGACGGCGAGAAGCGCGAGGAAGTGACCTTCGTCGACGTGACGGTCTGGGATCGCCAGGCCGAGACTTGCTGCCAGTACCTCAAGAAGGGCAAGTCGGTGCATGTCGAAGGCTACCTCAAGATGGACAGTTGGGACGACAAGACGACCGGCAAGAAGCAATACAAGCTGAAGGTCCAGGCCGACCGGGTCCAGTTCCTCGACCGTCGCGAAGACGCTGCTGGCGGCGGAATGGGGGGCGAGGATGAGTACGCGGCCCCCGCTTCCGCCCCCGCCCCCGCCCCCGCCCCCCGCCGGGCGGCCCCCGATGCCCGACCGGCCGGCAACGGTCCGTCCCGGGGCGGCTACGGCAACAGTAACGGCAACAACAACGCCCCCGCGCCCGGAGCGTCGCCCCGACGAGCCCCGGCGCCCCCCGTCGACTCCGATGCCGACGACGACGACATCCCCTTCTGACCCCGAACGCCCGGGAGCCAGCCCTCGCGAGCCGGCGGGCCCCGACCTCCAGCGACGACCGCCCCCAGGAGTGAGTGTTGCATCATGGCCAAGATGACCGACAAGAAGCCGGGTAAGGCCAAGCCCAAGGCGAAGGCCAAGGCCGGTGCCAAGAAGGCCGCCCAGTCCGCCAGCACCCGGACCACCACCCTGGCCGCCCCGACGGCCGCCCGCCAGCCCGGGGTCGATCGTCGGCGGAACCACCCGACCCGCTCCAAGGACGGGTACATGCAGATTCTGCTGACCCACACCGTCCCGCACTTCGGCCAGCCCGGCGACCTCGTCAAGGTCCGCCCCGGCTTCGCGCGGAACTACCTCCTGCCGCAGGGGCTGGCCACCTTCGCCACTCCCCACAACCTCCGGATCGTCGACAAGCACCGCCAGCGGCTCCGCCAGCTCGAAGAGGCCCGCCGGAGCGACCTCCTCCAGATCGCCGCCCAGATCGCCCAGCGGTCGATCACGATCGAGGCCAACGCCAACCCCGAGGGCCACCTCTACGGCTCGGTCTCCGCCGATCAGATCGCCGACGCCCTGAAGGCCGACAACTTCGCGATCGAGGTGGACAACGTCAAGATCGAGGGGCCGCTCAAGGAGCTGGGCCTCTACACCATCCGGCTCTCGCTGGGTCAGGACGTCGAGACCGAGGTCAAGCTCTGGGTCGTCCCGACCCACGTCGACGAGCCCACCGCCTGAATCATCACTTCGGGCGGCTGATCACAATTCAAATATTGGATGGCAAATTTCAGAGCCAGCCGATACCATTGTACAGGTACGGCTGGCTCTCTCCGTCGATGACCTTCCGGAGAGGCCGGTCAAAGTTAATCGGGATCGGTCTCGAAGTTCGATACAGAATTGACGAGTCTTGGGGGTCGAAGCCGACGGATCTCTTCGGGGTTTGCCTGAACATGCCAAGCAAATCCAATGATCGGTCCAACGAGAATGGGAGACAGCGAACTTTTGGTGTCGTTGACAAACAATCACTGAATCTAGGTGACCGCCTCCCGCCTCAAAACATTGAGGTTGAACAATGCGTTCTGGGCGCCGCGCTTCTTGATAATGAAACTTTGCACGACATCGTCCAAATTCTCAAAATTGAAGACTTTTATCGCGATAGTCATCAAGTTATTTATAAAACAATTCGGGATCTCTACGAACTTGCCAGACCTGTTGACGGAATTATCCTCGCGGAGGAGCTGACCAAGAGAGGCGAGCTTGAGCAGGTCGGCGGTGATGAAGCCATTCGGACAATCCTTGAAGCTCCGCCGCATGCAGCGAATGCGAAATTTTACGCCCAGATCGTCCGCCAGAAAGCCGTTAGCCGGGAATTGATTGAAGCGGCGAACGAGATTCTTCGAGATGGTTATTCGAATAGCTTTAGCTCCGACGACTTACTCCAGTCCGCCGAGCGAAAGATTTTCGCCATCGCCGAGGAGCAGTCCACGGGCGAGACCGTCGAACTGAAGGACGTGATCGTCTCCGCGATGGACCGGATCACGGCGAGGGCTGAGGATCGCCACGCCGTCACCGGGGTCGGGACCGGCTACTTCGACCTCGACGAGATCACCGGCGGCTTCCAGGGCTCGCAGCTCATCATCCTGGCCGCCCGGCCCTCGATGGGCAAGACCGCGCTGGCGCTGAACATCTGCGAGCACGTGATCTGCGACCTCAAGAAGGCCGTCCTGTTCGTGAGCCTCGAAATGGGCGAGTTGGAGCTGGTCGAGCGGCTGCTCTCGTCGCGAGCGAGGGTCGACGGCCACAAGCTCCGGACCGGCAAGAATCTCGGACAGCAGGATCTGGTCGCGCTCGGGCGGGGCTACGCTGAACTCCGGGCGGCCCCGCTGTTCATCGATGACACCCCCGCGCGGAACATGCTCCAGGTGACGGCCAACGCCCGCCGGCTCAAACTCCGCCAGGACATCGGCCTGATCTGCATCGACTACATCCAGCTCGTCGATTCGGAGGAGTCGCGCGACAGCCGCCAGGAGCAGATCGCCAAGATCAGCCGGCGTCTGAAGCAGCTTGCCCGCGAGCTGAACATCCCCGTGGTCGCGCTCTCGCAGCTCAACCGGGCCGTCGAGAACCGCGAGGACCGCCGTCCCCGGATGGCCGACCTCCGCGAGTCCGGGGCGATCGAGCAGGACGCCGACCTCGTCCTCCTGCTCCACCGGCCCGAGTATTACGACGCCAACGACCAGCCCGGCGTCGCCGAGCTGATCATCGCCAAGAACCGCTCGGGGGCCACCGGCTCGGTCAAGTTCGCCTTCATCAAGAACCTCACCCGGTTCGAGAACCTGGCCCAGGGGGCCGATCCGGGGGCGAACTTCTGATCACTCTCAGGCGAGCCGCCAGGGCCCGATGGCGATCGGGGTCGCTCCGTCGACCGCCAGGTCGGCCAGGACCCGGCCGAGCAGGCATGAGAACTTGAATCCGTGGCCGACCCGAGGGCTGGCGACGATCACGGTCGGAGTGCCGGGCCTTGGGCGCTCGGATCGCCGGGCGGAGGACATCCGATGATCGAGTTCCCCACCGTCTCCCGCGAGTTCCGAAGCCTGATCGGCCGCCGTCGGGAGTTGCAGACGCTGCTGGGCTCGGTGTTCGCCGGCCTGGGGATCTTCCTCCAGAACACGCTGAGCGGGGGGCTCCCTGACTCACTTGGCATGATCCGCCGGCATGTCTTCGCCTTCTACGCGGTCCTCCTGATGGTCCCGACCGTGATCCTGGCCCTCCGGATGGCACGGCTCCACGGCGGCCTGGTGCTCAACGGTGTCCTCTACGCCCGGTTGATGCAGGGGCAGGACTTCACCCCGTCGGGGGACTACCGGGACGCGGCCAGGCACAATGACACGGGGGTCTCGTTCCTCCAGTTCGCCCTGATGGACCTGATCGCGGGATTCTCGACGGCGGTCCTGGCCGTGGCGCTGGACGCCCCGAAGGGGGCCGCCCTGATCGCGGCAACCCGCGTGTTCGAGGATGGGACGAGATGGTAGATTCATCGTGGCGTGATCGTACCCTTGGAGGTCAGAACCGATGGCCACGATTTCCCGATCGATGACCGAACAAGAGTTTCTCGAGCTCCGCGACGACGATGGGATCGAGCGAGAGTTGATCCGAGGTGAATTGAGGGAGCGGCCGATGACGACCCGCAATTTCGCCCACAGCGCCGTCATCATCAACATCGGCCATCAATTGAAACTTTGGATGAAACGTCAACCCAGGCCACGCGGCTGCGTCGTGGGCGGTGAGGCCCGGGTGCGGTTGCGCCACGACCAGCCGACCTTTGTCGGGGTCGATGTCGCTTACGTCTCGGGCGAGGCAATGCCGGAGTCACCGAGGGACGCAAAGTTTGTCGACGGTCCGCCGGTCCTGATCGTCGAGATTCTCTCGCCTCACGACGAATACCAGGATATCACGAACAAGATCGCGGAATATCTGGATGCCGGCGTCCCGCTGATCTGGCTTGCCGACCCGAGATTCTCGACCATCATCGTCCATCGCCCCGACGCGAAGCCGGAGCTCTTCAACGCCGGTCAGGAGATCGCGGCCGAGCCGTATCTGCCGGGGTTTCGGGTCGCGGTCGCGGACCTGTTCGAAGACCTGGGGGACTGATCGCATCAATGCGCCCGGGGGGAGATCCCGCGACCGGCGGACGGCCGATCGCGGGGGCGAGGGCTTCCGACCGGAAGCCGCTATCGGTGAAGCTCGGGTCAGCTATCGACCACCGTTTTGATCAGGAACGTCGCCTGGGTGAAGGTCGGGATGTAGGCCGGCGGCACCACCTCGGAGAGTGTCGGGATCCGTCGAGCCTGGGACCGCCCGGCGTAGCGGTCGCCCCGGGCTCCGAGGCTCTCACGCCAATCCTTCGGCGTCTTCCCCGGGTCCTTGCCGGTCGCGTCCTTGGCGATCCCCATCAAAAGTTGGTTGAATCGGTCGCGATCGGCGTTGATCGTTTCGATCCTCGTGACGTCCCCCGCGAGCTGGGTCTGCGCCGAGAGGGCAGCGCGCTGGGCCTCGATCATGGCCTGGGAATAGGAGAACTGGAGGGCGGGATCGTATTCGTTGACGAGCGACTTCGAACCGGTGACGCCCACCATCGGGCCTATCACTCCGGTCGCTCGCGTGATGACCGGCAAGCCGAAGGAGTCGTAGGAGATCGAATCGCCGGGCCGGGGCGAGACGTCGGGAGGGGCCGGCGGGGCATAGAACCGCCGGACGTTGAACCGCTCGCCCTCGACGAACAGGACGCCCGGCGAGCCCGGCCCGCCGACCGGCTTGACCTCGTATCGGAGCAGATCCTTCATCAGACCGACGAGGACGTCGAGGAACTCCTCGGGTTTCCGGCCCCGGAGGGTCTCGGTGGCGACCCGGCGGACGACCGGCGACTTGCCGTAGACCGCGAGCACCGCGAGGGTCTTGGAGGCGACCGGCGACTCGATCTGGCCGAGGAGCTGGATGGCGATCTCCTGGTCGCGCGAGCCCCCGCCGCCGAACTCGCGATAGACCGCCGAGACGGCCGCCGGTTCGGTGATGGCCTCGAGCGCGGCCCGGGCCTCGGCCTGCTTCTTGCCGCCGTGGATGTCCTTGTGGCACTTCTTCAACTGCGCGAGCCAGGTCTTCTCGGCCTTCTTTTGCTCGGAGTCGGCGGCGACCTGGGCGGCGGTCATCCACTGGCCGTCGTGCTTCTTGTAGCCCAGCTTCTGCCAGGCCAGGTCCTTCTTCGGGTCGAGCTCGATCACCTTGCCGAGGTGGACGTAGGCCTCGGGCCTCAAGCCGTTCTGCTCGCACCAGAGGGCCAGCTTCCACTGGGCGGCGGCCGTGGCGGGGGTCTTCTCGCGGATCGCGTTGTAGTCGGCGAGGGCCCGAGCCTCGTCGGGGGTGGCGGGCTCGGCCTTGGGGGCGGGCTGGTTATCCCCTACCGGCGACGGCGACGGCGACGGGGCCGGGTCCTGCGCGGCCAGGATCGCCGCGCTCACGAGCCAGACGCGGAGCATCGCGGAGCCTCCCCGGTTCGGTTGCCGACGGCCGACTCGCCGTCGAGAGTCAGACCCATCTCACGATAGCCGACGCCCCCCGATCGGGCAAGAAAAGGGGCGCGGTTCGTGAACCCTGCTCACCGGGCCGGTCGGTCGCGGAGGCCGTCGCGGAGGGCCCCGAAGGTGGTCCGGGCGTCGCGGTCGAAGACGAACCGGGCGGGGATCCCGACGACCCGGCTGGCACCCAGCTCGAAGAGGGCCCGCTGAGAGGAGGTCAGCTTCCGGGCGGCGATCAGGGCGGTGACGCGCCAGCCGGGCCGGCCGTCGGAGCCCTGGACCTCGCCCCGGGCCAGGTGCTGGGCCCCCTTCTGGGCGAGGTACGAGGCCACGGCGGCGGCCGTCTCGGGCCCGGGGGCGGCGGGAACCCCCACCACTTCGAGGTGGAGGATCCCCTCGGACGCCCGGACCCCGTCCATCGCGTCGAGCAGGTGGGCCAGCGGCCCGGCCTCGCCCTCCTCGGCGAGGTCCGCCAGGCTCGGGGCGTGGCCGATCAGGCAGGAGGCGGAGTCGAGCACGGTCCCTTCGGTGATCTCGCGGAGCCGGTTGTCCTTGAGCGTCGTCCCCGAACTCGTGAGGTCGACGATCACGTCGGCGATTCCCAGAGTCGGGTGCAGTTCGAGGGCGCCGTCGGAGTCGATCAACTGGTAATGATAGATCCCCCACTTCCGGAAGTGCGACCGGGTCAGGGCCGGGTACTTGGTCGAGACCCGGAAGGCCCGGCCGGACGCCTTGAATTCGGCGGTGAGGTCGACGAGGTCGATGACGTGGGTCACGTCGATCCAGCTCTCGGGCACGGCGACGACCAGCCGGCAGCCGCCGTAGCCGAGGTCCTCGACCACGACCCGGGCCGACTCGGCCTCGAAGGCCCGCTCGGCGAAGAGGTCCATCCCGGTGACGCCCAGGTGGCACCGGCCCTCCTCGACCTGGGTCACGATGTCGGTGGGCCTCATGAAGACGACGTGGAACCGGGGATGGCCCGCGATGGTCGCCTCGTACTGGCGGTCGCTGGCGCGGCGGACCTTGTAGCCGGCCGTCTTGAGGATCTCGACGACCCCCTCGTAGAGGTGCCCCTTGGAGGGGAGGGCCAGCCGGATCGGGTCGACGGGGGATCGGGACTGGCTCACGGCTTGGGCTCCCCGGCGACGAGCCGGATCAGGTTTCGCGCGGTCACGGGGTCGGTCGTCCGCCTCCGGTGGTCATGGAGGGTCAGAGCGTCGGCCCCCCGGTCGTCGCCGACGACGACGGTCCGGCCGGCCCGAAGCTCGGCGGCCCGGCCTTCGGGGTCGACCCGGGCGGACTCGGGCTCCAGGATCGCCCGGACCCCCGCCGATCGGAGCTGGGCGGCCAGTCGAGCGGCCTGGGGAAACGACTCGGACCGGGAGGGCACGACCAGGATCGCCTCGGGCCCCGGCGGCCGGGGCGATCGGCCCTGGGCCTCCAGGGCCCCGTCGAGCCGTTCCAGCCCGAAGGCGAATCCGACCCCCCGGTCGTCGCGGTCGCTCCCGAGGACCCGGGCCAGCCCGTCGTAGCGTCCGCCCCCGCAGACCTCCACCGGCCCGGCGGGGGTCGGCGCCACGATCTCGAAGACCATCTGCGAGTAGAACCCGATCCCCCGGCCGAAGCCGAGGTCAAGCTCGACCGCGTCGGCCGGGACCCCGTGGTCCCCCAGCCGGCGGACCAGAGCCCCGAGCGAAGCCACGGTGGCCGGGGCGGATTCACCGTAGTCGCGCGCCAGGCAATCCAGGACCTCGCCCGTCGGCCCCTTCAGGCCGGCCAGCGCCTGGACCTGGTCGCGGACCCGGTCCAGGGTCGCGAGCCACTCGTGGCCGAGGTCCCACTTCCGGCGGAGCCGGCGGATGATCTCGTGCCCGGGCCGGCGGCCGTTGACCACCGGGACCAGCGTCCGGAACAGGCGATCGATCCCCCCGAGGTCGGCCGAGTCGACCGGCAGGGCGATCCTCTCGGCGGCCGATCCCTGGCGGATCCAGGCGGTATAGCGGTCGAGCCCCCGGCCGATGGCGTCCACGTCGCCCCCCTCGGAGGCGGCCTCGCTGAGCATCTCCACCAGCGCCGATTGCGCGGTGGCGGGCAGACCGGAGCGTCCGAGCATCTCCAGGATCAGGCCCACGTCGCCGATCCGGACCCGGGCCCCCTGGACGCCCGCCTCGGCCAGGGTCCAGCAGGCCAGGCCGATCACCTCGGCGTCGGCGGTCGGCCCGCCGTCGCCCAGCCGCTCGACGCCGACCTGGCGGAACTCGCGGAGCCGGTCGGACCGCCCCGAAGCCTCGTGGCGGAAGGCCGTTCCGGCGTGGCTGACCCGCCAGGGGGACGCGGGGGGCGGCTCGGCCGCGGCATAGGCCCGGACGATCCCGGCGGTCATCTCGGGTCGGAGGCAGACCCGGCCCGGAGCCCCGCCGGCCAGCTCGAACAGCTTGGCGACGATCCCGGCGCCGCTCTTGCGCTCGTGGAGCTCGACGTGCTCCAGGATCGGCGTCCGGATCCGGTCGTAGCCGGCCCGGGCGAACCGGTCGAGCGCCAGCGATTCCAGGGCCGAGATCCGGGCGTAGGCGTCGGGGAGCCAGTCGGCGGTCCCCTTCACGCCGGGGACGGGCGACTCGGTGTCGGCCCGGCGGTCATCCGGCTCGATCATCGGGCGGCCCCCGATCCGGCTTCGAGGGCCCGGGCGACCTCGGCCTCCAGGTCGTCCCAGGGGATCGCCTTCCGCTCCTCGCGGGTGGTCAAATCGCGGAGGTTGAACGTCCGGGCCTCCTGCTCCGACGGCCCGACGATCACCGCGAGCCGGTGCCCCCGGCTCGACCCGTACTGGAGCTGCTTGCCCGCCTGGATCGCGTCGGGGTACACCTCGGTCCCGATCCCGGCGGCCCGGAGCCTGGCGGCCAGGGCGACGGCGTGGCGAGCCTCGGCCCCCGGGAAATAGGGGATCAGGACCGGGACGGTCGTCGCCGGGCCCTTCGACCAGCCGGCCTCCTCCAGCAGCGCGAGGAGCCGGTCGAGCCCGATCGACGCCCCCACGCCCGGCAAGGGCTGGTCGGAGAACAGCCGGGTCAGGTTGTCGTATCGCCCGCCCGAGGCGATGCTGCCGAACTTCTCCCAGCCGTCGATGGTCGTCTCGTAGACGACCCCCGTGTAGTAGTCGAGCCCCCGGGCCAGGCCGAGGTCGATCCGGAGCCGCTCCGGGGGGACGCCCGCCGCCCCGAGCAGATCGAAGATCGCCCGGAGATTGGCGATCCCGGCGGCGGCCGACTCGATCGACCCCAGCGACTCGGAAGCTCGATCGAGAACCTCGACGCCGCCCCGGCCGGCCTCGACGAAAACCATGACCTGCTCGGCCTGGTCGGGGGAGAGCCCGGCGCCGGGGCCGTCGGCGGTCCCGCCGGAGGTCAGCTCCTTCACCACGCCGTCCCGGCCGACCTTGGCGAGCTTGTCCAGGGCCCGGAGGATCGGCCCCGACTGGCCGGCGAGCCCGATCCGCCCGAGCATCGCGTCGAGGATCTTCCGGTTGTTCAGGGTGATCGTGAAGGCGGGGACGCCGGCGGCGGCGAGCGCCGCGTGGATCACGTGGGCGATCTCGGCGTCGGCCAGGACGCTCTCGGTCCCGACGGCGTCGAAGTCGCATTGGACGAATTCGCGGAACCGCCCCTTGGCGGGCCGCTCGCCCCGGAAGACCGAGCCGATCGCGTACCGCTTGAAGGGCCGGCCCAGCTCGTTGATGTGCTTCGCCACGAACCGGGCCAGGGGGACGGTCAGGTCGAACCGGAGGGCCAGCTCGCCGCGCTCGCCGCCTTTGTTGGTGACCTCGTAGATCTGGCGGAGAACCTCGTCGGACCCGGCGCCCTTGCCGGTCAGAACCTCCATCCGCTCGATGTGGGGGGTCTCGATCGGCACGAAGCCGAAGTCGGCGAATGTCTTGCGGAACGTCGCCGTCATCCTCTCGCGCGGGATCATCGCCGAAGGGGGGATGTCTCGGAGCCCGCTGGCCACGCGGGGGTCGATCATGGTCGGAGGCATCCTTCGGGGAGTTCGGCACCCGCCGGTCGCGGCGAATCATCGGGTCGGTTCGTCCGAGGCGGACCGATCCGGCCCCGATCCCCCATGATAGCAACCTCGGCCCCGACAATTCAGGGCCAATTCTCGCGAGCGGGTCGCTTCGAAAAAAGTAAGCGGGTGGCCGGGCGACCAGTTCGATCGCCTCGACCACCCGCCCGACCACGTGGGGGGAGGACACGCGGATTATGTTGAGCGCTGAAGCGGACCTCGGGGCGACGCGAGAACGCCGCCCGGATCGCTTTCGCCTCGTCGCGCCGGGTCGCCTTCCAGAACTATGACCGGAGACGCTCCGACGAGGGTACGAGGCATAGTTCCGACCGAAATGGAGATAAGTTTCACTATTTTTGGAAACTTCCCAGTTTCGCCGTCACGGGTGGGATGTCCGGACGTGCCGGGCCGCCCCGATCGCCGGATGATGTTCCCCGACAACGTCTTGGGGTCCCTTTCCCCTCGGGCCCGGGACTTGTTAGGATGAAGGGCGCGGATCGGATTCCACTCGGGATGCACACGGGAGGTCGCGATGCTCGGCGAGCTGACGGTCTTGATGGGCCTCCTGGCGATGGGCGAGGCCGGCCCGAGCCCGGCGATCCGGGCGGGGGAGTTCGAGGGCTGGTTCGGTTCGGCCCGGCGGGGCGAGCTGGAGATCCCGGACCCGGTGACCCGGAAGGCGGCCGGCTTCCGCTACGTGTTCGTGGGCGGCTTCCGGAACGAGCGGATGCCGGGCTACTTTGCCCAGAACAAGGCGGAGCTGAGGTCGCTCGGCGTCCCCCGAAGTTTGATCCACGTCATCAATCCGCGTTCGGACCGGACTTCGAGCGAGAACGCCGAGGAGGTCCGGTCGCGGTTCCAGGCGATCGCCGCCGAGGGGCCCGAGAAGTTAGTGGTGATCGCCCACAGCCGGGGGGCCTGCGACGCCCTGGCCTTCGCGATTGGCAACGCCTCGTTCGTGGCGGTCCACGTCGAGGCCCTCTTCTTGATCCAGGGTCCCTTCGGCGGCTCGGGCGCGGCCGACTTCGCGCTGGGCCGGGGGCCGGCAGTGGACCGGCGGTTGCCCTGGCGGCACCGGTTCCTGGTCCACCTGGCGGGCCGGGTCGTCCGGGCGAGGGCCCGGGTGGCGGGGCTCGGGGTCGTGGAATCGATGACGCGGGAGGCGTCCCGGACCTTCTGGGCGAGGGTCGTGGCCGAGCACGCCGAGGCGGTCGCGACGGTCGGGCCCCGGACCTTCTTCGTCCGCTCGGAGGTCGAGCCGTCGAGGCTCCGATTCGTCCGCCGGGCGATCGCCTGCTACCTCAAGGTCTACGTCGGACCGGGCGACGGGGTCGTCGCGCTGGCGGACCAGATCCTGCCCGACTTCGGGACCGTGGTCGCCACCCTGGAGGCCGGCCACGCCGACCTGACCCAGCGTTGGCCCGCCTCCCGCGCCCCCCGGGCGACCCGGCGCGCCCTGATCCGGAGCATCCTGATGGCGGTCGGGCAGCCCGAGCCGGGGGCCTCGCCTTCAGGGCTGGCCGTCCCGGAGCGCCGGCCGCGGCGCTGGCGGCCTCATCGTCGGGCCTCGGCGGAGGCGACGGCCTCGACGACGGTCCGGTAGTGGATGTCCACGGTGTCTTCCACGTCCTCGGCGTAGCCACCGGCCATGGTCACGGCGACGGGGAGGCCGGCCGACCGGCAGAGCCCAAAGACCAGGCGGTCACGCTCGGTCAGCCCCAGCTTCGAGACCCGGAGCCGCCCGAGCTGGTCAGAGAGGAAGGGGTCGGCCCCGGCCAGGTAGATTGCCAGGTCGGCCCCGGCCCGCTCCAGCGCGAGCTTCAGGCCCCGGTCGAGGGCTTCGAGGTAGGCGTCGTCCTGGGCCCCGTCGTCCAGCTCGACGTCGAGGTCGCTGACCTGCTTCTGGAGCGGGTAGTTCAGGGCTCCGTGGATCGAGAAGGTGAAGACGGTCGGGTCCTCGGCGAGGATCGAGGCCGTTCCGTCCCCCTGGTGGACGTCGCAGTCGATGACGATCACCCTCCGGGCCCGCCCCTCCCCCTGGAGGACCCGGGCGGCGACGGCCGAGTCATTGAAGACGCAGAACCCCGCGCCATGGTCGCGATAGGCGTGGTGGGTCCCGCCGGCCAGGTTGACCGCGACGCCATCGTCGATCGCGGCCCGACACGCCTCGATCGTCGCCCCGACCGACCGCCTCGACCGCTCGACCAGCGAGCCGGTCCAGGGGAGCCCCATGTCCCGGACCTCGTCGCGGGACAGGGTTCCCGCGACCACCTTCGCCAGGTATCCGGCGTCGTGGGCCAGCAAAAGTTGCTCGTCGGTCGCCGCCGGGGGGATCTGCAAATCCTCCGGCGCGACGAGCCCGGATTGCTCGATCCGCTCGCGGAGCCGGGCGTATTTGATCATCGGGAACCGATGCCAGGCCGGCAGCGGGATCCGGAAGGAGTCGCAGGTAAAGGCTTTCAAGGGGCCTCGATCGCTGGGGGACGGAGGGAGGGGCGGAGCTGGCCACCGACGGAATCAGAGTGATTGCCGACCCGCCGAGGAGCCGGGGCCAGCGATCAGGTCGAGATCGAGACCGTCCCGATGGCCGAAGGACCGGGGCCAGCGGCCCCGATCCGGGCCATGCAGCCCTGGGCCCTCATCACGAGCGGGTTGTCGGCTCCGACACAGGTCTTCAGGATCGCCAGCGACTGCTGGCAGATGTCTTTCGCCCGGCCGCGGTCGCCCCCCACCAGGTACATCTCCGCGAGGTCGATCAGGCTGATCGCATGGGGGAGGGGATTCGCATCCGAGGTGAGCCGGCAGAGGTCCAGGGCGCGATGGAGGGACGCCCGGGCCTCGACCAGGTCTCCCCCTTGCGCCAGGCTCAGCCCGAGGTTCCGGAGCCAGAGGGCATATTCCAGGCTCCGGTCCCCGAAGTGGTCGCGGGCCAGGGCCACGAGATGCCGGGCCGTCGCGGACGCCCCGGCGAAGTCGCCCCGGCCCATCGATCGGTGGAACCCCTCGACGTTTCGCTCGTACTCGGCCGCGACGGCCGGGGCAATGGACCTGGCTCGCGGGCTCGGAGGCTCCGGGACGCCGGCCCCCGATCGATCGCCCGGGTCGACGCGGCGATCGAAGATCAGGTCCTGGGCCAATCGGTCGAGGTTGTCAAGGGCCGGCGCCAGGGGGATCTTTCCGGCGGAGGCCGCTGGCGGCGATGGGGCCCCGACCGGGCCCGGTCGGGGGCCGCCCGCCGCCGGGGCCACGGGCGAGGCGGGATCCGGCCGTCTCGCCGACCCGGCGCGGAGCCCTTCCAGCTCGGTCCGGGTCCGCTCGTCCCGGCCGAGGGCGTCTCGTTTCATCGCGTTCAGTTCGAGTCGGAAGCCTTCCAGGTCCTGCCGGAGCGAGATCCTCTTCGGCTCGATCGCGTCGAGCCGATCGAGGGATCCCGCGAGCCGGCCCTGACGTTCGGTTTGATCGCCGAGGATCTCCCGAAGCTGTTCGCGGTTCCGCTCATCGGCGTCCCGGAATCCGAGCGATGCCGCCTCGAATTCCCCCCGGAGGCCGGCGACGCTCCGCTCTCCTTCGAGTCGCGAGGTTTCGAGCCGCGCCAGGCCCGATTCCAGGTCGGCCCGACGCCCCTGGTGATCGCCGAGGGCCTGCTGGATCGAAGCCTGATCGGCCCGGACGGCGTCCAGCCCCGCGCGGAGCTCCTCGGCCTGGTCGGCGATGACCTGGCGGAGCGAGCCGTTCTCGACGCGGAGCCGCTCGACCTCCTCCCGGATCGCGACGCGCTCGGCCTCGGCGTCCTCGCGCGGACCGAGGCTCGCTTCGAGACGGCTCCCCCGCTCGGACCCCTGACGGACCGCCTCTTCGAGCGCACCGAGCCTCGATTCCAGGGCCATCGCCCGGGTGTCGGCCTCGGAGCCACGGCTCGACGACTCGGCATCCCGCCCCCGGAGTCCCTCGACCTCGACCCGCAACGGTTCGAGCTGACTCCGGGCGAAGTCGCGTTCGTCGGCGAGTCTGGCCGCGACCTCACCCGCGGAGGCTCGCCGATCGGCCTCCCATCCGGCCACGGCCTCCCCTCGGAACCCTTCGAAGGCGGCGCGGAAGGCCGAGAAGCCGGACTCCAGGGCGGCGAGGTCTCGTCGTTGTCCATCGAGTTCGGCGACGACGCGACCATGGTCCGCATCCCGCTGGGATCGGCCGTGGTCGGACTCGGCGAGCCTGTCCTCGATCCCGCCGAGGCGACCGGTCAGTCGGCCGATCTCGGACTCGAATGCGAGCCGCTCGCGCTCCGATTCCTCCTTCTGTCGGAGAAACCCGTCGGGCTGCCCGGGGGGCCTCGGTGCCGACCCGTCGCCCGATGCCGGCCGAGCGACGAACCGACGATCGCATTGATTGCAGATCACGCCCGAGCCCAGGTATTCCGGCCGGACCTTCAGGATCCGTCGACAACCCGGGCACTCGACCGCGACCCTCTCGACCTCGGGAGGGGCCACCGTCCCCTCGGGCGGTGGGGACTCATCCCTCACGTCGGCCGGCGAAGGGGCGAACGGGTGGTGGCATCGCTCACACTCCCGGTCGCGCCCGATCTCTTCCGGTCGGATTTGCAGGGCGGCTTGGCAACTCGGGCAGGCCACGAGAATTCGATCGGGCATGATGGCTTTAACCTCTTAAGCCCTGGTCGCCTGCTCCTCCCCGATCGGCACAAGGCCGACGAACGATTCGATCCGAATTCACGCCTCGCCGTCGTCCGTCGGGTGCCGAGAATCGATTTCTCCGGAGACCGAAGTCCGGGACAGTGGCGGGTCACCCATCAAGTGCGGACGCCGCGTCCGATTGTCGCATACCTCGACCCGAGCGGTGAAGCGTCGCGCGAGACTTTCGTCGGACCACCCCGGGTTTCGAGTCGAATCAATGTTTCCTCGGGGGGATCGCGTAGCCGTACGGGGTCGGCCAGGCCGGCTCCTTGCCGAGCGTCAGGGCCGCGTGATTGGCCCAGTAGGCGTCGCGGAGCATCTCGCGGCCGACAAGAACAAGGTCGGCCGCGCCGGAGGTGATGATCTGGCTGGCCTGGCGGGCCTCGGTGATGATTCCGACCGCGCCGGTCCCGATCCCGGTCTCGCGGCGGATCGTCGCGGCGAAGGGGACCTGATAGTTCGGGCTCGTGGGGATCTTGGCAGAGGGGACCAGCGCCCCCGAGGAGACGTCGATCAATTTGACGCCGGCCCGGCACGCCTCGCGGGCGAACGCGACCGACTGCTCCAGGTCCCAGCCGCCCTCGACCCAGTCGGTCGCCGAGATCCGGACGAAGAGGGGGGAACACCCGGGAAGCTCGGCCTTGACCGCCTCGATCACGCGGAGCGGGAGCCGGATCCGGTTCTCCAGCGGGCCGCCGTACTCGTCGGACCTCCGGTTGCTCAGCGGCGAGAGGAAGGAGTGGAGGAGGTAGCCGTGAGCCATGTGGATCTCGACGATCCGGAAGCCGGCCGAGACGGCCCGACGGGTCGCGGCGGCGAAAGCTTCGACCACCGCGTCGATCCCCCGGTGGTCGAGCTCGATTGGGGTCGGGTCGTCCTCGTGGAACGGGATCGGGCTGGGCGCGAGAACGTCCCAGGCCCCTTCGGCGGCTGTCTTGAGGCGATCGCCCCCCCGGAACGGGGGCGCGCAGCTCGCCTTCCGGCCGGCGTGGGCGATCTGGATCCCGGGGACCGCCCCCTGCGCCTCCACGAACCGGGCGATCCGGGCCAGGGGCTCGACGTGCGCCTCGGACCAGATTCCCATGTCCCCGGGGGTGATCCGGCCATCGCGGGTCACCGCGGTCGCCTCGACGAACACCAGCCCAGCGCCCCCGACGGCCCGGCTCCCGAGGTGGACCAGGTGCCAGTCGCTGGCCATCCCCTCCTCGGCCCAGTACTGGCACATCGGCGAGACGGCGATCCGGTTCCGAAAGGTCACCCCCTCGATCGTCAGCGGGCTGAGCAGGTCGATCTCGGGGATCTTCCGGGCCGGGTCGACGACCGGCGGGCAACCGAGCCGGACGTCGAGCGCGGGGGCGTTGCGGACTTCGCTCATCCTTCGGACACTCCGTTCGAGAGGGCGCGACCAGGGGGGCCCGGCGCGGGGAGCCGGACGCATCGTCCCCTCATTATCGAGCCGTCGGTCCCGGGGGCAACCCGGGGGCCCCCGCGGAGTCCGCCGCCTTCGAAAGGCCGGGGGGCGGGGGCGATGGCCCGCCGCACACGATCCCCCCGAGCGGGGCTCAATTCCGGGCCTCCTGCCCGAGCGAGGCCAGCGACTCGGCCGCCTCCCTCGGGACCGGGACTCGGGCCTCCTCGGACCGCCGGGCCAGCTCGGGCGGGAAGGCGGGTCGGGCGGCTCTCACCGGCCCCCGTCGCGAGCGATCGCGGCCGGGGCCGCCGATCGTCTCGCCTTTCGAGGGGATCGGCGCGGCCAGCGCGGCGAGGGTTCGCGGAGAAATTGGCGGGATCGCGGTGCGGGGGGGCTCAGCTCGTCGGAGATCATCCCTCGTCCGGGGCGAGGGCGGCGAGGAGCGAATTGGAGGTCGTCGAGGTCGATCGGCTTGACCTGGTGGAGGTCGAACCCGGCGGCCTCGGATCGGCGGAAATCCTCGTCCCGGCCGTGTGGCCGGTCAGGGCGACGAGGAGGACGTCGGCGAACTCGGTCCGGGCGCGGAGGGCCCCGGCGACGGCGTGGCCCTCCGCGCCCGGGCAGGCCGATGACGAGCAGGACGTGCCGGGGCGATCGCCCTCGTCCGATCCCGCCCGACGGATCAAGCCCGGAGGTCCGCCCGAACGGATCGGATCATTTTTTTGATTTCCCGGTGATTTTCCAGGAACGAAGGCGGCGATCCGTCGCTAACCCGGACGCTGGTCAGCATCCGGGTCATTGCCGCAAATTCTTCGGAATCGAAGAGATCGATGCACGCCATCGGGCATTATCTTTCCATCGTCGCGCGTCCCTCGGCGGGCCCGCGCGGCCCTTGCTCAGGCCAAGCGGACCGGGTGGACCTGATGGATCAGGATCGACGGAGCGCCCCGCTTGGTGGGCGGGACGATCGGCAAGGCCGGGGTCGGGATCGAGATCAGCGGCACGGGGACGTCCTGAGGAAGGGACGCCGAGTAGGACGGCGTGGCACTTGTCGAGGGCGATGGGGCGACCAGGAAGTAATCGCCCTGGGCCGCCTGAGCGCCCATCCGGATCATGGTCGTCGGGTCGGCCGAGACCGAACCAGCATGCTTCCCCTTGTGGTGAGAATCGCCCTGGCCGTTGGCGCCCCCCGAATTGCCCGCCGGCAACTGCCCGACCGAGCCGCCCGTCCCCTCGTAGGACCCCCCTGCTCCGGGTTGATCGGGCTGGGCGGAGACCGCCGTGTTGGGCGGCCAGAAGGATGGCAGGGGGGAATAGCCCATATTGACGAGCAGGCCGTAATTCCCGGTGCCGGTCGGGCCGGCGTTCGACCCGGAGACCCTGATGTAATAGGTGGTGTTCGGGGTTGCATAGTTAATGGCGACGCCGACGGTGGCGCCATAGACGCCGGACGCGGCCCCATTCTGGGCGAGCCCGTGGATGTTGGCGTCGTAGAGCTGAACCAAGGGGCTGAGTTCGCTCAGGTTGGTCGACTGGACCACGACGTTGAGGTTGTAGCTGGCGTTGGGAGGCGTGGTCACCTTGTACCAGTACGTTTCACCCGTGTTGGCCACGTCGAGCCCGCCGAAGCCGATCTGGGACTGAGAGTTCTGGAACGAGGTGAGGTTGGCCGCGTGACTCGCAATCGTGTTGGCGTTGTTCGTGGTGATGTAGTCTTCCTGACGCGGGCCCCAGACGGACCGGATGCCAGCGACGTCGTCCGAATTGAGGTACTGGTGCACCCCGTTGTAGCCGGGATACATCACGGCGCCCGAGTCGGACGAGTGGTCCAATCCCAGGGCGTGACCGACTTCGTGAATCATGACGCTCTCCAGATCGTAGGTGCTGCCGATCTGAAAGGGCTGGCTTGTGTTGAAGAAGATGTCGCCCGAGTCGGAACGGCCGTTGGTCGGCGGGGGAAAGAAGGCTGACGCCAGGGAGCCGGAACCCTGGTCAAAGCCGCCAATCCGGATGTCGCCGAAGTTGGGGCTTCCCTGCTGATAGTTCCCGGAACCGGAGGCTTCCCCGTCGTCGGAAACCTGGGCGAAGTTGACGTTGGCGACGTTCTCCCAGATCGCGAAGGCGTCCTGCGCGGCCCGGACCAGATACGCCGCGCCGAACCTGTTGTTCATCGTCGAGATCAGGTTGCTGGGGTAGTTCGCCAGCATGGTCCCGTCCGGGACGATGCTCCAGGTGATCCGGCTCCCGTAGGTGAAGTGGCCCCCGGTGACCGCGTAGAGCAGGACTCGCCCTTCAAGCCCTTCCACGACCGGACGGACAGCACGGCTCCGGCCCGACTTCAACCGGGTCGAGCGGGTGTTTCTCGCGTTCATGGGTGACTTTCTGGTTGAGCGAAGGTGTGACCGAGACGGCCGGTGGCTCGGCACCATTTGACCCGGCGAAGACTGAGTATGGGTCTCGAATGGACCCCCGACAAGTTGGGTGATCCGGGCGTAATTTCCAAGGCAGCCCTTGGTTCCGACTGGATCCGGACCGTTCGCGATCGTCGCGTTGCGCAGGCGAGGGTCGCACGAATCCGCACGAGCGATGGGGATTTTTGGCATCATCGAAGTGGCCGCAGGTTGTCAGGGCCCGGCGGCCCATGGGCCTCGGGTGCGTTGGACCCGCCTGGACCCGGGCGGGTCGGTGAGGACGCCTTGCCCAAGACTATGTTAAAAAGGGGACCGCCGGAGTCCGCGCTGCCGGACGTTGCCCTCCGGCCTGGAGTGACCGGGAGTCATCGACCTTGACGCCATCCGAGGGACGCGGGAGCAGGAGGCGGTTCGCGGCCTACCGGGCAGGGCGGCGGGCTCTTCGGGAGGACCGGGGAGGGGGGGCCCCGTCGGCCCGGGATTCGACGCGGCACCGGTCGCTCCCCCGGCTCTACGTCGAGCTTTACGGGATGATCGAGGGGCATCGGTCGTCGATCGCGCTGGCCCTCCTGACGCTCTCGGCGGCCACGACGCTCCGCCTGGTCCCTCCGGCGGCGACCAAGCTGGTGATCGACCACGTCCTGCTCGGCAAGGCCCTGCCGCCGGGGCTCCCGGCCTGGTTCCCGATCCCGCCGAGCCCCCGGGCCCGGCTCCTGGGGCTGGTGGGCGCGGTCCTGGCGGTCTCGGTCGTTGGGACGGCCGTCAGCCTCTGGGGCCGGTGGCTGGCGACCCGGGCCAGCAAGCGGCTCCAGGTGGAGACCCGTCGGAGGGTATTCGAGCACGCGGCCCGGCTCCCGCTCCACCGGGTCTACCAGCTCAAGGCGGGAGGGGCAGCGAGCCTGCTCCGCGAGGACGCCGGGGGCGTCGGCGAGCTGATCTTCAGCATGCTCTATAACCCCTGGCGGGCCGTGGTCCAGCTCCTCGGGGGCCTGGCCATCCTGGCCTGGGTCGACTGGCGGCTCCTGATCGGCGCGGTGGCCCTGGCCCCGGGGGCGGTGATCTCGGACCGGCTCTGGAACCGCCGGCTCCGGCCGCTCTACCGCGAGGTCCGCAAGCAGCGCCAGGAGATCGACGCCCGGGCCGCCGAGGCGTTCGGTGGGATGCGAGTGGTCCGAGCCTTCGGGCGGCAGCGGCAGGAAACGGCCCGGTTCGTGGGCGAGAACCACTTCATGACCCGCCAGGAGCTCTTCGCCTGGTGGTGGTCGAGAATCGTCGAGATCATCTGGGACCTGTTCCTCCCGATCGCTTCGGCCGCCTTGCTCCTCTTCGGCGGGCTCGGGGTCCTCGATGGCCGGCTCTCGCTGGGCGACCTGATGATGTTCCTGGTCTACCTGGCGATGCTCCTGGAACCGCTGGCGGTCCTGGCCACCGGGGCCACGCAGTTGCAGAACAACCTGTCGGGGTTCGACCGGGTCCTGGACCTCCTGGCCGAGCCCCGCGAGATGGCCTCGTCCCCCGGCTCGACCAGGCCGGCCGCGGCCTCGGTCGCCGGCCGGATCACCCTGCAAGGAGTGGGTTTCACCTACCCGACGGTCGACGAGCCGGTGCTCTCGGGGATCGACCTGGACGTCGAGCCCGGCGAGATGATCGCCCTGGTCGGTCGGTCGGGGGCGGGCAAGACGACGCTCTGCAACCTGATCGCCCGGTTCTACGACCCGACCTCCGGGACAATCCAGCTCGACGGGGTGGACCTCCGCGAGATCGACGTTGAGAGCTACCGGCGGCTCCTGGGGATCGTCGAGCAGGACGTCTTCCTGTTCGACGGATCGATCGCCGAGAACATCGCCTACGCCGGCCGACGACCGGGCCGGTCCGAGGTCGTCCGGGCCGCCCGGATCGCCAACGCCGACGGATTCATCGAGGAACTGCCCGATGGGTACGACACCCGGATCGGCGAGCGCGGGGTCCGGCTCAGTGGGGGGCAGCGGCAGCGGCTGGCGATCGCCCGGGCGGTCCTGGCCGACCCCCGGATCTTCATCCTCGACGAGGCGACCAGCAACCTCGACACCGAGAGCGAGCGGCTGATCCAGCGGGCCCTGACCTCGCTGATGCGAGGACGAACCTCGTTCGTCATCGCCCACCGCCTGAGCACGATCCGCTCGGCCGACCGGATCCTGGTGCTCGGAGGCGGGAGGATCGTGGAGGCCGGAACCCACGACGAGTTGCTCGGTCGCGAGGGGCCGTATCGCGAGATGGTCCAGTGGCAAACGATGGAGGGCGGGGTCGAGTGATCGGCCGGGCCTGGGCCCGAGGCCGGCATCATCGCCGGGCCCCCGGCCGGTCGGGTCGGATCAATGATGGTGGTCGTGGCCCATCGCGGCGAGCATGGCGCGGCAGGACTTCTCGCACCGGGCGAGGGCCTTGGCGGTGTCCTTCATCTCGGGCGAGTCGAACTTCTCGACCACGGCCAGGGTCGCCTTGCACGCATCGGCGCAGGACTCGCAGGAATGGACCATCAGCGGGCTGTGCTTGGCAATGTTGCAGGCCGCGAGGGCGCAGAAGCCGGCGCAGTCGGCGACGAAGTGCAGCGGCTTGGCGTGCTCCCGCTTGCCCTCGGCCACCTGGGTGTAGCAGTGGTGGAAGGCCATGTCGCAGGACTTGGCGCAATCCGAACACGCCTCAAGGCATTCCTTGTGGACGGCGTCGAGCTTGGCGTGGTCGGCCTGCTGGGCCCGGGCCTCGCCGCCGGAAATGGCGGCCATCCCGACGGCCCCGGCTCCCATGATCCCCAGCATTTCGCGACGATCCATGATGCGTCTCCCCGTTGAAGGTTGGCGGTCGGGCCGGAGGGCCTGGCGGCGGACCCCGGCCCGGTCAGCCTCTCCGAAGCCGCAAGTCTCGGACCTTCGACCGATAATCTTCGCCGGGGAGTCAAGGATTCCCGGCGATCAGAGGTCCCAGACGCGGGCCCCGCCGAGGAAGCAGGAGACGACACCGTCCTCGCTGACTTTCAGGACGGGGCCGAAGCGGCTGGCGATCAGCGCGGCGGTGGTCCGGGCCCCCTCGACGGTCGGGCCGACCGAGGCCGCGGCGTCGTGGCGGAGGATCGCGCCGTAGGCCAGGAGCCGGCCCGATCGGTCGGTGGCGATCGCCCCGTCGAGCCCGGCGAAGGACTCCAGGACCGCGGGATCGAGGTCGGCGACCGACCGGCCCCGGGCCAGGTAATGCAGGGCCCGCTTGGCCAGCGGGTCGCCGGGGTCCAGCCCGGGGGGCGGGCCCTCGGGGGCGTCGTCGGCGAGTAGGTCCTCTGGCGAGATCAGCCGGCCGACGGCGGATTCCGGGTCGTCGATCACCACGAAGAGGCCGCCCTGGCGGCATTCGGCCAGGTCCAGGGCCGTCTGGAACAGGACCCGGGCCAGCTTCCGGTCGGAGACCGCCGAGGACCAGGCGGCGAACTTGTTCGCCGGGTCGAGGATCCGCCATCGGCCGTGGGCGAAGGCGAATTGCTGCGTGCCGTCGGCGAAGAGCTTGATCTCCTGGTTCGGGCTCAGGACCAGGCACAGATGGCCGCCGGCACTCGTCGCCCGGGCGTGGGCCTCATAGTCCCGGGCGCAAGGGACTTCGGGCCGATCGCCGGCCGGGATCCGCTCGGCCCATCGGCCGATGTCCACGACGTCGACGAGCCGGCCCTCGCGGTCGACGAGGAAGAGGGTCCGCTTGCCGTCGCAAAGTCGGTGGATGCTCTTGAGCGCGGTCAGCTCGACCCCGTAAGGGAGGGCGTCGGGGGTGGCGGGCCGGTCCGAGCCCTCGCCGGGGCCGATCAGGAGGGCCCCGGTGGAGACCCGGCGGTTCTCGTAGGTCGAGAGCGCGGCGGTCCTGAGCGTCTGGATCGTCGAGGCGATCCGGCTCGGTCGGTCCGAGTCCGGAGAATAGGACCAGGGCTCGATGAAGGCCGCGACGTAGTGGTCCTCCGAGCCGCCCCGGTAGAGCTCCAGCCGCGAAAGGTTGCCGACCTGAAAGAGGTGATGATAGCGGAGGCTCAGCACCGCCCCGATCGCCCGGATGATCCGGAGGTCCTGCGGGGTGAAGGGGCGGCCCTCATGCGGGTCGATCGCGTACCGGACGCCGAAGAGGGCGACCGAGACGCTGCCGGCGTCGTCCTGGATGAGCTGGAAGTCGGGGCCGCCGTCCAGGTCGAGCTCGCCGGCCCTGGGATCTCGCAGGACGACCTGGGACCGAGGATAGAACGAGGCGAGGTCGCGGCGGAAGACCCCGAAGAACAGCTCGGCCACCGCCAACCCGTCCCGGA
>JAABUV010001833.1_pt1 | contig 30101 bp, 25 predicted proteins | sample 5559971 | NCBI WGS metagenome assembly JAABUV01 (sample SAMN10711881, study PRJNA513362) | rock metagenome | isolation source: Antarctica rocks | place: Antarctica: Victoria Land, Knobhead nord | collected 2015-12-19
TCCGCGCCGGCGCGGGGGGGGCCGGCGGGCGGGGCGGGGTATGTTTCGCTGGTGGGATCGAACCGAGGGAATACGCCGGACGGGAGTCCGCAGCAGTGGGCGATGTTTGCGGCGGCGGGATCGAGCGGGGCTGCCGGGGCGGCGGGAGCGACCGGACCGCAGGGGGCGATGGGGGTGCAGGGGCCGCAGGGGGTGATGGGGCCGACGGGTTTGGCGGGGCCGACCGGACCGCAGGGACCGGCGGTGGCGAACTACACGGGCGCCTACTCTTCGTCCGCGAATTATGGGATAAACGATGCGGTGAGCTATGGGGGGTCGACTTACATTTCGATGGTGGCTGGGAATCGGGGGAATACGCCGGCCGGAGGTTCGCAGAGTTGGGCGGTTCTGGTGGCGCGTGGAGCGGATGGAAGTCCCGGAGCGAGGGGAGCGGCGGGGGCCGCGGGGTTGCAGGGGGTACCGGGAGCTGTGGGTGGGACGGGGCCGCAGGGGCCACCGGTCAGCTTCAACGGGGGATGGAGTGTGGAGCGGAGTTATGCGGTGGGCGATGCGGTGAGTTATGGGGGATCGAGCTATATCGCGGTGGCGGGGAACGTTGGACGTCAGCCGGATGCGAGCCCGCTGTACTGGGCGTTGCTGGCGCAGTCTGGAACGGCGGGACCGGCCGGGCCGGTTGGACCACAGGGTTCGACCGGGCCCACGGGGGTCGGTCTGCAGGGACCAGCGGGGGTGCAAGGACAGACGGGCGCCCAGGGGGCGGGAGGGCCAGCCGGGGCTACAGGGCCGGCCGGCGCGGGGGGGCCGCAGGGGCCAGCGGGACCGGCGGGTGTGGCAGGGACGGCTTACTGGGGAGGCTACGTTTCGACCAGGAACTATGGGCTGAACGACGCGGTGAGCTACCGGGGATCGACGTATATCTCGACCGCTACGAGCAATGCGGGGAACGCTCCGGACGCGAGCCCGACGGTCTGGAGCGTACTTGCGGCGGGGGGGAGAGATGGAGCTGGAGGGGCGACGGGAGCGGCGGGGGCACAGGGGCCTCCTGGCATACAGGGACCGGTGGGGTCGCAAGGATCGACCGGAGCAGCGGGAGCGGCGGGGGCGAACGGCGCGCCCGGGCTGCGGTTTACGGGGGCGTTCTCGCCGACGGCGAACTATGCCGTGAACGATGGCGTGGTGTACGGCGGATCGTCGTACCTTTCGCTGGCGGGGGGGAACCGGGGGAACGCTCCGGACGGGAGCCCGAGCTGGTGGGGTGTGCTGGCGCAGGCGGGCGGAGCGGGACAGGCGGGGGCGAGCGGGCCGGCGGGGGCCTCGGGATCGACTGGAGCAACCGGAGCCGCAGGACCGGCGGGGGCGACGGGACAGGCGGGCAGAGCGGGGATGGTTTACCGCGGAGGATGGAACTCGGCTACGAACTACGCGGCTGGAGATGCGGCGCTGTTCCAGGGCACGACTTATCTGGCCGAGATGAGCAACTCGGCGAGCCAGCCCGATCTGTATCCGGGTGCGTGGGCGGTGCTGGCGCAGGCGGGCGTTGCGGGACCGACGGGACCGGGTGGAACCGCGGCGACGGTGCAGATTGGAACGGTGGCGACGGGCGCGGCGGGAGGGACGGCGACGGTTACAAATACCGGCACGGCAGCGGCGGCGGTATTGAACTTCAGTATTCCGCAAGGAGCGGCGGGGACGAGCGGAACGGGTGGGAGCGGAAGCAGCGGAGGCACGAGCGGGATCGCGTTTCAGTCGACGTACCATGCGGTGTCGTTCAACGCGCTGTTCTACTCGGTGAACAACTCGAACTCCGCGTCTACCGAGAGTGGGGGATCGGTGCTGACGTGGGTGCCGGCCGGATGCACGGCGACAAAGCTGACGATGTACTCCCAGCAGGCAAATGCGATTACGGTGACGCTGCGGCAGGGAGTTCCGGGCGCGATGGCGAATACGGTCCTGGCCTGCACGGCGACATCGAACTCGAGCTGTACGGCGACGGGCAGTGTTGCGATCGGGAGCGGGAACTTTGTCGACCTGAATATCAGCGGAGCAAACGGTGTGGCCGCGGGTGTGTGGACGGCCCTGGCGTGCAACTGAGCGCGTGCGCTAAAGAGCGAGTGTCTTGGGCCTAGAGGTTGAGGGAGCGGCGGAGCTCTTGCGCCAGGCTGGAGAGACGATCGGGGTCAGGGTGGGCCGGGCCGTCGAAGAGGAGCTCGAGGGACCGAGCTATGCCGGTGCCTTCGGTGTAGCCGAACATGCCGAGGGAGCCGGCGAGCTTATGTGCGGTCATGGCGGCATCGCGGCGGAGGGGCGGAGTGAGGTGGGCGGACCTGGCGGTTTCGGCCGCGCGATCGAGCAGCATGAGGCGCTCCTTGATCATGGGGAGATTGCGGATCCAGAGGCTTTCGAGCAGCTTCTGGGTCTGGGCTGCGGCATCGGGCTTCATGGAGACGGCCTCCTTCGATCTTCTGGTCTATCCGGCCCAAACATCTTGTATTCCAGCCCCGGATACTGTGCTTTTTCCAGCCCGGATTTTTTAGTCTTTCCAGCCGAGGACGTCGGAGATCTGTTGCGCGAGGGTGAGGGGATCGAAGGGTTTGCAGAGGACAGCTGCGACGCCGAGATCGGCGAAGCGGCGCTGGTCGATTCCCTGAACCTTGGCCGTGAGGAAGAGGACAGGGATGCTCGATACGGCGGGGTTCCGCTGCATGGAACGAAAGGTGGTGGGACCGTCGACGCCGGGCATCATGACATCCATCAGGATGGCATCGGGCTGTTGCGCGGTTGCGATGGCAATGCCTTCGGCACCCGAACGAGCGGTAAGGATCTGCCAGCCGGCGGTGGCTTCGAGAGAGAGAGCGGCGACCTCACGGATATCGTCTTCGTCGTCGATGATGAGAATGCGTCGCATGAGCGAGGCCTATTCTCTCACGCAAGCCGCGCGCCGCAGGGGAATAGTGCGTCGAGGCTTCGGCTTGCCCTGCTGAACCCGGGCGTGGTGCAGGTACATTGGAGAGGACATTATGACAGCTCAAATAGCGCAAGCGACGGAGGCACTCTGGGACATCTGGCCCCGTTTGTCTCGCCCGGAGAGAATCAAGCGGTTTCGCGAGATGCACACGGGCGACCAGGCCGACTTCTTCCTCGAACTGAGCGCGCACGACCAGAGCGATCTGCTGCTTCGGCTACCCGAGGACGAGCGACACGTCTGGATCCGGCTGCTGGCTCCGGACGATGCCGCAGACCTGGTGCAGGAGGTGAGTGCGGACCGGCGGAACGAGCTGCTTTCGCTGCTGGACGAGCCGACCCGAAAGGAGGTGAGCGCGCTTCTGGCGTACAAGGAGGACGTGGCGGGCGGGCTGATGAGTCCTCGATTCGCGCGGCTGCGACCCGAGTCGACGGTGGATGAGGCGATCTCCTATCTCCGCAGGCAGGCTGTGGCGGTGGAGACGATTTACTACGCGTATGTGCTGGACCACGAACAGCACCTGCTGGGGGCGACCTCGTTGCGGGAGCTGTTTTGCGCTGAGCCGAACAGGCGGGTTCATGAGCTGATGCAACCCGAGGTGATCACGGTGTCAGAGGACGCCGGGCAAAAGGAGGTTGCGGCTGTGATCCGCAACAGCAGATTGCTGGCTGTTCCGGTTCTGGACCGGGACCGGCACATGGTCGGCATCGTGACGGTGGATGACATCATCGACGTGGTTGAGGAGGAGGCTGCGCGGGATATCCAGAAGATTGGCGGATCTGAAGCGATGGATGGGCCGTACCTGCATACCCGGTTTGGGGAGCTGGTACGAAAGCGGGCTGGATGGCTGGCGATCCTTTTTGTCGGGGAGATGTTTACCGCGACGGCGATGAGTTTTTTTGAGGTTGAGATCGCGCAGGCGGTGGTGCTTGCGCTGTTCCTGCCGTTGATTATCAGCAGCGGCGGGAACTCAGGGTCGCAGGCGACGACGCTGGTGATCCAGGCGATGGCCCTGGGCGATGTCAGGCTGCGCGATTGGTTTCTGGTGATTCGGCGCGAGCTGCTTGCCGGGTTGTCGCTAGGGTGCATTCTCGGGGTGATCGGATTGATCCGCATCTTTGTGTGGCAGGCGATCTTTCACACGTACGGCGCGCAGACCGCTCTGCTGGCGGTGACGATCCTGGGCAGCCTGGTGGGTGTGGTGACGTTTGGCACGATCGCCGGGTCGATGCTGCCGTTCATCCTGCGGCGCTGCGGTCTGAACCCGGCCAGCGCCTCTGCCCCGTTTGTGGCGACCCTGGTCGACGTCACCGGACTAATTATTTATTTCTCGATTGCAAGAGTCATCATGTTGAAGCCGCATTAGGGCGATCGTTTCCTCGGGAACCGTGGCGCGGTGAGATCGCTGCGGCGAGCCAGCTGCCTAGAAGAAGGTCTGGATGACATCGACGACGTTATAGTTCGGGTCCAGGACGGGCAGTGTGCGCCATTTGTCGAAGGTCAGGCAGGGATGGGAGATATTGAAGCCGATCATGTCGCCGACGCGCAGTTCGTTCCGCGAGCCGATTTCGAGATAGGCGTGCTGGTCCATCATCCTGGTGAGCCGCCATGCGGGCGGCGCCGATTTCGGGGAATCATCTCCGGGCCGGAGGTGAAGTGTGGGCGTTGGCAGGCCGGCATCGAACGCGGCATCGCGCTTGCCGAGGCCAATGATGGCGCGATGTCCTTCCGGGACGGATTGCACATAGGCCCAGACCTCCAGTGCGGGCAGCAAGCCTGACCGCATACGATGCGCGACAGGGTTCCGCTCGTAAATCCTGGTCTGTGCCTCTCGATAGGCGCCGACATCGTGCGAGAGATAGCATCCTGGTCGAAGCACGATCTCCACGGCGTCACCCAGGTTGGCGTGGGAGAACTCTTCGGCGACGACATCGTACCAGGCGGAGCCCGCTCCGGAGAGCAGGGCGGGGGAGGCGGCGAAACGATGTTCGTCGAGGAGCCGCTTCGTGACCGCGACGGACCACTTGAGGAAGAGCCGGATCGAGGCTTCGTCGTCGAGGACTCCCTCATAGAGCTCGACGCCGCTGAGAAGGATGTGATCTTTCCAGGCCGCGAGGGAGTTGAGAAGCGATTGGAGCTGCTGCTGGTTGCGAACACCGGAGCGGCCACCGTCCACTCCGAGCTCCACGAGAACGGAGAGCTGCCGGCCGCATTGTGCGAGTTGAGCTCCCAGGTGTTCGACCTGTTCGACGGAATCGACGAGGCAGTAGAACTCGAATGAGGGGTCTTCCAGAAGGCGGGTGACGATCTCGATATTGGAGCGGCCGACGAGTTGATTGGCCATCAGGACGCGGCGTATGCCGTGGGTGTAAGCGACCAAAGTTTGATGCGCCGTGGCCAGCGTGATGCCCCAGGCGCCGGTTTCAAGCTGGAGCTCGAACAGCCTTGGAGCCATGGTGGTCTTGCCATGCGGGGCCAGCTTGAGGCCGTACTCCGCGATAAAGGCCTGCATCCAGCGCGCGTTGTGCAGGAGCCTCTCCCGGTATAGGACCGCGGCTGGAAGGCTGAGGTCTTCGCGCAGCAGATTCCAGCCGGCGGCGGCGATGTCCTGGGGCTGCTGCGGATGGCGGAGAAAGCCAAGCCCCTTCTGCAAGGGGGAGATGAGGGCCTCTGGTGGCGCCACGGTTGAAACTTGGTTTTTCACTCGAACGCCACCTTTTCGCTGCCAGGATGCGAGGTCTGCCCGGCCGGCGGCTGGGGAGGAGCGTATATCGTTAGGAACGGATGGATACACCGGTTTGTGACACTCTTATTCGCAATGCACAGATCGTGGACGGCAGCGGAGATGCGTCGCGGATCGGGGACGTGGCGATCGAGGGCGATCGGATCCGCGCCCTTGGGCCCTGTCTTTCTCACACTGCGGGTACCGTGATCGACGCGACGGGATATGTCCTGGCTCCGGGGTTCATCGACTCCCATACGCATGACGATATCAGCGTCGTTCGCACGCCGCAGATGCTGCCCAAGCTGTCGCAGGGCGTCACGACCGTTGTTGTAGGAAACTGCGGGATCAGTGCATCACCGGCGAGACTACGTGGCGAGCCGCCGGATCCGATGAACCTGCTGGGCGATGCAGCGGAGTTTTGCTACCCCACCTTTGACCGCTACCTTGCCGCGCTTGCGGCAGCCCGGCCGGGGGTGAATGTCGGTGTGCTGGTTGGACACACCGCCCTGCGCAACAACCACATGGACAGGCTGGATCGAAGCGCCACGGACGCGGAGATCGACGCGATGCGAGCCGAGTTGGAGGAGGCGCTTGCCGGCGGCGCGCTCGGTCTCAGCTCTGGGCTGGCGTACCTTTCGGCGAATGCGGCTTCGACGGAGGAGATGATCGGCGTGGCGAAGCCGCTGGCGGCAGCCGGAGCGGTGTACGCCACGCATATGCGTTCGGAGGGGGAGGCCATTCTCGGGGCGATGGAGGAGGCTTTTCTGATTGGCAGGAGATGCGGGGCGCCGGTGATCGTCTCCCACCTGAAGTGTGCGGGGATCGATAACTGGGGGCGCAGCGGCGAGGTGTTGGGGGCGCTCGAAGGCGCGCGCGAAGGGCAGCCGGTAGGTTGCGACTGTTACCCGTATGCCGCGGGCTCAAGCACGCTTGACCTGCGGCAGGTGGATGAGCGTGTGGCCCTTACGATTACGTGGAGCCGACCCTGGCCGGAGATGGCGGGGCGCGATCTGGCCGAGATTGCGGGGGTGTGGGGTGTGGATGCGATGGCGGCGGCGTGTCGCCTGCAGCCGGCCGGAGCCATTTACCACAGCATCGCGGAGGAGGATGTGCGGCGCATCCTGCAGCATCCTGCGACGATGATCGGATCGGACGGGCTGCCAAACGACCCCCGGCCACATCCTCGCCTATGGGGCACATTTCCGCGCGTGCTGGGGTTCTACCGCCGCGATTTAGCTCTGTTTTCACTGCCTGAGGCAGTGCGTAAGATGACCTCGCTTCCGGCCGGGCGATTTGGTCTGGAGGGGCGCGGCCTGATCCGCGAGGGCTGCTTCGCCGACCTGGTGCTGTTCGATCCGGAGACGATCCAGGATACGGCGACCTATGCCCACCCAGTCTCTCCGGCAGAGGGCATCGCGGGGGTGTGGGTGAATGGTGTTCGCTCCTACCCGGTTGACGCTGCTGCTTCAACTGACGCTGCTGCCGGGCAGCGCGGCGGGCGCTTTCTGCCGGGCATGCGGAAGCAAAGGCGGGTCGAAGTCCCTGATTATTAGAGCGAAGCGTAAGGAGCAACAGCATGACGATCAAGCGATATGGTGTTGAGGGTGGAAGCGGCGCGGGGGGGCAGCATCTTCCGTTCGCGCGGGCCGTGGAGGCGGATGGCTGGCTTTACGTCTCGGGCCAGGTGCCGATGGTGAACGGGGAGGTGGTCGAAGGGAGCATTGTGGCCCAGTCGCACCAGGCGATCCGCAACCTACTGGCGGTTCTGAAGGAGGCAGAGTTCGGGCCCGAGCATGTGGTGCGCTGCGGAGTCTGGCTGGACGATGCGCGCGATTTCCATGCCTTCAATGGGGTTTTCCGGCAGTATTTCGGGGAGCACCCCCCGGCGCGGGCGTGTGTGGTCTCGAGCATGGTGGTCGATTGCCGGGTCGAGATAGAATGTGTCGCGTACAAGAAGCCCGCCTAATAAGGGCGAGAGGTACCTCGAAGGATTGCGTGCCGAGGGGAGCCGGTGTGGTCAGGGCTACTTCCTCCCCCAAATGGGTCATTCTCGTTACGGTTGCGGTCCTTCATGCTGTTTCGCAAGGCTCGAAGCAGCGGTTGTGCTTCGAGAGACTGTAAGGAACGGTGACGCTATGACAAAGCCAAACGAATATAGAGAGACTTACGTTCTTGCTAGGGACGTGCCATACCGAAATACGGGCACTGCCACGGGAGGGGCGTACTGCAGTGAAGGGATGCTCGAGCGAGGGCGAGTGGTGTGGCTCCAAGGAGATATGCAAGCCACGGACGAGGATTCACAGGTCTCCGCATACGCCGAGGGTGTTGGTTTTGTGCTTGTGACGCCTCGTTCTATCGACCGGCTCCGCTAAACCGGTTTTGCGACAGCCAGGAAGGATCTGCTGTGTCGGCCAGATGAGGCCTTCGACTGCTTCTCTAAGCCAGCCGGAGGTTTGGATGGAGCATGTCTCTCCGAGGCGGTCCCTCGCTGCTCTCGTTGCGGAGTGGCGAGCACAGGGGTGAGCTCAGAGGCGGAGGTGCGTGGGGTGCATCCATGCCCCCCATTTGGGGGATGGTGCGTCTTTCTCGATCGCTGGATGATCAAGGAGTTGAGAACCAAAAATTCGAACAGAACTGCTGGAGAACGATCTAAATGCGCTCTAACCCTGCCAAGATGCTAGCCGTGCTTGTGATGAGTGGAGCGATATTTCCGCTCACGATGGTTGCCTGCAAGAGCGCTCCCCAGCAAGCGGGCGTGACGAACCCGGATGGATCGATCACGAATCCTGACGGATCTGTCACCTACCCGGCGCGCACTGTGCCTGCACCGACTCCCGTAAAGAATGCTGATGGTTCGATCTCGAACCCGAATGGATCGGTGACTTACCCGGCAGGTTCAAACCAAGCCAATCGCGAGGCGGGCCGCGCCACGCCGCTAGCAGTCAACGGGGTGCCGGCACGGCCGGTTGCGACGGCAGCAAGTCCGGCCGCGGTTGCAGAGCCAGTGGTCACGCGTGTGACGATCCCGAGCGGCTCCGCGGTGGTGATCCGAACTACCGAAACGCTGAGCGCAAGCCGTAACAATGTAGGCGACCGGTTTACGGGGATTCTGAACCAGCCGCTCGTCAGCAATGGCGAAACGACAGTTCCACGGGGCACAGAGGTGTCAGGGGAGGTTGTCGCGGCGAAAGGGAAAGGACGTTTCAAAGGCGCGGGCGACATCGGAATCCAGCTGATCTCGATCGGGCGAGATCGCGTGAGCACGACGGAGTACGAGGCTTTTGGCAAGGGACGGGGTAAGCGAACGGCAGGGTTCGTGGGCGGGGGCGCCGGTCTGGGCGCACTGATTGGAGGTCTGGCTGGCGGCGGCAAGGGCGCATTGATCGGCGGTCTTTCAGGGGCGGGCGCCGGGACGGTGGCCGGAGCTTACACCGGAAGCCGCGACGTCGTGATTCCCTCGGAGTCGGTTGTTACGTTCCGGCTCACCTCTCCGCTGGTTCTCTAAAGCTGCAAAAGCTGACAAGGAAAGAGCGAGCCACGGGGTGCCGTGGCTCGCTCTGTTGCATAGTGGCCGACTCACACGGTGTCTCCCGATGTGGGTTCAGGATCGGGACCGCTGCCGCGTCCACGCCAGGCCCAAACCGAGACCAGCCAGACCGACCAGAACCGAGGCGACCCCGGGATTGAGGTTGGCGGCGGTGAAGGCGCTGCGGCGGATGGAGGGGTGATCTCCGCGAACGGCTCCGTCCTCCCCGGCATGCCACAGGTTGTCAAGGCCCAGGGTATTTTCGGGGCCGGAGCCAAACTGCGCTTTGATCATGAGCGAGGAAGAGTGGTCGATGAGGCCAGGAATGAGAGTTTCGGCGACGCTCATGAGCTTGCCGGCTCCGCCGACGTGGATGGAACGGCGTGGGTGCCCGGCTGCGTAAAGGATGGCGCGGGCTACGTCTTCGGGAGCATAGACGGGCGGGGGAAGCTTCTTGGCTTTGCCGGTGTAATTCTTGGCGTGCTCATGGAACGGGGTGCCGATGGAGGCGGGTTGGATGAGGGTGATGGAAACGGGAGCTCCCTCGTCCATCTGCTCGCGACGGAGCGAGTCCGTGAAGCCCTTGATGGCGTGCTTCGTGACGGAATACATGCTCTGCATGGGAAAGGCGAAGTCCGAGGCGACGGAGCCCAGATTGATGAGGGCGCCGCCACGCTGCTTCAGGGTACGAAGAGCCGTGGTGGAGCCGTAGACGATGCCCCAGAAGTTGATGTCGAAGAGCTGGCGGTGGTCGGCGTCGGTGACCTGATCGAGCCGCCCCCAGAGGCCGAGGCCAGCGTTATTGACCCAGGTATCGCAGCCGCCAAAGAGCTCGATGGTTTTGCTGGCCAGATTTTCAATCTCGTCGTGCTTGCTGACGTCGGTGGGGATGTAATGAGCCCTGCCGCCTTTGCTGACGATGTGGTCTACAGCCTGCTTGAGTGCGGATTCGTTACGGGATGCGAGGACAACCTGGGCTCCGGCTTCAGCGGCCTGGAACGCGGTGGCGAGGCCGATGCCGCTGGACGCGCCGGTGATGACGATGGTCTGCTGGGAGAGGGGCTTGAGAGTGAGCTTCATGTGCGGTTAAGAGGCGGAACAGCCAGGAAAGGGTGTCTTTAGTCTGCTGAGGTTGGTGACAGTACCGCTGAGGAGCTTCACCGCGCGAACACGCCGGAGCTGGCGAATGACAGGCGACGTGTCGCTGTGGCGAGTAGATGATGTGTCTTGCCGGCGATCCGAGTTCCTGCGAGTTGATTTCCGGCTGTCATTTGGAGTCGAATTGCGCCAAGCTGTAGATGGCAGACCGAGGCCTCCAACTCGTCCTCTTCGAGGAGGCGCGCTGGCCATGCTGTCGCGGCACTTCAAGGAGATTCATCGGCAATGCGACCACAAAGATGCAGCAGGTTTGGCTACGGTGTTCTTCTGCTCTGCATGATGGGACGGGCGCAAGACCAACCCAAGCAGCGGGTCAATGCCGGCTCTACAACGCCCGACGTGGTGTTGCAGGGCACCATCTCGGGCGGCCAGAACAACACGTATGTGGAAGTGCCATTTGCCGTCCCTGCGGGGACCTTCCGTGTGACTCTCAACTTCAGCTACACCGGCAAGGAACAACGGACGACGCTGGATCTGGGTCTCATGGATGCTCAAGGGCTGCGGTGCTGGAGCGGAGGCAACAAATCGACCCTGACGGTGAGCGCTTTCGATGGCACCCCATCCTGCGTGCCCGGTGCGATCATCGCGGGGACCTGGAAGGTTCTGATCGGTGTGCCGAATATCCGGGCGAGCGAACGATCGGTCTACACGGCCAAGCTTTTCTTTACACGGAGCGGCCTGGTGGCGGAGGAGCCACTGCTTTTACGGAAACCGATTCGTGCTGGAGCGGCCTGGTACCGGGGCGATCTGCATATGCATACAGGGCACAGCGATGGGTCATGTACCAGCCTGGGAAAGGTCAAGGTGCCCTGTCCTGTCTTTCTGACGGTCGATGCAGCGGTCCGCCGAGGGCTCGACTTCATTGCGATTACCGACCATAACGCGACGTCGCACTACGACGCGATGCGAGAGCTTGCGCCCTTCTTCGACACCCTGCTCCTCATTCCTGGACGAGAGATTACGACCTTTCACGGGCACGCCAACTTATTCGGCACGGAGGAGTTTCTGGACTTTCGGCTTGGCTCGCCGGAGGTGCCTGACATAGATACTCTGCTTCGGCACGCCAAGCGGCTGGGCGGGCTGGTGTCGATCAACCACCCGAACGCTCCGACCGGGGAGATGTGCATGGGCTGTGGATGGACTCCAGTCCCAGCGGCAGACCTCCGGCTGGTGCAAGCGGTTGAGGTTGTGAACAGCGGCTCCGAGGACGGACCATACGCCGGAACATCTTTCTGGGAGCGGCAGCTCAACCAGGGCGCTCGGCTGACCGGTGTCGGGGGCAGTGACAATCACACTCCGCAGCGCCCGTTGGAGGAGGTCGGTTCGATCGGCAGCCCGACCACGGCGGTCTACGCAAGCGAACTTTCGACTTCGGCGATTCTGGATGCGATCCGAGCCGGGCACGTCTTCGTGGACCTGACGGGCAGCAAAGACCGGCTGATCGAGGTGGCTGCAACCAGCGGCGCGGCAAGGGCAGCCATGGGGGATGCGCTGGCCGCCCGCGCAAAGGCTGAGGTCAATTTTTCTGTTCACACTTCCGGTGTCGATGGAGCAACCCTGGTGATCACAGAGGATGGGCGGCCGTTCGCAGGGAAGCAGGGTGCTCACCTTACTGGAGCGGACCAGACCACGCAGATCGGGTGGACCAGCGACGGCCAGCGCCATTGGTTTCGGATCGATGTCGAGGGTCCTAATAAAAAGCTGTGGCTGTTGGGCAATCCCATTTACGTGAACTGGGTCCCAGCAGATCACAGCGGCTCAGAGTGAGTTAGCGAGCGGCCTGTTCCATGGAGGGGGACGGCTCCGTGCGACCGAGGGTGTCATAGAGAGGGTGAGCGGGGTTCAGGCGGGGATTCTCTTCGGCCACCGAAACTGCGAGGACACGGATCTTCTCGTTGTTGGGCAAGGTCAGTGTGCGGGCGTTGGCGGGCACATCGATGGCGTACGCGAAGAGATAGGAGTATCGGTACGGCTCATTGAGGCCGTCGGCGGTGTGGTGATGCGAGGCGTACCAGGCTACGTCGGCAGGCTTTACGAAGCCTGCTCGTAGGCCGAGGTAGTCTTCGGGGTAGCGGGGGGAAGGAGCTCGGCGCTCCCGCTCCTGCATGTCCGCGGGCGGCCAGGTGGGGTGATGCGCCGAGATCGCCCAGTTACGCACGGGCTCGTCTTTCCAGATGCGCGTGTCCCATTGCCCCAGGAATCCGCTCCAATCCTGAATTTTGAGGTCAACGCTCTTATCGCCGACCCGGAAGGCCGCGGTCTGATCTCCGTCGGCGGAGGCCGCCAGGAGATAAACCCGGTTGTACTGGCCGGAGGGCAGAGAGATGGTCTGACCCTTGGCGACGACCGCATCCGGCGTTCCGGTTGCGGCAGGCGCCAGCTTGAAGTCAACGCCATGGAACTCCACCTGTGCGGGAAGCATCTCGGCCGGCATGGCATTGCCCTTGCCGTCGAAGCCGCCTCCTGCAGTCTTCGTGTCATCCGTGGTCGCCGCTGCCAAGTCGTAGTTCAGCGTGACAGGCTGCGAGTTAATGGCGGCCACCTTTGCGGCGGGCGCGCCGAGGCGCAGCGCGAACGTTCGGGGTTGATATCCCGAGAAGGAGGTGACGAGCGCGCCTCCGGTCAGGTTCGCCGATCCGACCGGTTGCTCCTGGCCATTAACTTCGCGAGCGGCAGTGACCGGCGAGGCGAAGGCGACGCGAACGTCGTGGGCAGGTTTACCGTCGAGTTCGACCATGCGCAGGATGAGTTCGTCCCCTGCTTCCGCTTTCTTGAGAGCAAGCACGCGGACCCTGGAGTTGCTGATGCGAAGGAGAGAGAAGCTCTTGCCGAGCGCTCCGGCGTGCTTCGAGGCTTCAAAGGCGATCAACGGATCGTTTAGGCGGTAGGCATGCCAGTCCGTCTGGGCGTGGCGCCAGTCACCGGAGTGGCCGGCTATGCCGAAGGAGAACTCGTGGTGACCCCAGTCCTGATTGGCCTGGTCGCTGTAGGAGCCTGGGCCGCCTTCGCTCACCGGCTGCATGCCGGGCGAACGGATGAGAGTGAGGCGGATGGTGTTGTCGGACGGCTTGTCTGAGCCGTTCTTGCAATCGGTCAAGATGGTGGTTCCGAAGCTGGCGGTCTTGTCGGTGAGATCGATCCAGCGATGGGAAGAGACTTCGAACTGCCGCTCCTGGGCGTTGGGTCGTTCGATGATGCCGATGCCCTGGTTGTACGTGGCATCTGGATTTGACGCGCTGAGAGGGAAGCTGGCCTTTAGATTGGCGGCCAGGGTGCGCCAGTCGATGGCGTTGCCGAACTCTACCCGGTTGCCTGGGTCTCCCGCGGAGAGGCTGATCGTCTGAACGAATTTTGAGTTTTCAGTCTCGCGCGTGACTTCGAGGGAGACGCGGACGGGACCGTTCTCCTTGATGCGGATGTGTGCGGGTCCACCGACAAAGGCGCGCGGGGCGGCCTGCTCCTGCTCGAACTCCATGTTCCAGGCCGGGTATTGCTTGGGTATGTCGGTCGAGATCGCGAGCCGCATAGGAGCGGAGAGCAGCTCTCGCTTCAGGCTCTTGTCATAGATGCTCGAGACATCACCATTGCTGTTGAGCTGGACGCGGTAGCGACTGTTCTCAAGCGAGGAGGCTGTCACCTTGAGGTCGGGATTGGGCCGGGGAGCAGACGCGGGAAGCACGTTGAAGACGGCGTATCCGACGGATGGGGCCTTCGCCACGAAGAGGACCTTGTCTCCCTCGATCTGGGCGGGCACCTCCTTTCCGTCGGGACCTTTGACGAGCACGGCCCTGGGGTTGCCGGTGGTGAAGGGAAGCTTTGCCTCGACCACATCTTGGCGATCGATATCGAGGGGGTTGTAGACCACGACCGGCATTCCGGGCACCTTCCGTGTCGAGAGCCGACGCGACGGCCTCGCTGGCACTGGTCACGACGCCGGCGAACTGGTTGGCGGTGAGGATGTCGTCATTCCAGGCAAATTCGTAGGTACGGGGTGTCGCGGTGCCGGCACCGGTATCGTGGAAGTGCCCGCCCAACTCCAGGGTCCAGGCGTCATTGAGGCGCTTTTGGGGGTAGGGCCGGCCGCCCATCCATTCGGCTGCGACGGAAGCTTTTTCGGCGGCATCGGCAAGGGATTCATTCTGGATGATCCAACGCTTGTGGTAGGCCTGTGAGGTCAAGGATCCGGCGGAGTGATTGATCAACTCGAGGTCTCCCTTGTATTGGGGCATACGCGATGTCATCTGGGGGGTGATGTCGTTGAACATCTGGTCGGCGGTGGACTCGATGACGTGCACAGGACCTTCGCCTACTTTCACGGGTGAGCTTTGGACAGCGGGCGCCGGCGGAAGGAAGTTGAACCTGGGTGGCGGAGGAAGGGCGGTCTCTTTTTTATCGACGATGGCTTCGAGGAGCTTCACCGAAAACTCCTGCGTGGCGCCGCCAATGTCGCCGGTGCCGACGTAATGGTAATCGGCAAAGACGCCAGTGACGTTTCCGTCGATGTCGATGCGTTTGACCCAGTCCGGCTCGGGCTCTCTTGGACGCTGCAGAGCGCGCAGCTGCTGCGGTGTGAGTTTTGCCTTCTCCTCACTGGTGAGTTGAGGTTGCGGCGGTGGCGGCGACGGTTCCTTGCTAAGATCGGTGTAGACGTTGCTGTTATAGCTGCTGGGGTTCAGCGCCGCGATCACGGTTTTGCCATCGGGACCAGTCCATAGGCCAACGTTGAACGGAATGCCTTCCGGCGTGTGTTCCGGGGAGCCTGGGCCGCCGATCTTAGGAGCGGGCTGCCAGGCTGCGCTGAGCTTCTGGGTCGAGAAGCCCTTTACGCCCGCGTGCGCGAGGATACTCGGCAGGGAAGCGGGAAAGCCGAAGCAGTCGGGGAGCATGTACTCGTTGCTGGCCTTGCCGAAGTCTTTTCGGAAATATTCGTTGCCGTAGAGGATTTGCCGGAGAATTCCTTCGGCGCTGGGAAGGTTGACGTCACCCTCTTCGACCGAGGAGCCTGCGGGAAACCAGCGGCCAGCGGCGACATACTGGGTCATCCTGGCGTAGTCGTCGGGGAAGTACTCTTTCATGAGGCGGTAGCGGTTGGAGCCGGTCCAATTGAAGACGTAATGCGGGTATTTATCGATGTAATCGAAGTTGACGCGCATGGTCTTCAGCAGATATTCGCTGATCGTCTGCGGCATCTCCCATCGCCATTGCGTATCGAGGTGCGCATAAGGGATCACATAGAGGGTTGGCACCTTGGTGATATCGGGAGCCTTCATGGTCTGGCCATGGGCAGCACAAGGCAGCGAGGAGGCTGCAACCGTGGACAACAGCCAGAGCCGCAGTCGGCGGGACTTATTTCGGGAGCGGAGCAGGCGTGAGGATTGCATGGATGGAGGCATACCTCTGGCGACCAGGCGGCAGCTGATCTGGATTTGGGTGCGAGATTAGGGGAGATTCCCGGCCAGCAAGCCGGTGCGGGATCTCGATCGTTCCGGCCGAAGAAGTCGACTCTTCTCAGGGTTCCACGGCTCCGAAGGCCCTTTGCGGCCCTGCGGAGCCGGTTAGTTCAGAGGAGGAGACTGTCTGTAGCAAGCGCCTGTGTCAAACCGCATGAGAGCAGTCCTGTTAGAAGGCATAACGGAGGCTGAATTGGAACTGACGGTCGGAGGAGTAGGTGTTGCCCTTCTGGGTGATGCGGCCGAAGTTTCCGCTGGTTGGGCTGGTATTCGGGTTGTCTAGGTTGGGATGGTTCAGGAAGTTGAACGCCTCTGCCTTGAAGACCAATGCGTGATTTTCGTGGCCGGGAATAATGTGCATCGACTTCTGCAGCGCTGAGCTGAAGCTGTTGAAGCCGGGGCCGTAGATATTGTTACGAGAACCGCGCGGGGCGAAGGTGCCAAGCGGCGCCGGCTGGTAAACGGCGCTTTCGAACCACTGCGCAGTTCCCGTGCCGGCGAAGCTGTGCGGCAGCCTCGGTTGGCGGGTCTGCACGTAATATTGGTTCCCGGAGCCCGGTCCGACACCGGCACGATCGTTACCGAGCGACACGCCCAGTGGACGGCCGGACTGGGCCTGAACGACTCCCGAGAACTGCCAATTGCCTAGCGCGACACGGGTCAAGCGATTGGAGGAGTTGGTCCCGTACGGGATATCCCACACATAGTTTGTGACCAGCACATGGCGAGTATCGAAGTCGCTGGGACCATAGTTGATGCTGGTGTCATACACATTGGGAACATTGGTGCCGTTTGAGGAGCCAAAGTCGAGGCTCTTGGACCATGTGTAGGCGACGCCAAAGAGGAAACCTCTGGTGAGGCGACGCTTCAGATTAGCCTGAAAGGAGTTGTAGTTTGATCCCCCGCCATTTTCTGCCTCCAGAATTGTAGAGTAGCCGCGATAGGGACGAAGTGCGTCGGTATTGCTGATGGTCGGATTGGCCTGGACGGTTCCGGGCCGCAGCTGGTTGACGTTGCCGAGCTGCTCAAGGTGGATTCCCCGCCGGCCAACATAGCTCATGGTCAAGGTCGCGATCTTCGGGAAGTCCTGCTCAAATGTCAGGTTCCAGCCATAAGATTCCGGGCTGGGATACTGGTAGCGCTGCGAAGTGAGTGCGATCGGAGATGCATTGGTGCCGACGCCGCCTGGTGCATCCACGTTGCCGCGAGTCACGGTGGAGGACGGCTGGAATGGAGCGTTGCCGCCGACCTGCACAACATCGCTGATGCCCAGGCGCTGGATGTAACGGCCGACGCCCCCGCGAACGACAGTGGCCGGAGTGATCTGGTAAGCGAACCCGAGACGAGGCTGGATGTTCGAGTAGACAGTGGGATGGTAGTTGCTATCGTAGCCGCGGAACAGGCGAGCATATCCATTGCTGAGGATGTCGGCTGAGACGTGGCCCTTCGCGGAGCTTGGGAAGCCGCTACCGGGGATGACAACACCGTTGAGGGGATCTCCACCTGTAACAAACCCGGTTTTGGGGTCGACGGTGGGCGCGAGCGCTGGGCTCCAGTCCTTCTGACTGAAGAATGATTGGTTCCCCCAGGTGGCGTGATAGGGCATCATGACGCTGTAACGCGCGCCCATTTCGAGGACCAGCTTTGGTGAAGCGCGCCACTGGTCTTGTGCGAAGCCTTCGAACATGTTGCCACGGAAGAGAGTATAGGAACGCTGGCCGATCTCTCCGTAGGTATCGAAGAGCCCGAGAGCAGTGTTTGCGATCGCGGCTCCTGTGGTCTGCGTGCCTGTGACGCGCCGGTCGGTGAAGAGAAAGAGGCCGTTTTGGTTATTGGTCGTGCCGGGCCTGGTGTTGTCAACGCTGATCTGGTCGAAGTTGTTTTCGCCGGCGTACTCCCACAGGCCACCGAACTTCAGGGTGTGGTTGCCCCAGACCTTGGTGATGTTGTCCGCAATGTCATAGACCATGCCGCCGGATCGCGAAGGGTAGGGTCCGCCGTCAAGCGTGCCGAAGTTGGCCAGTTGGATGGTGGGAATCTTATTGGGAATCGTCTTGTTTGCGGCGGAGTAGAGGTACGGGTAGTTGATGCCGTACTTGGTGCGGTCGTAGCGGCCCAGGGAGGTGTCGATACCGATGTTGACGTGGTCCGCGGCGGCGGAGACGAGGAACTCGTTGACTACGGTCGGACTGATGGTCCAGCTGTAGTGAAAGACGCCGACTTGGTTGGGGCGGGTAAAGATACGTGGGTTGAGATTGAAGTTGCCGAAGTGCGGCTCGTAGTCGTTGTAGTTGTAGTTGAGCAGGCTGAAACGAAAGTGATGAGCTTCGAACGGAACGAAGTCGACCACGATGGTGTCTTTACGCTGCTTTTCGGTGTAAAGCGCAGAGTCGATCCAGTTGTAAGCTGGAGCAGAGGTATCGGCTGCCGGATAGGCGTTGAGCAGCGCGAGTCCGTTGGCGCTGAGTTGGCCTGCCGGGATGACGTTGTTGGCATAGGGTGCGCCCGTGGTGGGGTTGACGATTTGAACGGGAGCGCCATAAAAGATGTTGCTTCCGAGCAGTTCACTGAAATTGCCGGTGCGCATGAGCGCGGTAGGTACTTTCTGTGTCGCGGTGTCGTCGTGGTTGTACCGAACGTATTCCTGCCCAACCAGGAAGAACAGCATCCTGCGATCTTGATTGAAGTGCCCGGGAATGAAGACTGGACCGTTGAGGTTCCAACCGAACTGGTTATAGCGGAAGGCCGCTCGTTTCAGGCCCGAGAAATTTCGGTTCCACGTATTGGCGTTGAGGGCGTTGTTGCGGAAGTACTCGAAGGCGCTGCCGTGGAGGCTGGAAGAACCGCTCTTGGGAACGATGCGGATCTGGCCGCCCGAGGTGCGGCCGTACTCGGCTGGGTAGCTGGTGGTGAGGATCTGAACCTGAGAGGTCGAGTCGACATCGGCTACACCGACGCTCGTGCCGTTTGAGCGGGTACGCACCATTGGCGCTCCGTCGAGCGTGAGGAGGCTCTCCTGCGAGCGGGCGCCGTTCACGTTGATGCCGTTGTCGAGAGCAAATGCGAAGGCCGCCATCGACTGGCCGCGAACCACGCCCGGCTCCAGCTGCGAGAGGTAGAGGGGGTTGCGCCCGTTCAGTTGAATATCCTTGACCTGCTCCTGGGTGATGAGCTGGCCGACGGCGCCGCTCTCGGTCTGCACGGTGTTGACGCCGGCTTCGACGTTCACCTCCGTTGCGGTGTCGCCGACCCTCATGGCGACGTCGATGCGGCGGCCGATGCTGGGGTCGAGGTGCACGTCCTTCAACGTTGTGGTCTGAAAGCCTGTGAGCTCGACGCGGACGCTGTAGCTGCCAGGGGCCAAGTTGGTGATCGTAAAGCTACCGCTCTCGTTGCTGGCGATGGAACGATCGGCGTTGGTTGCGGTGTTTTGCACCGTGACCCTGGCGTTCGGAAGCAGTGCGCCCGATGCGTCGGTGACGGTGCCGGAGATGGAGGAGCTATCGGATTGAGCAAAGATCGGAGCAGCGACCCCGAACAGAAGAGCCGCGACAAGCAGGTGCAGGACACGAACATCGAACCGACTTTTTCTCATCACAGTCTCCAGAAGTAGGCGTGCAAACATGGCATATGATTGCGCTATCACAACGCATCAACTGTTTACACACTTGGACGTTACGTTGTCAATATAAACCGGCTGGTGAATATCTGGACAATCGGGAGTTCCGTCCGCGCCAGTAGGCCCTAGTCCAGGGCGCTCGTAAGGGGGAGAGAATGCGCAAGGCGCCCGCCGCGAAGCGTGCAACGCTTGAGGATGTCGCGAAGGCAGCGGGAGTTGGGCCCATGACGGTCTCCCGAATGATTAACGGTCATCGCTATGTCGCGGAGGAGACTGCAAGGAGGGTGAGCGCTGCCATTCGGCAGCTGGGATATCGCCCCAACCATGCCGCTCGCATCCTTTCCGGTCAGCTATCCAAATCAATCGGCCTGATCGTACCGGATCTGGCGGACTCTTTCTTCTCCGTGGTCAGCCATGCGGTCCAGGAGGCGGCGCGGGAGGGAGGCTATCTTGTCTGGCTAGCAGCCTCCGATGGCGACTCCGCCATTGAGAAGGCGCAAGTGGAGCAGATGACCAGTCACCCCGTAGATGGCATTCTGCTGGTCCCGGCAGAGTGCCGCAGCAGGTACTTAGAAGCCGCGGCTTCTGGACCGGCACCGATCGTGACCATAGACCGCCCCATCGAGGTGGCTGCCACGGATTCGGTCGAGGTCGAAAACAGGGCGGGCGCACGCATGGCGGTGGAGCACCTTATTGGACACGGCTACAAGAAGATTACCTGCGTGGTGATGAACTCTAACCTACGACCTGTGCGAGAGCGTGTTGCCGGCTACGAAGAGTGTATGCGGCAGGCCAAGCTTCGTCGCAAAAAGCTCGTTCTCTTCGATGAGGCCAGTGCCCAAATTGCTTTAACGGCCATGTTGGATTCACCCGATCGCCCCGACGCGCTATTTACCGCGAATAATGCCTGCACCATCCGCGTTATTAAGACGCTTCGCGCGATGAATAACAAGATTCCCGGAGATGTGGCGCTGATCGGCTTCGACGATGTTGACTTCTATACGCTGCTCAGCCCTCCGGTGACGGCGGTCCGCCAACCCGCGGCTGAACTGGGACGGACGTCCACCCGTCTTCTTTTGCAAAAGATCAGAGGCGAGCGCTCGGAGCCGCACGTCAGAACGGTCTTGCCGGTCGCGCTGATCGTGCGGGAATCGTGCGGATGCAAGAGCTAGAGAGCTAGGGCAGGTAACCTCGACAGTCTGCCCGCTGGCATCGAGCCCTTGTGAGCGCCTGAGTGTTTCGGAGGCGTGTGAGGGCTGAGAGGAGGGCTGCATGTGAACGTGGCAGGACACGCTTTCCGGCTTCAGGGGATGTGTCAGGCAGCGGAGACGGGAGCGAGATCAGCGAGGCCACGGAGGCGATGAACCATGGAGAGAACGAGCTCTTCGACCTCTTTGGGCTGCACCTTCGCCTTGGTGAGGAACTCGGTCGGGCCAAGGCGCAGTTGCGCCATTTCACGATCCGAGACCTCGCGGCCGGAGTAGACGACGAGTGGGAGCGTGCGCAGGCCAGGCTGCTCACGGAGCCACTCAACGAAGGAGAAGCCGTCGCCGTCGGGAAGGGTGAGATCGAGGATAAGCAGATCGGGGCGGCGCGTGATGCAACGGCGAATAGCCTGTTGGCGCGTGCAGGCGTGGTCGATCGTCACGTCGGCGTTCCCGAAGCTGGCGATGACGACGCTGGCGAGGTCTTGGTCATCCTCAACGAGCAAGATCTGCGCCGGTCCTTCGCCACGGTGGAGAACGCGGCCAAGTTCAGCGAAGAGCAGGTTCTCATTGAAAGGCTTCTGAACCCAGCCCTGAGCGCCTCCGGTGAGCTGGCTTCGGAGAACGGGAGAGAGAACGCTGAGGACGACGACGGGAATGAGGGAGGTGGCTGGGTTGTCGCGCAGGCGTTGCAACGTCTCCCAACCACTGAGCCCGGGCATGTAGAGGTCGAGGAGGATGGCTTCGACATGGGACTCGGTGGCAAGGAAGATGCCTCTTCACCGGAGCAGGCCTCGACCACGGTGTAGCCCTGACGGGTGAGGTGTTCCTTGACGATGGTGCGGATGCCGGGATCGTCGTCGCAGATGAGGATGGAACCTTCTCCGCGCGGAAGGGCGAGGGCCGGTGTCACCGCATCGGAGGCTCGGGCGGTGCGAGGAAACATGACGTAGAGGGTTGTTCCGGAGCCAAGGTTGCGCTGCGCCCAGATGGATCCACTGTGTTGCTGGACGATGCTTCTGCAGATAGCAAGGCCGAGGCCCGTGCCGCCCTTCTGCCTGGAGTCGGAAGCCTCGACCTGATGGAAGCGATCGAAGATGGAATCGAGCTTGTCGGGGGGGATGCCGCGGCCCTCGTCGGAGACCTTGAGCAGGATGGAGTCGGAGGTGGCCTCGACATGGACACGGACGGTTGAGGCTGAGGGAGAGAATTTGATGGCGTTTGAGAGGAGGTTGGTGAGCACCTGCAGAATACGGTCGGAGTCTCCATCGAAGTAGAGCGCCTCCGGGCTGGTGCTCGCCGGGGGACTCTCAAGCACGATGCGAACCGTCGCCTCATGGGCCATGCCGGCCATGGTGTCTGCGGCCTGCTGAACGAGATCGCGAAGGGAGCAGCGGCGGATCTGAAGCGGAGCCCGACCGGACTCCATCCGCTCGAGATCCAGGATGTCGTTGATGAGGCGAATGAGACGGTCAGTGTTGGTGACGGCGATCCGGAGCAGATTCTGCGCTTTGTGGTCGAGATGTCCCATCATGCCGGACGAGAGCAGGCCGAGAGACCCGCGGATGCTGGTCAGCGGGGTTCGAAGCTCATGGGATACGGTGGAGATGAACTCGTCTTTGATGGTATCAAGCTGGGAGCGCTGTGTCAGCTGGCCCTGCTGCTGAAGCTGAAGCTCGTGGGCCAGACGTAGTTGGCCATCTATCTCGCGGCATTTGCGTTGTGTTTGCACGAGTTTGGCGAGCAACGCAAGCGTTGCCAGGGAGAGCGCGACGATGGAAAGCAAAGACAGCCAAGTCATTCAGGTAACCAGAATAGTAACTAGCCTTCTAGCTCAATAGTAACTCAAGCTATTTCGAACGTCGCATTATTCTGCAACATTCGTCGGGATGGATTCCCCTTTTGGGTCACATGGATTGACTGACCTTCAAGAGGGACAGCGGAGAAAGTAATGATGAATAGAAGGGGAATGCTCTGCAACTACAAAATCCAATTGCCAACCGAGGCGCCATTAGCAGGTAAGTTACTCGGTAACCATGCTGAGCTGCTGGGGGAAGGTAGGCGGCTCCCAAACGCGCTCTGATGGTGAGCTCTTATAGTGGTGGTGGTGCTGCTTCGCCAACCAGGCTTGGGTTTGAAAAGGTCAGGATGTGAGGGCGTTGTTTACGAACGGAGGGAGAGGTTGCGACCGAGATGAATGTGAATTTTGCTGAACGTGCGCACAATCACAACTGGAAGCTGGATCCGATCGTGCGATCTCTGCTCGACACTGACTTCTACAAGCTGTTGATGCTGCAATTTATCTGGAAGAACTTCCCGGCGACGCACGTGACGAGCGAGGTGGTGAACCGGACTGTTAAGGTACGCCTGGCGGACCGGGTGGAGGCCGGCGCGCTGATTGAGCAGATGGACCATGTGAGAGGGCTGCGGTACCGGAAGAGCGAGCTGGTCTGGCTGGCTGGAAACACCTTTTACGGCGTTCGAAGCATCTTTGAGCCGGGCTTTCTGGATTGGCTGGACATGGATTTCCAGCTTAGCGCCTACGAGGTATCGGAGTTGGAGGGCCAGTTGATTCTTCGGTTCAGCGGTTTGTGGACCGAGGTGACGATGTGGGAGATCTATGCGCTGGCGATCGTGAGCGAGTTGAAGACCAGGGCGGCGTTGGCTGAGTTGAGCGAACTTGAACTGGATGTGCTGTACGCCCGGGCGAAGACCAGGTTGTGGGAGAAGATAGGCCGGCTGCGTGGGGTAGAAGGGCTGCGCATCTCGGACTTCGGGACGCGACGAAGGCACAGCTTTCTGTGGCAGGAGTACGCGGTGGAGGCGTTGCGGGCGACCCTGGGGGAGGAGTTTACCGGGACCTCCAATACGACGCTGGCGTACAAGCATGATCTTGAGGCGATCGGAACGAACGCCCACGAGCTTCCCATGGCCATGGCGGCGATGGCGAACACAGACCGGGAGCTGGTCGAGTCGCAGTACCGGGTTCTGGAGCTTTGGCAGAGAAGCTATGGAGGGGCGCTGCTAATCATGCTTCCAGACACGTTTGGGACGGCGCAGTTTCTGGAGGGTGCTCCGGACTGGGTGGCGGACTGGACTGGCCAGCGGGTGGACAGCAAGGATCCGATAGCTGCGGGCGACGAGTATATCGCGTGGTTGAAGGAGCGGGGGAGGGATCCGCGGACGAAGCGGCTAATCGCGTCGGATGCCCTGGATGTGGACGAGATGCTGCGGCTGCACCACTACTTTCGCGGCCGCATCCGGTTCAGCGCTGGATGGGGGACGCTGCTGACGAATGACTTTCGTGAGTGTCATCCCAGAGGTGAGGATACGTTGGAGCCGTTGAGCCTTGTATGCAAACTGACGAGCGTGGAGGGGCGGCCGACGGTGAAACTCAGCGACAATGTGCTAAAGGCAACTGGACCCGCGGACCTGGTGGAGCATTATCGGCAGGTGTTTGGCTCAGTGGCGGTGAGGGGAGCTGAAGTGCTGGTTTAGGTGGGCGTTTCGTCTTGGGGTACTCAGGTTCTGGACGGCTCGGGATCAGGGCAGCGCCGGTTTGATCATACGTATTCCATATACACAGATGGTGCGCGCTTTTGAGCAGCAAGGTCGGAGGACAGATTGCAGTTGGAGAACCGGTTGGAGACAAAGCTGGAGGTCAACGCGCCGAGGTTTGCGACGAACCACGCAGCTCTGGTGACGCTGCTTGGCAGCATGCGTGGAGAAGAGGCTGCGATTCGGCAAGGGGGTGGAGCAAAGGCGGCGGAGGCACAGCGGGCGAAGGGGCGGCTTACGGTGCGGGAGCGATTAGAGGTCCTGCTCGACGAGGGAAGCTCGTTGATGGAGCTTGGACTTTATGCGGCGCATGGGATGTATGGCGAGTTTGGCGGGGCTCCGGGAGCCGGTGTCGTGACCGGATTGGGCCGCGTGAGTGGGCGTCTCTGCATGATCATCGCAAACGACGCGACGGTGAAGGCAGGCGCGTTCTTTCCGATGACGGCAAAGAAGGTGTTGCGTGCTCAGCACATTGCGCTTGAAAACCATATTCCGACGCTGTACCTGGTGGACTCGTCGGGGGTGTTTCTTCCTTTGCAGGAGGATGTGTTTCCGGACCAGGATGATTTTGGGCGAGTGTTTCGCAATAACGCGGTCATGAGTTCGATGGGCATACCGCAGATCACGGCGATTATGGGAATGTGCGTGGCGGGCGGGGCTTATTTGCCGGTGATGACCGATACGGTGCTGATGACGGAGGGGTCGGGGCTGTTTCTGGCGGGGCCTTCGCTGGTGCAGGCGGCTATAGGGCAGAAGACGTCCGCCGAGGAGTTGGGCGGTGCGTCGATGCATTCGGAGATCTCAGGAACCGTGGACTTCAAGGAAGCGAACGATCACATGTGTCTGGCGCGGTTGCGGTCCCTAGTGGCGAAGCTGGGGAGGCAGATGCCCGTGGGCAGACCGCAGATCCCAGGCGATGATGCCGCGGGTAAGAGTGAGGTGTTCAGCCGGGTGGCGTTCGATGTGGTGAAGGATGCTCCGCGGTATGCGGCGGAGGAGATGTATGGGTTGATCGATCCTGATCCGGCAAAGGCGGGAACGAACTCGTACAACATGCGGGAGCTGATCGCGCGCATTGTGGACGGGTCGGAGTTCGACGAGTATAAAGCGGACTTCGGTCGTACTTTGGTGTGCGGGTATGCGCGGATTGGCGGGCGAGCGGTGGGGATCGTTGCGAATCAGAAGGTGCATCAGCAGCAGACCGTGGCCATGGGTCCGCAGGCGGGATCGAAGCGGACGGAGTTTGGTGGCGTGATTTACACCGAGAGCGCGCAGAAGGCGGCGCGATTCATCATGGACTGCAACCAGTCGCTGGTGCCGCTGATCTTTTTGCATGATGTGAACGGGTTCATGGTGGGGAAGGATGCGGAGTGGTCTGGCATCATCCGGGCGGGAGCGAAAATGGTCTCGGCGGTGGCGACCAGTGTGGTCCCGAAGATCACCGTTATCGTAGGCGGGAGCTTTGGGGCGGGGCACTATGCCATGTGCGGGAAAGCTTACGATCCGCGATTTATCTTTGCATGGCCGACGGCCCGGTATGCCGTGATGAGCGGGGCGAGCGCGGCGACGACGCTGGCCGAAGTACGGGCGAAGCAGGTGGAGCGGGGCGGGAAAGCTTTGTCGGAGGCGGACCGTAAAGCGATTTTCGAGGAGATCAAGGCAACGTATGACGCGCAGGCGGACCCGCGGTACGGGGCGGCGCGGTTGTGGGTGGATGCGATTATTGATCCGGCGGAGACGCGGAATGTGTTGATGACGGCGTTGGAGGCTTGTGCGCTGAATCCGGAGGTGGCGCGGTTTAATCCGGGGGTGCTGCAGACGTGAAAGCCTGGTTTCACCAGCATCGGTTTCTTGGCCTCGGGCTTGCCATCTCACTCCGTGCTGCTCGTAATCGCGTTCGTGTCAGCGGGCTTCGGGCACGGTAGCTACATCGCGGCGCGGGTTCTACTTCCTTTGCTTGTTTGGCGGTTGGAAGGTACCTTGAAGCGGGGTTCGTGATCTGTGCGCTAAGTTGCCTCCAAGTGGCCGATCTATGGCTATTCAATCGACCGTGCTTCTAGTAAGTTCAGGGCTGGCGCCGCGGTCTTAGTTGTGCACACCGCGATATGTGTTTGGTTGTTCACGGGGTGGGGCGCTTCAGGTAATGAGGCGTAATAGGTCCAGACTTGGTAGCACAGGAACAGCAGATTCCTGCGCTTCGCTCCTGAATGACAAGCGAGAGAACAAGCAACAGCAAAGCAGGGGCAAGTGCAACGATGAAGACGAAAGTACAGGGGTCTATCCACTCCCCCTCGACTTGCACTCGGTTCGGTCGAGATGGAACGGCGGTTGGGTGCTGGCGTGAGGTGACGGTGATTGGTGATGAGAGTGAGTGATGGAAGTTGAGGTGTGACGATGATTGTGGTGAAGATTGTTGAATGTCCGCGGGATGCCTGGCAGGGGTTGCCAGGAGTGATGGCGCCGGAGGTGAAGGCGGATTATCTGCGGGTGCTGGTGGCGGCTGGCTTCAGGCACATCGATGCGGCGAGTTTTGTGTCCAAGGCGGCAGTGCCGCAGATGGCGGACTCGGAGTTGGTGCTCGAGTACCTTGACCCGCCGGACGATGTCGAAATCATCGGGATCGTGGTGAATGCGAAGGGCGCGGAGCGAGCGGTGGCGACGAGTGCGGTGCAGACGCTGGGGTTTCCGTACTCGGTGTCGCCGGAGTTCTTGCAGCGCAATCAGCGGCAGACGCCGGAGGAGTCGCTGGAGGCGCTGGAGCAGGTGGTGGAGATTGCGTACAAGGCAGGGCTGGACGTGGTGGCGTACATCTCGATGGCGTTTGGCAATCCTTATGGGGATCGGTGGAGTGTGAGCGAGGTCGTGGATGCCTGCGATCTGCTGGTTGATTCGGGGGTGAAGCAGATTTCTCTGGCGGACACGGTTGGCGTGGCCACGCCAAGGCTGATTGCGGATGTGGTAAGCGATGTTCTGGCGGCGCATGAGCAGGTGGAGATTGGCGTCCATCTGCATGCGCGACCGGGCGAGGCGGCGGAGCGGGTGGCGGCGGCGTATGGGGCGGGGTGCCGGCGATTCGATGCGGCGATTGGGGGGCTGGGTGGATGTCCGTTTGCGCAGGATGCGCTGGTGGGGAATATCGCTACCGAGGAGCTCTTGGCGGAGTTGAAGCGGCTGGGGGCGGAGCTGCCGCCACTGCGGCCGCTGGATGAGCTTGCGACGGCAAGCCGCGAGATTGCGCGGCGGTTTGGGAGCAAGGTGCAGTAAACGGGCTTAGGGCAGGAGAGGTGTGGATGCGATGACTACGTTGCTGGTGCGGGATGAGGGGGCGGTGCGGACGATCACGCTGAATCGGCCGGAGCGGCGGAATGCGATGACGTCGGCGATGCAGATAGAGTTAATTGGGGCGATGGAGGAGGCTGCGGCTGCGCCGGGGTGCCGAGTGCTGGTGTTGGCGGGGGCGGGGGAGGCGTTTTGTGCGGGGCTGGATCTTGAGGAGTTGAAGGGGATGGCGGGGACATCCGCCGAGGAGCATAGGGCCGATGCGGAGCGGATCGCGGGGCTGTTTCGGACGTTGTACGAGCTGCAGGTGCCGACGATCGCGGCGGTGCATGGAGCTGCAATCGCGGGTGGGACGGGGCTGGCGACGATTTGTGACTTCACGCTTGCCGTTCCGGAGGCGAAGTTCGGGTATACGGAGGTTCGGATCGGGTTTGTGCCGGCGCTGGTGAGTGCATTTTTGGCACTGCAGGTCGGGGACAAGCGCGCTCGCGGGCTGCTGGTGGCGGGTAGGTTATTTGGGGCAGAGGAGGCACGGGAGCTGGGGCTGGTGAACGAGGTGGTGGAAGCGGCGGCGCTGCAGGGCAGAGTAGGGGAGTTGGCGGGTCTCCTGGCAGCGAACAGCCCACAGTCGATGAGGATGACGAAGCGGCTGATGGCGGACCAGAACCGCGTGTGGCTGGACCAGGCGATCGATTTGGCGATGGAGGCGAACGCGCGGTCTCGAGGGACGGGGGATTTTGTGGAGGGGATGACGGCGTTTCTGGAGAAGCGGCGGCCGGTCTGGAGGTGAGGCCTCGGGTAGCTGTCGCGTATTGGCCCGTTTATGGCGGGTAGACTTGGGGCATGAGTGGTGATGGGGTTGCAGCGATTGGTGTAGGTGAGACGCGGGTGCGGGTGCGCTATGCGGAGACGGACCAGATGGGGGTGGTGTACCACGCGAACTACCTGGTGTGGTTCGAGGTGGGGCGGGTGGAGCTGATTCGGCAGACAGGGCTGGATTACAAGAGCATGGAGGCGGAGGACGGGTGCATGATTGCGGTGGTAGAGGCGACTGCTCGGTACAAGGCCCCGGCTCGGTATGACGAGGAGCTGGTAGTGCGCACGCGCGTGAGTGCATTCAAGGGTGCGTTGCTGAAGTTCAGCTACGAGGTGGAACGGGCGGTGGATGGCGTGGTGCTGTGCACGGGGGAGACGGTGCATGTCGTGGTGGGCCGGGATATGAAGCGGCGGAGGATGCCGGAGACTTACGCACAGGTCTTTCGGGGGATGGTGAATGGAAGTCACAGTCTGTGAGTGAGCTGCGATGGAGTCAAGCGGGAGAGACACCTTTCCGCGTCGCGGAGATTTAGCTGAGGGTGATGGAGGGGTCTTCGAGGTGTTCGCGAAGGAGGCGTTCGATGAGGGTTCTCAGGTCTTCGCCGGTCTTCGGGAGGACGAAGCTCTTGGAGGTGTCGGACCAGTCGAGCTTAAAGCTAGTGGACTGGGCGGAGATCCAGATCTGGCGAATGGGGGTGTTGGGGGTAAGAACGAACTTTCCTGGGCGGTCCTCGAAGAGGATGTTGAGAACGCTGTTGTGTTCTTCCGCTTCGAAGCCTCCGGCCTCCTCGGAGGCGATGAGGGACTGCTTGAGTGAGGCAAGAGCGGTGTCGGCCTCGCGCCGGAAGGTGGCTTCGTCGATAGATGGCATGTGAGGGTAGTTTACGGCAGCTGGTCTGGTTGTGGAGTTGGGGTTGTAGATCTGAGTTTGTGGTGTCGGGCAGGGACGGGCAGGGCCACTCCATAACGTGCTTGCAATCAAAAGTAACTTTAGTTCGGGTTACGGTGCTAGATAAACCGAAAGATAGCGTCACATCTATTGGCATCCAGCTGGCAACCCGGTAGGTTGCTCTTATAGCATGGATTGTACTTAGCCGTTTTCTGCCAAATCTACGCAGAGACGCAGAGGAGAATTAGAGATGCGACTGAAAGTTCTAGTGTGTGCAGGATCCCTGCTGGCCGGATCGGCCATAGTGTATGCGGCGGAACCAGCGGCGAGCCAGTTTACGATTTCGGAGCAGTCGAAGGTTCCCGGATTGACGTTGAAACCTGGAACGTATTCCATCCGTGTGGTCGATCATCTGTCCGACCGGTTGATCGTTCGGGTGGATAGCGCGCAGGGCAATGCGCATGCGACCTTTCTAGGCATCCAGAATGGAAACATCACGAAGCCGAGCGCGAGCGGGCCTGTGGTGTGGACCAAGAGCCCCAAGGGCGGCGCGGCGATTCGGGGCTTCGAATTTCCGGGCGGAGGCCCTGTGGTCGAATTCGTCTACCCCAAGGCAGAGGCAGTCTCAATCGCGACGGTAAACGACTCCAAGGTTCCCGCGATCGATCCCGCGTCCGAGGGCAAAGTTGCGGACAAGGGCCTATCGAAGGACGACCTGGAGGTGGTGACGCTGTGGCTGCTGTCGTCGACGACGGTGGGGCCGAGTGACGGGACTGCGGGCGATGCGAAGCCTGGGATCCAGGCAGAGCGTTACCAGGCGCCTCCGAGCTCACAGGTTGCGAGTGTAGGGCCGGGGCCGGCTGTCAGTGATGCTGGTTCGCAGGCTACGACTGGAACACGGGCAGCGAGCTCCC